>Ga0194111_10008855_pt1 | contig 11030 bp, 13 predicted proteins | sample TA2KigC300mmetaG_FD_146194 | JGI IMG/M metagenome (GOLD analysis project Ga0194111, IMG submission 146194) | Freshwater microbial communities from Lake Tanganyika, Tanzania - TA2015033 Kigoma Deep Cast 300m | ecosystem: Environmental > Aquatic > Freshwater > Lake | place: Tanzania: Lake... | reverse complement strand
CGGCGCAGGGGTTATTTCTATGGATTTAGGCTTGAAATACGATGCCTCTATACTTTCTTTTTCCCGCCTGGACAAAAGCGGAACCATGCTTGAGAATAAGGGCGCGCTAGTTTATAAGAATTCCCCGGGCACGCTGAATATCGCGATATACAATGTGGATGCCCTTAAAGGCAGGGGCAATCTCCTGAAGGTTTCTTTTAAAGTTTCCGGCCAGGCCCAGCCCGGCAAGACAAGCATCGCCTTTAAGAAGGTTTTATTTAACGAGGGCAGGATAAAGGCGACAGGAAAGAGCGGGACGGTTAAGATCTTGTCTCCAAAGAAACCGGAGCTGCCCCAGAAATAAATAGGTATGCCGCGATGAGAAGCGATAATTATATGAGGAGATTTCTTGTAGATATGTCAATGCATATTGGGGTAAGCATTTTATTGTCCCTTTGGGCTTACCAGAAGGCCGCAAATCTATTTTACCCCTTTATGATTATCCTGGGCGGGAATTTTATAGACCTGGACCACTTTGTGGATTATTTTATATTTTTCAAAAACAGGTTCAAATTAAAGGAATTCTTAAGGGGCGCATACCTGCGTTCGGGCAAGGTTTACTTATTGTTGCATTCCTGGGAAATGGGTTTTGTTTTGTTTCTATTGAGCCTGAGCCTGGGGTCGCGTCCTTTAATGCTATTTAGCCTGAGTCTGTCGCTGCATTTGGCAATAGATAACGCGCAAAGAAAGAACCCCTTAGTTTATTTTCTGATTTACCGCTTCTCTAAGGGGTTTGACGCGCTGGTTCTTTTTCCGGAGTTGATTGATGACTAAATTTTTTTTAACTCCCATTTTTATTTTCTTATTTACTACCACGGCCCTGGCAGAGACTTCTTTGAAAGCCGAAGTAAATAAGAAGGCGATGACTACCGATGAAAGCCTTACCTATAAACTTACCATTACTTCTACCGATAAAAATATACCTCTGCCCCAGCTGCCAAAATTTAAAGGTTTTGCGGTAATATCGCAGTCAAAATCTTCCCAGGTATCGCTGGCAAGGGGCGGGGTAAAAACTATTTTGTCCTACGCTTTTATTTTAGCAGCCACCCAGGCCGGCAAACTTAAAATTGAACCGAGTTTGTTGAAGATAAAAAAGGAAACTTATTCTACCCGGGCCTTTGAAATAGAGGTAACTCCGGGCAAAAGAAAGCCCCCTGCCCCGCAGAAAAAATCTCCTTTACCGGCAAAGCCCCAATCTGATTCAGAAAAGCCGCAGATTACCCTTTAGTTATGGAAAAGTTATTGAGTACCTCTGTCCGGTATTTAAAGGGCATCGGCCCGAAGAGGGCAAAATCCTTTAATAAGGCCGGCATATCTACCATAGAGGACCTGCTCTACTATTTTCCCCGGCGCTATGAAGACCGGACCAATTTTCTTGCCATCTCCAAATTACAGGCCGGCCAACACCAGACGATAAAGGCCAGGGTCCTGGCAAGGGGCGAGCGTAAGTCTTTCCGGCGGCGGGGGTTTAGCATTGTTGAGGCGGCTGTGGGCGACGGCACGGGAAAACTATTTTGTGTCTGGTTTAACCAGCCTTATCTGGCGGATTATTTTAAAGTAGGCACTACCCTGGTATTGTACGGCAAGACAGAGGAATACGCCGGGCGCCTGCAAATGAGTTCTCCGGAATTTGAGATTATTTCCGGCGACGCGGACGAATCCCTGAATATCGGCAGGATTGTGCCGGTTTATTCTTTGCCCGAAGGCCTGACCCAGCGCAGTATGCGCCAATGCGTAAAATCAGCGCTGGACGAATATCTCCCCGGAATTGGTGATTTCCTGCCTTATGATGCGCGCTCAAGAAACAGCTTTTTGAACCTGGCCAAAAGCATCATCAATATTCACTTCCCGGATAATTTAGAGCTTAAAAAGCAGGCTTACCAGAGGCTGGCCTTTGAGGAATTTTTCCTCTTTCAATTGCCGCTGGCCTTGCGCAAGCTGAAGAAGAAAGAAAAGCTGGGTATCGCCCATAAGGTAGATGGCCCCCTGGCAGAGGGTTTTATCGCGCGTCTGCCTTTTAAATTAACCGCGGCCCAGGAAAGAGTCATTGCCGAAATAAAAGAAGATATGGCCAGGCCCCAGGCTATGCAGCGCCTGTTGCAGGGAGATGTAGGTTCGGGAAAGACAGTAGTGGCAACTATTGCCAGCCTTTTGGCTGTTCAAGGAGGATACCAGGCGGCCTTTATGGCGCCGACGGAGGTCTTGGCCAGGCAGCATTACGACAAAATAAGTCACCAGGTCACCAGGTCACCAGGTCACCAGGACAGGGAAGTAAAAATTATTTTGCTTACCAGCGGCGCAACGCAGAAAGAGAAAGACAGGATTTATCAGGAGATTAAGCAAGGCAAGGTAGATTTAGTTATTGGCACGCACAGCTTATTAGAACAAGGGGTGCAGTTTAAGAATTTAGGGTTAGTGGTCATTGACGAGCAGCATAAATTTGGCGTGGGCCAGCGCGCGCTTTTACCCCAGAAAGGCCCTAACCCTGATGTCTTGATTATGACGGCAACGCCTATCCCGCGCACCCTGGCGATTACCCTGTACGGAGATTTAGATATTTCCGTGATTTCCGAGCTTCCGGCAGGCCGGTTGCCGGTAAAAACCCTGCATTTCAGCGAAAAGGATAAGCTGCCCGCCTACAACATCGCCAAGGAGCAGTTAAGGCAGGGCCATCAGGCTTATATTGTTTATCCGGTAATTGAGGAGTCTTATGCCCTGGATATTGCCGGCGCCAAAAAGATGCACGCGCAGCTGGCAGCAGGGGAATTTAAAGAGTTCAGGCTGGGGCTTATCCACGGCAGGTTAAAGCAAAAGGAGCAGGATCGGGTAATGTTGAAATTTAAGGAGAGGGAATTGGACGCCCTGGTTTCTACCACGGTTTTAGAAGTGGGGATTGATATTGCTAACGCTACCTGTATGATTGTGGAGCATTCGGAGCGCTTTGGGCTGGCGCAGTTGCATCAATTGCGCGGCCGCGTAGGCAGGGGCCTGGCAGAATCTTTTTGCCTCTTAATCTCTGATGCCCAGACCCAGGAGGCAAGGGCGCGCCTGGCAGCGATGGTTAAATACCATGACGGGTTTCAGATAGCCGAAGAGGATTTGCGGATCAGGGGGCCGGGCGAGTTCTTCGGCCGGCGCCAGCACGGGCTTACCGAGCTGAAAATTGCCAATCCCCTGACCCAGATGCAGCTCTTGAAGCTGGCAAGGGAAGAGGCAGCTAAATTAGTCCAACTTGACCCGCGCCTGGAGGCGCGGCCAAACGGATTGTTAAGGGAAAAGTTATTGCAGCGGTTTCCGGAGTATGATAAGTTAATGGTGGTAGGTTAATATGCGCATAATTTCCGGCAGATATAAAGGTAGAGTTATCCAGATGCCTAAAGGCATCCGGCCTACGCAGGACAAGGTCAGGAAGGCTCTTTTTGATATCCTCGGCGATATCTCGGGGTTGTCGTTCCTGGAGCTCTTTGCTGGCTCCGGGGCCATAGGCCTGGAGGCTTCATCCAGGGGCGTGACAGATTTAACTTTAGTAGAATATAACCCGGATTGCCTTTTAGCCATTAAGAAGAACATAGCCTCTTTAGCGGCAATAGCTTGTGATTTATACCCCCGGCAGGCGGAAAAGGCCATCCGCAGTTTGCATAAAGAAAAGCGCAAATTTGATATTATCTTTTTAGACCCCCCGTACTACCAGGGGCTCGCAAAAAAAACCTTGCAAACCCTCTCCGATTATGATATATTAGCGCCCAATGGTTTAGTGGTTGTGCAGCATTTTAAGAAAGATAACCTCCCAGAGAACCTGGGAGTTTTAAGTTTATTCAGGCAAGCAAAATACGGCGACACCACATTATCATTCTATAAAAAACAGTAGTTTCGTTAGTCCGTTGCCGGTTAGCCCGTTGAACAGGCTAACAGACTAACAGGCTAACAGGATAACGCAAGATGTGTCAGAAAGCAATATATGCCGGCACCTTTGACCCGGTAACCTACGGCCATATTGACCTGATTAAGCGGGCGCAGGAGATATTTTCCGATGTCGTAGTAGCTGTGGCGCATAATCCCCATAAGCAGCCCCTTTTTAGCGTAGAGGAGCGGGTAGCCATGCTCAAGCAGGCAGTCTCCGGCCTGAACGGCGTAGTGGTGGATGATTTTGAGGGGCTGGTGGTGGAATACGCGCGTAAGCAAAAGGCCAAAGTTTTAATCCGGGGCTTACGCATGGTTTCAGATTTTGAATATGAATTCCAGATGGCCTTGACCAATAGAAAGCTTTCGTCCGAAGTGGAGACGATTTTTTTGATGCCGCAGGAATCCTACTGTTATCTTTCCTCTAAACTCTTGAAGGAGGCAGCTTCTTTGGGCGCGGATTTATCCTGTTTTATCCCGGATTTTGTGGAGAAAGCGCTTAAAAACAAGATTCGTAAACCCTCGTGAACCCCGTTACAAACAAATTTGATTGGGGTTCATAAATTACTTAATAATCGAATCTGGAGGTTTGTAACGGGGTGAAAATAAATATAAATCAGATAACGCCTGAAGGGGTTACCTTAGAGCAGGAGTTATCCGCAGCAGTGTTAGATTTAGAAACAGACATAGTTAAATTTCGCGGCCCGGTCAAGATAAGGGCCAGGGTTTTCAAGATTACCAATGCCGTGACCGCGGATTTAACCTTATCCGCGTCGCTGCGCTTGGTGTGCAGCCGCTGCCTGAGTGAATTTGAAAGCGATTTAAACAAGACTTTTAGATTAAGCTACCCGGTAGATAAACAAGAGTTGATCATTGACACTTCGACTGCGCTCAGTGTCAATGGTGAGCGGAGTCGAACCATTGATTTGGGGCCGGATATCAGGGAAGAGATAATTTTGGATTACCCCTTTAAGCCTTTATGCCAGGCGAAGTGTAAGGGCCTGTGCCCGAAATGCGGTAAGAATTTAAATGAAGGTAATTGTAATTGTGTAACGTTTAAAGTGTAACGTGTAATGTGGGTGTAATGCAAATAAATGTGTAATGGAAATACAAAATAAATTTTTTACATTACACATAGAATCATTACACCAGCTTTACACATTACACGGTTAACATTACACAGAATTTTCAATAATGAGGAGGAAAAGGTGCCGTTACCTAAAAAAAGACATTCCAAGGCGCGCGGAAGAAAGCGGCGCACGCATTGGAAGATACGTTCCGCTAATTTGATACTCTGCCCGCAATGCAAACAGCCAAAGTTGCCGCACCGGGTTTGCGCGGTTTGCGGCTATTATGACGGCAGGCAGGTTATGGAGATAAAGGTAAAAGAGAAAAAGAAAAAACAATAGGGGGTACCAGGTCACCAAGTCACAAGGTCACCTGTGGTGACTTTGCGAAGGGGCGACTTTGAGACTGGATAATTAGCCATGAAAATAATAGTTGATGCGATGGGCGGCGATTACGCGCCGGAGGTAGTCATTACCGGCGCGGTAGCGGCAGTCCAGGAATATGGAGTGGAGGTCGGGCTGGTAGGCGACCAGGTTAGGATTAACCAGCTGTTAAATAAGGCCAAATACCAGGGCGGCCTGATTTCAGCGCATCCGGCGCAGGAAGTAATTCAGATGAATGAGCACGCGGCAGCCAGCGTCAGGAAAAAGAGGAATTCCTCTATTGTGGTAGGTTTAAATCTGGTTAGGGATGGCCAGGGGGATGGTTTTTTCAGCGCGGGCAATACCGGCGCTGTGGTCTGCGCCGCGACTTTAGGGTTAGGCCTTTTACCTGGAGTTGAACGTCCGGGTATCGCCCTGATTACGCCCACCTTAAAGGGCATATCCCTTATTATTGATGTCGGCGCTAATATTGACCCTAAGCCCACGCAATTATTGCAGTACGGTATTATGGCTGACGCCTATTTTCGTTATATACTAAACAGGCCCACCCCCAAGATAGGGCTGTTAAATATAGGGGAAGAAGAAACCAAGGGGACGGATTTTGTAAAAGAGACGCGCGAGCTCCTGGAAAAAAGCAGCCTTAATTTTATCGGTAATATAGAAGGCAAGGATTTATTTTCGGGCAAGAGCGATATTGTGCTCTGCGACGGTTTTGTGGGTAATGTCGCCCTGAAGGTCACGGAAAGCGTAGTAGAAACGATGCAGGTGTTCTTAAAGCGGCACCTATTGTCAAGCAATCCCCTGGGGAAATTGGGGTTAATCTTTTTAATGCCCAGCTTTTCCCGTTTTAAGAAAGACCTGGATTACGCGGAATACGGGGGCGCGCCTTTATTAGGGGTTAACGGTGTGGTCATTATCGGCCATGGCCGCTCTAATGTCAAGGCCATCAAGAACGCCATCAGGGTCGCCAAGGAAGAAGTAGAGCGTAAATTTAACGAAAAGATACAAGAGGCGATTAAACCGAAAGAGCAATAATAAAGTTAATATGAAAAGGGTAGGAATAATCGGGGTAGGCGAGTATCTGCCGAAAAGAGTTTTGACTAACGCGGATCTGGAGAAAATGGTGGATACTTCTGATGAATGGATTACCACCCGTACCGGCATCAAGGAACGCCGGTTAGCCGCCAAAAGCGAGGCCACCTCTGATTTGGCCATAAAGGCCGCCAAGGACGCCTTAGCCGACGCGAAATTAAAGCCCCAGGATTTGGATTTGATTATTGTGGCCACCATTACTCCGGATATGCCTTTTCCCGCCGTGGCCTGTCTTTTGCAAAACGCCCTGGGCGCCAAAGACGCCATTTGTTTTGATATTTCCGCTGCCTGCGCCGGCTTTGTTTATGCCATTACCGTAGCCCAGCAGTTTATCGCCCGCGGCAGCGCCAGAAATGCCCTGGTAGTCGGGGCAGAAACCTTGTCTGCGATAACGGATTGGCAGGACAGGAATACCTGCGTTCTATTCGGGGACGGGGCAGGCGCCGTAGTCTTGGCAGAGGCCAAGTCCGGCGGAATCCTTTCTACTTATCTGGGTTGTAATGGCTCAAAGGCGGATTTGCTGATGGTCCCGGGCGGCGGCTCAAGAAACCCTGCCAGCGCCCATACCTTGGGAAAGCGGCTGCATCATATCAAGATGAAGGGCAATGAAGTGTTTAAATTAGCGGTTACGATTATGGCCGAGGCCGCGCAGAACGTCCTAAAAAAGGCGGGCCTGGAGTGTAAGGATATAGATTTGGTCATTCCGCACCAGGCCAATGTGCGCATTATTATGGCGATGGCCAAAAAATTAAATTTAGCGCCGGAAAAAATTTACCTGAATATTGAAAGGCACGGCAATATGTCCTCAGCTTCCACCGCTACCGCGTTATGCGAAGCAGTAAGGGCAGGCAGGATCAAAAGAGGCGATATTATTCTACTTGATGCCTTTGGTGCAGGGTTAGTATGGGGAGCTTGCGTAATAAAGTGGGGATAACTTTTTAAATACGAGTATCGGAATATCAGAGTATCAGAACGAGATTATCAGAATGTCAGAGTATCAGATTTATATTTTTGCTTCTGATATTCTGATAATCTGCTGCTCTCGCTCTGATTTTCCGATATTCCGGTATTCTTAAATAATGCAACAGATTGCTTATCTATTTTCCGGCCAGGGCAGCCAGTATGTCGGCATGGGCAAGGATTTATATGAAACCTTTGCCGAAAGCAAGGCAGTTTTTGACCAGGCAGATAAGGCCCTGGGTTTTTCTTTGTCTCAGCTTTGTTTTGCCGGGCCGCTGGAAGAGTTGACCCGGACGAATAATTGCCAGCCGGCGATTTTGACAATGAGCATAGCGGCCTGGGAGGCTTTTAAGGCTGTCACAAGCCGCAAGCCGCAAGCCGCAAGTTATGCGGCAGGATTAAGCTTGGGGGAGTATTCGGCACAAGTCGCATCCGGAGCGCTGGCTTTTACGGACGCGGTGCATTTAGTCAGGCGCCGGGGCGAGTTTATGGAAGAGGCCGCAATAAAATTTCCCGGCAGGATGGCCTCAATTTTAGGCTTGGATTTAGCGGCAGTCAGGAAGATTTGCCAGGAGAGTAAGGCCGAAATCGCAAATATTAATTGCCCGGGCCAGATTGTTATTTCCGGAGGCGTGGCGGAGATTGAAAAGGCGGCCGTGCTAGCCCAGGCAGCTGCTGCCAAAAGGGTAATTTTATTAGAAACAAGCGGCGCGTTTCATTCTTCGTTAATGAAGGAAGCGTCTTTAAAGTTGGCCGAAGAAATAGAAAAGGTCAGTATTAGCGCGCCAAAGATACCGGTAGTAGCCAATGTGAGCGCCCGGCCGGTGACCACGGTAGCAGAGATTAAAGAAAGTTTAATTAAACAGGTTTATTCGCAGGTCCTTTGGGAAGATTCAATGAAATTTATGCTTTCGCAAGGGGTCAGGGATTTTATTGAGTTTGGGCCGGGCAAGGTCTTAAAGGGGTTGATGCGCCGTATTGATGAAAACGGGCGGGTAGTAAATATAGAAAAGAAGGAAGATATCCTTCAAGGAGCGGGTTAGATGCGTCTTAAAGACAAGGTAGCTTTGGTTACAGGCGGGGCAAGAGGGATTGGCCGCGCCATCGCGCTTTCCTTTGCCAGAGAAGGCTGCGATATAGCCATTGGCGATGTGAACCCGGAAGCGGCAAAGCAGGCTGCCGGGGAAGTTGAGGCCCTGGGGAGGAGAGCCTTGCCTTTAAAAATAGACGTGACCAGCTATGCCGAGGTAGAGGAGGGGATAAATAAAATTCTTGACAAATTTGCAAAGGTTGATATATTAGTTAACAACGCCGGCATCACCAAGGATAACATTATCCTGCGGATGAGCGATGCGGATTGGGACGCGGTTTTGGCCGTAAACCTAAAGGGCGCCTTTAATTGCATTAAGGCCGCATCCAAGGTTATGCTCAAACAGCGTGCCGGCAAGATAGTGAGTATCGCTTCTATCATCGGTTTAATCGGTAATGCCGGGCAGGCAAATTATTCCGCTTCCAAGGCAGGCATAATCGCTCTGACTAAAACCGCGGCCAAGGAACTGGCCAGCCGCAATATAAATGTTAATGCCGTAGCGCCGGGTTTTATCCAGACGGAAATGACCGCCCGCCTGCCGGAAGATTTAAAGGAAAAGATGCGGCAGGAAATCGCGTTAAATCGGTTTGGCACACCGCAAGATGTGGCGGCAGCGTGTTTATTCCTGGCGTCGCAGGAAGCGGATTATATCACCGGCCAGACGATTGTGGTGGATGGCGGGATGGTTTAAATTCGCACAGTGACTTATGTTCGCTTCGTTCCGTAAGTCACGTGCTCATTTAAGGAGGAAACTAATGGCAGTGCAAGATAAGGTAAAGTCAATCATCGCTGAGCAGTTGGGGGTAAAGCCGGAAGAGGTAACTCCGGAAGCGTCTTTTGTGGATGACCTGGGCGCGGATTCGCTGGATACCGTAGAGTTAGTCATGGCCCTGGAAGAAGAATTCGGCATTGAGATACCGGATGAAGACGCGGAAAAGATTGCCACCGTGGGTGACGCGGTTAAGTATATTGAGGAGAAAGCTGCTAAGAAATAAGCGCTTGACTAATTCGCCTGAAAAATAGATACCCCGCCGCTAAGTTTGGGCGGGGTTTTTAATATTTAATGATATATGCAAGAACATAGAGTAGTAATTACAGGCTTGGGGGTAATTTCTCCTGTAGGCAACGATATCCCTGCCTTCTGGCAAGCGTTGAAGGAAGGCAAAAGCGGTATAGGGCCTATTACTTATTTTGATGTAAGTAAATTTGAGTCGCGTATTGCCGGCCAGGTAAAGGGATTCAGCCCCCAGCAATATGGCATAGGGATCAAAGAAGCCAGGCGTATGGCTCAATTTGTGCAGTTTGCGGTTGCCGCCGCCAAACAGGCGATAACCGACGCCGGGCTGGATTTAGATAAATTAGATAGGAGCCGCCTGGGAGTAATAGTCGGTTCAGGCATCGGCAGCTTGCAAATTATTGAGGAACAGCATAAAATTTACCTGGAGAAGGGGCCGTCCAGGTTATCGCCTTTTCTTATCCCAATGCTTATCGTGAATGAAGCCAGCGGCCAGGTCGCGATTAACTTTAACCTCAAAGGGCCTAATTCTTGCGTGGCGACCGCCTGCGCTTCCGGTTCGCACGCCATTGGCGATGCCTTTAAGCTTTTGGAGCGCGGGGATGCTGATATGATGATTGCCGGCGGCACAGAAAGTTGCATTGTGGCTACCGGGCTGGGCGGATTTTGCGCTTTAAAGGCGCTATCGGCGAGAAATGACGAGCCAGAGAAGGCAAGCCGGCCGTTTGAACGCGATCGCGACGGCTTTGTGATGGCTGAAGGCTGTGGCCTGGCGGTTTTGGAGACGCTGGAACACGCCAAAAAGCGAAACGCGCGTATCTTGGCGGAAATGGTGGGTTACGGGATGTCCTGTGATGCCTATCATATTACCGCGCCTGACCCTGAAGGCGAAGGCGCTGCCAGGGCGATGAATGAGGCGTTAAGGGACGCGCAGCTTAATCCCGAAGATGTCACTTATATCAACGCGCACGGCACCTCCACAAAACTCAATGATAAAATAGAGACTCTGGCTATAAAGAGGGCTTTAGGCAGCTATGCCAAAAAGGTAATGGTATCATCTACCAAGTCTATGACCGGCCATCTGTTGGGAGCGGCCGGCGGGGTGGAATTTGTCGCCTGTTGCCTGGCAATCAGGGACGATATCCTGCCGCCTACCATAAACTACGAACATCCTGACCCGGATTGCGACTTAGATTATGTGCCCAATACCGCCCGTAAAGTAAAAGTTGAAGTCTGCATGTCCAATTCCTTAGGTTTTGGCGGACATAACGCCACCCTCGTGGTCAAGAAGTTTAAGGGATAAATAATAGAGGTCACCACGTCACAAAGTCACAACGTCACCAGTTTGGGGTGACTTGGTGACTTGGTGACTTGGTGACTTGGTGACTTGGTGAAATGCCTTACACAATAGCAGAGAAAATACTATTGGCGCATACCAAAAAAAAGGATATCTGTCCCGGAGATTTTATTGAGGCGGATATTG
>Ga0194111_10008852_pt1 | contig 11031 bp, 3 predicted proteins | sample TA2KigC300mmetaG_FD_146194 | JGI IMG/M metagenome (GOLD analysis project Ga0194111, IMG submission 146194) | Freshwater microbial communities from Lake Tanganyika, Tanzania - TA2015033 Kigoma Deep Cast 300m | ecosystem: Environmental > Aquatic > Freshwater > Lake | place: Tanzania: Lake... | reverse complement strand
GGATGGCAAGCACGGGACCTCGGGGGTGTTGTCGGTACGGACCGGTGGGGCGGGTAGTCCGCCGAGTTTGCCGGGCAATCTGCTGGGACTCGAGTCCTTTGCGCTGCGGCGCGGCACGCCGCCGGCCATCGTCGAGCCACCGTCGGACCTGATCGTGATCGCCGGGGGTATAGCTCGTTTTGCGGTCGTAGCGGACGGGACGGCGCCGTTGAGGTTCCAGTGGTACTGGAACGGGGCGCTCATCACCGGGGCGACGGACGCGATCCTCGAGCTTGTGGGCGTCGCACCGGCGGATGCGGGCGCGTATCATGTGCGGGTCCAAAACGACGTGGGCGAGGTGTCCAGCGACCCGGTGGCCCTCGTGGTGCTGGTGCCGCCGCGGATCACAGTAGAGCCGGAAGGCCGCACGATCTTTGCCGGCGAAACCGTCGGGCTCACCGTCACCGCGACGGGCAGCGTGCCCTTGGCCTATCAATGGTATGAAGGCGTGGTAGGCGACACCGCCAAGCCGGTGGGCGATGGCAGTCCGTCGTTCACCTCGCCCGCGTTGCTTACCTCGACCCAGTATTGGGTCCGCGTGACCAACCCAGCGGGTCAAATCGACAGCGCTGAGGCCCTCATCAACGTCGTGCGCCGCCCGCAAACCATCGGTTTCCCGCCCTTGGCGAACCGGACCTATGGCGATCCCCCGGTGGCGCTCGGTGCGGCGGCCAGTTCGGGATTGCCCGTGGGCTTCGCGATCGTCAGCGGGCCGGGTTCTCTCGCTGGGCCGAACCTGACCCTGCTCGGGGCTGGGACCATTGTGGTGCAGGCCGGGCAACCCGGTAATGCCTACTTCGAGCCCGCTCCGCCCGTGCAGCGCACGTTAGTCGTGGCCAAGGCCCCCGCTCAGATCGCCCTCGCCAACCTGAGCCACACGTACAACGGCACGGCCAAGGCGGCGACGGCGACGACGACGCCCGCGGGGTTGACGGTGGCGTTCACGTACAACGGCAGTGCGACGGCGCCGGTAAACGCGGGCACGTACACGGTGCAGGCCACCATTAACGACGCCAACTACCAGGGGACAACCAGCGGCACGCTGACCATCGCCAAGGCGACGGCGCAGATTGCGCTCGCCAACCTCGCCCACACGTACAACGGCACGGCCAAGGCGGCGACGGCGACCACGACGCCCGCGGGGTTGACGGTGGCGTTCACGTACAACGGCAGTGCAAGTGCGCCGGTGAACGCGGGCACGTACACCGTGCAAGCCACCGTTAACGACGCCAACTACGAAGGCACCACCAGCGGCGCGCTGACCATCGCCAAGGCGACGGCGCAGATTGCGCTCGCCAACCTCGCCCACACGTACAACGGCACGGCCAAGGCGGCAACGGCGACCACGACGCCCGCGGGGTTGACGGTGGCGTTCACGTACAACGGCAGTGCGACCGTACCGGTAAACGCGGGCACGTACGCGGTGCAAGCCACCATTAACGACGCCAACTACCAAGGCACCACCAGCGGCGCGCTGACCATCGCCAAGGCGACGGCGCAGATTGTGCTCGCCAACCTCGCCCACACGTACAACGGCACGGCCAAGGCGGCGACGGCGACGACGACGCCCGCGGGGTTGACGGTGGCGTTCACGTACAACGGCAGTGCGACGGCGCCGGTGAACGCGGGCACGTACGCGGTGCAAGCCACCATTAACGATGCCAACTACCAGGGCACAACCAGCGGCACGCTGACGATTGCCAAGGCGACCGCTCAGATTGCGCTGGCTAACATGACCCACACGTACGACGGCACGGCTAAGATAGCGACGGCGACAACCACGCCGTCAGGGCTAGCGGTTGTGTTGACGTATAACGGCGGTCCGACTGCGCCGATCAACGTGGGGACATACAACGTTCAAGGGGCCATCAACGACGCAAATTACCAGGGCGCCACCGGCGGGACCCTTACGATCGTGGCGATCGACAACATTATCGGCGCGGTCTTCTTCGATGGCGATGGGGACGGCCAGTTCGGGGCCGGGGAGGGTGGCTTGGGAGACGTAACGGTGAGCCTGTGGTCTGGGGACGGGAAAGCGTTGCTGGCGACCACGCTGACGGCGGACGATGGCACCTATGCGTTCAGCGGCTTGGCCATCGGCGCCTACCTGGTGCGCGAAACCGATCCGGGCGGCTTTGCCAGCACGACGCCAAACGAGCGCCCGGTCAGTCTGGGCAGCGGTGGCGTTGTGCGGGTGGACTTTGGCGATCAGGCTGTCGGGTCGATCGGTGGGGTCGTGTTTGTGGACGCGAACGGCAACGGTCTTCCGGATGCGAACGAGCCTGGACTCCGCGACGTGCTCATCACGCTGGTAGGAGCTACCGTTACGCGCACGACGCGGACCGACGCGAACGGGAACTACGCCTTCACCTTGGTGGTCGCCGGGAGTTACTCGGTCGAGGAAACCGATCCCACGGGTTACCTCAGCACGACCCCCAACCGCCGGGTGGTGAACATGACGGCGGGCGGCTCGGCCTCGGCGCTCTTTGGCGATCAACAGGTCGGGACCATCAGCGGTTTGGTGTTCGAGGACCGCAACGGGAACGGCCAACGCGATCCGGGTGAACCGGGTATGGGAAGTGTCACCGTGCGCCTGACTTCTGCCGGCGGGACCAGCCAGACGACCCAGACTGCCGCTGAGGGTAACTACGCCTTCACAGGTATTGCGCCGGGGTTGTACACGGTCGAGGAAACCGATCCGCCAGGCTACGTGAGCACCACGCAAAACGTGCGCGCAGTGAGCCTGGGCAGCGGCGGCGCGGCCACGGCGAGCTTTGGCGACCAACGCGTCGGGACCATCAGCGGCGTGGTGTTCGAGGATCGGAATGGGAACGGCCTGCGGGATCCTGGCGAGGCTGGGCTAGGCGGTGTGGCGGTGGCGTTGCTCGGGGAGGGAACACCGCAGGTCCTGCGCACCTCCGATCTGGGCGCTTACAGCTTCGTCAATGTTACCCCGGCCATCTACACCGTCGAAGAGTTGGACCCGCCAGGCTTCACCAGCACCACACCGAACCAGCAGGTGGTGCACCTGGGCAGCGGAGGCGCGGCGACCGCAAACTTCGGCGACCAGGCCGTGGGCACCGTCAGCGGAGTGGTCTTCGAGGACCTCAACGGCAATGAAACCCGCGACCCGGGCGAAAGCGGCATCGGCGGCGTGACCATCGCCTTGACAGGTACCGGCACCAGCGCGACCCGGCAAACCGCCGGCGACGGCTCGTACCTCTTCAGCGGCGTTGTGCCCGGCAGTTACACCGTCGAGGAGGCTGATCCGCCCGGGTTCGCCAGTGTCACGCCCAACTGGCGCGTGGTCAGCGTGGCGAGTGGCGGAGCCGCCACCGTTAACTTCGCCGACCGCCCGGTGCAGACGATCGCAGGCACGGTGTTCGAGGACCAGAACGGCAACGGCCGCCTGGATGCGAATGAACCGCCCATCGGTGGCGTGACGGTAGTGCTGGTCCGAGAAGCGGACCAAGCAGAAGTGGCGACCACGGTCACCGGACTCGATGGCGGCTTCATCTTCCGCGACGTGCCCATCGGGGCCTACACCGTCCGGCAAGCCATCCCGGCCGGCTACACGATCGTGCTCGGCGGCCAGGCGGTGCGGCTCGCTCGGAGCGGCCTCGGCCAAATGGGCGCCGGCGCCGGAGGCGTGGCGGAACAGGATGTGACGATGGCTGCTGGCGGCACGGCAAGCATGGGCTTCGCCAACTACCGGGTCGGCACCGTCTCGGGCAGTGTCTATGGCGATTTTAACGGCGACGCCGCCCACAGCGCCGGCGAACCTGGGCTGGGTGGGGTGCGGCTCGAGCTCTTCGCCGTACCGGCGGGCGCGCCACTCCAGACTCTCACGACCGCCGGCAACGGCAGTTACCTCTTTAACGCCGTGAACCCCGGCCGGTATGAAGTCCGCCAGTCCGCCGTCACCGGTTACACCCCGGCGGCCGCCAGTCTGACCGTCCAGGTCGTGGCGGATGGCGCCGCCACCGCGAACTTCCCGAACTATGCCAACGGCACGGTCTCGGGCACGGTGTTCAACGACGAGAACGGTAACCTGCGTCAGGACCTCAACGAGTTGGGCTTGGGCGGTGTGCCGATGACGCTGCGGCACCTGGACAGTGGGTTCGTCACGGCGACGATCACGGCCGGCAACGGCGCCTATTTGTTCACGGGAATCGCGCCGGGTCGGGTGGCGATCGAGGAGACGGATCCCCCCGGTTTCGTGAGCCTCACGCCTAACTCCGTCGAGGTCAGCCTCACGCTGGGCGGAGCTGCCAGCGCTAACTTCGCCGACCTCAGCGAGTTGGTTCGACCGCCGGTGATCGCCGTCGGTCCGGTCGGAGGCACGCATCCGTTCGGCGGTCGCCTCACCCTCGTCGTCACCGCTCAAAGTTCGGTGCCGATGCGTTACCAGTGGCGCAAAGACGGCGTCGACCTGCCGGGTGCCACCGCCGCGCAACTCACGCTCGCTAACTTGACCCTGGCGGATAGCGGCGACTATGTCGTCGTGGTCCTCAACGCGGCTGGCGCAACGTCCAGTGCGCCCGCCACGGTCACGGTGGCGAATCCGGATCCGTTCGTGCAATGGGCGCAGGTGCGCAACTTGCCGGCGGGGTTGGACCGTCCTGAAGATGACGCCGACCAAGACGGGTTGCTCAACGTGTTCGAGTTCCTGTGGTGGCTGGATCCGCTGGTCCCAGCCATGGTCCACCTGCCGGTGGGCGAAGTGGTCTCGGTCGGCCCGTCCGAATACCTCGCGCTCGGTTTCCCGCGCGCCAAAGCCGCCGCCGGACTCGAACTGTCGCTCGCCACCTCCGTGGACCTTAGGACCTGGGACGAGTCGCCGGGGGTCCTCGAGGTTGTGCGTGAGGTGGACGCAGACACCGATTGGGTCCGCCTGCGCGCAGAGCAGCCGATGCTGCCGCAGCGGCATCAGTTCCTGCGCCTCATCGTCCGGCCTGCGCCCTGACCCAGCGGTGGCTGGATGCGACCTCCTCTGCGCGCCGTTCGGGGTCGGACTCGATCCTCGGAGGCCAGCAGGACGCTCGGCTCGCAAGGGACTGCGAGCCCTACCTCACATCGCGCTCCTTGGCAGGGCGAGGCTCCGATCCGCGGGCGGGCCCAGCGCGGTAGGGCGAGGCTCCCGCCGAGCCGCGGATGGGGCCGACGCCGTAGGGCGCCGTCCGCTCCGCTCCGCGGCGGGTTCGAGGCTTGCCCGGCGGGGCAGGGGTCTCATAGCCTGCCGCAGATGATTATCGCACCTTCGATGCTGGCGGCGGATTTCGGCTGCTTGGCCGCCGAAGCCCGGCGTGCGCAGCGGGCCGGGGCCGATTGGCTTCATCTGGACATCATGGATGGGCATTTCGTGCCGAATATTTCGTTCGGCCCCGAGATGGTGCGGACGCTGCGTCGGGTCACCCGGCTGTTCCTGGACGTGCACCTGATGTGTTCTCGGCCGGAGATCCTGCTCGAGCCGTTCGCCGAGGCCGGCGCGTCCCTGATGACGGTGCACGTCGAGTTGGGCGAGCGTGTGGCGCCGTTGCTTTGGAAGATTAGGTCGCTGGGGCGCAAGGTGGGTTTGGCGGTGAATCCGCCCACGCCGCTGGCCAACGCCCAGCCGTTCCTCAAGCAGATCGACCTCTTGCTGGTGATGACGGTTAATCCGGGTTTCGGCGGCCAAGCCTTCATCGAGGAAACGGTGCCCAAGATCCAGCAAGCCTGCGCCTGGCGCCGGCAACTGGGCCTAAACTACCACCTCGAGGTCGATGGCGGCATCAACCTCGACACCGCGGCCGAATGCGCCCGTGCGGGCGCGGACACCTTTGTCAGCGGCACGACCCTCTTCGGAGCGCACAACCTGCCCGCCGCAGTGCGCAGGCTGCGGCGCACCGTCGAAGAGGCGGCAGAGGCGCCGGGGACCCCCAACGGCGCGGCCGGGCCGAACGGGACCGAGGCATTGGTCGTGCCGGCGGCCCTGGGCTGAGCCACGCCTCCGGGGCTGAGACGTGGATCGGCCGGTGCTGAACCCGCCCGCTGTAACCAGTCCTTCGGTTTCTTTCAGGTACAGGAAACGTGGACGGCCAGCCGACCCATCCGATGAGAATCTCGATACCGAGCCCAAGTGCCGCTGCCGTTGCCGGGAAGGGCCCGCACCAGGAGGCCAGAGGTCTGAGCCCGACCCAAGACGGCGTCGTACAGTCGCCGATGGCGCCGTGGCCCAGCCACGCCAAGCGTTATCATGAGTTCGATGCGTTGCGTGGCTTTGCCATGCTATTGGGCATCGTGCTGCACGGCGCGCTCTCGTTCCTGCCCTTGCCGATCTGGCCGGCTCAGGACCTGAACCAGAACGACACCGTCTACGGCTTCCTCCTCCATGCCATCCACGGCTTCCGCATGCCCGCCTTCTTCTTGGTGAGCGGCTATTTCACCATGCTGCTGTGGCGCAAACGCGGCGGCCGAGGGTTGTTGGCTCATCGCGTCAAGCGCATCCTGCTGCCCCTGATCGTCGGCACGATCGCAGTGTGGCCCCTGATGATCGGTTTGGGATACTGGGGCGCCGCAGCCAAAGCCAAACGAGCCGCCGTGCCGTCCTCACGGTCCGACATTTGGACTGCCGCCAAGCAGGGTGACCTCCTAGCGCTGCAACGGTTGCTCGCGGACGGAGTCGATCTCAACCGACGCGATGCCCTGGGCGTCGCTCCGCTCGAATGGGCCGCCATCTATGGTCAGGCCGAGGCCGTGTCCTGGTTGATCGAGCACGGCGCCGCGGTTAACGCTAGGAGTCCGCAAGGCTCGACCCCGCTCCACGCCGCGGCGTGCTTCGGTCGAACCGAAGCCGCCCGCCGCCTCATCGAGTTGGGTGCCGATCCGCAAGCTCGAAATGACCGGGGCGACACTCCCCTGCGCGCGGCCCGGGTGGACATGGGGGTTGTCCGCTTCTTCGCTGGCCTGCTCGGGGTGCCCGTCGATGAGGCGACTCTAGTCGTCGCCCGACGCCAAACGGCGGATTACATCGAGGCCATCGTGGCTGGCGGGTCGGCCCCGCCAGGACCGAAGGCCGATCGAGGGCGTGGAGATGGAATCGGCGACCCCACGGAGGCCGCCGCCGGCGCAGGTGCCAGTGACGACGGCCGAGGTCAGCGGCTTGGGCGGTTGTGGGGAATCTACTATGCCGTGGCGTTTATCCCGTTGTTTCATCACCTCTGGTTCCTCAGCTACTTGTTGTGGCTGGTCGGCATCTTCTTGATTGTGGTCGGGGTCGGCCCTCGCATCCTGCGCGGCCGCCTGCCGGATTGGATGGTCGCCACGCCGGGCTGCTTGCTTTGGCTCGTCCCGCTGACGCTCATCCCGCAACTGTTCATGAACCAGACGTTCGTCGCAGACACGGCCGCAGGGTTGCTGCCGTGGTTGCCGAAGCTGGCCTACTACGGGGTGTTCTTCGGGTTCGGCGCGGTGTGTTTCGGCCGGCCCGAGTTCGAGGAGCGCGCGGGTCACCGGTGGGCCGTCCTGCTCTTGCTCGCCTTCCCCGCGCTGCTGCTCGGCCTGGCCCTGCTCCCGGGTCGAGCCGATCGACCCGCGGCACACTTCGGGGTCTGCCTCGCCTCGGTCGTCTATGCGTGGCTCATGGTCTTGGGGTCCGTGGGCCTCTTTCGGCGGTTCTTCGCCCAAGAGAACCCGAGGATCCGTTACCTTTCAGACGCCTCTTACTGGCTCTACCTCGCTCACCTACCGCTGACCATCGGCCTGCAAATCTGGATCAGTAACTGGGACATCCATCATCTCCCGAAGTTCCTCTTGGTCTGCGGCTTGACTTTCGGGATCCTCATCGCGCTTTACGAGTACGGCGTCCGTTACACCTTCTTAGGCGCCGGGCTCAACGGCAGGAAGATCCGCCCGCCACGCTGAATGCCACCCCGTTCGCTCAGGCCGCAGCTCACGGCGCCACGATCCCTGACCGGCCAATCTCGGCTGCGGTGAGGGCGCGCCCGAAGACTGCAATCTCGTCCAGGCGACCTTCCCAGTTCGAGTCGTTGTCGCTGCGACCGCCAAAGAACATGCTGCTCGCCCGCGCTGGCGTCGCAGCGGTCTCCAACTCGAGCGCACCGTCCAGGTACACGCGCACCGCGTCGCCGTCCCGCACGAGGGCCACCTGATGCCATCGCCAGCGCGGGATCTCCGTTCTCCCCGCGACGATGTCCTGAGGGCGTTTGCCGGACAGGAAGATCAGTTTGCCCGTGTGGCCCCCGCGCCCGCCGATGCCCAGGTGCTCGCCGTAAGAGCTTAGCCCATGAGCGTGATCGCGAGAATAGAACCAGCCGCTCACCGACCGGCCCTCGTTCGGCATCCCGTTCCATAGCCAGATCGAGATCGAGTAGCGCGTGCCAAGCGCGGTCCATTCAGCGCACAACCGATCGCCGGCAAAGTGATACGCGCGGTTCTTCTCGCCCTGGGCACAGAACTGAGTCGAGTGGGGGCCATCGAGGTAATAAGCAATCCGCGGTTCGCACAAGGCATGGCGCTGGTGTCCGCTGGCGTCGGCGGCGATGGGCCCATTGAACTCGTTCAACCGCCACCACACCATGGGTTCCAGCGCGGCGAGCGCTCGGGCGGCTGGCCCGGCACTGAGCCCCATAGGCCGTCGCGGCGTGCCGCAGATCTCTTCCAAAAGCCCAAGAGCCGACTGCGCGATCTTCGGCTCCGCCGCGACTTCCAAACCCGCGGACCGCGCCGGCCACGTGTTATACCCGCCCAACAGATGTTGTTCGGGCGGCGGGATGTAGCCGTCGCCCCCGTTGGCGAGGTCCAGGACGATGGTCTGGGGCAACGGACTGGCGGCTTTGATCTTCAGCCCGGTGATCGCGTAGGTCTCGGTTGGTGTGGTGGCGATGGCGATGTCGCCGATGCGCAGGGCCTGCACGACGACCTGCGTCTGTTGCCATTCGTGCAGCAGCACTTGCTCGCGGGCGTACACCTCCCGCTGATCCTTCGGCAGGCGCGTGCCCATTTCCGTCACGATCCGTTGCGCCCATTCGAGTCGTTGCCGGTCCGGCACGCGGTAGCGCAACGGCAGCCGCTCCTCCGCCATTGCCAAGTCGACGTCCGCCCGATACCTGATGCCTGCGTAGGCGCCCGCGGCCAACTCGACCAATCCGTCCGTGTACTCCGCGATGGTCGGGTTCGGCCGCTCCGACTCGGGCACGCGGTAATCGACCCGGTAGATGTCGCCGCTGCACCCGTGGGACATGATGCCGACGAAATCGCCCGTGGGCGCCAGGCGTCCCTTGAGGCCTTCCGCAAAGAGGCCAAAGTAGTCCGCGCTGATGTCCTGGTCGCCAAAGTAGTGCATCGAGAAATTCGCCAGCACGGCGAGCGGTACCCCGGATCGAGTCTGCAGCGAGATCAGCGCCAGCTCAGAATCTTCCGGGCCGGACTCCCCCGTGACGTCATCCCAGTTCCGCGCGGCATGCATGTTGGCGCGCACGGTCGGATTCCCAAACGGGTCCTCGGCCAGGCGGTCGGGTCGGCGGATCCAGCGGCGCAGCGCGGTGAACTCCCCCGCGTCCACCGTCGCATAGCCGATTCGGGCTGGCTCGAGCTTGGCCTGTGCCGCGGCAATCGCCCCGGCAAGCTGCGCCCGGAGGAACGGCACGTAGGCCGGATCCGGGTCGGTGCCCAGGCAGCCCATGGCCGCCGGGGCCGAGTGCGTGTGGGTTGCGGCGATGAGCATGCGTTCGGCGCGAATGCCGGTCTGCTGGGCCGCAATGGCCTTCGCCTCGTCCAGCAGCGCTCGACTCATCATGCAGCTATCGGCTATGACCATCGCGATTCGCTCGCGACCGTCGCTCAGCACCAGCGCCCGCGCGTGGATCCGGGTCTTGACCTGGCCGACCGACCGGCTGAGCATGCCCCCGTTGACCAGCACCGGCAGTGCCGGCGGCGTGATGTCGATGACTGCCGCGCCAGCTTTGAAATCGGCACGCACTGAAGCCGACGCGCAAGCAGCCCACAAGCAGACCAGTCCAAGACGCCACATACTCAGCCATCTCCGCTAGGGACCAGGGATCGACGCAGGCCCACGCCGTCCTTGTCCTTGCCGCGCGTCGCAGACCGTCCGCCTCGGGCTCGGTAGGTCGCAGCACGCGGCGCGCAGGAGACTGAGCTCTGCGCCCGCCAGCTCTCGTCCCGCCGCCACTGGTCGTCTAGCCCGAGGTCGAACCATACGTACGATACGTCCTGTTGATGGCGCGGATCCTACTCTGACCCGCGGCCCCAAGCAATGCCCAGTCCTCTCGTCCTCGTCGCCCAATCTTTGTCGTCTCCTGTCCCGTCGGCACGCTCAGGATCGCCGGGGCAAGATCTTCGTGCCAGCGAGGTGGCCTCGCTGCGGCAGCCTTCATTATCAGACAGAAAAATAATAGTTGACAGGGAACCCTCGCTCGGTGACCCTCAGCGTCCACATGGGAATGAGAAAGAAAGAGTCGTATGAGGCGGGAAGGCCTTGGTCAGGGTCAGTGGCCAGAGGCCTGGGGTCGGACGGACGGTCGTTGTGTGGCGGCTGCCCGAAGCACGAAGCATCTCAATTAGATCATCAGGTTTATTATTGTTGACAACCGTCTTACTGAAAGCAATCTTCCATCCGATCTATCTAACCTATGAAAAGGACCCGCATCAAAGTCAAAGGGCGCATCGCCGTCTACCACTGTGTCTCCCGCATCGTCGGCGCCCAACGCCTCCTCGATGACCTCGGCAAGGAAACGTTGGTCCGGCTCCTCCGGCGCCTGGCCACCTTCTGCGGCCTCGAGGTCATCACCTACTGCATCATGTCCAATCACTTCCATGTCCTGGTCCGCGTTCCGGCCGAGCAGAATCCGACCGACGAGGAACTGGTCGAGCGCATGAAGGCCCTCTACGGGAAGGCCAAGCCCCGAGAGGCCGGCCTGCTCTATGAGGCCGAGAAGGGGTTGCACGAGCATGGTCGGGTGGACGCGGACATCC
>Ga0194111_10008850_pt1 | contig 11031 bp, 8 predicted proteins | sample TA2KigC300mmetaG_FD_146194 | JGI IMG/M metagenome (GOLD analysis project Ga0194111, IMG submission 146194) | Freshwater microbial communities from Lake Tanganyika, Tanzania - TA2015033 Kigoma Deep Cast 300m | ecosystem: Environmental > Aquatic > Freshwater > Lake | place: Tanzania: Lake... | reverse complement strand
TGAATAGGTAAACTATTATACAAACCACCACTATCTGCAATAACTATACTACCAGCAACAAATGGTGACATAATACTTTCGTTGTAATTAAATACACCGACCAAAGTTTCAATATTACGGTTCTTCTTGCCATCTGCAGAATAGATGACACACTTTTTAATCTTACATGATCTAGATTGTTCTTGTTCTTTTGCCATTATACCATACGTGCGTGGTGAAGATCTTTTAATCCTGCGTTCGATGGTGTACCAGATTGCTCTAATGATATAAAGACAGGAACTGTGTTAGTATTATTTACACTAATAATATGAAATCTAGATGCTATTTTTTCCTCTAGTGGTGCCATCGCTACTAATTGTTCCACATGTTGAGCACTAGATTGTGGTCCCAATAATAATCTTCTTTGTTCGCCATAAGTTGATCTTCCATATTGATCCATCAATTGTTTCTGAGTTTCACCATATGTTGTATTGCCAAGAGGTCTACCTTGTGCTTCTTCAATAGCTCTTAGTTTCTTTTCAGAAAATTGCATGTCTCTTATTCCTCTTATCGTCTTTGTCAGAGGATCATTTGTTCCTTCTTCACCGTAGCGATTCTTACTAGTTGATGGTGTTGCAGGTTGTCTTGGTGATGTAGGTGATGTAGAATCAGTATAACTAAAGTGTCTTCCAAACATATCTTTTACAAGACGATCATTAGTTCCTTGCTGTGCTCTTAATTTATTGTATCTTTTTACATCTTCCTCTCTATAAGTTCTACTTTGTGGGAGGGTTTCTCTACCACCAATATTGAGTCCCAAAAACTTGTTTTGGAATCCAATATTCCCTCCAGTTGGAGCCATAACTCTTCCTGTTCCAGGCAGGAAGTCAAGTAGACCAGCAGTTTTTTGATTATTCATAACAAATCCGCTTTCTTTTGGAACAAACAGTTCTGGTCCACCTTCTCCAACAAAATATGGAGTACCTGCAGATACTGGACCACCAGCTTTTCTTCCTGGTATTAAATCTGAGAGTACCTTCAATCCCTGTTGTAATAAGTTCTGATTAGGTTGAACTTCAATCCAGGAGGGACCCATAACGTCCTCAATCATCTGAGCTTTTTCTTTTTCTTTATCATAAACGTCTTTGGGAACTTCTTTACCATTTATATAACATTTTCCACCTTCTCTTTCTGTAAAAGTTATATCATTGATTTTAGTAGAACTAATTACTTTACCTTCTGGTGTTTGTTTTGCCTTTGCCGCACGTTCATTTAAATATTGTGCTGGGTCAATAGCTTTAAATGCTGTTCCAGTTCTTCTTTCCAAATGTAAATGTGTATTGTCTGATGGTTGTGCTCCAGAACCAGGCCAATACTTAACCTTTGCAATAACATGTCCTTTTTTAATTGTATCTCCTACTTTTGCTATAGCATCAACATGTCCATAAACATTTCGTGTTCCATCAGCATGATCAATAACAACTGCTTGCCCATGCCCGCCAAAATTTTCATAAATGTCTTTTACTACACCGTCTTCTAATGCTGTAACTCTGGATCCTCTATCAACACCAATATCAATACCTTGATGATTTTTAGTACCCCATGAGATAGCCCTAGGACCAAATCTACTAGTTAATTGCGGGTTTCCTTCTGGTAAAACATCTTTAAATTCATTTGTTGTTGTACCAGTTCTTGGATTAAATAATTCAAGAAGACCTCTAGCACCTCTACCAAGTCCGTTCCGAAGTCCGTTCCAAATATTCTTAAAGAATTCAACTACACCACCCAGCAAGTTACCAAGAATACCAGGAAGAGATGGTTTTGCAAAATACTTTTCATATCCATCTGCATATAGTTTACCAAATTTATTTTTATTTTTTGCTTCATAATCCAATTCATACTGATACATCTTCTTGAATAGATCTGGTGATAGATCTGTAACTCCAGGTCTCTTGCCAGAAAATGTAGATTTCTGTGTTAATCCACCTTTAGCAAATGGAACAACACCAGCATCTCTACCTATCAAGGCAGCATCAATTGCAACTGAGGCAGCGGTGCCAAGACCAGGAATTGTACTAGAAGCACCAGAAGCTAATTCAAGTGCAGCACCTAACATATCTCCTTTTGCTGCTCTTTCTGCAGCAAAAAATGCACTAAGACCAAGACCAATCAAAGGTATTTTTTTACCAATAACTTTAGCAGCTCCCTTTGCAAGTCCTTTTTCTGCTACCTCACTACCAATATTCTTTGCAACTCCTTCTGCTGCTTCTTTACCAAGTGTTTTGCGGAGTGCTACCTCCGTTACTTTCTTAGCAACTCCAGAAGATGCTACAGCACCAGCTATCTTCTTCATTCCTTTACCAGCAACAAAGTTAGCAAGGGCAGATCCACCAAGGACCTTTCCGACTACACCACCACCACCTCCGCCGCCTGCTCCTGGTCTAGAACTACTAGTAGTATCTTTGACTTGAGCATTACCAGAAGAAGAACTTTGCTCTTCTAATTCTGCCTCTTCATTAAGAGCTTCTTGTCTATCCAGATTTTTTTGATCTAAGTCCTTCTTGCTTTTAGCAATCCTAATCATCGTAGATGTTTGAAGATCTACTACCTGACTAATTTTTGCAATTACTGTACCAGTATCTAAAAATCCTTTTGATAAAGCAGCACTTTGTATTCTAAACGCATCAGAAATTTCTGTAACATTTCCCTCTGATACTTCAGATAACTCTGATAGTTTCTGAAAGTGGGTTTCCATTCTTGCGAAGGTTTTTGTTATAGATTTGGCAAGACTAGAACCTCTCTTCTTCTTTGCTTCTGGTTTATTCTCTTCTTCTGTTTCTTTTGCTGGTGGTAATAGTTTAGTTGTAGGAACTACAGCATATTGTTTTGGTGGTGTTGTTGCTTCACCCCATGGATCTTCTATGACATCAGTTGTTAATTCTACTGCTTGCTTTGCTGCTTTTCTATTCAGAATATCAGCGATTGCTCTTGCTGCCTGGCGATCTTCAATCTTCTGATCTACTTGTTCTCTAAATGGTTTCTCAAGGAACTCTTCTACCAACCACTTCTGGTATGCTTCAGCATTATATGCACCACCAGACTTATCCGTCTGATTTAGTTGAGGATACTTACCCCATTTTTTAAGGTTTTCAATTAACTTATCAGCATCAGCATCACCAAGTTTTACATAGGATGTGAAGTTTTCGCTCAACCCCTCTACTCGTCTACCAGTTAGATTACCTTTGAGACGCAACCAAGTTGCCTCGCCAACCCTATCAGCAGACCAATAAGGTTTTTCGGGATCTAGTATTCCTTCTGGCGGTTGTGCTGGGTTCATCCTATGTTAACCTCAGCAAATGCAGGTGAAAGATCTTTTCTTCCAAGACCAGGAGGAGCATTATTTTCCTTTGGTACGGCAGCATCAGAACCTCCACCATTAATTACAGAGACTTGAACGTTTGGACCACTAGTTGCTTTCCTTGTAGAATAATTCTGTGATTCTGACAACAATCTACTTGACTGTTCATTACCATCAAGTTTTTGACCGCCATTAGTCTTTATAAAATACTCATAGATTGCTTTTGCTTGTGGTCTTGAAGGGTGCATACTTAATTTTGTTCTATCTTTAAAAAAGTCAAAACCTTTGGTTGTTTTATACGCCTCAATCTTCCCATAACCAGGAACGTCAAAAAATCTTGAATCATTTGTGTCCATTCCAAAATTTTGCTTAATCGCTTGTCCAAGTTGGTTTTCTTCTGGTATTTTGGAAATTGGTTCTTGTGGGGGTTCTGTGCGATCTGATGTTGTTCTTGTTTGTTCTAAATTAGTATCCAATTTTAATGTTTTCCACCAGTCTTCGGTTCTATTTGATCCATACTCAGCATCAACACCACCAGCATAAGATGCATCATATCTTATAACTTTGTCTCTTAATAATTGAGAAATTTTAGCACCAGAAGTTCCTTGGGTTGTTAAAGCTTCATGAATTCCAGCACCCATTTGTTTTATTTCATAGTCAGCAAATCTTGCTTGAAATCTTAATGCTTCTGCAGTTTCTTTTAATTGTCCTTTTGATTCATCCCACACTCCAGCTTTTTTTGCCGCAGAAATTAGAGCATCCCTTCTTGTATCATTCCAACTGAACATACCAGTATTTGATATTCCAGCTTTTGGATCCGTATGGGTTCCAAATAGATTTTTATTACTCATGCTACCTTCTCTACCAACTTCAGCAATTATTCTTTTTGAAGCTTCCTCTGTATACCCAAGATCTCTAAATTCATCATATAAAGTAGCAACTTTTCCTGCTGTAGATGATATATCACCAGATTCTAAATTGGAATAATCTATATCGATATCTGGATTAGGTCCTGGTGGTGTACCACTACCACCAAATAAACTCATTAAAATTTCACCAAATCTTTTCCATCCACCTCTATTTTCGTAATATTCTTCTAAACCTGTTGCTTGAACATCAGCAAATTTATTTCTATTTTTCATGATGGCATCAAGTCTTGCCTTATTCATCATTTCAAATGTTTTCTTGTTCCATGGTGTAATCATCTCAGGATCTTTCCCTTCACCAACGACACCAAACATTGGTTTAGTTACCATGCCACCCTTAGCAAATGGCACAATACCAGCATCTCTTGCCGCCAGTACACCATCTACACCTAACGATGCTACCGTACCAGCACCAGGAATCATGCTAGCAGCACCTGATGCCAACTCAAGTCCAGCACCTAGTATGTCACCTTTCATCGCTCTCTGCGCTGCAAAGAAAGCGCCTACACCTAAACCAAGTAGAGGTATTTTTTTCAGTCCGCTTTTTAATCCAGCTTTTGCAAATGCCTTACCAGTTGCTTTACCCATAAACTTAGCAGCACCTTTACCACCAACTGCAGCTGCTGCTCGTGTGCCCATTCTTGCAACACCTCTCCTACCAATCTTATTTGCCAGTACCTTAGAACCAAACATCCTACCAAACAATCCACCTCCACCGCCTTTGCCACCAATCTTCTCAAAACCAGTTACTGCAGCATTTCCAGCACTTGCACTTCCTTCCTCTAATGCATTCTCTTCATCTAATGCTTGTTGTCTATCAAGATTTTTAGCATCTAAATTCTTCTGCTCCTGGTCCAGACGAACCATCGTTGCAGTTTGTTTTTGAATTGAACCAAGTAGTGTATAGAGTGCTTTACTGAGACCATCAAATCCAGTAGTAATTATTTGACTCTGTTTATTGATAACTTCAATTAAACCTTCTGGAACTGATACTGTACTTGTAAATTTCTCTGATAGTTTAGTAAGTTGAATTTCAATACCAGCAAGTGCAGATGCCATCGCTTCGTTGATAGCAGTACGACTTGATCGACTTGATTTTTTCTCTCCTTCTTCTGCTTTTCTTTCAGTCTTTGGTTTATTACCAACCATAGGACTTTTTGGTTCTACTTCTGGATACTCAAATCCTTCACGATATCTACCTCGTTTAGATTTTGTAGGATCTCTACCAGCAGGAACATCTTTGTCAAAAAAACTTTCTACTCTTCCACGATTCCTAGCAATTTTATCACCACCAAACTCGCTCCCTAATGCTTTGCGGAAGAATGATCCTCTGCCATATCTCTGTGAAAATTCTTCTTGAGTAAGTCCGCCTTCTTCACCTACTCCAAGTTTCTTTTTTGCATACTTTTTTTCAGCACCTGCCATCTTCTCAGCAGACTTTACCTTCTCCCATGAAAGCTGGGCAATCTGAGCGACAACATTCTTATCGCTTCTAGTATCGCTAAGACCTGTTGTTCCAGATGCCATTATCTTTTTTGGTTCTCTTGCTCTTGTTTGAGGTTATCGAGATATTGCAATAGCAGAGAAACATATACCTGTCTCTCCCATGGATATAAATTTTCTATCTCTGTCAAACTATATTTATGGTGCTGCATCAAAGCAAAATTAGTTTTATAATACCCTTCCAGAGTATTGTGGAAGAGTGCTATCCGAAAAAACTTTGTAGTCCTTCAATAGTATAGTCGGAACTCTCCCCAGTTTTTGGATTGACTACACTAAAAGTATGCTGAAGTTTTGGTGCAGTATCAAAAAACTTTTGTACTTTTTCAAACTGTTCGTTAGTAAACTTCTCAACAAATTCAATTTTTTCCTTTCTTGTGGTAGTAGAACTATCATAAACATTATCTTCATCAAATAGTTGATCAATACTATCAGCAAGAATTTCAAAAACATCATCTGTTGTGACTTCTTTTTCTACAATAGATCCCTCCACAAATCTATTGAAACCAGGATACTTCATCATCAAACCAACCTTATCATCAAGCATGATTTTATTGGTATGTCCTTCAGGTTTAACAACTTTAACATCATGTAAATTAATTTGTGTAGTAACTTGTGTTTCTCCATCGTCAAGACATGTTACCTGCATTTCAATTATTTCTCCTACAGATGCAGCACGAATTTGTAAGAAAAGATATTCAAGATCGAATGTTGCTAACTCATCAATCTTTACACCTCTTGTTTGAATACATGCAGATAGAAGATCTCTTACTGCACTTTGAATAGTATCTGCATCTTCACTTTGCAAAGCAAGTAGTAATACTTTTTCTTCTTTTACAACGAACGGACGATACTTGATCTTCTTTCCAGTAGAAGGTATCTCAAGTTCATATGTTGGATGTTCTAGTTTTGGCAAAGCCATAATAATAACCTCGGTTCATAATAATATTTAGTGCGACTTTTTTACTCAATTTTTTGGCGGAAAATTTTTTTCCAAATTTGTGTTATTTAAAATTCAACTTACTACATCCGTTTTGTTTCTAACTGATGCGGTTGGTTCGTTCTTAGTATTGATAAAGAATGTATGATGACGTGTATAATAGAATGATGCACTCACCTTGGTAATTTGTGATGCACCATAAGCAAGTGGTATAGCATCAATTGCATAGGGGAATGCTTGCTCAATATAGTATGCGATGGGTGGTCTACCATTAGCAGCGTTGGGTGAGATCTCAGTTTTGGTGATAACAATATCACACATATAATCTTCTGGATATCTTACTCGAATAGATCTATTTTTACCACGAGAATTTTTTGTTATTCTACTTTTTAGTTTAGATAATTCAAATTTTTCGTTACTTAATTCTTTTGGTCCATCTTCAAAAATAAAATCATTCCATTTAGTCAAAAACTTAAGGGGTGTTAGGTCAGCATCACATGACCAACCTAGAGAAAAATCACTATAAACCCTAGTATGTGCATAATTTACAGATCCTGATCCAAGGTAACGCCCATTAATAGTACCAGTAGCACTATTCACATTAGGTAACTGTGCTTCATCACATAATAAACGAATAATTTGCTCGTCCTTTTGACCGTTTGTGATGTAAGGACCAAGAACAGCGGCAAGATCATTCCCTGCAGCTGCAGGAATTCTAAATTCAATATCCCAGTTGTTACTGAAGGACATACCACCAGCACCAGCTATGGTCTGTAAAAATACGTCTATACTTTTTACTGCTGACACGCTAAATACCTATGTTGGTACAACTATATTTATGGCATACTCTGGGTTATACAAACCAGTCAATCCAGAAAAGTATCGTGGTAACCCAACTCGTGTTATCTATCGCTCGCTATGGGAACGAAAGTTCATGGTGTTCTGTGATAACAACTCATCGATTATAGAATGGGGTAGTGAGGAGGTAATCATTCCTTATCGTGCCCCAGATGGAAAAGTTAGACGCTACTATCCTGACTTCTATATCAAGGTTCGTGAAAAGGATGGCAAGATCGCTAAGTATATTATTGAAATCAAACCCAAAAGACAAACACTACCACCAAATGACAATAACAAAAAAACTGTTGCCTATCGTAATGCTGCACTAACCTTTGTAAAGAACCAAGCTAAATGGTCCGCCGCCCGTGAGTATTGTGAAGATAGGCAGATGAACTTCTTGATACTCACCGAAGACCACTTAGGAGTATAGCCATGCCAGAAGGTTTCCAGGACATACAAAGAAACACCGTTAATAAACAACCAGGATATAAAACTCTGTTTGAAAGAATAACAGCAAAAACTGGAGGTAAAAAACAATCATTATCATGGTATCGTGCTGCAGTCAAAAGCGAAGCAAGTAAATATAAAAAAGATTCTAATCGTTTCATAAGAGATGAGAAGAGAGATAGTGTAGGTAAAGAAAAAGAACAAGATGAAAACTTCATACGTCATTACGTAAAGCAAGGACATCTTTACATGTTTGAATACAAAGCAAAAATGAAATGGTTACCTTACTATGATGCCAACCCATTAGTTTATGTCTTGAAAACTTCTGGTAATGATTATTTCTATGGTGCAAACTTACACTATCTCTCACCAAAGAAAAGAATTTTAGTAGTACAAAAACTAATGAAAGGCATAATTGATATGCCTAAGGTATGCATTCATAAATATATAAACGCACATGTTGAGGGATTGTTCTTGGACTTAGCCTCTGTTGAATGGGATACTGCTATCCTCTTACCAGTAGAAGAATTTGTTAAGGATGTTCAAGGTCATAAGTTTCCATACGATCATGAATTGGTTTGGGCGGAAACAAATGAAAAATTCTATGACAAAATCAAATCTCGTAGAATTATTAAAAGTTATGGCAAATCATCTGATATAGAAAGGGTAAAATAAATGGGAGGAGCACAAAAACCAGGAATCGCTGGGACATCACCTGGGCAACTTAAAAAAACTACAGGGAATACTCCTGGTGGTAAATCCCAAACTAAATACTGGGAATGGGATGGAAATGATTGGAATGAAATTAGTAAAGAACTACATGATGCTGGTGGAACAAGGGCACCAATAAGTGGCAAAACAACTCCAGCAAACACAACCACTACAGCTCCAGAACCAGCTAGTTTAAGATATCCAAAGGATATCGATTATACAAGTGCTGACTATATGATATTTGAATTTTTTAATTATAAGCCACCATTTCAAAATAAAGATGCTTCACTATCACTAGAAGCTTATAATGCTAGTGGTGTATATACAAAGGACAACAAGAACTTAGTATCCTCTAAGTTACCACAAATTGTATTGTATATGCCAGAAGGTATTAGTGCATCTTACAAAGCAAATTGGGATGGTAAAAAGTTTGGAAATATTGCTGCTGGTGTGTTAGCTGGAGCTGGTGCTGGAGCTGATGGCGACATAGGACTTATGGTGCAGAAGTTGGCAAGCATGGCTAATCAAACAGCAAAAAGAGCTCCAGCACAACTTGGGGCTCAAGCTGTGTCAGCGATTATAGGAAGTATAACAGGTGATAGTGTTACCACAAATGATATTTTTTCTTCAGTTGGAGGACAAATTTTAAATCCTAATGCAGAATTAATTTTTGGTGGGCATGATCTAAGAACATTTACATTCTCATATAAACTAGTTCCATATAATGAACCCGAAGCTAAGGTAATTTTTGGACCAGAGGGAATTATTGCAACATTTAAAAGAGCGATGTTGCCATCTTACACGGGCAATAGAACAACTGGTGGTGACTTTCTTGAGGGTTCTGCAAGTCAAAGTGTAGGATTTATTAAAAATCCAAATCTCGTACAACCATATTTTATGAATGGTAATGCACCACACAAATACTTACCAAATATGAAGGTATGTACTATTACAGATTTTGATGTAAATTACACATCAGATGGTGTTTATGCTGCACATTCAGGTGGAGTGCCAGTAGCTGCTGATATTAAAATTTCTCTAACCGAAACAAAACTACTTTATTCAGAAGATATAGGAAGCGGATACTAACATGTACTTTTCACTTATCCCAAACATCGAGTACGATGAAAAACCAATCAGTTATCCTTTCTCGGAATCTGATTATGTTGAAGCAAAAAATTTCTTTAGACGTTATCAAATCAATCAAGATGTATTTTCCTATGCCGTATACTTTAACAAATATTCTATAGAAGATGGGCAAAGACCATCTAATGTAGCAGAACTAGCATATGGTGATCCATTCTATGACTGGGTTGTACTAATCACAAACAACATCATCAACCCTCTACATAATTGGCCCTTGACTAACTATGAATTACAAAAAACTATTGAGAGTGAGTATGATAATCCATACGGAACGATTCATCACTACGAAACAGTTGAAGTTCCAGCTGGATATACAATAACTACAGACTTTGGTGAGACAGAACCAGTCATCGCACTCAAGGGTGGTCTAGTTGTTGATCAAACTTTCTATAACAGTACATTCAAATACTGGGATGGCACTACCTATGTAATAAAAAGCGGTAATGTAGTTTCCAAACCTGTGACAGTTATGGATTACTACACTACCGAAAATGAAAAGAAGAGAGAGATTTACCTATTGAAAGGTGGATACCTCCAATTTTTTGTAGATGAATTCCGTGCTAAGAACTTGTATAAATCTTCGGGAGATTATATTTCACAGCAACTCAAGAGAGTTGGTGTTTAGTCTTCCTCAGCAAGACGAGCAAAGTAGGACAGCGCATCGTCATCATCTACAACTGCTTCTGCCTTGACAGGACTAGGAACAGCACTCACACGAGAACGAAACGAAGTAGGTTCTTCAACTACAGGTTCAAACTCTTCCTCATCTTCATCCACAACCTGACGAGCAGGACGTGAAGTGAGACCTAGAACAAGGTTCAAACGAGCTTCAAGTTCCTCGTAAGTCTTGAAGTTCTCCTTACCAGAGAATGCTTCCAGAGAGTATTCACTCTTCCAGACTTTCTCTAGCGCAGTATCATCTGCCGAAAGAGCAGACACACTATCAAACTCAGAACTATCGTAGTTCCAATAACCAGCAACCTTTTTGATCTTCAGTTTGAAGTTAGCACCTTCCCACAGATCAAACACGTTCACACGTTCTTCATCTTGGAACTCGGGTTGCATGGCAGCAAGGATCTTATCATGGATCTTCTTGCCATACTTGTACAGGAACACACGACCCTCGTTCTCAGGGTTCTTGGGATCTTTCACCACATAGATGTTACTGTAGTAAGAGAGCTTAC
>Ga0194111_10008842_pt1 | contig 11035 bp, 9 predicted proteins | sample TA2KigC300mmetaG_FD_146194 | JGI IMG/M metagenome (GOLD analysis project Ga0194111, IMG submission 146194) | Freshwater microbial communities from Lake Tanganyika, Tanzania - TA2015033 Kigoma Deep Cast 300m | ecosystem: Environmental > Aquatic > Freshwater > Lake | place: Tanzania: Lake... | reverse complement strand
AAGTACCCGGCTTTGGCCACTCTAACGGCCTCCTGGTCGGCTTTTTGCTGAAACCGGTTCCGGAGGTAATCCGGACGGTCGGTGAGAGCCCTTTCCTTGGCCTCCGGCAGGTCCATGAGTTTTGGCTGTGTGCCCAACTGATAGATAAGGCCCACATAAGACCAGGATTTCAGGCCCAGGGCGGTCATCAGGGCAACCTGGGCGATCTGGAAGGTGTTGCGGGCGGTTATCAGGTCGGCTTGAGCCGTATATAAGTTGGCTTCCGCCGTGGTAACGTCGATTTTGGCCTTGACCCCCACCTCGTAAAAACCCTGGGCCTGACGTACCAGGTCTTCATTCAGGCGCAGATTTTCTTCGCTCACCATGACGGCCCGCTGCGCCGCCAGATACCCATAAAAAGCGGTCTTGGCGTCCAGGACCACTTGTTGCCGGATATTGGCCAGATCCATTCGGGATGCCTCGTATAAGGCCTTGGACTGGCCGATGCTGCCCAAGGTTTTCCCGAAGTCGTAGAGGAGCTGATTGACCTGGAAGCGGTGCACCACATAATCCCGGACATCGCTGCTGCTGGCGCTGAATTGCCCCATCCCGGACGGTATGCTGAGGCTGGAGGTCGGCACTGAGGTGCCGTAATAATATGAAGAAGTATTGGTAACCTGGGGCAGCAGGTTAGACCGGGAGATGCCTATCTGAGATCTGGCCGCCTCGGACCGCTCCCTGAATTCCTTAATGGCCGGATGATTCTGGAGGGCCACTTCAATGGCTTCCTCCACGGTAAGTTTTTTCCCGGCAACTTCCTGCTGGGCCAAACCGGGGTCAGAAAAACCAAGCCTTCCCACGACAAGGAGGAGGAGGCAGATATATACCAAAACAACCTCGCCTGAACCTTAATGCTTAGCGCAATACCTGCCGAACTATATTTAAACGTTCAGCTATCAACAATCACCTTTCAGCAACACTAATGGATCAATCCCATCAGGCGCAACGGGCAGGCTGCTGGACTGGAATCCTTAATCCACAACGGAACGCTTTCAGATAAAGCAGAGGCAATACCTCAATGAATATTAACATACTTGCTTTCCGTCCGGAGTCAAGCCTTTTGTCACGAACTGACAAACAAAGGGCCTCCTGAACCGACCCGGGACGATCACCCCACGGCACGAGGAGACGGGTGATTTTTCGTTGACACCGTAAAACCGAGTTAATAAGATTAACTGCTCAGTAATCGCTTGCATTGTGTCATCTGTTTAAATTAACTCCTTAAGCTGAATGCTGAAACCTGGTCCCGGAACGCTTACATTTTTTAACTCATCCCATCCTCAAGACCCTGGCAGAGAGGCTCACACAAGGGCCCAAGGGTATCATCGGCAACCGGGGCTATCGTCGGTTCCTGAAAATCGAGAAGGGCGCCGTCCACCTCGATCCTGCCAGAATCGAGGCTGAAGCTCGTTTTGACGGCAAATACGTGCTGTGCACCAATACTACCCTGCCAGCTGCAGAAGTTGCAAGGCAATACCAACGATTGCATCTGGTAGAGAAGTTTTTCCGAGCTACCAAATCTCTGCTGGATACGCGGCCAATCTGCCATCAAAGGCTGCCACCCAGGATCCTGGCGGTATTAATATCTTCAATCTTGCCGTGCCAAATTGGTGACCCTCACATCGGCACTTCTTCAGATAACGTTTCTGTTTCTCAGTAGAACCTGTATTCATGGGGGAGGAGGCTGCGTCGGGTGGACTTGAGCTTTCCCTTGGCGAACCTGAAGACGAGGTCCCGGTCGTCCCACTTGCGCCAGAGCTTCTGCATGAGCCCATCGTCCTGGAACAGCTGGAGAAGTTGCCCCTGCCCCTCCCGGTTGTCAAGGAGGGCGATCTTTTCCCCCACCCCGGCAAAGGGCTGGCACCCGGCCAGGCGCTTCTGGAAAAAAAGCTCCACTACCTGGTTGGGTATGGCGTTTGGCGGCGCCGGGTTTTCCAATGCTCCTGCCTCCCCGAGGGTTGCCGCCACCTGGAGAAATTCTTGGGTAAGATTGCTAACATCAAGGTGGCATCGGCCATGGTTGAAGAGATAATAGCTGGAGATAAGCATCTCCCTCTCCCACATTTCTTTTATTCGCCATACTATTTCGGCCCGCTGCGGGGAGAGGAGCATAGGGCTTCGCAAGCAGAGAAACTCCTTGAAAAGTTCTTTTCCGGCCTCTATCTCGAACCTGCCAGTACGAACCAGATCCTCAGGGAAAAGGACACAGGCCAAAGGCCTGACCGGATAAATCCGGCAGAGGTCCTGTTCCAGAAAGGGGCAGGGTTTATTCAGCCTTAGGGCGACTTTTCTGATCCAGTCGTTCTGTTCATGGGGAAAAAGCCCCAGGGCATAGTAGCGTTGATAAGTTGCCGCAACCGATTTCTGGCAGTGCCGGGCGACTCCCAGGAGATCAACGAGGCTCACCGGGACCAGAATACTTATATTTCTGCATCCCGGTCTGGTGCAGGCCGGATTACAATGGAAGTCGGACTCCCGGGAGGCCAGGTGGGCCCGGGTGTGAAAATAGCCCGCCAGCCATTGATCGGGAGTGTCGGCTACAGCGAGGGAACTCCCGCTCATATTACGATCCTGACTAATTTTCATAAACTGTAAATCACCCGGGAACCATGAAAGTAACTCACTGTATGCCCTCACCCTCACCCCCAATGCTGTTGAGTTAAGGGCACCTATGAAAAATCCCCCTAAATCCCCCTTTAGAAAAGGGGGACTTTTTAAAGGAGATCCTCTGTTTGCCCCCTTTTTTAAAGGGGGGCAGGTGGGATTTTAATAAGTTGCCAGCTCGCCAGCTCATTGAGTCAACGGCATTGACCCTAACCCTCTCCCCGAGGGAGGGAACTGATGGAAGTTATTCTCTAATTTACTGACCCCTGACCCCTGACCACTGACCACTGACCCCTGACCCCTGACCCCTGACCCCTGACCCCTGACCCCTGATCCCTGATCCCTGACCCCTGACCCCTGACCCCTGACCACATCCTGCTACGGTTCCAGGGCCAGGACCGCGGCGCCGTTAATCTTCCCCGCCTTTAACAATTGCAGGGCCTGGTTCGCTTCGGCCAGGGGGAACTGCTGGGTTTGGGTCCGGATGGGTATGGCCGCGGCCAGGTGCAGGAGTTCTTCCCCGTCCTGACGGGTGCTGGCGGTTACCGAGCACACGGTTTTCTCATAATACAGGTGTTTTTCATAATCCAGGGCAGGTATTTGCGACATGTAGATGCCGGCCAGGGCCAGGGTGCCGCCCTTGGCCAGGGCCCGCAGGGCTTCGGGCACCAGGTTGCCGGCCGGGGCAAAAATCACGGCGCTGTCCAGCAGTTCGGGAGCAGTGTTCTGGGCCCGCCCCACCCAGGCGGCCCCCAGGGTTCGGGCCAGCTCCTGGTGGCCGGGGCTGCGGGTAAAGACATAAACCTGGCAGTTCCAGTGGCGGGCGATCTGGATGGCGATATGGGCCGAACCGCCGAAGCCGTAGAGCCCCAGCCGGCCACCCGGCTGGATCCGGCTCAGCTTGAGGGCCCGATAGCCGATAATCCCGGCGCACAGCAGCGGCGCGGCAGACAGATCGGGAAAGTTGTCCGGCAGGCGGTAGGCGAAATCCTCGGGGGCCACGGTCACTTGGGCGTAGCCGCCATCCCGGTGAAACCCGGTAAACTGAGCTTTTTCGCAGAGATTCTCCAGTCCGGCCAGGCAATAGCGGCACTGCCCGCAGGCCCAGCTCAGCCAGGCCAGCCCCACTCGATCGCCCACTTTAAAACGCCTGGTACGGGGACCCAGATCCACCACCTCACCCACCACCTGGTGGCCGGGAATCAAGGGCAGGCGGGCCAGGGGCAGTTCGCCCTCCACAATATGAAGATCGGTGTGACAGACGCCGCAAAAGTTTACTTTGACCACCAATTCCCCCGGTCCCGGCAACCGGGGCGGCAGTTCCGTCAACTGCAGGGGATTGCTGGTGATGGGGGCGGGAAATTCCAGGACCATGGCTTGCATTGCTTTTTCCTTATCTCTCATTCAAAATTTCATCCGGCTGCTGCCGAAAATGGCGTTGGGTAGGTGCATTTTACCATACCATGGCCCTGAGTTCACCATAAAGCTCCGCCCGGTTGGCCTTCCGGGGTTTCATTATTTGCCGCCAATTCTACCGTGAAATTCAGCCCGTAGGGGCAGGCCCCCGTGCCTGCCCAAAGAAAATATTTTCATAACCGGGGACGGCCCCAATCGGCCATGATCGTTTCTCTGAAACCCCAATCTGTCAAAAAAATCGGGACAGAGGGTAATTTTTTTTGACAGGGTGCGGTGAACTTTTTATAATCACTGGTTATCAGCAACCGTTACTTAAAAATAAGCAACCAGTTGATATAACAATACTATTGTTGTATCCAGGGATGCTTGGCCTAAATTGAGGTTTGTCAGCGTGTCTAAACAGTTAAAATATTTTGCCGCAACCGGCCGGCATATTTTTTAATGGGATGGGCTGAGGCATACCAGGAGGAATAAGCCATGCGTTTAGGGGTATATATCCGGGCAGCGCGGGTGCCCTTTCTCACCGGTTCCCTGATGCCGGTGGCCCTGGCCGGGGCTCTGGCCTGCTGGCAGGGGGCCTGGGAAGGGTCTTTCTATTTTTTTATCACGGCGCTGGGTGTAGTGGGCCTCCATTCCGGGGGCAATCTCATTAACGATTATTATGATTCCTTCGGGAGCGATCCCATCAATCGTTACATCACCCCTTTCAGCGGCGGCAGCCGGGTCATCCAGAACGGGGAGCTGAGCGCCGAGACTGTCCGGAACCTGGCCTATGCCTGTATGGGGATGGGAGTGGCCTGCGGCCTGGTCCTGATGTATTACGGCCGCCCCTACGTGGCCTTGCTGGGGCTGTTAGGGCTGGCCGCGGCCTACCTCTATTCTGCTTCCCCGGTGCAATTAATGAGCAAGGGGTGGGGGGAGCTGGTCATCTTTCTGGCCTTCGGGCCGGTTCTCACCCTCGGGTCCTATTATGCCATAACCGGCCAGATGATCCCAAAGGCTTTTTATGTGGGTTATCCCCTGGCATTTCTCATTACCGCTATTTTATGGATCAATGAGTTCCCAGACCTGGAAGCGGACACTGCCGTGGCCAAACAGCATCTGGTGGCCCGCCTGGGACTGCAGCGGTCCCGTTACGTCTATGCCGCCCTGATGATGATCCCTTTTCTCAGCCTGCCGTTTCTCATGGAAATCTTCGACCTGCCCGGGCACCTCTTCGCCGGCCTGGTGGCCCTGCCCCTGGCCGTGAGGGCGGTGCGCCTGGCCTGGGATACCCCCCCCACGGATGAAGAATTCGTCGGCGTCCAGGCCCTTACCATCAAAACGCATTTTCTCCTGGGATTGTCCCTGACCCTGGCCTTGCTCTATGCAGCCTGGTGGCGCTAAGAAGGGGCGCTCGGCTATCAGCAGAAAGAATGGTTAAGTGCATTCTGCCAAAACTCTGGGAATCAGTCATGTAATGATAACTATATGAATTTACTCTTTTAGCTGACGGATGAGTGCCGAATGCTTTCAATTAAACATTATAAAGTTACCCCCAGGGCCAGGCAGATTTTTTGTCCTGGGGGGAGGGGAGAATAGAATGGTTAATTTTACCCAAGAAACTACCTCCGCCACCTTAACCATCGGGGACCGGGTCATCGAGTTGCCCCTGGTAGTGGGCACCGAGGGGGAGGTAGCCATTGATATCCGCCAGTTACGGCAGCAGACCGACGGAGTTGCCATCAATGGCAATTTAGTGCCCGGCGGGGTAATTTCCTTTGACCCGGGATATAAGAACACCGGCTCCTGCCAGTCCGAGATAACTTATATCAACGGCGAGGAAGGCATCCTGCGCTACCGGGGATACAACATCGCGGACCTGGCCAAGAAGGGTTACCGCTTCATTGACGTGGCCATGTTAATCATTTTCGGGGAACTGCCCACCGCGGCAGAACGGGCCAATTTCCGGGATCTGCTGACGCACAACGAGCTCTTAGATGAAGACATGCGGAAGTTTTTCGATTCCCTGCCGCCGCACGGGGACCCCATGGCCATTCTGTCGGCCGCGGTGCAGTGCAGCAGTTTGTATAACCCGGAATTGCGGGCCATTGACCCCGCCGACCCGGAAGGCTTTACCCTGGCCGCAGCTAAGCTTCTCAGCAAGGTGAGGACCATCGCGGCTTTCAGCTACAAGAAGGCCATCGGCCAGCCAATCCGGTACCCTAATCCGGAGTTGGATTACGTCCGCAATTTCCTGCACATGATGTTCTCCATCCCCAATAAGCCTTATCATGCTTCCGAGACCGAGGTGGATGCCCTGAATCTCTTCCTGACGCTGCATGCCGACCATGAGCAGAACTGCTCCACCTCCACGGTCCGCATGGTTGGTTCTTCCAAGGCCAATCTTTTCGATTCCGCATCCTCAGGGATATCGGCATTGGCGGGTCCGCTGCATGGCGGAGCGAATATCGCCGTGGTGAACATGCTGGAAAAAGTCAGCCGGGAGGAGACTACGGTCAATGAGCTGATTGGTTTGGCCAAAAGCAAAAAAATCAAATTGCCCGGTTTCGGCCACCGGCTTTATAAAAAGTATGACCCCCGGGCCCGCATCATCAAACAAAAGGTGGACAAGCTGCTCGGTGAATTAAACCATGATGCGCCTCTGTTCACCATTGCCCAGCAGTTGGAAGAAATCGCCCTGACGGACGACTATTTCATCGCCAAAAGGTTGTACCCCAACGTGGATTTTTACTCCGGCATCATGCTCCGGGCCATCGGTATCCCGGTGAATATGTTCACGGTAATGTTCGCCATGGCCCGCATGGCCGGCTGGATCGCCCAGTGGCGGGAGGAAATGCTTACTCCCGGGGCGGCCATTCAGCGGCCCCGGCAGGTTTATACGGGGGCTCCGGAGAGAACTATCGACTGGGAAATGGGAATTTAGATTTAAGGTAAGAAGTGATGCAATGGCCAGGTTCTGACATTTTTCTGTTGCTGCTCATTAAGAATTAAGGAGGGTCTTGCAATGCCCACACGAGAAGGAATTACCTGGTTTAAAGGGCAGTTTTACCCCAAGCTTAACAAGGCGGTGGCAGACACTCCCTTCAGTGTCGATCTGCTGGTGGCCATCGCCTGCCAGGAGACCGGTTATATCTGGCAAGTCCTGCGCCAGAAAAACCTCAAGCTGGACCGCATCTTGGAACTGTGCGTCGGTGATACTCTCGACGCGGACAAAGGACGCCGGGCCTTCCCGCAAACCAAGGCTGACCTGATGTCCTGGCCGCGGGGACCGGAAATGTTTGACATCGCCCGGCAAGCACTGGTGGACATGGCCAAGTATATCAGCGGCTATCAAGGGGCGGCGAGTAACCCGAATAAATTCTGCCACGGTTTCGGCATCTTTCAGTATGATCTGCAGCACTTTAAAACCGACCCGGACTTTTTCCTTCAAAAGCGCTACGCCGATTTTGACGCGTCCCTGGCTAAATGTCTGGAGGAACTGCACAGCGCCAAAAAGCGGGCCAAGATTACGGAGGCCGATCTCACGGACTATCAAATGGCGGGCGTGGCCATTGCCTACAATGCCGGTAGGTTTGTCCCCAGCAGAGGTTTACAGCAGGGCCATTTCGATGGGCAGAAGTATTACGGGGAACATATTATGGATTTTCTCCGTCTGTCCAAGACTGTGCCGGCTCCGGATGGCAGCCCGGTGGAAATTGAGGCCTCCAAGCCTGGGGAAGCTGCCATAAAACCGCCCACCGACATACCTGCAGAAGGGACATTTTATGAGGTAGACGTCCAGTTCTCGCCGCTCAATCTGCGCTCCGGGCCCTTCATTGACGAAAACAATCCCAATGCCAACGTCATTGCCAAACTGCCTGATGGTCACATCGTCCGGGCTGTGGCCGACGAAATAATCGATGGATTCCGGGAAGTGGAAACGAGTCTATGGGGCGCCTATCATCGGGGCTTTGCCCATACTGATTATTTAATCCCGGCAGAGGCCGGCGCGACCGCGAAACCCATCAAGCCCGACCCGACCCCGCCGGCCACGGGTATCGTCGCAGTATTTATGCCACGTAAACCAGGCACCGTGACTCGGCGGATAAATCCTGCGAACGCCCATTCCCTGAATGAACCGGATCAACCGGTGCGCCAGGGCGCTTCCCCCGACGAACTGCGAACTGACCTGGTAGCCATTGTGGATTTCCTGGCCGTGGACAACCCCCAGCACGTCCGCTATCAGCCCTCTAGCGGCCTGACCTTTTGCAATATCTACGCGCACGACTATTGCCATCTTGCCGGGGTCTATCTGCCCAGGGTGTGGTGGTCGCAGGGGGCCATCGTCAAGCTCACCCGAGGGGAGGAAGTAAAACCGCTTTACGGAAATACCATATATGAAATGCGCGCCAATGACCTTTTCCGCTGGCTGCGGGACTTCGGCCCGGATTTCGGCTGGCGGCAGACGGGGACGCTGGATAAGCTGCAACTGGAAGTAAATGAAGGAGCCATCGGCCTCATCGTGGCTCGTCGTACCAATGATGGCAAGTCTGGCCACATTGTGGCGGTGGTGCCGGAAACTCATCCTCACAAGGCCAGGCGCAACGGGGCCGGCCAGGTCATTGCGCCCCTGCAGAGCCAGGCCGGGGCAAATAATTTCCGTTACGGGACCGGACCATCAAACTGGTGGCTGGGCTCCCAGTTTGCCGAAAGCGCTTTCTGGCTGCACGCCTAAGAGGACCGGCGAGAAGACGTCCTGATTTTGGGGATAACCTCCATAATTTAACCGATAATTTCTTCTTCAAGCCTTTCTCCTCTCCCCCCTCGGGGAGAGGAGATTGATGCATCATCCGTTTTTCAGGTTTTTCCAAGCACTCTTGTCAATTTTAGTAATAGCTCCTCGGCATCGCTCCTGTCCGGCGTCAGCGGCAGCCGGGCCAGGATGCCCAGGCCCTCGGTGGCCTCGTGGAATTCAGCTTCAGTAAGGCGGCTCACTAAGGCGGTGTTAACCATGGCATTGATCTTGAGCAGCTCCTGGACCAGACCCAGGGGCTCCATGTCCGGCAGGGTGGCGTCAATAATCACCAGGTCGGGGGCGTTGGCCCGAACCGCCCGGAGGACTTCGCTCCCGGTAAGGAATTGCTGGAACTCAACCTCCGGGTGAGCCGACAGGGCTGTAGTTAGGGGTTTGAGTTCATCCGCACGACTGGTGGCGACGATTAATTGCAGCATATCTTTTCCTCTCAGGGCAGGCGGGACTGCTGCAGGTGAGGCGAGAACTTGCTGTAATAGTCGGCAATGGCTTCGCCCAGGGTGTTCACCGCCAGGCGGGCGCAGTGCAGGTGATCTTCCGGCAGGCCCCCCAAGGCGATGACCACGTCCTGGGGCTCCAGATTCAGGGCGTGGTCCACCTTGAGCCCCTGGGCCAACTCGCTCATGGCGCTGGCGCAGACCAGGGTATAAACGCAGCCCCGGGGCTGGACCTTGATGTCGGTGATGGCGTCTTTTTCGATACGCAGCGACACCTCGATGGAATCCCCGCACTGACCCTGAGCCCAGCCCTTGCCGCTGGGGTTAGCCAGGGAGCCGATGTTTCGGGGGGATCGCGCCAGGCGGAGAAACTCTTCGCCGACCTTGCCGGGCACGAAGATATCGTCATGTGACACGCTAAAACTCCTTCCCCCGTAAATTAAAACCGCCCCATGGAGTGCGCTCCGCCACCGCAGGTGAATTCGGTGGTAAACCGGGGGAGCCTCCCCTGCAGGAGGGCCTCCACGGCCTCGCCCACTCTTTGGGTCCCGCCCCCATAGACAACCGTGATGCCCATCTGCTGAAATCCCATGAGCGGCCTCAGGCCCATGCCCCCGGCAATGAGAATCTGGACCCCGTGCTGGGCCAGATGGTTCACCGGGGCCATGCAGCCCCCTTGCTCATGGGGCACGTTGGGCAGTAGAGAAACCTCCTGCACGGCGCCGCCCGTGATTTTCACCACGGTATAAAGGTCGCAATGGCCGAAATGCGCTCCCAGGTCGGCCTCCAGGCCCCCCGGATGGGATGAGGGAATGGCAACAATGGTACTGTTCATCTCTTTCTCCTTGGATTATCTAATGGCCAAGCTTAGCTTGGCGGGATATGGGGTTCCCAAGTACAACTTGGAAACCAGAATGAAAGCCTGTTTCACCACTTTCAGACTATCACTGACATCCGCTACCGGCTGCGCTCGGCCAGGGCTTCTATCCGGCTCCAGGCGCGTTGGAGTTCCCGGGTGAACTCGGTTTCGGGCAGTTCCGTCACCACCAGACCCTGGATCATGGCCTGGGTGACCTGGATGTCGTGGGGTAGCCTGGCCAAAACCGGATAGCCGGCATGATGGCAGAATGACTCGATGGCGCTCTCTTCCTCCGGATTGAGGTCATGCTTGTTGATGATCACCGCCAGGGGTATCTGAAAGTGTTGGCACAGACCGGCCACCCTTTCCAGGTCGTGCCGTCCCGAGGGCGTGGGCTCTGTCACCGCCACGGCCAGGTTCGCCCCCGAAAGGGAACTGATCACCGGGCAGCCGATGCCCGGAGCGCCATCACAGAGAACCAGCCGGGCACCCCTTGCCTTGGCCAGTTCCCGGGCCTGTTGTTTCAAAAGCATGACGAGCTTGCCGGAATTTTCCTCCCCCGGGAAGAGCTGGGCGTGCACCAGGGGCCCGAAGCGGGTAGAGGAGATATACCAGTTGCCGCAGTGTTTTTCTGGAAACAGGATGGCCTCGGCCGGACAGAAGGCCACGCAAACCTTGCAGCCTTCGCAGCGCCAAGGATTTATCACAAAACCTGCCCCGTCCTCCCGTACCGCGCCGAACTGGCACAGGGAGGCGCAAAGACCGCAGCCGTCACATTTTTCCGGGTTGATGCGGGCCTCGTGGCCGGCGCGGAATTCTTCCTCCCGCTCCCGGCTGGGCTGGAGCAACAGGTGCAGGTCCGGGGCGTCCACGTCCAGGTCGCAG
>Ga0194111_10008840_pt1 | contig 11035 bp, 15 predicted proteins | sample TA2KigC300mmetaG_FD_146194 | JGI IMG/M metagenome (GOLD analysis project Ga0194111, IMG submission 146194) | Freshwater microbial communities from Lake Tanganyika, Tanzania - TA2015033 Kigoma Deep Cast 300m | ecosystem: Environmental > Aquatic > Freshwater > Lake | place: Tanzania: Lake... | reverse complement strand
TGAATAAGATTCTTTCGGATTTGCTCTGCACTAATATAAAGTGTCTGGATTAGTTCTTTTTCAGAGGCATCTGTCGTAGCAGTAAGTGCCTTGAGAATCATCCCTCTCACCTGCCTGTTTGAACCTTCGGGTAGATTAAAATTACTGAACACTCTTATTGATTATATCACATATCATTTCTACTTCCTCTCCAGCCTTTGCATGTTCAGGTTTAATCCTGTAAGGTATGATGATGGTGGTAAAGAAACACTTATTATTGCCAAATCTGTAATCTTTACCACAACAAACCTCTTAACCTTAATTTCTATCTTCATGCTATTTTCATACCTTTGATTGAGATGTTACAATATTCACACAATCTTTTAAAGAGAGGGAATGAGTATGCTTCCATTTTTTTGTTTACATGCCAAAACAATATCTGATGCATGGTTCCAGCTCATTTACAATATTTTTGATCACTCTTATGTACAGAAAATTCAAAAAGGTTCATTTGAAAAAGAGCAGTACAGGCTTCAATATCCAAGCATAGCGGTGTATATTGAGTATCCAGGCATGGATATGATTCCTGTTATACCCTTAGAATTAGGTATCCCTGCTCCTACTACTATGGAATATATTGAAGACTACTTTGCGAATTATTTAATGGACCCTCATCTGTCTGAAAATGAAACCTACAAGTATTCGAGCAGGATACACCATCCAATGCCAAAAGGTGGCACCCAGCTTGAGCGAGTAATAGATATGCTCAAGGAAACTCCTCTCACAAACCAGGCTATCATTGAAGTAGGGTCTCCTGAAGACCATGATACGTGTTTTGGAAATGACGGCAAACTCGATCCTCCCTGTCTGCGACTTTTAGATTTTAAGGTTCTTCCTACAAGTGATGAATTGATGCTTACGGTAAGCTGTTATTTCCGTTCATGGGACCTCTGGGCAGGTTTCCCTACGAACCTTGGAGGTATAGAGCTCCTCAAACAATTTATTGCAGGAGAAACAGGTCTCAAGAATGGCCATATGTATATATACAGCGCTGGCGCTCATATTTACGGATATCAGGAAGAAATTGCAAGGTTGAGAACCTTCCGACCCAAAGAACCTAATCTCTAATCTCTTCGTCTCTTATTTCTATTAATTATCGAGAGAAGACTTCTTTCAACGCATCCCTCAACCTGGGATAGGAGAACGTGAAGCTGATGTCCTAACCCTTTAGAGCAGCTCCATTGACTTGAACCATGCCCTTTGATAACATTAATCTTAAGGGATAGAATAGCCCCTCAAACTGAGAAAAGTTATGAAAAGATTTTACCTTTATAATCCTAAGGCACTCGCTGAATATGTTGTAAAATTAAAAAGAGGGATCAAGAAGGAAAGGATGTGATAGAAGATGTTTAAGATAGTAGTGTTTTTATTATTGCTCATAATGGTTATCGGGTGCTATCCACCTTCTTACTACGACTATTGGAATGCTGGGTCTGCATCACGGTATATGGACACGTATGATTACTATTATCCTCGTACATATTCATACTATTACCCATACGATTACCCGTATTATTACTGGTACCCTTATCCCTATTTCCCGTTCTCTTTTTCGCTCTCCTATTCATACATCAGGTATCATCATGATTATCCTTATACCTATCATGGGTGGTATCCTTATCATAGTCCTTATCATCATTGGCGGTGGCATAAATAAGAGGTGAGATACGGGATTAGTTAAAATTAGAGTGTTTTGCCTGGAAATTTGAGAAAAGGTTGCATATTGGCTAAATGTCTCCTGCGACAAAAGACTTTGCATTGTCGCAGGAGACGGCAGATTAGCCTTCGCAGCATATACGTCTCACTCTTTTCTTCCCTGATGGTGAAATGGCCATGACAACCTCGACCTTGTTTCCACAATAACGGCAGTTCAGTATCCTGTTCTTTGATTCCGCTCTTGCAGCAACATCGGTCTTTGACTTACTTTTTTCTACCATGATACTCCCTCCTTTCCTATTTCAAAGTTCTTTCAATAAATGTCAGAAATTTCCCGATTACATTCTCTCAGCACATAACTTCAACACTGTGTGTTCTCTTGTTTGATGAACAAAGCCATGATAAACAGGGCGATGCAAAAGAGGAAATTTCAAAAAACATTTGACTCTAAATTAAACAAGGGAAAATTGTCAATAGATATAATAGGAAATCAGAAAGCGAATGAGCAGCTTCTGGAGCATATCCGGGAAATTCACAGAAAAAATAGAAGTGTTTATGGGAGTCCGCTGATAACGGATGAGCTGAACGAGCAGGGGGTTCTGTGTGGGAAGAACCGGGTGGCCAGGATCATGAGAGGCAACGGGATACGGGCACAGGTGAAGAGGAGATTCAGTTGGAGATACCCGGAGAAAGCAAAATGGGTTTTTACAATTATGATACGGGAGAAATTGAGACCGATTTTCATCAAATATAAACCGATAAGAAAGTCTTCTTTAACCCTTTTTTTCTGAATCAAAAGTAAATAAAGGAACGGTTGTACGAATTCACTAATTCCGTAACTTTCTGGAGCAATGAGTGCAAAGCAACGAGCTATGAGTCATTAAGTAAAAGAGAAAATACCTAAGAAAAGGGTCAGGACTACACATTTCACAATTTCAAGCTCCTTTTTATTCGCTCAAACTCCCTTCGGCATCCCAGGAGTACAATAAAGGGACAGATGTCATTACCGCTATTAAGAAAATATTTGTTTATATCATTCTTGATCTTAGTCTTTTGTCTTTCTTCTGAGAGCATAGCATGGGGCAATGAGATGGGAATGGAAATAAAGAGATATTTGAAACATGCAATGCCACTTATTGGCATAGGGGCTCTTATTGGGCCTGCCTTATATAAGAAAAAACATCCTATTATTTCCTCCATAGCAGATAATATGTAGGAAGTGTCTATAATAGAAAAAGAGGATAATATGCGCCTATTTTAAAGAATATCCGGTTTATCACTTGCAATTCCATCAACGCCTTTGTCTCTATATTGTTTCGCTTCATGTTTTGTATTTATTGTCCAGACAATTACCTTGAGATTATTTTTATGTGCATCTTCTATATTTTTCATATGAGTCAATTTATATAAAGGAACGAGATACTGGGCCTTTAATTTTAGTGCGGTATCGATTGGGTTTTTATGCTTTGCGTAAATTAAGCCGGTTTCAATTTTGTCGTCTAATTCTCTCACATTCAAAAGTGCTGGTTCGTGAAAGGAAACAATAATTACCCGTTCATTTAAATCTTCTTTTTTTATAACTTCTAAAGCCATTTTTTCGTAACTGACCTCTTTTAATTCGACCAGAATTCTTTCGACTTTCTTGTCTAAAAATTGTAAAGCCTGCTCAAGAGTGGGAATTTTATCTCCGGTCAATTGTTTTAATTCTTTTAATGTCGTTTGGTTTACCGGAATATCTTTGCCAAAAACTCTTTTTAAATTATCATCATGAATTACGATTAATTCCCCGTCATGTGATTTCCGCACATCCAGTTCAATAGCATTTGCTCCCAATTCAATAGCCTTTTTATAACTTTCCAGAGTGTTTTCAATTTCATACGCCTTTGCTCCACGATGTCCCACTTTTAAAAACATCTTTCTTCCTTTCCTGTCGAGATAGCACAATTTTCCTTATATTCTACTGCATGTAAGAAAAAGGAGACAGTTCTATTTATTGACAAAGAAAACCATCTTTTACGATAAGACTTTGCATATTGACAATTATAATGTATGCTGATACTCTTTCGCATGGCGCAAAAGCAGAAACCCTGCTCTCAACGATACTGATGGAAAAATTAATATACAATGTAGGAATTATGCAACTATCTAAAAACTTTTGTTGATAACCGACTTATTATGGAAATAAAAGACATAATAATAACGATTATTATTGGCTTCGTTCTCTTTGAGGTAATTGAGCATGCGGTTCTCCCTCTAATTTTCTCTTTAAGAAACCGTAAGAAAAAATCTGTTTCAGGCGTGAACGGATTGGTGGGAGAAGTTGGTGAAGTAAAACAGTGGGATAAAACAGAAGGACAAGTCTTTGTCAAAGGTGAATTGTGGAGGGCTGTTTGTGATACCCCTTTATCAAAGGGAGACAAAGCTCACATTCAAAAGGTAAAAGGATTAACATTAAAAGTTAAACCTTTTGATGAGAGTGTTCCTTACTGACGCCTTCTGGATCTCTTCCGTGATACCAGTTACGTCTTTGTCCGATTGTCCTTTTTGTAAAAGGTCTTTCCTATTTTGAGTATTTCCTTCATTATTTTTCATTAAGCAGAGATTACAAGATTACTGCTTTCATTTAGTCTGCTCAATGGGTAAAATAAATGTCAAAGGCTGAAATACGCAAGAGGGATCGAGATATGGATGCAATTGAAATACAAAAAAAACATGAAGATGAAATCAAACAAAATACGGCGTTCAATACATTAGAGACTAAATCAGTATTACCGCCTCTCATTATTAAGGGAAAAAGAATACGGGTTCCTATCATTCAAGGAGGGATGGGCGTCGGCGTGTCGCTCCACCCCCTTGCAAAAGCCGTTGCAGGGGAAGGAGGCATTGGAATCATCTCTAGTGCCTGTCTCGACAGACTCGTTTCAAAGAGGAATGGCAGAAAGTTTGACACCTATGAAGCAGTGTATGAAGAAATATCATTAGCAAAAGCTGCTGGCGGCTTTGCTGGTATAAACATAATGGTTGCCCTCATAAAAGACTATAATGACTCGGTAAGGGGAGCAATTGATGCAAAAGCTGATGCCATTATCTCAGGAGCGGGATTGCCAACAATGCTCCCGGCTATTCAGCCCCCTGGGGATACAGCCCTTATTCCTATCGTTTCCTCAGCGAGGGCTCTCGAAATAATATGCAAGAAATGGGGAAAATTGGGGTATAGGCCGGATGCAGTGGTACTTGAGGGTCCTCTTGCAGGCGGGCATCTGGGTTTTAAGTTTGACCAGATAGACCTCGAGTCCAACATGCTTGAGGAGCTTCTGCCCCCTGTAAAAGAAGCTGCACAAAAACATGGTGATTTCCCAGTGATTGTTGCAGGCGGGATTTATACCCATGAAGATATAGCGAGATTCTTGAAGATGGGAGCTGACGGTGTCCAGATGGGAACGAGGTTCCTTGCAACAGAGGAAAGCAGCGCTACGCCAGCATATAAGCAGGCTGTGATAAATGCAAGGAAAGAAGACATCCTCATTGCGCAGGATTCGGCTTCTCCCTGTGGCTTGCCCTTCAGGGTCATTAAGCAATCTCCCATGTTTATCTCAGCGCTCCAGAGGAAGAGGAAACCGCACTGCAATAAGGGCTATTTGCTCTTTAAAGATGATGAAGGAAAATTTACCCGCTGCCTTGCAAAAGAGAATAATGAAAATTACTTCTGCATCTGTAACGGCCTACTGAGTTCGTCAGGGTATAACCCTGACGAGGAAGAACCTCTCTATACGGTAGGGAGCAACGCGTACAGGGTTGATAAAATAGTCTCTGTTCATACCCTTATGAATGAACTTACAGGAAAGACGGTTCTCCAGCCTGCATAATATCAAACAAGCTTCGCAATAGAAGACATCAACAAAAAAGTTAATAGTTTTTAATTTCCCTGTATTACAGTCCTTATCTCAAATTGAGGCGGGTTCAAAATGGTTTTTTTCACAGCACATTGATCAACCACTTTTATCAGTGCCTTATGATATTTCTGTGGGAACTCCGGGGGCACTACAACCTCAAGAATGATTTTTATGAGAACCTCTTTGTCTCCTCTTTTCTCATATTCAAGACGTTCGATGAGAGAAATATGTTCAGCAGGAATTTTTCGCTCTTCACAGAAGCTGAGGACATAGATGCCGGCACAGGTGCCAATCGATGCAAGAAAGTGGTCAAAAGGAGTCGGAGCAGAGCCTTCACCGCCATATTTTACTGGCTGGTCAGTCTTAATGACCATTCCATTTATTTCTGCATTGACTTTTTTCCCTCCAGGGAATGTAATTTTGATTTCTATGTTTGCCCCCTTTTCAGCACGACATTATTATACATTACACTGGAAAGCATCGCCACTACCAGTTCAGTAAAAAGCATTATGCATGTGAGCTTAAGCTATTTGCCTTTCATAAGGGCTTTATCAAAATATAAAATCCACTGCCTCAAGATCACCTCACAAGGTTTTCAAGCTGTTCCAAACTAAATGAGTTCTCATAAAAATCACCCATCCAGCGTGCACAGCGATTTGCATTCAGTGGAATCCCTACAACTGGAATGTCCATCTTCGTGCATGTCCGCATTCCCTTAGCCAATTCAGGGATACAGGCGATGCCGAGTACTCCGAAACGTTTATGTTCTGCCTTCAATTTCTTAAGTTTTGCTTCATAACCCATGGTCATCCAGATATAGGGCCTGATCTGATATTCCTTTAATAATTCAGTTGCACGATTTATAAAACATGTTTCTGTGCAACCCTTGCAAATATGCTCAATATCTCCCATAACCGCATGGCACTGTTTCTGTAATTCACGCACGCAATAGGGCAGAAGAGCGATTTTGTATTCACAGACTTTAAATTTTTCTTTATGTATCCTGTTGACAAGCTCTATCTCGAGCATATACAAATGATACTGATCTTCTGTGGTCTTCAGTGTCCAGTCCCGTCTCCGAGAGAGTGATAGATTACGCAGGTGAGGGGTAACACCCTTTGTATACACTAAAAGGCTGGGATTTACAACATCTTTTAGAAAAGAAACAAGAGAATGATTCACACCTGTTCCATGCAGTTTTTTGGATAATTTCTTTTTACGGCTTACTTTTTGGATCTGCAACAGGAGTTCCAATGAATCAGTATATTGTTTCAAACATAAATCTACCAGTTGTGAAACAGTTTCGTAATAGTGATCTGTACTATGGGTATTGCCGAAAAGAGAATAGGTTTTCCCCTCAACAGGTTTATAAATTGATATGTGCTCTGTTTTCATTGTTTACGTCATCAATCATGTTTTCGAAAAAGTCAGCAGGAGCAGACTTCATATAATAAGTAGAGGTCGGGGTAAGTCTTTAATTTTGATATAAATGGTGTAAAGCGACTACCTATCTCTTCTTTGAGGTCGTTCTAAGAATGAATTATTATCTTTTTAAACTAATTTTTTTACAGCCTTTGCTTGTTTGGCAACCTTTTTCTTTACAGCCTTTACCTTCTTGGCAACATCTTTCTTTACACTCTTCACCTTCTTCGCAACCTGCTTCTTAACTTTTTTTACCTTCTTTACAATCGTTTTCTTGTTCATCTTTACCCCATTCTATAGAATATTTGCATCTTCATGATGCCATTGAAACCTATTTATAGGTTAAGTCATCCTATCAGACATCTCCCCTATTGTCAATCAGATTTCTCCTTTTACATTTCACTATCTGCTTTAAAACAGGCTAAAGAAAAAAAATAGTAAGGTCAAGTCATCATTCTTCACATAAGCATTATTTTTTTATAAAAAAATGAAAACATGATTCTTTAACACTTTAGATCAAGGTTTGTAGTACATGAGTCGCCGGGCAAACGGCGTGACATTTCTAATAAGCGTCTTTATCATATCAACCGACATTGGACTGAACCGTGAGGCAATCTGAACATTTTCTACAAGTTGCGAGATGCTGTCACACCCTATTACTGCAGTGGTTATTGACTGGGAAAGTGCAAAATGGAAAAAAGGTTCCATAGTATCAAACCACGGAAGCCTTTTCGCAAGACCTCTGAAATAAACCTTCATCCCGATAATGCCCACTCTTTTCTTTTGTGCATAAGGGATGACTTTTTCTAAAAAGCTGTTATATGAAGGTTCTGCAGGGTTTACTGGCAAAAGGACGGTATCAAAATCAAATAACTCAAGACACCTTCTGAGTATCATGGGATCGTGATGTCCAGTAACTCCAATAAATTTTGTGAAGCCTTTTTTCTTTGCTTGAATGAATGCCTCAAGAGCACCTTTTGGTCCGAATATCTCCTCGATATCATCTTCTGTCCTCACGTCATGTACCTGCCATAAATCGAGATGGTCTGTTTTCATATTTTTTAGAGTCTCGTGTAGATGCTCAAGGGCACCCTTTTTATCCCTCGCATGAGATTTACTGGTAAGGAATATTTCTTTCCGCCTTTCTTTCAAGGCATTTCCATAATATGACTCGCTTCCTGAATATGCACGGGCAGATTCAAAATAATTGATTCCCAGATCAAATGCCCTGTTGATTAACGCATATGCTTCCTTATCATAGTCAAAGGTCCTCAGAATCCCTTCGCCACCAAGGCCGAGTATCGTTACCTCAACTCCGGTTTTTCCTAATATCCTTCTTGGAATTTCCATATAAGGATTTTAACAGATAATAAAGAAGTTAGTAACTGCCCTCAAAAACTTAATAGAGCATAGAAAATAAGAACAGGGTTTTTGTTACGATCACCAATGTTTTTGTATTTTCTTCTCCGCCTTCTCCTCTCTTAGAATTTGAAAGAAAATGTATGGATAAATGTATAATAATAAATAATAAGAAATCACCTATATTACAGAGGGTTTGATATGCCCATTTATGAATTTTACTGTGCTCATTGCAATACAATTTTCAACTTCTTTTCCAGCCGTGTGAACACAGAAAAAAGGCCGATGTGCCCTAAGTGCGCTAAGGGGTCTGATGCATAATGTAGACATGACCGTACACCCGCAATGGGAAAACAGATTTTCAGAAAAACAGATGGCTGTTATTGCGAAATCACTCCTCGAACTTGCAACACACAGTGCCGTACTATCAGAAATGTCAGATCTTGACTTGTATGTAAGGGATTTCATGTCAGCAATCGATGGGGGAGATCCGTCCTCAATCGAAGATGCTCTGCTCACTCTTTATATCCGGTTACACAACGCAGGCTCTCAGTATTCTCCATCAGAAAAAGAAATTCTTAAAAAGAGAAATGCCTATCTATGCCACCCCGGAGGTCTCTCGCCTCTCATCATGGCAGAAAAATTTATCAGGCCTGAGTCAACAGTTGCAGATCTTGGCGCTGGCAATGGACTACAGGGACTGTTGCTTCAACGCATCTGCCCGCACCTGAAAACACTCCAGATCGAGCTTTCTTCTGAATTGATCCGTATTGGCAAAATTTTTCAAGAAGCACTCGGAATCAGTTCTGGCTACATTGAATGGATTCATGATGACATCGTGAATGTATCAATCGAATCCGCTGATTTCGTGTATATTTACCGCCCGGCAAAACCGCTTGACAGTGGAAAAGAGCTTTACAAGGCTATTGCCCGCAAACTGTCTGTCGGGAATAAATCCCTTGTCATTTTCAGTGTTGCTGACTGTCTCGCCACATTTCTGGACAAACGATTTTCTGTTTTCTACACAGACGGTCACCTTACTTGCTTTGTAAAGAACTGTAATGGGTTTTAATATAATGCGGAGATGAGGCTCACCTACCATTGGTTAAAAATACAATCGCCTATGATAATCGTGGGAAACGTACATCTTGAGTTTAATTTCTTCACATCTTCAAGAATCGCACGCTGTTCCTCACCAGCGAGTAAATCCACATCTGTAAATTCATACTTCACTGCACATTCGTCCAGTAACTTCTTGGTAGCTTTACAATGGCTACAGGTACTCAATGTATAAATTTTCACATGAGGGTGCATATTTTCCCTCCTTTTTGAATCCTGACAAAGTCAAAAACAGCCTTTCTTGTAAGGATGAGAAACCGTAGAAAAAAGAAAAATATGAGAAGTACCCTTAAACTTATTCTATTATCTTTGGCACCCTGTAGAATTTATCCGTACTGTCAGGTGCGTTCATGAGAGCATCTTCTCTTGGAATTGAATATCCGGGAACATCATCCCTCATGACATTGAGTAATGACAGGACATGGGATGTTGGCTCGATATCTTTTGTATCGAGCTCTTTCAGTTTTTCCATGTACTCAAGAATACTGTTCAACTGTGACCCAAATAACTCCTTTTCTTCTTCAGAAAGAGAAAGCCTTGCCAATAGTGCGATATGTTCAATTTCATCTCTAAATATCTTCATCCCGTAATATCCTGCGTTTCTCACTACATCTTTTGCAGATTTGCAAACTTCACCGCAAGTCTCTTTAAACCGATATTTGGAAAGTTGACCGTTATTTTCAGATCATCTCCGTCTCCAAAACAGTCACGCACCACACCAACGCCCCAGGTGGGATGCCTCACCCTGCATCCTGTTGCATAGAGGCTGAAAGAGCGTTCAGAATCAACCTTTACTTTTATATGAGTAATTTTTATCGTTGAATGGTGTGTTACCTTTTCTACCAACTGGCAACAATTCCTTGGAATATCTTTCAGAAACCTCGATGGTTCCTGGTTTTGTAACTTTGAGTATAATCTCCTCTTGCTCGCACCGGTGAGCCAGAGTATATCTTTTGCCCTTGTCATTCCTACATAAAATAGCCTGCGTTCTTCATCAATTTCATCTTTACTCCCTAAGGCCTTAAAATGTGGCAGTACTCCCTCTTCAACTCCTATAATAAATACACCAGGAAATTCAAGGCCTTTTGCGCTGTGCAATGTCATGAGTGAAACATAATCCCCTCTTGTAATCTCATCCATGGTAGTCAATAATGACACCTTATCGATAAAATCCTTAATGTCCTTCCCCCCACTAAATGAAATGAGCTCTGCAACATTCTTCGCTCTTTCTTCATCCAGAGTTTCTGCATATCCTGATTTTTCAAATACCGCTTTTAACATTTCTGCTGCAGATTTGTACTTTGCAGATGAGAAGCCTTCGATCAGCTTTGCAAATTCATTAAGTTTATCTTTTACCAGAGAGGCCAAACTATCAGCGCGTATGGTTACCTTCATGGCATCAAATAACGATAGGGATTTCTTCTTTGCCTCATGCTCTATCTTCGAAAGGGTCGATGCCCCTATTCCCCTTGGTGGACAATTGATAATCCTCCTGAAGCTTACATTGTCTCCATGATTGAGCGATAACCGCATGTATGCAATTGTGT
>Ga0194111_10008838_pt1 | contig 11036 bp, 10 predicted proteins | sample TA2KigC300mmetaG_FD_146194 | JGI IMG/M metagenome (GOLD analysis project Ga0194111, IMG submission 146194) | Freshwater microbial communities from Lake Tanganyika, Tanzania - TA2015033 Kigoma Deep Cast 300m | ecosystem: Environmental > Aquatic > Freshwater > Lake | place: Tanzania: Lake... | reverse complement strand
TTTCCGCTACAAGGGAAACTCCTGCAACACCCGGAGCAGCTCCGCCTCGCCGTCGCTGAAGAAATGGTCGGCGCCCTCGATGACCCTGATCTCCGGCGGCGTCTCCCCGGGGGACGGCTGGACTGGCGCCATAAGCGCCTGCAAGTTCGGGAGCGGACAGAGTTCGTCCCGGTCCCCCACGAGGATGAGCCTGAGCCCCGGCACCCGAGGGAGAAAGCTGAGGTCCATGAAAGCGATGGGGGGCGCCACGAAGACGGCTCCGTCGGCGGCCAGCCCCTTAAGCAGGGCCCGGCTCGCCACCGCGGCCCCGAAGGAGTAGCCCACCACGTAGTGAGGGCCGGGAGTACGAGACTTCAGGAAAGCCAGGGCCGCGGCCAGGTCGTCGGCCTCATCAATGCCGCCGCCGTAAGTTCCGGTGCTCCGCCCCACTCCCCGGAAGTTGAAACGCAGGGCGGACATCCCCCGGGCCGCCAGGGCGCGTACCGCGGTCAGTACCACGTTGTTGGCCATGTCGCCCCCGAACAGGGGGTGGGGGTGGGTGATGACCGCCCCGCCGGGCGCGGCGCCGGCCAATAACCGGCCTTCCAGAGTGATTCCCGGCCCCGGGATGGAGACCGCTTCTTCCATAAATGTTCTCCCTGACTGCATGGTTAGCAGGCGCTCATGAGCCTTCGGCTCACCCGTAAAGCCTGAAAAGGTTGGTGGCACAGGCTTCCAGCCGGTTTGCCGCACCGGCAAGATGCCGGCGCCACCAAGCACTTTTCGTGACAGAGGTCTCAATATGGAATGAGAACCATTGTTCCATCATACCACAGGAAGCCATAAGAACCAGGCCGATGCCGCCGCCGGGAAGGCTCGGAGAGGCGGCGGCGGTTTTTAATGGATTTGCCCGCCTGAGATAATATATGATGCAGATAAATTACCTCCTTTTAGGTAAGAGCCGCGCTATGACAGAGAAGAAAATCGGTTTTGTGGGGACGGACGGCAGGACCCTGCTGGCCGCCCTGGAGACCAGCCGCTCCAGGAGCGAGCTTTATCCCGGGGCGTATCGCGGGGTCGTCGTCAAAGGCACCGGGGCCATGGAGCCTTTTACCCAAAAAATGGGGTGGCCCGTCGATTTTATGCCGGTGCCCGACAACTCGGCCTCGTCCTATGCTGCGGCCCTGATCCGGGCCTTTCAGGCCGGAGATCTGGACGTGGCCCTGGTGATGCCGGAAGGCTTGCTGTTCGAGGGCCTGGTGGACCGGGTGACCGACGCCGGGTTCGGGGACCGCATCATCGGCGCGGCCTCCGCCGGGGTGGAGTATGAGGCCGACAAGATCGCCGGCAAGCGCTTCTGTGAGAAGGCAGGCGTCCCCGTGGCCCCGGCCTGGACCGAGGCGGAGGCCCGGGACTACCCCGCAGTTTTAAAGACTTGCCTGGCCTACCTCCACGAATTCGGCGGCGCGGTCTTAAAATATCCCTACAGCGCCGGCGGCAAGGGCGCCCGGATCATGCTCAACACCTGGGATGTCAAAGATGTCTACGACGGTTTGATGAAGGACTACAAGGATGCCTACACGCGGGACTGCGGGAAAAAATCCCCCTGGCCCCTGCTCATCGAGGCCCGCATGTCCGGGGTGGAAATCAGTTTCACCATCCTGGTGGATCAGGCGGGCCATTATCAAATACTCCCCACCGCCATGGACTATCCGGAACGGTTTGAGCGGCCCCCGGGCCTGGACAATCCCATCACCGGCGGCATGGGCTCCATTTCGCCCCACCCCCTGGAATCCCCCGCCTTGCTTGCGCTGGCCGACGCCACCCTCGCCCGGCCCCTCATCCGGCTCATGGCCGAGCAGGGCGCCCTGCGCCCCTGCGTCCTCTATCCGGGCTGTTTCGTCTCCTTTGACGGCAATTTCAAGCCCACGGCCATCCGGGTGTGCGAGATCAATATCCGCCCGGGGGAGCCGGAGTTCCAGCCCGTGGTGAAACGGCTCCGCAACCTGGGGGCGCTGGTTGCGGCCATGGCGGACGGCCGGCTGGACGAGGTCGCCCCGGAAGTGCGGTCCGACCAACTCTCCCTGTGCATCGCCCTGGTGACCGGCCCCGGCGGCCCCCAGCAGCAGAAAGGCTACCCCTGGTCCCTGACCAAGGGCGAAGTGGTGGAGATGGACTTCGACTATTTCGACAAGAAGAAGATCACGGTTATCCCGTCCGCCATGGATTACGTCGAGGGCGCCTTCAAGTCCGACGGCTCCCGGGTGGCGTACCTGCTGGCCAATGCCACCGTCAAGGCCGGGCAAACCGCAGGCCAGGCCGCGGAGCCCCTGCGCCAGAAGTTGCTCAACGCCTTCGACAACGGCAAGATCCGGGTGATCCCCCGGGAAGACGATAAGGGCAACCGCCTGGCGCTGCGGCGGGATATCGGGGTGCATTATCACCAGGCCGAAGCGCTGAAAAGCAGTGGTCAGTAGTCAGTTTGGTAAAGATCGTTATTGATAGTAATTGGAAGGAAGAACGAGCCGGGCACAGCGTGCCATCCCCCAAAGCAAGCCAGCGATATTTATTCAAGCGGGCGCTGGTTTTTTTACTGCCCACTGCCCACTGACAACTGCTCTTCTACTGCACCTGGGCGTCGGCCGGGTCCGCCTGGAATTTCAGGGCGGCCGGCCGGTTGGTGCTGTCGATGTAGCGGTTCCAGATATCCCGCAGGTCCTGGATGGCCCGCTTCACATCGGGCTCCATCCCCGCCGCCCGCAACTGCCCCAGACCGTAATAGAGCTCGTTGAGCAGGCGGATCTGGGTGATGCTCACCACCTGGTCGAGGGCGTCCTCCCCCAGGGCAGCCAGATCCAGCTTTTCCAGCTCCGCCAGTTCGTTAAGGATTTCCAAGGCAATACCGGTGAGCAGGTCCTGGTAGTACTGGGGGCCGCTCAGATCGATCTTGCGGCCCCGGCTCAGGGTGATGGCGAGGGGTGCGCCCATTCAGGCGGCCGGGCCCTTCTCCGCCAGGTAGCGGTAGATGGCCCCGTCGTATCCGTGGGTCAGCTTGAAGACCTTGCGGGCCAGGGCAAAGCGGGTGCCGAGGTTGGTGGCGCCTTTATTCAGCTTCATTTCGGCCATGAGGCGGGGATAGTCCAACGGGTCCACCACCACGGTCACGGCCTCGTAGTTCTTGGCCGCGGCCCTGAGCATCGTGGGGCCGCCGATGTCGATGTTCTCGATGGCGTCCGCCAGGGTGCAGCCCGGTTTGGCCACGGCTTGTTCGAACTGGTAGAGGTTGACCACCACCAGGTCGATGGGGACGATGCCGTGGGCGGCCATCTGCTCCTGGTGGCTCATGAGGTCCCGGCGTCCCAGGATGCCGCCGTGGACCTTGGGGTGCAGGGTCTTGACCCGGCCGTCCAACATCTCGGGGAAGCCGGTGAAGTCCGAGACCTCCACCACGGGGACGCCGTTGTCCCGCAGGAGCTTGGCGGTGCCCCCGGTGGACAGGATTTCTACCTGGTAGCCCGCCAGGAATTTGGCGAATTCCACCAGGCCGCTCTTGTCGGTGACGCTCATCAAGGCCCGGGATATGGGTTGCATGGGGTTCCTCCGTCTTAGGTATATTCCCGCAATTTTTCTTCAGGGGACAGTCTTATCGGGGCGGGTTTGAAACCCGCCCCTACAACGGTCATTACCGCTCTGATTGAGCAAATGCAGGGATTAATCCATGAGAGCGAGTTTAACCAAACCTACTATAAGCGCCGAATTTCCGCAAGACCGGAAAGGCCCGCACATTTATCTTTCCAGAAAGCGCGCGCCGCGGCAAGATGAACCAGACGCTACATGATTATCGGGGCCGGCGTGGCGGCCTGCAAGGTGGGGGGACGCGGCCGAGGAGGAACAGCCTGCCCCAGAACCGGGTATGGTGATAGTAGGCGACATCCCCGGTCTTCAGCCACAGGCCCTCCATCACCACCAAGAGGGTGCTGAGGCCGACGGAGGTTGCCGCCCAGGTGATGTGGAACATGGTGGTGAGGGCGAACTGGAAACGCTAGAGCAATATAGGGGCCGGACCATCCAGGCGTCGTCCTCCGGGACCGGTTCTCCGATTAATCCAAGTACAAGGTATGGACACCGGAGAAGCGGTGCGCCAACCGCCTCTACACCGGCTTGGCTTTAACAGATGCGGGGCAGCAGGTCCCCCGACGGCGGGTCCAGGAGGCGGGCGGTGCCGATGACGGTCTTGACCGTTACCCGGCCGGGGGGCGCATCCAGCACCCGGCCGATGACCCGGGCCGCCTCGCCGTAAGGGCTGCGCCGGATGATGAACAGAGCTTTGGCCGCATCCTTCGGGGCCACGATGATGAGCATCTTGCCTTCGTTGGCCACCTGGAAGACGTCCAGGCCCAGGGCCTCGCAGGCCGCGGCCACCGCCGGCGCGACCGGCACCCGGGCCTCGATGATTTCCATGGCGACCTGGGATTGACGGGCGATTTCGTTCAAGGCCGCGGCGATCCCGCCCCGGGTGGGGTCCCGCATGGCGTGGATTTCGCAGCCTTCCTCCAGCAGGTTCATGACCAGCCCGGTGAGGGGAGCGGCGTCGCTCATGATGGCCTCGCCGTCCAGGAGCTTTTCCCGGGCCAGCAGCACCGCGGTGCCGTGATCGCCCACCGACCCTGTGAGGATGATCTCATCCCTGGGGCGCGCCGCGGCGCCCGACACCCCGGGGAGCAGGACCAGCCCCACCCCGGCGGTGGTGATGAAGACCTTGTCGGCGGCGCCCTTGGGCACCACCTTGGTGTCCCCGGTGACGATGGCGACCCCGGCTTCGGCCGCGGTTACGCGCATGGACTCGGCAATGGCCTGCAACACGGAGATTTCCAGGCCTTCCTCCATGATGAAGGACGCTGACAACACCAGGGGCCGGGCCGCGGCGGTGAGCAGATCGTTCACCGTGCCCGCCACCGCCAGGCGGCCGATGTCGCCGCCGGGAAAAAAGAGGGGGTCCACCACGAAGGAGTCGGTGGTGAAGGCGAGCCGGTGGGAACCCAGCAGGACAGTGGCGCTGTCGTCGCCCACCCGGTTCGGGTCGCCGTACCGGGCCAGAAAGACCTCGTCGATGAGCGCCGTCATCTCCCGGCCGCCCGCGCCGTGGCTGAGCAGAATACGTTTCATCGGTTTTCTGTAACCCTGTTTTCTGTTTTCCGTTTTCCGTTTTCTGTAAAAGGAAAGCGATTGGCAAGAGCAGAAAGATGGATGCCTGAGCCTAACAGGAAAGCGTCAAGCGTATCGGGGAAAAAAGTGGGTCGAATTTCCATGGCTCTCAGAACTCCCGGATAGTTGACTAACCCAAATTATAGGTGGACCATTCACCTTCATATGGAAGTCCAAACAGAAAACGGAAAACAGACCCCCCCTACCTTTCATACCTATAAGCCGCGGCGCAGGCGCCTTCGGTGGATACCATGCAGGGGCCCAGGGGTTGGGCCGGGGTGCAGCCTTTGGCGAACAGAGGGCACTCCACCGGGCGCATGACGCCTCGCAGGATCTCGCCGCAGCGGCAGGGCGACGGCGGCGGCGGGGTGAGACGCTCCCAGACCTGGGGGAACCGGGCCCGGGCATCGAAACGGGCGTATGAATCCCGAATCTTGACGCCGCTCCCGGGAATGACGCCCAGGCCCCGCCATGAGGCGTCGTCGGGCGCGAATACCGCCGCCAGCAGTTCCCGGGCCCGGGGGTTGGCGGGAACGCTCACCGCCCGGGTGTAGACGTTGTCCACGCAGGCCTTACCTTCCTTTATTTGGCGCAGGATCGATTCTATCCCCAACAGCATGTCCACGGGTTCAAATCCCGTGACCGCACATGGGAGGCCAAACTCGGCGGGAATGAAGTCGTAGGCCGCAGTCCCGATGATGGTGGTAACGTGGCCGGGGCAGAGCAGCCCGGAAACCCGCGCTTCGCCGCCGGCCAACAGCGCCTTGAGCGCGGCGGGCATGGTCTTGTGGACGCACCAGACCGAGAAATTGTCCAGGCCGTATGCCGCCGCGGTCTGGATGGCCAGGGCGGTGGCGGGCATGGTGGTTTCGAAGCCCACCCCGAAAAACCCCAGGTGTTTATCCGGGGTCTGCCGGGCCAACTCCACCGCATCCAGAGGAGAGTAAACCACCCGCACTGCGGCCCCCTGGGCCCGCAGGCCTTCCAGGGAGGTGTGCGTGCCGGGGACCCGGAGCATGTCGCCGAAGGAGACCAGGACCACCTGGGGTTCGGTCCCCAGGGCCAGGAAGGCGTCCAGGTCTGACTGGGCGGTGACGCACACCGGACAGCCGGGACCGGAAATGAGCTCCACGCTTGGGGGCAGGATGGTTTTGAGGGCGAACCGGGCCGCGGCCATGGTATGGGTGCCGCAGACCTCCATGATAGTGGCGGGTCCTTCTGCCAGGGCCCCCAGGCGCCGGGCCAGGTCCTTAACCAGCGCCTGGTCCCGGAACTCGTCAATAAACTTCATCAGCCAGACTCCGGAGCAGGGAGAGGGTTTCCTGGGCATGCTCAGCATCTACCCGGGCGATGGCCAGTCCGGCGTGAATGAGCACGTAATCCCCCAGGGCCGCCTCGGGGAGCAGATCGAGGCGCACCGCCCGGGTCACCCCATCCACTTCGGCCACGGCGGTGACCCCGTTGATTTCAATGAGACGCATGGGAATGGCCAGACACATGATAATATCCTGTTTAACAAATTTTACTGATTTTAGGAAGTTAAGACGTTTAAAAGCCAGGGGTAAAAGGGGAAAAGGCGAAAAGGGAAAAGTAAAGAGAGAATCAAACAGGAATTAACCCTTTTCGCCTTTTACCCTTTTCCCCCTCTCTTTCCATCCGCGCGGCGGCCACGGCCACCTGGCCCAGGGAGATGGAGCCGTCGTTGGGCGGCGTCAGGGTATGGCTGAGCACCTCGAAGCTCCGCGCCGCCAGGGTGCGTTGCAGCCGGGTGAACAGCAGGGCGTTCTGCATCACGCCGCCGGACAGGGCCACCAGGTTCAGCCCGGTCCGCTCCCGGATCAGGGCGCCGGCGTCGGCCAGGACCCTTGCCAGGGAGTTGTGGAAGCGGGCGGCGATGACGGCGACGGCCACGCCGGCCTGGCGGTCGCGCACCACGGCCCGGAAGATGGCCAGGGTATCCAGGACCAGGACGCTCGGCGCATTGGTTACGGCCGCGGGATAGAAGCCGTCTTCGGTCTCGTCGGCGACCATTTCCAGTTCCATGGCCGGCTGCCCTTCGTAAGTCCGGAGGCGGCACACGTTTAGGGCCGCGGCCACCGCGTCGAAGAGTCGTCCGGCGCTGGTGGTGAGGGGCGAATTCAGCCCCTCGGCCAACTGGCGGCGCAGGATGCGCTCTGAAAGCTTGGCGTAGTGCAAGCCCAGCCGCCGGGCCTGGGTGGGAAAGTCATCCCCGTAAAGGGCGGAGAGATAGGCGGCCGCCATGCGGCCCGGGTCCTTGACCGCGGCTTCCCCGCCCGGGAGGCGCACAGGGGCGAAGTGGCCGGCCCGGGTAAAGCCGGCCAGGTCCGCCACCAGGAGTTCCCCGCCCCAGACGGTGCCGTCGGGGCCGTAGCCCGTGCCGTCCAGGGCGATCCCGATCACGCGGTCGGTGCGGCGGTTTTCCGCCAGGCAGGCGGCGATGTGGGCGTGATGGTGCTGCACCCCGATCAGGCGCACCCCGGCCAGACCCTGGGCATAGCGGGTGCTGAGATAGAGAGGATGAAGGTCGTGGGCGACGATGACCGGGTCCTGGCGGCACAGGGCCTTAAAATGGGTGATGGCGCGCCGGTAATAATCAAAAGTCTCCACGGAATCCAGGTCGCCGATATGCTGGCTGAGCAGGGCGACGCCGTGGGCGGCCACGCAGAAGGTGTTCTTCTGTTCGGCCCCGACCCCCAGGACGGGCGCCGATTTTAGGGGCAGATAGATGGGCGCCGGCACAAAACCCCGGGCCCGCCGCAGGGGGATGACGGCAGAGGCATCGACGGGGCGGACCACGGAGTCGTCGCAGGGCGCCTGGATGTCCCGGTCATGCATCAGGAAGGCGTCGGCCAGGCCCGATAATTTGCGCCGGGCCGCATCGTTTTCGTGCACCAGGGGCTCTTCGCTGAGGTTGCCGCTGGTCATCACCAGGGCGGCCGGGGCGTGCTCCATGAGCAAAGAGTGCAGGGGCGTGTAGGGGAGCATAAGCCCCAGGAACCGGTGGCCCGGGGCCACGTGGGCCGAGACGCCGGCGTTTCGCCGCCGCCGGGCGACGACGATGGGCCGTTCCCGGGAGAGGAGCCGCGACCGTTCCAGGTCGCCCAGGCGGCACAGACGCTCGGCCTCGGCCAGATCCCGGACCATGAGGGCAAAGGGTTTGGCCACCCGGCCTTTGCGCTCCCTCAGGGCGTGGACGGCCCCGTCATGGCGGGCGTCGGCGGCCAGGTGAAAGCCACCGAGGCCTTTGACGGCCACGATCTTGCCATGCTTCAGCAAACTTGCGGCAGCCGGGATGGCTTCCCGGTCCAGGCGGCGGCCGCCCTCTTCCAGCCAGACCCGGGGGCCGCAGACCGGGCAGGCGGTGGGTTCGGCATGAAAGCGCCGGTCCTCCGGGTTCTCATATTCCGCCCGGCAGTGGGGGCACAGGTCAAAGACGGCCATGGTGGTGTGGGGACGGTCATAGGGCACCTCCCGGATGATGGTGAATCGGGGGCCGCAGTTGGTGCAGTTGGTGAAGGGATACTGATAGCGCCGGTTGCCGGGGTCGGCGACGTCGGCCAGGCAGTCGCCACAGGCGGCCACGTCCGGGGGGATCAGGGCCTCGGTGGCGGCCAGATGCCGGCTCTCCCGAATGGCAAACCCGGCGACGCCCTCGGGCGGGGTATTGCGGCTCGTCACCGCGTCGATGCGGGCCAGGGCCGGGGCCTCCTGCTGGAGCTGAACGATAAAACCGGCCAGGGAGGCGGGCGGGCCTTCGATCTCGATTTCCACGCAGCGGGAAGTGTTGCATACCCAGCCGGCCAGGTGGTGCAGCCGGGCCAGCCGATAGACAAAGGGCCGGAAGCCGACGCCTTGCACCACGCCGGTCACCTTCAGCTTTTTTCGGGCCAGAGTCTTTACAATCGCCATGCGCCGCGTTACCTTCAGGCCGGGGACCCCAAGATGGTGCGACTGATTGCGGAGAGATTAAAAGAGTATAACCGATTTTTAGAGAGGAAGGACCATCCTGAGAAGAGGATTGCCCAGCCTGTTGGCGCCGGCTGCGGGTTCAGCCCCCTGAACCATTGCCCGGACTGACGTGGAAAACTGCACGATTAATAAAAAATGTGGTATAGAGAAAATAACTCACGCAGGTGGGGTGAGTGGCCTCGGAGGGTCAGACGCAAGTTTCCCCGGTGGCGTGGCGGGGGCCGGTAAATCCTGGCGGCCTTGCCGGCCCATCGGGCCAGCAGGAGCATGAGAGGGATGCCTTACCCCGGTGCAGCGGAGGAAATACCCTTGGAAGATTTCAGTGAAGTGGAAATTTTGTTGGTGGAAGATAACCCCTACGACGCCGAATTGACCCTCAGAGCTTTGAAAAATAAGGGGCTGGCCAACAAGCTCCTCACCTTTCCGGACGGGGTGGAAGCCCTGGACTTTCTCTTCGGCGCCGGGGTTTATGCTGGCCGGAACCTGGCGTTGCGACCCAAGGTCATTCTCCTGGATTTGAAGCTGCCCCGGATCAATGGCCTGGAAGTATTGGAAAAAATTAGAGCTGATGAACGGACCAGGACGATTCCGGTGGTAATCCTGACTTCGTCCCAGGAAGAGTCGGATATCGTCAGGGGCTACAATCTGGGAGTGAACAGCTACATGGTCAAGCCGGTGGATTTTGACAAGTTTTTCCAGGCAGTGGAAGATTTGGGCCTCTACTGGCTGTTGTTGAACAAGGCGCCGAATTGACCGGTCAAGGTCGGGTTCCCAAGGCGGCGGCGCCCCGGTAGATAGCTGTAGGAGAGATTCATGGAGCAGGCCCTGCGCATTTTGATTCTGGAGGATTTGTCCAGCGATGCGGAGCTGATGGCCTATGAGCTGCGGCAAGCCGAGATCGCCCACTCTTACCGGCGCGTCGCCGACCGGGAACATTTTGTCGCGGCGCTGGCGGAAAATTGGCCGGATATCATCCTGTCGGACTTTCATCTCCCGGGTTTCGATGGCCTGGAGGCCATGGTCCTGGCCCAGGCCGTCTGCCCGGAGACGCCCTTCATCTTTGTCTCCGGGGCCATGGGTGAAGAGGCGGCCATCGACGCGCTGAAGCGGGGGGCCACGGATTATGTGCTCAAGGACCGCTTATCCCGCCTGGGCCCCGCAGTCCGGCGGGCCCTCCGGGAGGCCGAGGAGCGCCGGGAGCGCCGCCAGGCCGAGGCCGCTTTGAGAGAAAGCGAGGGAAAATACCGCCTCCTGGTCAACAACCTCCCGGCCGTGGTGTATAAAGGCTATGTGGATTGTGCGGTGGATTTTATCGATGAGAAAGTGGCGGAGCTCACCGGCTACCCGAAGAGGGTATTCGATGCCCGAACCATGAAGTGGACCGACGTCTTGCTGCCTGAAGACCATCAAGAGTTTAAGGCCGCGTTTCTGATAGGACTGAAACAATCAGGGGCATACATCCGGGAATACCGGATAAGGAAGAAAGACGGAGAGGTCATCTGGATCCAGGACCGGGGCCAGATCATCTGCGGCCCGGACGGCCAGGTGGAATACATCAGCGGGGTGTTTTTCGACATCACCGAGCGCCGCCGCGCCGAAGAGGACCTGCGGGAATCGGAGCAAAGGCTGCGCTGTCTTACCGCGCAACTCCTGAGTGCCCAGGAACGGGAACGGAAGCGGATTTCCATGGAGCTGCACGACGAACTGGGGCAGAGCCTGGCGGTGCTCAAACTCCAAATCCGGGCCATTGAACGGGGCCTGAGGGACGATCAGCAGGACTTAAAGGCGGACTGCCTGGCATTGCTGGACTATCTCGATGGGGTGATTGACGATATCCGCCGCCTCTCCCTGGATCTGAGCCC
>Ga0194111_10008836_pt1 | contig 11037 bp, 13 predicted proteins | sample TA2KigC300mmetaG_FD_146194 | JGI IMG/M metagenome (GOLD analysis project Ga0194111, IMG submission 146194) | Freshwater microbial communities from Lake Tanganyika, Tanzania - TA2015033 Kigoma Deep Cast 300m | ecosystem: Environmental > Aquatic > Freshwater > Lake | place: Tanzania: Lake... | reverse complement strand
TAAAGGAGCAGGGCAGTTCCGACCCGGAGGAGGTTTCCCGGAAATTGGGACTCTCCCCGGCCGGAGCGGCTTTTTTAATTACCAAGCTCAAGCAGGAAGGCCGACTGGCTTGAAATAGGTGTTTTTAAGGAAGAACCATGAACTTCAAGAGAAATCTGCTCCTGGCCCTGACAGCCCTGCTCCTGGGTGGGGCCATCCTCTCTTACCAACACCGCCCCCTGCCGTCCCCGGTGGACGCCACCTGGGCGGACGCCCAAAGAGAGGCGGAACGCGGCGGCTATCGCCTCATCACCACCCAGGAGTTAGCGGCCCGGTATCAGCAGGAGCCTCACAGTGTCCTCCTGGTGGACACCCGCCAGGACTGGGAATTCATGTCCGGCTATATCCAGGGGGCCCTGCACTTTCCCATCGAGCCTACCTGGTGGGGCCGCTGGCGGGCGGAAAAACCTTTACTGGCGCTTTTGGGACCCGATAAAAACCGGCCGGTGGTCTTTTACTGAGCGGGCCTGGCCTGAGTCCGCAGCGACGCCGCGGCCCGGGTGGCCGTGCAACTCGGTTATAAAAACGTTTACCGCGACCCGCTGGGCTACCCGGCCTGGCAGGAACAGGGTCTGCCGGTGGCCAGTTCGCCCCGGGAGGTGTGGGAAACTGCGCCGGCGCCTCCGGGACCTGTCCTCGGCTGGTCTCTGCTCTGGACCCTCCTGGGGGTCTTTGCCGGGGGTATGGCCCTGAACCTGACCCCCTGCGTCTACCCGCTGATTCCCATCACGGTTTCCTATTTTGCCGGTTTGAGCGGCGGCAGCCGGGGCCGCTTGCTGGCCCACGGCCTTTTTTACCTGGGGGGCCTGGCGGTTACCAACACCGCGTTGGGCGTGGCCGCAGCTTTGACCGGCGGACTGATGGGGGCCCTGCTGCAGAACCCCTTCGTCCTGCTGGCCGTGGCGGGCATCCTGCTGGTTTTTGCCGCCAGCCTTTTCGGTTTGTGGGAGCTGCGCCTGCCCCACAGGGTGACCCAGGCGGCAACCAGGTCCTATGCCGGATTTTTCGGGACTCTGTTTATGGGCCTCACTCTGGGTCTGGTGGCGGCCCCCTGCATCGGCCCGTTTGTCCTGGGTCTGCTCACCTGGGTGGCCAGCCAGGGGTCGGTCTGGCTGGGATTCGCGGTGTTTTTTACGCTTTCCCTGGGGCTGGGACTGCCCCTGTTTTTCCTGGCCCTGTTCAGCGGCAGCCTGGAGAAGCTGCCCCGCTCCGGGGAATGGCTGATCTGGGTACGGCAACTCATGGGCTGGGTGCTGGTGGGTCTGGCCGTTCATTTTATCCGCCCCATCCTGCCGGAAGCCTGGGGCGTCATCCTCCTGGGCCTGATTGCCTCGGCCGCCGGGGTTCACCTGGGCCTGCTGGATCGCACCACGGCCGGCTTTCGAGCCTTCCCCTGGCTCAAATCCGGGGTTTTCGCCGCCGGTCTGCTGGTAGCCCTGCTGCTGGTGGGTTCCTGGGCCTTGCGGGGGCCAGGAGTAGCCTGGCAGCCTTACTCGGAAGCCCTCCTGGAAGAAGCCCGGAAACAGCAGAAACCGGTGATCATCGATTTTTACGCCACCTGGTGCGCCCCCTGCCGGGAACTTGACGACCTCACGTTCCGCCATCCGGAGGTGGTGAAAAAAGCCGCCCAGGATTTCGTCATGATAAAAATCGATCTGACCCAAAAAGGTGATCCGCAGCACGCCCGGCTGCTGCAGCACTACCAGGTCAAGGGAGTGCCCACAGTGGTCTTTCTGGATGCCCAGGGACGGGAAATTACCGGATTGCGGCTGGTGGACTTCCTGCCGCCGGACCGTTTTCTGCTCAGGATGGTGCAAGCTCAAAAATCGGAACCCTAAAGGAGGAAATATGTCACTCAAAGTCAGATTCTTTCTCAATGAGCCCAACGGTAAGCCCTGAAAGCATTTTCAGGCCATGATGCCCAGGTTGGGCGCCAAGTATCCCATTGAATTCGATATTTTTTCGCAACCGCTGGCTGATTACCAGACCGATGAATATTTCGCCCGGGATCTGCCAGTGGCCCCGGCGGTGATGGTGGGCGAGGAGATCGTGGTGGAAGGTTCTGATATTGCCGAAGAAAAGCTGGAGGCGGCCATCTGCCGCCACCTGGGTCTGCCGGAACCGGAGCCGGCCAAGAAAGGCTTCTTAAGCCGCCTTTTTGGCAGATGAAAGGCGGCAGGTCTCATGATGTCAGCGAAAATCTCCTCTAGGGCTGCCCTTAAGGCTGTCCTGCTCCTGGTATTTATTAGCGCCGCAGTGCTGGCGGTGCGCACGCCGGCCATCCAGGAGTTGCTCACGGCGGAGAGACTGGGCGCCTGGCTGGCCGCGGCAGGCCTCTGGGCGCCCCTGGCCTTTATCCTGTTCTATGCCGCGGGGGTCTGCCTGTTCCTGCCCGGCACCCTGCTCACGGCCCTGGGGGCTGCCATCTTCGGGGCCTACTGGGGTTTTCTCTACGTCTGGCTCGGGGCCATGCTGGGGGCTGCGGGGGGTTTTCTCATCGGCCGCTACCTGGGCCGGGAGTTCGCCGCTTCCCTCATCGGCGACCGGCTACAAAAATATGACGACGCCATCGAACGCAACGGCTTTGCCACCGTGCTCTATCTGCGCCTGGTCTATTTCCCCTTCACCCCCATGAACTTCGGCATGGGGCTGACCAAGGTGCGCTTCCGGGATTATCTGTGGGGCACGGGGTTGGGCATCCTGGCGGGAACCTTTATCTTCACATTCTTCGTCGGCACCGTGAAAGAAGTCTGGGCCACCGGCCAATGGGCCAACCTCCTTTCCGGGAAGGTATTCTTTTCCCTGGCACTGTTTGTCTTTTCACTCTTTATCCCGAAAATCATCAACAAGCTGAAAATCTGGCAAGATGTTAAGACCGAAACAACACCCCCGGCTTCCTCAAAAAACCACACAGAGGAGTCTGAGTTATGAAGTTGCGTATGCTTGGATCGGCATGCGTCCGGTGAGGTGCATGGACTGCCGGCATTTTCAACCGGAGGCGGCCTCCTTGCGAATGGGCACCTGTCTCCAGGCGGAACCGTGGGATGGCAGAAAAGAGCAATTCGCCCGGGATCAGCACTCCTGTGAACACTTCGCTCCCCCCGGGGTCAGACGCCGGCTTAGCCTTGAAAAGTTAAAGAAATTGTAGGCGTTCAGCTATCAGCAATCAGCTTTCAGCAAAAACAATGGGTTAAGAAAACTAAACGAGAAACCAGCGATCTGCCATCTTAGAATAACTATTTGAATTTAAAGCATTAGCTGACGGCTGAAAGCTGACCGCTGAACGCTTACAAGAAATTTAAAGCTTGAACTGGAGCATGGACCGCCCGAGGAAGTCAGGCTCATAATTTTTCAGCCGCCAGCACCACAAAAGCGCCCTCGCCGTATCCGTCTCGCACCGGTTCCGGAGCCGTGACGTCCGGCAGATCGTGGAAAATGGTCTGGCGGATTTCGGGGTTGTGGTACCCCAACTCCCCCAGCCAGTGCAGCACCTGGCGGACCCGGTGGAACGTCGCCTGCCGATAAAACCGGCTTCTATCCTTTTTTGCCTCGTACGACCGACCCAAGGGGCTTTCCGGGTCGATCAGACCGATAATCAGGCGGCCGTGCGGTTTCAGGACCCGGGTCGCCTCCCGCAGAGCCAGAACCGGGTCCGTTAGAAAACACAGGACCGTAATCAGCAGGATAAAATCACAGGAGGCTGCCTTGATGGGGAGGGCTTGGGCATCACCGGAAATGACCTGGATTCCTCTGCTCTGAGCCATGCGGGCCATGGCCCAGGCCGGCTCCACCCCGATTCTAATCCTTAGAGGTCCGGCAAAGCGTCCGGTACCCACGCCTATCTCCAAACCGTGGCCGGTTCCGGGCATAAGCGCCGCCACCGCCGCTAATTCGGCGTCATACACCATCTTATGCCGGGTGAACCAGTCATCATATTCCTGGGCATATTTCTCAAAGGTATCGGTCATCTCAAAGCCGATCTTTTCTTGATCTGTATGGCTCTTAACACGAAAAAGAATTATAACGATTTTATTAATTTTCAGATTTCTGCTCAAAGCTGCTAGCCATGAACTACCTGGTCATCTGTTTAGTTGCCTTTCTGGCCTCAGGATTAACGCTGTTTTCCGGGTTCGGCCTGGGGACCCTGCTGTTGCCGGCCATGGCCATTTTTTTCCCCATCGACACGGCTATTGCCCTGACGGCCATCGTCCACCTCCTCAACAACCTTTTTAAGTTCGCCCTCCTGGGCCGCCATGCCGATAGAGCCACCGTGCTGCGCTTCGGCCTGCCGGCCATCCTGGCCGCCCTCCTGGGAGCCCGCATGCTTCTGTGGCTCTCCCACCTGCAGCCCCTGCTGACCTATCAACTTTTTGGTCTGCAGTTCCAGATAATGCCGGTGAAGCTGGTGGTGGCCGGCCTCATGGTCTTTTTTGCCCTGTTCGAACTGCTGCCCCGCTTGGCTGAAATATCAGTCGAAAAGAAATATCTGCCTCTGGGCGGCCTCCTCAGCGGCTTTTTTGGCGGCCTCTCCGGACACCAGGGCGCCTTGCGCAGCATCTTTCTCCTCAAAGCAGGTCTGAGCAAAGAAAGCTTCATCGCCACCGGGGTGGTCATCACCCTGCTGGTGGATATCCCCCGGATAATTGTCTACAGCGCCAGTTTCTCCCTTCTCCAGGGCGATGGCGTGTCGATGCTTGCCGCCGCGGTCCTGTCGGCCTTCTCCGGAGCCTTCCTGGGAAATAGGCTGCTCAACAAGGTGACCCTGCGGGGCATTCAACTCCTGGTAGCCGGCATGCTTCTGGGGATTGCCGTCGGCCTGGCCCTGGGTTTGATCTGATCTCTAATATTTCATCAAAGGCCAAGACTAAGCAGCCCCCGGCAGGCTTTTTACCACCAGTGGATTGAGCAGGCTCCGCCGCTTTTCCGGGTCTGCAAGGTCAGTGCGCCCAGGGCCGGTTTTGGCCCCGCCAGACCTGGGAGTGCGATTCCCTGGCCGAGGCGGAGGCACTGTTCTTGAAACGCCACCGGGAAAAGACCAACCCGGCCCGACGCTCCCGGAGGAAATACCCCATACAATGCTTTTACAGCCGATATACTGTCTCACAGATAAATTAAAAATAAATCCGCCTTATGATTTATATGTCTTCGGTCTCGGCCATGGAGGAGTACATAAGAAACCGTAAACAAAAATCCGACACCCTTTGTCTGGACCAAACCTGCTGATAATATCCTGGATAACCTGGCACCGCTTTATGCCCCAAATATTATCAAAGATAATTGTGAGACACTATACTAGCCGCCTCTTTGGCGAAATACGTAATGATCATATCTGCCCCGGCCCGTTTGATGCTGACCAGAGATTCCAGCAGGACGGTTTTTTCGTCCAGCCAGCCGTTGGCCGCGGCGGCCTTGATCATGCTGTATTCACCGCTCACCTGGTAGGCCGCCAGGGGCTGGTCGATCTCTGTCCGCAACTGGCTGATGACATCCAGGTATGGCAGGGCCGGCTTGACCATAATGATGTCGGCCCCCTCCTCCACATCCAGGGCGGCTTCCCGGAAGGCCTCCCGGACATTGGCGGGGTCCATCTGGTAGGAGCGCCGGTCGCCGAACTGCGGGGCCGATTCCGCCGCCTCCCGGAAGGGACCGTAAAACCCCGAGGCGTATTTTACCGCATAAGACATGATGGCGGTCATCTCAAACCCCTGTTCGTCCAGGGCCTCCCGGATGGCCAGGACCCGGCCGTCCATCATGTCCGAGGGCGCCACGATATCAGCCCCGGCCTCGGCGTGGGACAGGGCCACCCGGGCCAGGAGTTCCAGGGTGGCGTCATTGTCCACCTCGCCCTGGCGCACCACCCCGCAGTGACCATGGCTGGTGTAGCCGCAGAGGCAGACATCGGTGATGACCAACAGGTCCGGGGCGGCCTTTTTGATCTGTTTGATGGCCCGTTGCACCACCCCGGTGCGCACCCCGGCCTCGCTGCCCAGTTCATCTTTTTTTTCCGGGAGGCCGAACAGTAACACCGCCGGGATACCGGCATCCCGGACCGCCTTGACTTCCTCCCCCACCAGATCCACGGACCGGCGATGCATACCCGGCATGGCGGCGATGGGGTCTTTAATCTTGGTTCCGGGGACCACAAAAAGGGGATAGATGAGATCATCCGGCCGGATATGGGTTTCCCGGACCAGGCGCCGCAAGGCTTCCCGGCGGCGCAAGCGGCGGGGGCGATAAGGCAATTCCATGGGGGCCTCCTAAAAATAATAATCCTGGGGCTGCAGGCGACGCCGGACGCACCAGGCAAAATAAAGATTGAAGGGCAGCATGTGCAGGGAATACATATGCGGGGTCTGCCGCTGGAGGATCGACTGGAAAGAATAAAACTTCCGATTAGCCCGCCAGTAGCCCTCCTCCAGTTGCTGGGGCGTCATGTGGCGCGGTTGATAGACGGCCTTAAAACCGCAATAATTGCTCCAGTCATGGTCGAAGATGCGGCCTTCCCGAAGGAGCTCCTCCCGGGCCTTGGTGGAGGGGCGGGGAGCCATGATGAACATGAAGGCCACCGGGGCCTTGGCCCGGATGAGAAAATCCACAGTGTTATCGAAGATATCCAGATGGTCGCCGTCCAGGCCGAACATGACATTTACCGAGAAACCGATGCCCCGGTTGCGCAGGGATTTAAACTGCCGCTCGTAGTCATTGATTTTGTTCTGCTTTTTGTTAATGGCCTTCAAGCTCTCGGGACTGATGGTCTCCATGCCGATGTTCACGTGCAGGCAACCACTGCGGGCCATCATATCCAGCAGTTCCGGATCATCCCCGATGCTGGCCGTGGTCAGGCAGCCGTAGATGAGCTTGAGGGGGATGAGTTTTTCCATAATCTCCATGGCATGGCGGCGATTGGCGACAAAATTGTCATCCACGAAATAAATGAACTCACTTCCAGTGAGCCGGCGGATTTCCTTGATTTCATCAATGACCTGGTCCACCGGGCGGTGCCGGAACCTGCCGCCGTAGACCTGGGTGACCTCGCAGAAATTGCAGTTAAAAGGGCAGCCCCGGGTGGTCTGGGAGGGGATGTTCAGCAATTTATATTTTTTCAGGTCCAGCAGGTCATAGCGGGGGACCGGCAGATTCTTCAGATCGGATAATTTTTCGGCCTGGTATCTGGGTTGCAGCCTTCCGGCCTGAAAGTCCCGGAGCAGTTGCGGCCAGACCTCTTCCGCCTCTCCCAATACCAGGGAATCAGCGTGTTCCTGGCATTCCTCCGGGGCCAGAGTGGCGTGGAAGCCCCCCATGACGACGGGTATCCCCTGGCGGCGGTAGCCGGCGGCGATTTCATAGGCCCGGTTGGACTGGTGGGACATGAAAGTCAGGGCCACCAGATCGGCCTTTTCCCGAAAAGTAATATCTTCCAGGAGATCGTCTTTGATCTGCACGTCAATATCGGACGGCACCAGGGCGGCCAGGTACGGCAGGGTGATGCCCAGGAGCCAGCGCCGCCGCCGTTTATCGAGACGGCCGTTACGATAACGGGAAGGTTGAATCAGCAGAACTCGCATTATGTTTTCATTACCTTGAATGAATGATTTTATGGCCAGGAAGGGTAATTGCGCCGGGTTTGCATGTCAAGACTACCATAAATTTTTTAAATCGGAAAGTACATCCCTTTGATATTATCTTATCACCATTAAAAACAGAAAAAATCTGGCAGTCATCCTGCAGCAGGCAGGTTTTAACAAAAATCTCCCTTCGTGTCCAAGCTTTTCCCTTACAAGCAGGGCGAGCTCGTGGGGGCGGGTCTGAGACCCGCTCCTATAGTTGCTGACCGTCTGACGGGCAATTCCCCCCTTGACCAGGAGGGGCATTCGCGATACATTAACCCATTATTGTGGGGGCAGGACAATCCTATGATGTTAGAACAGCGGGCCAGAGAAGCCTTTGCCCAGTCCATGGCAGTTATGGCGGCGTTCATGGAGCACCAGACGGGCCAGGTAACGGCTGCGGCCCGGATGTTGGCCGCGGCCCTTAAAGAGGATAAAAAGCTGCTCCTCTTCGGCAACGGCGGCAGCGCCGCGGACGCCCAACATCTGGCCGCGGAGTTCGTCAACCGCTTTCAGGTGGAGCGCCCTCCTTTGGCCGCCATCGCCTTGACCACCGACACTTCCATTCTCACGGCAGTGGGAAACGACTACGATTTTCAGGATATCTTCGTCAAACAGATCCAGGCCCTGGGGCGGGCTGGCGACGTGGCCTGGGGGATCAGCACCAGCGGCAACTCTCCCAATGTCAATAAAGCCCTTTCCGCGGCCCGGCTCCAAGGCCTGAAAACCCTGGCCGTGGCCGGCCGGGACGGCGGCAGCATGGCCACCCTGGCGGATATCGCCCTCATCGTCCCCTCCCAGGAAACGCCCCGTATCCAGGAGGTGCAGCTCACCATCGGCCACGTCCTGTGCGATCTGGTGGACTTTCTCTTATTTCCCGACCGTTTCAGCAAATCATGAGCACCCGTCCCAGAATAAAACCCTTGCCGTTAACCGGGGTGGCCACCTACAGTCTTCACGACCGCCACAGCAAAGTCAACCGGCAGGATTTCGGCCAACCCTGGCAACCGGGTGGCTCTTTCAGGGAATATCTGGACAGGCTGCCCAATATTCTGGCCGCAACGCAGCTCAAACAGATCGTCTCAGCCTGGGTTACGGCCCGCCGCCAGGATAAGCTGATGCTTTTGGGGTTTGGCGCTCATGCCCTGAAAGTGGGACTAAGCCCCATCATCATCGACCTCATGCGCCAGGGCTGGCTCAGTGGCGTGGCTCTCAACGGGGCCGGCATCATCCATGACGCTGAAATAGCCATGGTGGGACGGACCTCGGAAGAGGTGGAGACCGTGCTGGGGGCAGGTCAATTCGGCATGGCCGAGGAAACCGCGGTTTTCTTGAACCGGGCTACGGCCTGGGGTGCGGAACATAATCTGGGTTTGGGAGAGGCCGTGGGCCGACGCCTCCTAGGAGAGAATTTTCCGCACAACGACCTCAGCGTCCTGGCCCAGGCCGCGGCCCTGGAAATTCCGGCTACGGTGCATGTGGCCCTGGGAACCGACATTATCCATATGCATCCGTCCGTGGACCCGGCCGCGGTGGGCCGGACCAGCCACCAGGATTTCCGCCTCTTCGCCGCCCTGGTGAGCCGTCTGTCCGGAGGGATTTATCTCAATCTCGGTTCCGCGGTGCTCCTCCCCGAGGTTTTCCTCAAGGCCCTGTCCCTGGCCCGGAATCTGGGAAACCCGGTGGCGCCCCTGACCACCGTAAATCTGGACTTTATCCAACACTACCGCCCCTTGACCAACGTAGTGCGCCGCCCCACCCAGGAGTCGGGACAAGGATTCGCCCTGACCGGCCATCACGAAATTCTCTTTCCCCTGCTGGCGGCCATGGTCGTGGAAGAGGGGCACGCCGGCGAGTGAGAGGCGATTATGAAAATTCAATTTATCACAGACATCGTACAGGTGGAGGGCGTACTGAACGATTCTCCCACGGCCCAGGCCATCAGCCGGGTGCTCCCCTTGGAGGCCACGGTGAGCACCTGGGGAGAGGAAATCTATTTCACCATCCCGGTGAAGGCCGGACTGGACGCCACGGCCCAGGAAGTGGTGGCCTACGGCGACATCGGCTACTGGCCCAAAGGCTCCGCCCTCTGCCTGTTTTTCGGCCCCACCCCCATCAGCCGGCCGGGGGAGATCCGCCCGGCCAGCGCGGTAAATGTGGTGGGCAGATTATCCGGCGATATTGAACTCTTGAAAGAAGTGGCCGACGGTATTACTATTAGAATTGAGCCGGCGGCCTCGTGATCTTTGCCGCCGCCTATCTTTTATGTTGTCAAGGAGAGTTCCACCCCATGCCCATCTTTGAATTTCACTGCCACGACTGCGGCAATGACTTTGAAAAACTGGTATTCGGCAGCGATCCGGAGGTTGAGTGCCCGGAATGCAAAAAACATAATTGCGGAAAACTCATGAGCGCCTGCAACGCCAAGGTGGGGACCAAATTAACCGCCTCCTCGGCCGGGGGCGGGGCTTCCTGCACCGGCTGCGCAGCAACCAGCTGCAGCACCTGCCATTAAGCCGGGCCGATGGCGCCACCACCCTCCTGAGGCCGTTGCGGTTTTAGGTCTGATACAAGGAAAAAGCCTCCCTCAGGATGGTTCGCTTCCTTCCCTAGGTAATCATTGTTATGCATGTGACCCTTTGGGGCGGGCCTGGGACCCGCCCCAAGTAGTTAGGATTCAGGATTTATTCCGCGTCGGCTTCATAGACGCCCCAGGGATAGGCGTACTGCCTCCGGTCGGAATTCAGCCAGTACGAGCCGGGACCGAAATAATACAGTGATGGGGTCCATATAGTTATCCCCATCCCAAGCCATCGCCCTGGAACTTGTGGGTAATGCTCAACCCAGAGGGAGAAGGGACTGAAGCCCGTAGGGGCGGTTCGCGAACCGCCCCTACCACAAGGCCCTATGAACGACCGGAAACCAGAAACCGAAAACCCTATTACTGCATCTGGCTCAGATTATCCCCGATCTCTTTGGCCGCGGCCATGGACTCCGGGCTCAAATCATAAGGCGCCGCGCCCTTCAGATCTGATTCGATAACCTTTTCATCAAAAGGCAAGAAACCCAGGAAGGTAAAGTCCGGCAGGCTTTTGAGCAAATAGTCCCGGTCCTGCGGGCCCCGGACTTTATTGCCCACCAGCACGATGCGGGTCACTCCGATATCCTGGGCCAGATTTTTGACGTGCTGGGCGGTCTCGATGCTCCGGCGGCCCGGCTCCACCACCACGATGAGCTTGTCCACGCTCTTGGCCGTGGCCCGCCCCAGGTGCTCGATGCCCGCCTCCATGTCCATCACCACTACCTCGTCCCGGAACAGCACCAGGTGCGTCACCAGGGTGCGCAAAAGCACGCTCTCCGGGCAGATGCAACCGCTGCCCCCCTTTTTGAC
>Ga0194111_10008834_pt1 | contig 11038 bp, 7 predicted proteins | sample TA2KigC300mmetaG_FD_146194 | JGI IMG/M metagenome (GOLD analysis project Ga0194111, IMG submission 146194) | Freshwater microbial communities from Lake Tanganyika, Tanzania - TA2015033 Kigoma Deep Cast 300m | ecosystem: Environmental > Aquatic > Freshwater > Lake | place: Tanzania: Lake... | reverse complement strand
CGTGGTGACCTACAGCAATCAGGCCAAAATGGACCTCCTGCAGGTGCCCTCGGATATCTTGCAAACCCATGGCGCCGTGAGCGCCCCCACGGCCCTGGCCATGGCCATGGGGGTGGTGAGCCTGTTCCGGGCCTCCCTGGGCGTCGCCGTCACCGGCATCGCCGGACCCTCCGGCGGTTCCCCGGAAAAACCGGTGGGCACCGTCTATCTGGGCCTGGCCACTCCTGCAGGAGTAAAAACCAGGCACTGCCTTTTCCACGGTTCCCGGGAGGAAATAAAAATCCTCACCGCCCAGACAGCCCTGGACTGGCTCCGGTTGGAACTGCAAAAAGACAGGGAAAAGGGATAAGGGATAAGGGATAAGGGAAAAGGGAAGAGGGAAGAGGGAAGAGGGAAGAGGGAAGAGGGAAAAGAGGATGGTGGCATGATACGGGCCTTTCTGGCCATTGATCTGCCCGAGAGCTATCGGGCCGGGCTGAGTGCGGTGCAGGATTATCTGAAACAGAGCAGGGCCGACGTCCGCTGGGTGCCGGTGGGCAACATCCACCTGACCCTGAAATTTTTCGGGGACATTGCCGAGGACCAGGTGGAAGCCATAACCCAGGCCGCGACTGGCGTCGCCCAGGCTGCGGCGCCGTTTACGCTGGGGGTGCAGGGAGTGGGGGCCTTCCCCGGTCCCAAGAGCCCCCGGGTGATCTGGCTGGGTCTGAACGGGCAGACCGATATTCTGGCCCAACTGGTGCAAGACCTGGAGCAGGCCTTTGCTCCCCTGGGCTTCCCCCCGGAAAACCGAAAATTCGTTCCCCACCTGACCCTGGGGCGGGTGCGCTCCAGCCGGGGGCGGGAGGACTTGGCGCGAGCGTTGCAACTAATAAATATCCCCTCTTTCCCTGATTTTAATGTCCATGGTTTAGTTCTTTACCAGAGTATTTTGAAACCGCAGGGGGCAGAGTATCATAAATTAAAATATTATTTGTTATCTTAAATTTTTTATGAGAACATTTGGAGATAAAAATGGCGTTTCAAACTCCTCTGACGATAGTTCAGGCTATTGATTGTATAAGCAAAAAAATTTATCTCTTACCGGCCATTCAAAGGGAACTTGTTTGGGATACAGAACAAATTGAGCTTTTATTTGATTCATTAATGAGAGATTATCCGATAGGTTCATTTTTATTTTGGAAAGTTGATAAAGAAAATATAACTAACTATCAATTTTATGAATTCATTAAAGATTATCATGAAAGAGATACCCGCCATAACTTAAAAGCTGATATGTGGGATCAAAGAGAAATTACCGCTATTCTGGATGGTCAACAAAGATTAACTGCTTTATACATAGGATTGAGGGGAAAATATTCCTACAAAATACCATACTTGCGCTATGATAGTGTGAGGGCTTTTCCAGAAAGAGAGCTCTATTTAAATTTGTTAAAACCCAACGATAAAATAGATGAAATCAATAAAGAATATGATTTTAGGTTTCTCACAAAAGAAGAGTCACAAGAAAAAAATAATAACTATTATTGGTTTAAAGTGGGTGATATAATTAATTTAAGGGAAGAATTTGCGGTTAGTGATTATTTATTAACAAATAATCTTATGACCCTAGGTGATTTATCAAGATTTGCTAATAAAACATTGTTTAAGTTACATTCTATTATTTTCAATAAACCAATCATCAATTATTATTTAGAGAGTGACCAAAGTTTAGACAAGGTATTAAATATATTTATTCGAATAAATAGCGCCGGAACTCCTTTAAGTTATTCAGATCTTTTATTGTCGATTGCCTCTGCCCAGTGGGAAACAAAGGATGCCAGACAAGAAATTAATAAATTCGTTGATGAATTAAATAAAATTGATAATAAATTTAATTTTGATAAAAATATTGTTTTGAAGTCTTTTTTGGTATTACTAGATTTTACTAATATTGCTTTTAAAGTTGATAATTTTAATAAAAAAAATATGTTACTTATTGAAAATGAGTGGGAAAATATATCATTCTACATAAAATTGGCGGTGGATCTCGTTAAAGACTTTGGGTTCAATAGGAGTACTCTGGTTTCAAACACAGCCATAATTCCGATTGCATATTATTTATTGAAAAAAAGGGCAGCTGAAAATTTTCTTACCTCTTCATTTTTCAGCGACGATAGAAAAAAAATAAAAAAGTGGCTGAACATAGCATTACTTAAAAGATTTTTTGGTGGTCAGCCTGATAATGTATTAAGGCCTATAAGAAATATTATACGAGAAGATAACTTAACATTTCCTTTGGAAAGAATTGTAGAACATTTTAAAGGCAAGGCTAAGTCTCTATCATTTACTGATGAAGAAATAGAAGATTTCTTTTTTTATAAATATGGAGACAGTTATACCTTCTCCTTATTATCTTTTTTCTATCCAACACTGGACTACAAAAACAATTTTCACATTGACCACATATTTCCCAAAGATTTTTTCACAAAAAGAAAATTAGTTAGCAAAGGAATTCCGGACTCGAAGATTGATTATTATTTAGATAATGTAAATAAAATTGCAAATCTCCAATTAATAGAAGGAACAATAAATTTGGAGAAATCGAATAAAGATTTTAAAGATTGGTTAGAGTCAGAATACAAAAATGAAGTTGAAAGAAAACAATATTGTGATAGACATTTTATTCCCAACAATGAATTAGATATTAGTAATTTTGAAAATTTTATTAAAGGAAGGAAAAAACTGATGGTAGAAAAACTTAAAAAAGAATTATTCTAGAACAATATTGGAATAAAATATATTATCGAGGAATGTCAAATGCCCACTCCTTCAATAAGCGATAAATCCAAGGCCCTGGAACAGGCCCTGACCCAGATAGAGAAACAATATGGCCGGGGTTCCATCATGCGCCTGGGTGCGGATGAAAAAACCGCCGATATCGGGGTTATTCCCACCGGCTCCCTTTCCCTGGACCTGGCGCTGGGCATCGGCGGCATCCCCCGGGGGCGGGTGGTGGAGATCTTCGGTCCCGAGTCCTCCGGCAAGACCACCCTGGCCTTGCACATTATTTCCGAGGCCCATAAAATGGGGGGGGTGGCGGCCTTCATTGACGCGGAACACGCCCTGGACCTGGGGTATGCCCGGCGGTTGGGGGTCAAGACCGAGGACTTGCTCATCGCCCAGCCCGACACCGGCGAACAGGCCCTGGAGATCGCCGAGATCCTGGTGCGCTCCAATGCCGTGGACGCCATCGTGGTGGATTCGGTGGCCGCCCTGGTGCCCCGTTCGGAAATCGAAGGGGACATGGGGGACGCCCAGATGGGCTCCCAGGCCCGGTTAATGTCCCAGGCCCTGCGCAAACTCACCGCGGCCATCAGCAAATCCCAGACCACCGTTATTTTTATCAATCAGATCCGGATGAAGATCGGTCTGGTGTTCGGCAACCCCGAGACCACCACCGGCGGCAATGCCTTAAAATTTTACGCCTCCCAGCGGCTGGATATCCGCAAGGGGCTGCCCCTGAAGGATGGCAACGATATTATCGGGGCCCGCACCAAGGTCCGGGTGGTCAAGAACAAACTGGCGGCCCCCTTCCGGGAGTGTGAATTTGACGTTATTTTCGGCCAGGGCATCTCCCGAGAGGGGGAAATCCTGGATCTGGCCTCGGACTTGAATTTAGTGCAAAAAAGCGGCTCCTGGTACAGCTACGGCTCGGAACGTCTGGCCCAGGGCCGGGAAAACGCCAAGACCTATTTGCGGGACCATCCGGAACTGTTAGCCGAACTGGAAAATCAGCTTAGAGCCAAATACGGCATCACCAAAAAAACAGCCGTTGAGTCTGTTGCAGCCACAGGAGAAGAATCATGACCGGGCGTGAAATCAGAGAAGCCTTTTTAGCCTATTTTGAAAGCAGAGCTCATACCCGGGTGGCCAGCTCGTCGCTGGTGCCGGCCCAGGATCCCTCGTTGTTATTCACCAATGCGGGTATGGTCCAATTCAAGCGGGCCTTCCTGGGGGAGGATATCCGGCCCTACACCCGGGCCGCCACCGCCCAGAAATGCGTCCGGGCCGGGGGCAAACACAATGACCTGGAGAACGTGGGCAAGACCGCCCGGCACCACACCTTTTTTGAAATGCTGGGCAACTTTTCCTTCGGCGATTATTTCAAGACCGGAGCCATTGAAATGGCCTGGGAGCTTTTAACCGAGCACTATAAGCTTCCCCCGGAACGCCTGTGGGCCACGGTTTACTATGACGACACCGAGGCCGCGGATATGTGGCACGACCTCATTCATATTCCCCGGGACCGCATCGTGGGCTTGGGCGAGAAAGACAATTTCTGGGCCATGGGGGACACCGGCCCCTGCGGCCCCTGTTCCGAGATCATCATCGATCAGGGAGAAGAACGGGCCTGCGGGCCGGACTGCGGCATCGGCCGCTGCGACTGCGACCGTTACCTGGAAATCTGGAACCTGGTTTTCATGCAGTTCAACCGGGATGAGCAGGGCACTCTCCATCCCCTCCCCAAGCCCAGCATCGACACCGGCATGGGCCTGGAGCGCCTGACCGCGGTCATCCAGGGTGTGCCCACGAACTTTGACACCGATCTCATCCGGCCCATTATCGCCCGTACCGAGGACCTGGCCGGAACCGCTTATGGCCGGGACCGGACCCTGGACGTGGCCTTCAAGGTCATCGCCGACCATTCCCGGGCCATTACCTTTCTCATCGCCGACGGCGTCCTGCCCAGCAACGAGGGGCGGGGCTACGTCCTGCGCCGCATCCTGCGCCGGGCGGTGCGCTTCGGCCGCCTCCTAGGGTTCAAACAGCCCTTCCTGGCCCCGGTGGGCCACAAGGTCATCGAGGTCATGGGGGAGGATTATCCCGAACTGGCGAGCGCCAAGTCTTTCATCGACCAGGTGGTGCAGAACGAGGAGGAGCGCTTTGCCGAAACCCTGGACCACGGCCTGAAAATTCTCACCGACAACCTGGAGGAACTCAAGGCCAGAGGAGAACGCACCCTGGCCGGCGAGGTCGCCTTTAAGCTCTATGACACCTATGGTTTCCCCCTGGATCTCATCACCGATGTGCTCCTGGAACAGCACCTGGAACTGGACCTGGAGGGTTTCAACGAACACATGACCCGGCAGCGGGAAAGCTCCCGCCAGGCTTGGAAGGGCGGGCTGCTTGGGGAACTGCCCCCGGCCTACCAGTCCCTTAATGAACTGCCGGCCACCGGGTTCGTGGGCTATGACCAGCTTGAGACTGATTCCCAGGTGTTGGGGATCATCCGGGGAGAGGCCGCGGTGAGCCAGGCCGGGGCCGGGGACGAAGTGGAGCTGGTGGTGGAAGCCACCCCTTTCTATGCCGAATCCGGCGGCCAGGTGGCCGATGCCGGCACCATCACAGGCCCTGGGGGGCTCATCGAAGTGGAGGATGTCCAGCGCCTGCCCAACGAGGTGATTATTCACAAGGGCAAGGTAAAGCAAGGTGAGATCAAAGTGGGCCAGACGGTGCGGCTGACCATTGACGCCCACCGCCGGCGCCAGATCGCCTCGCACCACACGGCCACCCACCTGCTCCACGCGGCGCTTCGGAAACACCTGGGGGAACACGTCAAACAGGCCGGCTCCCTGGTCGCCCCAGACCGATTCCGCTTTGATTACAGCCACTTTTCCGCCATCAGCGACGAGGTCCTGGCCCAGCTCGAGGTTGACCTGATCCAGGACATCCAGCAGAACCTGCCGGTGCAGGTCAGCCATGTGCCCATGGCCGAGGCCCTGGCCTCCGGCGCCATGGCCCTGTTTGATGAAAAATACGGCGAGAAAGTGCGCACCGTGGCGGTCCCAGGCGTCAGCCTGGAGTTGTGTGGCGGTTGCCACGTGACTCAGACCGGCGATATCGGTTTGTGCAAGATCATCTCCGAGGCCAGCGTGGCCGCCGGCATCCGGCGCATCGAGGCCGTCTGCGGCGCCGCAGCCCTGGGCCATGTCCAGGCCGAGAGCCGGGAGCTGGAAGCCGTGGCCCAACGGCTCAAGGCCACCAAGGGGGAAGTCCTGGGCAAACTGGAGAAGTTGCTGCAGCGCCAGCGGGAGCTGGAAAAACAGGTGGAAGCCCTGCAGGGGCAGTTGGCTTCGGCAAGGTCCGGGGACATTCTGGACCAGGTGAAAAACGTGGACGGCATCAAGGTGCTGGCCCTGGAGGTGGACGTGGCCGACCCCAAGGGCCTGCGGGATTTCGCCGACAAACTCAAGGACCGGCTCCAGAGCGGCGTCATTGTTTTGGGGAGCGGCAAAGGCGACAAGGCCATGCTCATCACGGTGGTTACCAAGGACCTCACCCATCGCCTGAATGCCGGGAAGATCGTCGGCGAACTGGCGGCCCAATTGGGGGGCAAAGGCGGCGGCCGCGCCGATATGGCCCAGGCCGGGGGCCCGGAAAAGGACAAGTTGCCCGAAGTCTTGAGCCAGGTTTACGATCTCGTCGGCCGGCTGACCAAGTAGAGAAACCTTATATTAGCCCAGAAAAAACCCAGGGGGCAGGATTATTGCTGCCCCCTGTTTTTTTTGCAAAATAAGACCTTCCTCATTGAGCGGGAACCCCGGCGTTTAGGTGTTGCCCCTAAAAATCGACGTATTCCCCCCGGGCCATGTCCCGGAGGTGGCAGGTGACGTTCAGGGCCATGATGTTCCAGGTCCTGCCGTCCCAGACAAAGCGGTTGAGCGCCGTGGTGTCCTGGCCGAGGCGCCAGAAGTGGGAATCGTCCAAGCCGATGAGGGTGGCAATGAGCACCTTGTTGACGGCCCGATGGGCGGAGAGCAGGATCGTCTGCCCCGGGTGCCGGGCGGTGACTTCCTGCACCGCGTCGAAGGCCCGGGCCCGCACTTCGGCCAGGGTCTCGCCGCCGGGAAAACGCACCATATGCGGGGTGGCTTCCCACTGACGATAAAGATCGGCGTATTTGACCTTAACTTCCGTCAGGGGCAGGCCTTCCCAGTCGCCGTAGCACAGGTCGCTGAGGCCGGGCAGGTCCACCACCGTTATCCCATGATGCTGGGCAATGGCCTGGGCGGTATCCCGGGAGCGGGACAGGGGTGAGGTATAGGCGTAGTCGATTTTTTCGTTTTTGAGCCACTCCCCGGCCAGGCGGGCTTCCTCCCGGCCCTGGTCGTTTAAGGGGATATCCTTGGAGCCGCGAAAAATCTTATCTTTGTTCCATGGCGTCTGGCCATGGCGCACCAAGATGATCTGAGTCATAGGCCTCTCCTCTGCTAATATTCACCGCATGACCATGACAAGGGGCCGGATTAACGGCCCCCAGTAAACCAACCGTTGGGATACTTTGCGACATCAGCAGACAATCTCCCAATTCCCTTCAATGTAAAGTAAACTGAATTTTTTCTTTCAAAGAAAGTAAAGCTCCCTCGGCCTGTAGGATTTCTGCCAGCCTCTGGTCCAGTTCTCCTAAACGGGCCGTGGCGTTCTGATCGCTTACTTGTTTCTGAGCCAGGGCCCGATCCAGGGCCTGGCGGATACTGGCGGTGGTGTCATCGATTTTGGCCAGCCAGGTCTGCCGGAAGTCCCGGCCCAGGTCGTTGAGGCGGGTTTGAAAATCATAGCGCAGGCGGCCGCAATGTTTGTCCACCAGTTCGTCAACATTTTCCAGGAGTTTTTTCAGGAGCAGGCCTCTGGTCAGGGCCCGGGGGAGCAAAGAGGTGACGGTCATCTGGATGATTTCCAGGCCAACGGGGTCTTCCTTAAATTTAAACCAGAATTGACTTTTCTCGGTGAGGGCGGTCTCGGCGCTGAACCCCCGGAGGGAAAAATCAAAAATCCGGGCGGTGAGTTGGGTCAGGCGTGCCAGGATCTCATTGATGCGGTCGGCAAATTCCTGATGAATATCTCCCAGTCTCTGGGCTATCCGATCGATTTCATCCCGGCGCCAAAGAGTAAAAACATTACGCAGCGCGCCAAAGAGAAAGACCTCCATTTCCTGGCGCAGGTCCCCTGAACCCCTCACTTTTTGCTGGAAGGCATCCTGGACTTCCTGGTGTAGCCGGGACAGGGTTTCTTTTTTAAAAGCCTCCAGATCGGCGTTGATATCCTCGAAAATCCCTTTCATCCGCCCATCCAGCAGGAGTAAGGACATCTCCCGCTCTTTTTCCAGGCCTTGAAGTTCGAAATTGAACCGCCCTATCTTTTCTTCCAAATCCTTGCGGGACATGGCGCTGGCATGCCGCTCCACTTTCAGGGCCAGGGTGGAATCAGTGATAGTCTTCAGGGCTCCATTGATACAGGAGACAAGCAGCACCCGGCCCTTTTCCTGGTAAAGAAAAGTGCGCAAATGCTCTTCAAATTGGGGCAGGAGGCTCGCGGCTAACACATCCGGTTGATTCTGTTGTTTGCCCTCCAGCGCCAGTTTGGCGGTTAGGGGGAAAATGGGGAGTTTATCGGTGACTAAGTTTGCTTGTAACACCTGCCGGGTAAAATCAAGGGCCTCCTGCCGCTCGGCTTCCTCCACGTAGTCGATTTTATTGAGCACAAAAAAAAGTTTATGGACATACTCCCGGATGTCTTTTAGAAATTCTTCTTCCGCAGCCGAAAGCGGCGGGTCCACTGTGATCACGAAAATAGCCGCATCCACCTGGGGCAGATAGTTATAAGCCACCTCGGTGTTATGACTGTAAATCGATCCTACTCCCGGCGTATCGATAATCCGGACGCCGTCTTTGAGATATTCCGAAGGGTAGGCGATATCGACTTCCTGAACTCCTTTGATGTTTTGGGGATTGCCCCTTTCCGTGATGTAGGCGGCCAGTTCGCTGCTGGGTATCTGTTGCCGCTGGCCATTGTGGAAGAGGACCTCGATGCGCACCTCCTCCCCATAGCCGATAATGGTGACCACCGAAGTTAAAGGGATCACCGCAGTGGGGAGCAGGGGTTCGCCCAGCAGGGCATTGATCAAGGTGCTCTTACCCCTTTTAAAGGCTCCCAGCATGACCAGGTTAAAGCGGTTCTGCCGCAACTTATCCAGCAGCAGGGAAATATTGGTCCGGCTGATTTCCGGGTAGGCAGCCAAACTCTCCAGTTGCCGCTCCAAGTCTTGCTGAAACTGCTTAAAAGCGCTCATCTATTAGACCTCTTGGCAAAAAAAAACTCCTGCCCTCATATGGCAGAAGTCATCATCCCGGCAGTGGCCCGACCGGGCGGTTAAGGTGGACCTCATCACCTGATATCAAAATGTTACCTTTTTCCAATCAGGAAGTCAATGGAAAAGCAAAGGATATGATGAGATAAGTCTAAAAAAAGGCGCTCTGAGATCCGGGCCGGGCTCCGCCGCCCAGCTCCTCCTAATAAATGTAATATCTATTACATTTTTATATTGACAAACTACTTATATAAATTGTATCAATAATTATATTATAGATCAATGATCTATTACCAACCCAAACCATCGGAGGGAAAATGACTGGCATGTATTTAGACATCGGCATTTTGATTATCGGAGTCCTGTTCCTGATCTTTGCCGCCAAATATCTGGTGGAAGGCCTCATCGGCATCGCCGCCCGACTGGCTGTGCCGCCCTTTATTCTGGCCATGGTGATTATCAGCATTGACCTGGAGGAGTTCGCCCCGGCGGTAATCGGCTCTTATCAGCACTTAACCGCCCTGGCTTTTGGCAGCATCCTGGGGACCGTGGTTTTTCTGATCCTGTTGGCCCTGGGTTCGGCTGCTGCCCTGTTTCCCATCCGCCATCCCGATTTCCCCATTAAGTATATCTGGCTGTTAGGGGGAGTGATACTGCTGGTGTTCCTGTTATCCTGGGATGGGGAGATCAGCCGTCCTGATGGCCTGATTGTTTTGGGGGCTTACGCGGCATTCATGGCCTATCTGATCACCGATCTGAGGCGAACTCGGGCCGCCAAGGAAGAGATAGAGGAGGCCGAGGAGGAGGTGGCGGAAATCCTCAAGAAGCCGAAATGGTTTTTTCCCCTCATGTTTGTGGGGGGGCTCATCGGGCTGGTGATCGGTGCCCTCCTGGTGATTCATGGCGTGAAGGCTGTTCTGGTAATGACGGGTATCGATGAAACAATCCTCGGTCTGACCCTGCTGGCCATTGCCGCCAATTCGGTGGAACTGGTGGAAGCCATCATTCCAGCCCAAAAGGGTCATCCCGAGGTGGTGATCGGTAATGTGGCCGGCAGTTCATTCTTCCAGATGCTCTTTACCCTGGGGATTTGCGCCCTGATCCGGCCCCTGACCGTGGAAACCGTGGCTTTGGAATATTTTTTCCCGGCAGTTGGCCTAAGTTGGTTGATTTTCTTGCTCATTGTCTGGTGGGGCCGGACGCCCCGCTGGCTCGGCGTCGGCCTTATGAGCCTTTACGTCCTGTTCGTAGCCGGAGTAATTATGCTGGGTCTGAGGATATAATTCTGCCAGGAATCGTCTGGCCTGATCAACCCTTCGGCATTGCCAAGATAATAATTCTAGTTAAAAATAAGGAGAAATATTAATGAAGGTAATGTCTTACAATACCCTCTTTGCAGGATTTGACGGCGGTGATAACAGGAGGTTTGCCGCCCAACTTGAATTAATAACTGGTATAAATCCTGATATTTTATTGCTGCAGGAAGCCAAAAACTTCACAGCAAATGGGGCCAGCCTGCTTTTCGAGATGGAAAAATGTATTAAAATGCGGGGTTTTATCGCTCCGGCGCCGCATACCGGACAAAACACCGGCATTTTTATCAAGGGAGACATTGAACCGATAACGGCAGAAATCGACTCTACCCATTTTCACCATGCGATCATGATCCTTAAAGTTAACGTGCCTGGGTTTGTTAAACACGTAACCCTGATCAGCGCCCATCTCTGCCCCTTTGGACCTCATATCCGTTTAAGAGAAGTATCCTATTTAATTAATCACGCCGCGGCAAATGAGTTAAACTTATTGGCCGGCGACTTTAACTCGGTGTCACCGTATGATCCGGAACCGCAGGTAGGCGAACTGTTGGCGCATTTTCGAGCCCGGTATGTCAAGCCTGAAGGTAGTATT
>Ga0194111_10008830_pt1 | contig 11039 bp, 7 predicted proteins | sample TA2KigC300mmetaG_FD_146194 | JGI IMG/M metagenome (GOLD analysis project Ga0194111, IMG submission 146194) | Freshwater microbial communities from Lake Tanganyika, Tanzania - TA2015033 Kigoma Deep Cast 300m | ecosystem: Environmental > Aquatic > Freshwater > Lake | place: Tanzania: Lake... | reverse complement strand
GAAGGGGTAGGGCACCAGGATGGCGGCCCGGCCCACCGCCGCGCACTCCGCCAACGTGGAGGCCCCGGCCCGGCAGACCAAGAGGTGCGCCCGGCGCATCCAGGCGGCCACCTCCGGGGTGAAGGCCGCCACCTCCGCAGCAAATCCGTGCTCCCGGTACCCCGCGGCCACCCTCTCCCGGTCGGCCTCGCCGGTGAGGTGGAGAAAGGCCAGGCGGTCTTTCATATGCGTAAGCCCCGGCAACCCCGCCAGCACCGCCATATTGAGGGCATGGGCACCCTGGCTGCCGCCGGTGATCATGATCGTAAAGGGCGACGCGTCCCGGGGCGGGGCGGGCTCGAAAAACTCCGGCCGGATGGGGTTGCCGGTCCAGAGAGAGCGTCCTCGGGGAAAAAAGTCCCGGCTGCCGGGAAAAGACACGAAGATTTTGGCGGCCAGCCGGGACAGATAGCGGTTGGTGGCCCCGGGAATGGCGTTCTGCTCGTGGAGGGCCAGGGGAATACCCAAAAGCCAGGCCGCCACGCCCGCGGGTCCGGAGGAATGGCCCCCCATACCCAGAACCAGGTGGGGGTTGAGTTTCTTCAGCCGGGTCCGGGCCGCGAGCACGTTCCCCGGCACCCCCAGCAGGGTGCGGCCCCGGCTGAAGAGGCCCTCGCCCTTTAAGGCCCGGGAGGAGACGGCCTCCCAGGCGAAGCCGTAGCGCTCCAGGATCTGGGTGGTGACCGGCTTGGGGGTGGTGAGGAAGGTGACCGCGGCCTGGTGGCGCCCCAAAAACTCCTGGGCCACGGCGATGCCGGGGAACAGGTGCCCGCCGGTGCCACCCGCCGCGATTACCACCCTGAGCTCCATGGGGTCCCTCATTCTCCACCCCCCGGTGGCCATCGGCCCCTCCATGGCCAAGGCGAATGATTGCTTGCCTCAACCTCAGTCCTCAGCTTGGCTGCCGATAGAGTGACACTTCAAAATTAAAGTGGCATTTTAATCCAGGCTTTTTCTCCCCCCTTTGCTAAAGGGGGGGTAATACCGTGTTCCCTGTGAAATGAAACAAACCATCCAGATAACCTATTGATATCTCTCGTAGGGGCGGGTTTCAAACCCGCCCCTACAAAACGAACACGGTATAAGGGGGGATTAAATAAGCGCCTGATAATCCGCCTAAATCCCCCTTTAAGAAAGGGGGACTTAAAACACCCGGCATTCAAGATATGGCTCGTTTTATCTCATATAAATTATGAATCATAACGTTGGAAGCCGGGATCATCCCGGGAACCATATCCCGGCGGGACGCCCGGGTCCCAACCCGGTTATTTTTCCGCCTCAACCAATGGTTTGGACGCTTTGGGCGGCGCCCCCGAGGGAAACTTGACCTGGCTGCTGATATTCAACAGGATGCCCACGGCCAGCAAATTGACCAGCAGCCCCGAGCCCCCATAGCTGAGGAAGGGCAGGGACAGACCCTTGGTGGGCAGGATGCCGCTCACCACGCCCATGTTGATGAGGGCCGGCAGGCCGATCATGAGCGTGAGCCCCAAGGCCAGATACGAGCCGAAGCTGTCCGGGGCCTTGAGGCTCAGGCGAAAGCCCCGGCAGAGGATGATGGTGAACAGGGCCAGCACCAGCAAGACCCCCAGGAAGCCCAGTTCTTCGCTGAAGATGGCCAGGATGAAGTCGGTGTGGCAATCCGGCAGGTAAAAGAGCTTGGCCCGGCTCTGGCCGGGGCCCAGGCCCCACAGCCCCCCGGAGCCGATGGCGAGCAAGGCCTGCTTGAGCTGGTAGCCCACGTCCTGGCCGTGCTTCCAGGGGTCCATGAACGACATGATTCGGGCGAACTTTTTGGGGTCCCGGAGCACCATCCAGACGCCCAGGGGGATGACGGCGCTCAGGGTCAGGAGGATGTGGGTGAGCCGGGTGCCTCCCACAAAGAGCATGGTGAAGATGATGGCCCCCAGGGTGACGGAGGTGCCGAAATCCGGCTCCTTGAGGATCAGGGCGATGAAGAGGCCGGCCACCAGCATGTGGGGCAAAAAACCGATGGCGAAATACTTCATCTTCTCCTGCTTCCGGGCCAGGGAATAAGCCAGGAACAGGACCAAGGCCAGCTTGGCGAACTCCGACGGCTGGAGGGTCAGGGGCCCCAGGCGCAGCCAGCGGGCCGCGCCCCGGACCTTGCCGCCGATGCCCGGGACAAAGACCAGGATCAGGGAGATGAGGGAGAGCAGGAGGATGAAGTAAACCCAGCGCTTGTAGCGGTGATAGTTGATGCTGCGCCCCAGGAAGAGGGCCCCGAGGCCCAGGAGGGTATAGACCCCCTGGCGCTTGATGAAGTAGTAGGCGTCGTTGTACTGGGACTGGGCCATGAGGGTGCTGGAGATGAAGATCATGGCCATCCCCAGGGCCAGCAGGGAGCAGGTCGTGATCTGGAGCATCTGGTCGTAGTGGACCGGCGTGGCAACCTGAACCTTGGTCTCATTGGGCATGGTTAAGCTCCTTCACCAGATTTTGAAAGTCTTGGCCGCGGTGGGCATAGTCCCGGTACATGTCAAAGCTGGCGCAGGCGGGAGAAAGGAGCACCACCTCCCCGGGGCGGGACAACTCCCAGGCCCGGGTCACGGCCGCGGTCATGTCGTCCGCCAGGTAGGTCGTGGCAAGCCCCCGCCACACCCGGGCCAGGCGCTCCCGGGTTTCCCCGAGCAGCACCAGGGCCTTGACCCGGGCGGCAATGAGGTCGTTTAAGAGCGAAAAGTCGCTATCCTTGTCCCGGCCGCCGGCGATGAGGATCACCGGCCGGTCAAAATGGGCCAGGGAAGTGGCCACTGCGCCCACGTTGGTGCCCTTGGAGTCATCGTAGAAGGACACCCCGCCCTTGTCGGCCACCCATTCCAGGCGGTGGGGCAGGCCCCGGAAAGTCGCCAGCACGTCTCGGCAGGCATCGGCGTCGGCTCCGGCGTCCAGGGCCAGGAGCAGGGCCGCCATGATATTTTCCAGGTTGTGCTTCCCTTGGAGCCGGATGTGCGAAAGGGGGAAAGTTTCCTCCCGTTTATCGGCCAGCCTGACCTTGAGGGCGTCGTTATCCAGCCAGGCCCCGGTGGCGAGGGGACGGGTGGCGGAAAAGTAATAGACCCGGCTTAAGCCCCGGTCAAGGCCCGCCACCGCGGGGTCGTCGGCATTGAGGACCTGGAGATCGGCGGCCCCCTGGCACTGGAAAAGGCTGGCCTTGGAGGCGATATAGGCGTCATAATCGGGATAGCGGTCCAGGTGGTCCGGGGTGAGGTTCAGGAGCGCCGCGGCCTGGGGATGAAAGTGGGAGGTGGTGTCCAGCTGGAAGCTGCTCACCTCCAGCACCAATAGGTCCGCCGCTTCCTGCCGGTCCAGGAGGGAGACCACGGGGGTGCCGATATTGCCGCCCACCAGGGTTTTAATCCCCGAGGCGGTGAGCAGCTCTCCCAGCAGGGTGGTGGTGGTGGTCTTGCCGTTAGTGCCGCTCACCGCCAGGAGCGGCCGCCGGATAAAGGGGGCCGCCACTTCCAGTTCGCCCATCACCGGAACGCCCGCAGCCCGGGCCGCCGCGAGCCAGGGGAGTTCCGGCGGCACCCCGGGGGAAAGGACGATGGCATCAAAACCCTGCCAGCGGGGCTGGGCCGCGCCCAGGTCTTCCACCACCCCCAGGTCCTGGATGTCCCGGCGCGGATCGGCCAGGTCATCAGGCGGCGCCTGGTCGGTGACCGTTACCCGGGCCCCGTGCCCGGCCAGGAAACGGCACAGGGCCACGCCGGTCCGGGCCAGGCCGACGACTAAGATTTTCTGATTAAGCAAGTCCATTGACTATATACGCCAAAAGGGTGTTTGGAGCTTTTAGGGCGAAAAGGTGAAAAGGGAAAAAGGCGAAAAGGATTAAATGTAACGATCCAGGCTTACTTGTCTGCTTTTACCTTTTCGCCTCTTCCCCTTTTTCCCCAAAGGCCATTGAAAAAAGGGAACTCGTCCAACCAGGATAACTCAGATATTACATTATCTTAGTTTTAACGCGCTCAATGAGATCAACCCCAAAATGATGGCGATGATCCAGAAGCGCACGATGACCTTGGGTTCGGGCCAGCCCTTGAGTTCGAAGTGGTGGTGCAGCGGCGCCATGCGAAAGATGCGCTTGCCGTTGCTGACCTTGAAAAAGCTCACCTGGATGATGACGGACAAGGCTTCCACCACGAATAGGCCGCCCACGACGGTCAGGAGGACCTCCTGCTTGGCGGCCAGGGCCACAGTGCCCAAAGCGCCGCCCAGGGCCAGGGCGCCCACGTCCCCCATGAACACCTGGGCCGGGTAGGTGTTAAACCAGAGAAATCCCACCCCGGCGCCCACCATGGCCCCCAGGAAGATGGAGAGCTCCCCCACCCCCCGGACATAGGGTATCTGCAGATAGGCGGCGGTCTTGATGTTGCCCCCCAGGTAGCAGAAGATGATGTAGAAGGCGGCGGCGATGGTTACCGGGCCGATGGCCAGGCCGTCCAGGCCGTCGGTGAGGTTGACGGCGTTGGCGCACCCCACGATGACAAAGACCGCGAACGGAATGAAGAAGAAGCCCAGGTCCGGCTGGACCTGCTTGAAAAAGGGGATCGTCAGGGTGGTGTCGAACCCCGGATTGACGTAGAACCAGATGGCCGGCACCAGGGCCACCAGGGTCTGGGTCACCAGCTTGGCCCGGCCGCTCAACCCCTTGTTTTGCTTCTTGATGACCTTGAGATAGTCGTCGAAGAACCCGATGAGGCCGAAGCCCAGGGTCACCAGGATCAAGAGCCAGATGAAGGGGTTGTTCAATTCGGCCCACAGGACGGTGGCGGCCAGGGTGGCGAAAATGATCATCAGCCCCCCCATGGTGGGAGTGCCGGTCTTGGCCTGGTGGGACTGGGGGCCGTCTTCCCGGATATACTGGCCGATTTGCATTTCCTTGAGCTTGCGGATGAACCAGCCCCCCACCACCAGGGAAATGATCAGGGCCGTGAGGATGGCGAAGATGGTCCGGAAGGTGATGTACCGGAAGACATTGAACCCGCCGAAGACCGATTTTAACGGATAGAGCAGATGGTAGAGCACTTAAGCCAATCTCCCTTGAAAAATCTTCCTGAAGTCGTGTAGTTGTGTAGGGCGGGCACTGCCCGCCATCAATCAACCGCTAATTATGGCGGGCAGTGCCCACCCTACATTAAATCCCCTCCAACCGGTCAATAAGCCCTTCCATGTGCATGCTGCGGGAGCCTTTTACCAGGAGCCAGTCCCCGGGGGCCAGGATCTCCCGCAAGATCCGGGCGCCGTCGGCCCGGGACGCCACCGGGAAGATGAGGTCCGGATTGAGGCCGGCTTCGATGGCCCCGTCGGCCACCTCCTGGCGAAAGCTGCCATAAACCACGAGAACCTCCAAGCCCAGGCGGGCGGCCAGCCGGCCCAGTTCCCGGTGGTCGGCGGCGGCGCCATGTCCCAGCTCCAGCATGTCACCTAAGGCCGCGGCGGCCCGGCCGCGGTCCCGGAGTTCCATGAGGGTCCCTAAGGCCATGGCTATGGAGCCGGGATTGGCGTTGTAGCAATCATTGATCAGGTTCACCCCGGAACTCAGGGTTTCCACCTGGGAGCGCCGGTGGATGGGGTGAAACCGTCCCAGAGCGGCGGCGGTGTCCCCGGGCGCCAACCCCAGGGCGAGGCCCACGGCGGTGGCGGCCAGGGCGTTGTAGAGCATGTGCAGCCCCGGGGCGGGCAGGGTCAGGGGCCAGTCCTGCCCCGCATACGAGAGGCGGGCGACCTGGCCGGCCCGGCCCCGGGTTTCTCTATCCTGCGCCCGGAGGCGGGCCGCGGCGTTGAGGCCGAAACTTAGCTTAGGACCCCGGAAATCCTGGGCCAGGCGGGCCACCCAGGGGTCGTCGGCATTGTAAATCAGGACCGCGCCGTGGTCCAGGGCGCGGATAAGCTCGCCCTTGGCCCGGGCCACCCCGGCGATATCCCCCACGCCTTCGGTGTGGGCCGGGTGGACGTTGGTGAGCACCCCGATGGTGGGGCAACTGATCCGGGTGAGGCGGTTAATTTCGCCGAACGCGTTCATGCCCATTTCCACCACCGCGGCTTCGTGAGTCCCCTCCAACTCCAGGAGCGTGAGGGGCATGCCGATGAGGTTGTTCAGGTTCAGCCGGTTTTTCAGGACCCGGAAGGCCGGGGCCAGGGTGGCGGCGATCATCTCCTTGGTGGTGGTCTTGCCGCAGCTGCCGGTGATGCCCACCACCGGCACCCGGAACCGGCCCCGCCAGGCCTGGGCCAGATCCCCCAGGGCCGTAAGGGCGTCCCGCACGGCGATGACGGTTATTTCCGGGGGAAAATTCCGTCCGGGGGCAGTAGGGGCGGGTTTTAAACCCGCCCCTACACCGGCAGGTCTCAATATTCTTTGCTCAACCAAAACCCCCCGGGCGCCCCGGCGCAGGGCGGCGGGAATGAATTCGTGGCCGTCGTGCTTCTCCCCGGTGAGGGGGATGAAAAGCTCCCCGGTCTGGCTGGTGCGGGAGTCGGTGCCAACGCCGCAGAAGGTGTCCCAGGCGCCCTGGTGTACCAGGGTGCCGCCGGTGGCGGCCAGAATATCGGCAGTGGTGAAGGTGGCGGACATATCAGGCCATGTTTCCTGTTCTAACCCTCTCCCCTTGATGTGGGAGGGTTAGGGTGGGGGTGGAAATATCCCCCTCCCCCTACCCCCTCCCACCAGGGGAGGGGAGACGGAAACAGCTTGGGGACGAGATTGACAAAGCTGGTGCGCATCAGCCGTGGTACTCCGTCAAAGCCTGGGCCACTTCTTCGCGGTCGTCGAAGTGGCGGCGCTGGGTCCCCCAGATTTGATAGTTTTCGTGGCCCTTGCCGGCTACCAGGACCGCCTCGCCGGGGCGGGCCAGGGCCACGGCCAGGCGGATGGCCTCCCGGCGGTCCGGGACCACCAGGTAGCCCGCCTCGCCTCTTTGGGCCGCAGCCGCATCGAGGCGCGGCCGGCCACTCTTCTTCAGCCCAGGCTCGCTCTCCCCAATAATGGCCAGGGGGTCTTCGGTGCGGGGATTGTCGCTGGTGACGATGACCAGTTGCGACCCCGCGGCCGCGGCCTGGCCCATGAGCGGGCGCTTGGTGCGGTCCCGGTCGCCGCCGCAGCCGAAGACCGTGATCAGCCGGGAAAATTTGAGGGTTTGCAAGGCCGCCAGGGCTTGGGTGATGGCTTCCGGGGTGTGGGCGTAATCCACGAACACGCCGGGGCCCGCGGGTGGCCCGAAACGCTCCAACCGGCCCGGTACGCCGGGCAGCGCGGCGATGCCCCGGGCCACGGTGTCCGGATCAATCCCCAGGCCCAGGGCCGTGGCCGCGGCCGCCAGAATATTGGCCAGGTTGAAGGGCCCCACCAGGCGGGAGGTGATCTCCACTTCACCCGCGGGGGTGGTGAGGCGAGCCTCCAGGCCGTCCTGGCGGAAGCGGTAGCTCAGGGGCCGCACCAGGCTTTCCGGGTGCAGGCCGTAGGTGAGGGCCGGGACCAGGACCGCGTCTTTGAGCTCTTGCCCCCGGGGGTCGTCCAGATTGAGGACCGCCAGCCCCCCTCCGGAGGGGCGGCCGTTGGCCAGAATTTCCAAAAAGAGCCGGGCCTTGGCGGCAAAATATTCGTTTAGGTCCCGGTGGTAGTCCAAGTGGTCTTGCGAGAGGTTGGTGAAGACCGCGGCGGCGAAGACGGCGCCATCCACCCGCCTTAAATCAAGGGCGTGGGACGAGACCTCCAGGAATACATGGGTGGCGCCCCGGGTGCGCATTTCCCGGAGGAGCCGCTGGAGGTCCAGGGACTCGGGGGTGGTCACCGGGGCCGGCCAAGTTGACTCGCCCACCCGGTAATTCACGGTGCCCACCACCCCCACCCGGCAGCCGGCGGCGCTCAGGATGGCCTCCAGGAGATAGGTGGTGCTGGTCTTGCCGTTGGTGCCGGTAATCCCCACCAGGGTCATCTCCCGGCTGGGGTGGTCGTAAAAGGCGGCGCTGATGTGGGCCAGGGCCAGGCGGGCCTTTGGCGCCCGGACCACTGTGACTCCAGGCGGCGGGGCCAGCTCCTGCTCGGTGACCACCACCCGGGCGCCCTGGTTGAGACTGGCGGCCAGATAGAGGTGACCGTCGGTGCGGCAGCCTTTCAAGGCCACGAAGATCCCGCCGGGGGTAACTTCCCGGGAATGGTAGGCCACGCCGGTCACCGGCACGTCAACGTCGCCCAGCACCTGGCAGCCGGCCAGGCCGTCCAGGAGCGCTCTCAAAGTTTTTGGGGTCACCGCTGCTTTCGCCACCGGGATTTTCCGCCTCAGCCTTCGGGAATATTCATATAGAGAAGTTACAGTCTATTGTTGTGTACCAGGATTATTTTTCATAATTCAGGCAAAATGATATCCGGGCAAAGTGACGCATATCGGTGGGGCGGCCGTCCCTGGCCGCCTTGGGTGGCGGGCACGGAGGCCCGCCCCACCTTAGATTTTGTAATATATATCCGGGACACGATACTATATCCTACGCCGGATCGGTTCACATGCAGCAAATAAGGGCAGGCCCCAAGGCCTACCCTTTTCTTAGCAGTCAAGTTGTGACTGAGACTGGATATCAAGACTCACCGCCTGATTTTTTAATGATACAAAAACGGTTAAATTATGGCAAGGACCAACCCCGGCTCCCTCAGACGCCGGACTTGAATTTTACCACGCAGGTGGCGCCGGGGGTGATGGCAGTCCCGGGCGCCGGTTCTTGACTGACAGCCATGCCGCTGCCTTCGAAGCGGCAGTGCAATCCCGAGCGATTCAGCAGGGTGAGCACCTGGCGGATGGTGTAGCCCTTGAGGTCAGGCATGATGGTCAGAGGCCCCTGGGGAATCTCCAGCTTGGGAGGGGTAAACGAAACTTCCGGGCCGGTGGCCGCCGCGGCCGGGGAGACCAACATGCCCGCCAGCACCGGTTCGTTTTTGTCCTTGGGGGGTTCCTTGGGATAATAGCCCAGAACCCGCAGGGATTGGGCGGCGATTTCCCGGAAGATGGGGGCCGCCACTACGCCCCCGAAGATGGCCCCTTTGGGTTCGTCCACCGCGATGGCAATGGCCAGGACCGGATTGTCGGCGGGTATCATGCCGATGAACCAACTGGTGAATTTAGAGTGCGAATAGGCGCGACCCACTATTTTCTGGGCCGTACCGGTCTTGCCGGCCACGGTGAACCCGGGAGGAACGGCTTCCTTGGCGGTGCCGCCGTTTTGCGTCACCGTTTCCATGATAGCCAGCATCTGCCGGGCGGTTTGTTGGGACAGGACCCGTCGGACCGGGTGCGGCGGATACTCTTGGACTTTTCCCCCCTGGGGGCTGAGGACCTCTTTCACCAGGTGCGGCTCCATGAGCACCCCGTCGTTGCCCATGGCCGCCAGGGCCATAGTCAGCTGGAGGATCGTGACGGACACCCCCTGACCGAAAGCCAGGGTAGCCCGGTCGATGGCAGAGCTGGCCCGCACGATGTTCTTTAACAGGCCGGGGGTCTCTCCGGGGAAGAGGATGCCGGTGCGGCGGCCGAAGCCAAAATCACGGAGGTAGTGGTCAAATCGTTTGGGGCCGACCTTGTTGCCGAGCTTGGCGGCGCCGATGTTGCTGGATTTCTGGATGACTTGCTGCACCGTCAGGGCGCCGTAGGGATGGACGTCGCGGATCATCTCTTTGGGACTCAGGCGCCAGAGGCCGTTTTCGCAATGGAATTTGTCCACGGACTTGACCACCTGGGCGTCCAGGGCCGAGGCGGCAGTGAAGATCTTGAAAGTGGACCCCGGCTCCAGGCAGTCCGTAACCAGGCGGTTGCGCCGGGCGGCTTCCGGGACTTGGGCATAGCGGTTAGGATCCATGACCGGGGTCTGGGCCATGGCCAGGATCTCCCCGGTTTGGGGCCGTATCATTAGGGCCATGCCGCCGGCGGCGCGGAATTTTTCCACCCCCGCCAGCAATTCTTTTTCGGCGAGGTACTGTAGGGTGCGGTCCAGGGTGAGGACCACGTTGTTGCCCATGACGTCGGGATCCCAGGCTTTCTCGCCGGTGACGACGATGTGGCCCCGGGCGTCGGTCATATTCCAGCACTGCTTAGGTTTGCCATAGAGCAGTTGGTCATACTGGATCTCTATGCCTTCCAGCCCCTGTCCGTCGATGTTGCAGAACCCCAAAACCTGGCCCGCCAGGTCCAAGTGAGGATAGTAGCGCTTGGCTTCGGGAACCAGGTAAACGGCGTTCACGTCGGCGCGGCCGGTGGTCTTGGACGCCCGGGCCTTTTGTTGCTCGGCAGCCTCCCAGGCCCGGAACGCCTCTTCGCGCTCGGGGGTGAGGTGTCGTTTCACAAAGACAAAGGGGCGGGCCCGGGTGAGGATCTCTTGCAAATCCCGGGCCTTATAGCCCAGAATGGGGGCGAGCTGCTGGCTCAGGCGGCCGGCGTGCTTGATCTGGCTGGGATGGGCCACCACGGACGAGACCCGGGTGCTGACGGCCAGCTCGGCGCCGTTACGGTCCTGGATCATGCCCCGCACCGGCAGGACGGGGCAAAATTTCTGGTATTCCCGGATAGCCTCTTCCCGGAGTTCCGGCCCCCGTATGACCTGGAGGTAAAAAAATCGGCCGCTGATATATAGACCGAAGGCTAACAGCGCCAGGGCCACTAAGCCGATGCGCAGCCGGACCCATTTGCCGGGGGCAAGATTCACGGCAGATTCACGACCTGGGAGGGCTGGGGCGCTCCCATATTATACGCGGCTGCCAGTTTTTCCAAACGATGGATGGAGGTGAGGCAGGCCAGTTCAATACGGAGCTTGCGGTTCAGGTCCAGATACTGTTTCTGGATCTCTTGGGCCTGGGAAATCTGGTAGCTCTGGGTGATGTACTGCAAGTCGGCCCAGGCCAGGAACAGGGAGGTGAAAAAGACCCCGGCGGTAGCCAGGACCACCACGGTCACCGCAACCTTCCCCCAGCGCCAGGGGTGGCCGACCTTGCGGTT
>Ga0194111_10008820_pt1 | contig 11045 bp, 9 predicted proteins | sample TA2KigC300mmetaG_FD_146194 | JGI IMG/M metagenome (GOLD analysis project Ga0194111, IMG submission 146194) | Freshwater microbial communities from Lake Tanganyika, Tanzania - TA2015033 Kigoma Deep Cast 300m | ecosystem: Environmental > Aquatic > Freshwater > Lake | place: Tanzania: Lake... | reverse complement strand
CTGCAAATCCACGGGACCTTTCACCACCACTGAGCATGTAATTCCTGAGTCGTTGGGTAACGATGATCTGACGCTGCAAGGGGAGATATGTGACTCCTGCCAGAAATATTTTGGGAAAGAAGTTGAGCGAATCGCACTATCAAAAACGCCGCTAGCTTTTTGGCGGGCATTCCTTGGAATAAAAACGAAAAAGGGGCACTTGCCTTCGGTCGATCTATCTCAGCCCAGAAAGCAAACTGGATTTTTACCGTCTGTTCATCCGATTCATGACAACGTGGGATACACCTTCCACGATGACGGCTCAGCATCAGCGGACATCAATGATCCGCAAATGGTCCAGGACATTCGAGAAGGGAGGAAGACTTCATTTAGGTTAGTTATGACACCGAAGATGTTACATGTTCTTGGTCGGTTTTTGTGCAAGGTAGGGATTGAGTTGATTTGCACCACTGACCGTAGACGAGCTCGTTCTGCTGCACTCGCACGTGCAAGACACTATGCGCGATTTGGAGAGGTTGAAGGACTCTGGCCCATTTTTCAGTTTTCCACTGGTCGTCTCGCAGATTTGAAGCACAGCAAGCAGGAAGGGAATGAGGCTGTGGAAGAGGTTCTATGCTACTCATATGCGGTTCTAGACTTTGGCAATCGCTACCTCCTTTTTCGATTTACCATTGGCACCGACAATTGGGTTATATGCCTGAACGACCCATATCCCCACCCTGAGATAAGAAACGCATTCCCAGACTGCCACTTGAATTTGGTCTGGTATTCAAAGGGCCAGTTAGGTGATCGTAAAGAATCATCAAGATAGCTGTGGCGGGGGCTGGAGCGGACTTCCCCTACAGGATGCTCAAAAAGGTCATCCAACGAGGCCGCAGGTCGCGAGGACCCCGAGGCGTACTCTTGGGGGGTACGTTGAGGGGTTCGAGCGGCCGAGAACGAAGCTGGGGGCCTTTTTCAGCATCCTGTGAGCGCGGCGAGGACTTCCTGGGCGTGGGTTTCGACTCGGACGTTCGGGAAGATGGCCTTGAGGTGGCCGGTCGCATTGATGACGAAGGTGCGGCGTCTCGGGCCGGCCAGACGGGCCAGAGCCGGCACCAACCCGATGACCGGCCAGGCCACCCCATAGGCTCGTTGCACCGTCCCGTCTTCGTCGCTGAGGAGGCGGAAGGGCAGGTTGAACTTTTTGCGGAAGTGCTGGTGCGAGGCCTGGCCATCGGCGCTCACTCCCAGGACCACTGCGCCGGCCTGCTCAACCGATGAGATAGAATCCCGAAACCCGCAGGCTTCCACGGTGCAGCCGGGAGTGTCATCCTTGGGATAAAAATAGAGGACTACCTGCTTGCCGCGCAGCCCGCGCAGCGACACAGGCTGGCCGGTTTCATCCGGCAAGGTGAAGTCCGGGGCTTCATCGCCAACCTTCAGTGTGGGCACCAGTTTCTCCTGATCAGCTTCAACATTATTCCGCTAATCGTAAAAGTTTCGCTGCCAGGCGTGCCGCGTAAGCTCTTCCAATAGCTTACCGCTCAGTTTTTGCCCGTCGGACCAGGCGCAGTTTGCCTGCACGTGCTTGCGAGTCCGCATGCCTGGGATCACCGTGCTGACGGCCGGATGGGCCAGGCAATAGCGCAGGGCCAGTTCCGGCAGCGTGCGGGCCTCGGGGCCGAGCAGTTGTTGCAACGGAGCCACATGGGCGGCGACTTGCGCCTTGCGGTCGCCTTTGAAGTAGTCGTTTCGCCAGTCCCCTTTCGGGAAGGTTGTCTCGGGCATGATCGTCCCGGTCAGGCCCCCTTCATCATAGGGACAGCGGGCCAGGACCCCGACGTCATGGCGAAGGCAGGCCGGCAGGAGCCGCCCGGCCGGAGACTGGTCGAAGATGTTGTAAATCACCTGCACCGCGTCGATGATCCCGCTCTCCACCAGACGGAGCGCCGAATCCGGCTCGTGGTCGTTGATCGAGACGCCGATCGCCCGGACTTTCCCCCGGGCCTTGAGCGTCCGTAACGTTTCCAGCCAACTCGGCTCTTCCATCCATTCGTCCCGCCAGACGTGCAATTGCTGGAGGTCGAGGCAGTCCAGCTTGAGGTTGCGCAGGCTCTGCTCCGTACAGTCCATGATGTAGGCGGAGGGGAAGGTGTCCGCAAGCCGATCGCTTGGCAAAGCCGGCCAATGCCCATTCTTCGGCGGGATCTTGCTGGCGACGTAGATCCGCTCCGATCTGGATCGGATCACCTGCCCCACAAGGATTTCGCTGTGCCCGTCTCCATAGACCAGGGCCGTGTCGATGAAGTTGACCCCGGCGTCGATCGCAGCGTGGAGGGCTGCAACCGACTCGTCGTCCTTCGCCCCGACCCACATACTGCCTCCGATCCCCCAGGCCCCGAAGCCGACTTCGGAGACCTGAATCCCTGTGTTCCCCAACCGGCGGTATTGCATCACACGCCTCCATACCAAACTTCGTTTGAGCCGCCCGCTTCGATCACATGCGGGCGGATAATTCTTTTGCCTCCAGTAAAATAAGCCGATGGTTCTCGGTCTTGGCGCCCCGGCTCCACTCTACATGGCCGCCGTGCCCGGTTCAACCGATTCCGGGGCCTGGGTGCCGAGGCGCGCGGAATCGAAAAGCCCTCGCGAAGTTGTCTGGATGACGGCTCGATGATAAGCTGGAAAGCGCAAACGTCGGACTGTAGAGGAAGTCAGGAAAAGATACGGTCCGGTCGAACCGGCACGGCGGGAAGAGCATTTCGGACGGTGAAATGGCCAAGGTTATCCTGAAATTCAATGAGACGGTGCTCAAGGAAATTCAGTTGGACCTGTCGCAACTGACCATCGGCCGAAAGCCCGACAACGATCTCGTCATCGATAGTCCGGCTGTCTCCGGGCATCACGCCAAGATCACGGAATTGCACGGGGCTTTCGTGCTCGAAGACCTGGGGAGCGCCGGCGGGACCGTCGTGAACGATCACAAGATAGTCAGGCAGCAATTGAAGTCCGGTGACCGCGTGATGATCGGAAAGCACGTGCTCGACTATCATGACGAGGTCAAGCACCATCCTCCCCCTCCGTCGCCGAGGCTCTTGGATTCGGAGAAGACCTTCAGCAAGCCGGCGGTGCCGGAACCTCCCGCGCAACCAGAGTTTCCCAAGGTGGAAGAGCCGGTGATGGTCGGACAGTCTCTGCTCGACGATCGAGCGGAGCCGGAGAGGCCTGCCGCCACCCTGCCGCCGGAGCCGCCGGATTCGGAGAAGACCTTCAACAAGCCGGCGGTGCCAGAACCTCCCGCGCCGTCAGCGCTACACAAGGAGGAAGAGGCACAGACTGAGGAGCCCAAGCCCAAAGAGCGTTTCGGGGTGTTGCAGATCGTGGAGGGCCGTACCGACCGGAAGGAATATCCGCTCGCTGGACGCATGGCCATCATCGGCGCGCAACCGGGCGCGACGGTCAAGCTCAGGGGGTGGTTGGCACCCAAGACCGCGGCGCTGATCAGCCGCCGGCACGACGAATACTCCGTGAGCCTGTCGAAGGAGGGCAAGGACGTTCGGCTCAACGGCCTGCCGATCCAGGGCCGCGTGAATTTGAATGACGGCGACCTGTTGGAAGTCGCCGGCGTGAAGATGTACTTTTATCTGAAAGAGTAGCCAATTAAGAGAGACGAGCAGGGCCTCGACCACTGCCGCTCTGCCTTGACAGATGACCCAGGAAGACCTAACCTTCGCGGCATCGGAGCTACTCATGACACAGGTCGCCGGCTGATGGAACTACGAGCGTACCCTCGCATCCAGATCGAAATGCCCGTGTCGTTTTCACTCCACGAGATCGAGGGACGATCGGAAGGGACCCTCTACAACCTTTCCATGGGAGGCTGTGCGGTTGAAAGTGCGACGACGGTCCAAGCCGGGTCGCACATGGTCTTGTACCTTCACGCGCCCGGCGAGGAGACGCCCATCACCATCGATCTGGCTTCGATCCAACGAGCCAGCCGGCGCGAGTTTGGAGTCAAATTCGTCGTGGTCCAACCTCAAGAGAGGAGGCGGTTGGAGCAATTGGTTCAGAAGCGGTTGAAGCAATCCTCCTCAGCGTCCTAGCCTCGGAAGTTTTCCTCGCACCGATCCTGCTGTAACATCAGGCACCCCCTCCGCTTTTTGCCAGCCATGGTGCCCTCTGTAATGCAGACGCCCAGGGACCGATCATCCAGAAGGCAGTCAAGAATCGGTACGGTCCTCCGATAAAGGAAGGGGGAGAGGCAACCCGGCTTTTCCCAGGGACCAAACCTTACTCACCGAGGGAGCGGTACAGGTGGGATGCTTCGAGAACCTTGCTGTCGGAGACGGGGCTCTTCAGTGACCGGAGCCGCGCTGCTCAAAGCACCGCCGATGATTGACGTGACAACATGTTAGAACTACGCACGAGCCAACGTGTTCAAGCTGACTTGCCCGTGTCGTTTGCAACCTACGACATCAATGGGCTGCGGGAGGGGGCCCTGTACAATCTCTCGAAGCATGGCTGCGCGGTAGAAAGCCCGACGACGGTCGAAGTCGGATCCCACGCGGCTTTGTACATTCATGCCCCCGGCGAGGAGTCTCCCATCGTCATCGAACTGGCATCGATCCAACGGGCCAGCCGGCGGGAATTTGGCGCGAAGTTTCTTTTAATCCAGTCTCATGAGAGGAAGCGGCTGGAGCAATTGGTCCAGAAGCTATTGAGGGGCTCGGCCCAAGCGCCCAGTCTGGAAACCTCCCGTAGTTCCGATCCTTCCACAGAACAGGTAGCCCTCGGCGGACCAAACAGAAAGGCCCTGGCCGGATAACGGCCAAGGCCTTACAGTTCGCTCACTTACAATCGATTAAAGAGGTTGGTTGCGGGGGAGGGATTTGAACCCTCGACCTTTGGGTTATGCATACCGCTACGGCTTTCGCCGCCCGGCCTGAGCCGGTTCGTGGTCTGGACTTTCTCTTCACCCTCGGCCGGCTTTGCCGCCGTTAGGGTGCCTGCCGTTAAGTCTCTACACCTTCCCTGACGGCTTCACAACCGACAGGGCTTGGCTCGGGGTTACCCCACCAACGGCTTCCCCGAATTTGACAGGTTGTCGCGCAGGAGTTTCCTTCTGCGCAGCCCATTGCTGAATCAGCTTGAGGTGTTTGGCTGATTCAGCGGAATCGAGCCCAACGAGCTACCAGACTGCTCCACCCCGCGGGCGGATACTAACAACTGGGGCGGCCCGAAGTCAAGGTAACCACGATCGTTGATTTCCGTTCTGCCGCATGTTACAGCAGCGCCATGCGTCTTGTGTTCATGGGAACGCCGGAGTTCGCGGTGCCCTCGCTGGAGGCGTTGCTGCGCGCGGACGATTCTGACAACTGGACAGTCGTCGGGGTCGTCACGCAGCCGGACCGGCCGAAGGGGCGTGGGCAAGAGCTAGCCGTCTCGCCTGTCAAGCAGGTCTGCCTGCGGGAAAGCCTACCGCTCTTGCAGCCGGTCAAGATGAAGGACCCCACTTTCCTGGACGCGCTGCGGGCCTGGCGGCCGGACCTGATCGCGGTAGCTGCTTTCGGACGCATTCTCACACCCACGATCCTCGCCATTCCTCCCAAGGGCTGCATCAATGTCCATGCCTCGCTGCTCCCGAAATACCGGGGAGCCGGGCCGATCCAGTGGGCCATCATCCACGGCGAACGGGAAACGGGCATCACGACCATGCTGATGGATGAAGGGATGGACACAGGGGCCATTCTCCTTCAGGAAACAGTCGCGATTCTGCCGGATGACACGGCCGGCTCCCTCTCGGTCCGATTGGCGGGAGCGGGAGGAAGGTTGCTGGTTGAGACCCTCCGCCGTCTCCGGGCGGGAACCCTGGTCCCTCGCCCACAAGACCATTCCCAAGCCACCCTGGCGCCCCTCCTGAAAAAAGAAGACGGCTTGATTGATTGGACGCTGGAAGCAGTCGCCATCGCCAACCGGGTCCGCGGGATGAGTCCCTGGCCAGGGGCGTACACCTATGCCAAGGGAGATCGCTGGCTCATCTGGCGCGCGTCAGCGCTCGACCAACCGGCGGGCGCAGCCCCGCCCGGGACGATCGTGGAAGTCAAGAAGGAGGGGCTGCTGGTGGCGACCGGCCGCGGCCTGCTGAGCATCGCTGAGTTCCAGCCGGCCAACAGCCGCCGGATGAACGTGGCCCAGTACCTGGCCGGCCATCCCCTGACGCCGGGACTAGTGCTCGGCGCCGGCCCGCAGGCTGTGGCGGCTGGTGAGGCATGAGGGACGTGAGCGGGGCCAGGTCTGTCGCGCTGGAAGCCCTGCTGACGATCGAGCGTAGCAAGGCCTTTGCCGATGAGGCGCTGGATCACTGCCTCCATCACGCCAACCTGGATGCGCGTGATCGGGCGTTGACCTTCGAACTGGTCTACGGCGTCCTCCGTCACCGGGCGACCATCGACTGGCGCCTGGGTCTGGTTGCGGACCGGCCGCTTGAACGGCTTCCGCTCCCGGTCATGACGGCGCTGCGGCTGGCCACCTACCAGTTGCTCTACTTGCAGAAGATTCCCCCGTCGGCGGCGGTGCACGAATCGGTGGCTCTCGTCAAGCCGGTACAGGCACGGACGCGGACGAGCGGACAAGCAAAGGGAAAAGATTGGAGCGGCTTCGTGAACGCGGTGCTCCGCGCGCTGATTCGAGCGCCGACGCCTCCCTGGCCCGACCCAGGCCTTGATCCGGTCCGGTCCCTGTCCACCCGCTTTTCCTGTCCCCCCTGGCTGACCGAGCGATGGGTGAAACGGTTCGGCCTCGACAGAGCTGAAGCACTCTGCCGTGCCACCCTGATGGTTCCGCCGCTGACCGTTCGAGCCAATACCCTGGGCGTGACCCGTGAAACCTTAGCTGCCGGTCTGGCCGGAGACGGCCATGCCGTGGAGGCCGCTGCGGTCAGCCCGGTCGGGTTGGTCCTGCAAAAATGCGGGTCCGTAGCGGAGCTGCGACAGTTTCGCGACGGCCTGTTTTACGTGGAGGATGAGGCGGGACAACTGGTTGCGTCCCTCCTGGACCCTCAACCGGGTGAACGGATCCTGGACGCCTGCGCCGCGCCGGGCGGCAAAGCGACGCACCTGGCGGCCCTGATGCGGGATCGCGGCGAGATCATCGCCTTGGACCACAGCCCCAGGCGCCTCCGTGCGCTGCAAGAGAACTGTCGGCGGCTCGGCATCACCATCGTCACCCCCGTCGCAGCCGATGCCGCCGAGGACCTCACGCCGTCGGTTGATCGGACGGCCAATCGACCGTTAGCCCGGCTGCTCGACCGGCCGTTTGATCGCATTCTTCTGGATGCACCCTGCTCAGGCCTGGGCGTGCTCCGCCGGCATCCGGAAGGCAAGTGGCAGAAGGAGGAGCGTGAGCTGGGGTCCCATCAGCTCCGGCAGCGACGGCTGTTGGAACGGGTCAGCCGCCTCTTGCGGCCTGGCGGAGTGTTAGTCTATAGTACCTGCTCCACCGAACCTGATGAGAACGAAGATGTGGTCGAGTATTTCTGTAAGCAACACGCGGAGTTCCGGCGGGAGGCGGTCGCGCCTTGGTTGCCGGAAGCCGGGCATGCCCTCATGACCGCCCAGGGGTATTTCTCGACCCTATTCAATGCCCATTCGATGGATGTCTTTTTTGCCGCCCGGCTCCGAAAGGCCGACCTGTGATGACGCGCCCAAGCCTGCGCATCGCTCCGTCCATTCTCTCCGCTGACTTTGCCCGCCTTGCGGAGGAAGTCGCGCGCGTGGAATCGGCGGGCGCCGACCTGCTGCACATTGACGTCATGGACGGGCACTTCGTTCCGAACCTCACCGTCGGGCCGCCGATTGTCGAAGCTCTCCGCAAGGTCACGAGACTGCCCCTCGACGTGCACCTGATGATGACGAATCCAGATGCCTTCATCCCGGAATTTGCCGATGCTGGAGCCGACTACTTGACGGTCCACGTGGAGGCCTCCCCGCATCTGCACCGTACAGTGCAGGCCATCAAGGAGCGGGGCGTCAAGGCGGGGGTAACCCTCAACCCGGCCACGTCGCTCACGACCGTGGAGGAGATCATCACGGACGCGGACCTGTTGCTGGTGATGTCCGTGAACCCGGGATTCGGCGGCCAGCACTTTATCGCCTCCGTCCTCAGCAAGATCGCGCAGGCCCGCCAGTTGATCGATCGCAGCGGGAGCCGTGCCGCCCTGGAAGTAGACGGCGGCGTCAAGGTGGACAATGCGGCCCGGATCATCCAGGCCGGGGCCGACATTCTGGTGTCCGGCTCAGCCATCTTTTCGAGCCCCGACTACGGCCGGACGATCAAGGCGCTGCGGGAAGCCGGCCAGGCGACGAGCAAGCCGACGCCGAACCTACGAGCTGGCCAGGCGCGTCGACGATAGGCAGCCCAGGGCACACCGGTGGACACGTCCTCTCTCATTGACAGCCTGCACCCGCTGGAGATCAAGGTCCTCACCGCGCTGCGCGAGCACCATGCGGCCGCCCCTTCCGGCGCCCTGCGGGAAGATGAGATCGCTCAATCAGCCTTGCTTGAGACCGCCCAGGTCAGCATGGCCATGGGGTGGCTGCTCGCCAAGACGCTTGCCCGCGTTCAGCAGGAGACGGTCACCCCCATCGCATCCCTGACCAAGATCGGCGAACGCTACTTTGAAAAGTACTCCCCGGTGGAGCGGATCCTGTCGGCTGTCCGAGCCGCCGCGCAGACCGGCAAGCGCCTCACAATCCAGGACATTCAGGCTCATGAGGGGCTGGAGGCCACCGAGACGAGCCGCGCCGTCGGCGCCCTCAAAAAAGAGGGAGCGATCCGGATCGTGGCGGGAGGTTGTGTGGAGGCGACCGGTGCCCCCAGCCACACGGCTGAGTCGTTGCGGGCGCTCTTGAAACAGTTGCGCGGGACGAGACGGGAGCTGAAGGCCATTCCGGAGCCGCTGCGCCCGGTGGTTGAGCAGTATGCGGTCAAACGCGGCAACACCAACGAGCCCTTCCGAATCGACGACCACGTCGATCGCTGGTATGCCCTGACCCCGGAAGGGAAGAGCGTGGCCGACCTCCTCGCCCAACAGAGGCCTTCGGACGAAGTCTCCCAGCTCACGCCGGAGCTGCTCAAGGACGGAAGCTGGCGCAGCAAGCGGTTTCGCAAATACACGATCAGCCTGCGACCGCCGCGCCTGGCGGCCGGCAAGCGCCATCCCTATCGCGAGTTTCTGGACCTGGTCAAGCAGAAACTGGTCGGGATGGGATTTCAGGAGATGCGCGGGTCGCTGGTCGAGACCGAATTCTGGAACATGGATGCCCTCTACATGCCCCAGTTCCATCCGGCCCGGGCCATCCACGACGTCTATTATGTGAAAGAGCCGACCCACGCGCGCGCCATCGCCGAGCCCTTTCTGTCGCGGGTGGCGGATGTCCACAAGGACGGGAGCAAGACCGGTTCCGCCGGATGGGGCTATAACTACGATCGCGGTCGGGCACGCCGCTTGATCCTGCGGAGCCAGGGGACGGCAGTCTCGGCACGCCGTCTGGCGTCGGCTCCCCAGGTGCCGGGCAAGTATTTCTCCATCGCGCGCTGTTTCCGCTACGATGCGGTGGATGCGACCCACGCCTGTGATTTCTTTCAGGTGGAGGGGATCGTGCTGGGGCCGGACATTAATTTTCGCACGCTGCTGGGTCTTCTGAATCTGTTTGCGCAGGAAATGGCGCAGGCCAAGGAAAGCCGCTTCCTGCCGGCTTACTTTCCCTTTACCGAGCCCTCGGTCGAGTTGCACGTCCGCCACCCGAGGCTGGGCTGGATGGAACTGGGAGGCGCCGGCCTCTTTCGCCCGGAGGTGACCCTGCCGCTGGGGATCGACGTGCCCGTGATCGCGTGGGGGCTCGGTCTGGACCGAATGGCGATGGTGGCCCTGGGCATTCACGACATCCGCGACCTCTTCTCCACCGACCTGGAGCTGATCCGAACCACGCGGGGGCATTTCTAAGAATCGTGACGGGTGACACGTGACGAGTGACAGGCGGAAAGAACCTTTCACATCTTCATCAAGATTCCGTTTGACTTGTCACGCGTCACACGTCACTTGTCACGCATAAGAAGATGCCGACCATCTCGATCAACCTGAAAGACTTCGAGCAGCTCCTGGGCCGGGAAGCCCTCGGCGACCGGCCGGTCACGACGGCTCAGCTTGAGGCGTGGTTGCCCTTGGTAAAGGGGGAGCTGAAAGACCATGAATCGGAGAACGGCGAGGTGCGGATCGAGCTGCAGGACAGTAACCGTCCTGATCTCTGGTCCTGCGAAGGGATCGCGCGGCAAATCCGGATCAAGCTGACAGGGGCCTCGTCCTCCTACCCATTTTTCAAGGGTACCCAGCCCTCGAAACGCCGCCTCAAAGTCGCCCCCGGCCTGGAGCGGGTCCGGCCCTACGTCGCGGCCTGCACGGCGACCGGCTATCCGGTGACCGAAGCCGGGCTGGCGCAGCTCCTTCAGGTGCAGGAAAAGCTCGCCGACATCTTCGGCCGGAAGCGGCATACCGTCTCGATCGGCCTGTACCGTCTGCCGGCGATCGTGTTCCCGGTCTACTACGACTTGGTCAAGCCGGACGACGCCCGATTCACGCCCCTGGGGTTCGAGGAGAAGATGTCGTTGCGCGAAATCCTGGCCGTGCATCCCAAGGGGCTGGAGTACGGGTCGCTCATCGCTGGGCACGACCGCCTTCCGCTCTTGCGTGACGAGGAAGGCCAGGTGCTCTCGCTCCCGCCGGTCATCAACAGCCGCGAGATCGGGGAAGTGCGCGTGGGCGATCAGGATCTCTTCGTGGAGGTCACCGGCACCGATCTGCTGATGGTGCTCCTGACCGTGAACATCCTGGCGGTCAACCTGGCGGATCGCGGGGCGGCTGTCAAGGCGGTGGAGGCGCTCTATCCCTACGCCACACCCCTGGGCAAGTCGCTCCGGACCCCGCTCGATTTCGGCAAGGCGCGCACCATCCCGCTCAAGACCATCGAAACCGCATTGGGCCAGACCATAAAAGCCGAGCAGGTCCG
>Ga0194111_10008815_pt1 | contig 11049 bp, 8 predicted proteins | sample TA2KigC300mmetaG_FD_146194 | JGI IMG/M metagenome (GOLD analysis project Ga0194111, IMG submission 146194) | Freshwater microbial communities from Lake Tanganyika, Tanzania - TA2015033 Kigoma Deep Cast 300m | ecosystem: Environmental > Aquatic > Freshwater > Lake | place: Tanzania: Lake... | reverse complement strand
AAGTGGGAGGGGCGGCCGGGGCGGCGGGTGAGGCAGGGGTCTTGGGCGCGGGAGGGGCGGCCGGGGCGGCGGGCGCCTTTTGCGGAGCCCCAATATCCAACTTCTCCCCTTTATCAGGCCCTGCCTCATCCTCGGCTTCCTCTTCCCGGCTTTCCCTGTCCTCCGCCTCCTTGTCCTCCGCCTCCCTGTCCCCGGTCTCTTCGTCCCCCCCCTCCCTATCCTCCGGCTCCCCGTCCGCCACCTTCTCGTCGCCTGGCTCCTCGTCCTCCCCTTCGTGCCGTTCCTCCTCGGTCTCACCGGGCGCGGCGCCGCCTTCCTCCTCCCCGCCCTCCGGTTCCCCGGCGGCGGCCGCGCCGCGCCGGCCGAACTTGCGGTAGACATAATACACCATCGTCGCCGCCATGATGATCAACAGCACGACCAGCAGGGCGACGAAGAAGGCATTGGTGGTGTAGAACGGTACCGGGTACTGCGAGAATGCGAGTTTCAGGGACATCGACTGCTGCAGGGAGACCGTCCGGGAGGTGCCCATGTCGATCGGGGTCAGCAGGTAGGTCGTCTTCAGCCGCGCTCCCACCCTGTACTCGCCGACCGGAAGCCGAAAGACATGCCTGGCGGTCCCGTTGGTCGCGGCCGAGTCCATCACATCCATCGCCAGCCCGTTTTTCAGGCTGAAGACGGTGAGCTGGACCCCCTCCAGGCCGTTGCCGTCCCTGTCGACCACCCTGACGGTGAGATAGTAGACCTTGCAGTCGAGGGGCAGCAGGGCGTCCGCGACGAGGGCATAGCCGCCACTGGTGCAGACCTCCACGGCCCTCCAGGAGACGCGGATGTCGTAGCCCTGCGCCGGAAGCCTGAAGACAGCCTGCCCCAGGTAGTTGGTGGTGTTGGAGCTGAGGAGGTCGGGCTGCCCCGCCGGGTAGACCAGCACCTCGGCGTCCGAGAGCGGGACCCCGTCCACGTCCTTCGGGTTGACCGTCAGGTAGAAGACGCGGCAATTGATGATCAGGGGGTTTGTCTGGGGGACGTCCGCCTGGAGGTCGTACCCGGTCGTGGTGCTCACCTCGACGTCCTTCCAGCTCACCACGATGGTGTGCAGGCCGACGGGCAGGCGGGCGGTGACGATGCCGTCCTTGCCGGTGACTTGCGTGTCGAGGATGTTCCCGGTGAGCTCCTGCCGGAAGACCACCGTGGCGTTCTCGAGCGGCAGGCCCTTGGAGTCCACCGGCTTGGCGGTCAGGTAGAATATCAGGCACTTCACCGTGAGGTTGCCGTCCTGGGAGAGCGTGATGCGCGTCACCGGGCTGACCAGCTGGTCCTGCCATATGACGGTCACGTTGTAGCCCTCGGCCGGCAGCCTGAAGGTCGCGGTGCCGTGGAACCCGGTGGTCAGGGTGCCCATGGTCTTGCGGGTCGAGAGGCGCTTGAACGTCACCTGGGCGTTGGAGACCGTCCTGTCCTGCGAGTCGGTTATCGTGACGTCGAGGTAGTACACCGAGCATCCGACGGTCAGGCGATGGTCCTCGGCGACCTCGTGCCCGCTCACCACGGCGACCACGACGTCCGACCAGGTAACGGTCACATCGACCGGTCCCACCGGCACGCGCACGGTCACGGAGCCGTTATCGTCCGAAAGGCGCGTCTCGAGCTGCCGGCCGGTCGCAAGGTAGACGGTCACGAAGGCGTCCTCGAGCGCGACGGCCCGGGAGTCGACCGCGACCACCTCGAGATAGTACACCCGGCATTCCAGCGTGAGGAATGCCTCGCCGTTCCCGTCCCCCGCCAGGTAGTACGAGGGCGTGGTGTTGACCAGCGCGTCCTGCCAGAACGCCTGGATGGAGATCTCCGCTCCGGGCAATCGCGAGACGCACCGTCCGCTGCCGTCGGTGGACTGGACGTCCAAAAGCTTCTGGCTCGAGACGAGGCTGGACTTCACCTGCACCGCCTGCACGGGGACACCACGGCTGTCTAGCGCCTCCACCGTCAGGTAAAATATGGAGCAGCGGAGCTCCAGCGTGCCGTTGCCGGCCAGCATGTAGGAGGGCGTGGTGTTGACCACGACGTCCTGCCAGCGCGCCGCGAGCGCGAGCTCGGCCGCCGGCAGCCGGCTGATGAGGCTGCCGTCCGGGCCGCTCGTGCGCGAGTCCAGGAGCTTCCCGGTCTGCACGGAGACGGCAAGGACCTGGACATTCTCGACCGGCACGCCCTTGGCGTCCACCGCGGTGACCGTGAGATAGAACACGTTGCAGCGGGCCGTGTAGGTGGAATCCGCCTGCACCTCGATGCCGGTTCCCTCGAAGACCGTGATGTCCTGCCAGGAGACCGTGATGTTGTAGAGGCCGGCGGGGGCCTTCACGGTCACCTCGCCGTCGCCGTCGCTCAGCCGGGTGTCCAGCACCTTGGAGCTGGCGCCGATGGAGACGACCGCGAGGGCGTTCTCGAGGGGCACCCAGGCCGAGTCGACCGACCGGACGGTCAGGTAGAATATCCCGCACACGACGGTGAGCTCCCGGTCCCCGTCCAGCAGTGGCTCGGCGCGTCCCTGGAAGACCACCGCCTCGTACCAGTGGACGGTGATGTCGTAGAGGTGCCGGGGCAGGCGGAACTCCACGCTTCCGTCCGGCCCGGTGAGCCGGGAGTCGGCCAGTATGCCGGTCGTGTTGTAGTAGATCGCGACCTGGGCGCTGGGCACGGGGGCGCCGTGGGGGTCGACCGCCTTGACCAGCAGGTAGTACACCGCGCAGTTGACGTCGTAGGTCAGGTTGCCGTCCGCGATAATGACGGTCCGGTTGACCTCCAGCCCTCCCCAGACCACGCTCAGCGCGTAGGGCCCGCGGGGCGCCTGCACGAGGTCGATGGTGCCGCTTTGGTCGGTCCTGAACGGCAGAATCGATGCGGTGCCGTTGGGGTAGTGGATATAGATCGCGGCGTCCACGAGTGGGAGGAGGCGGCTGTCCAGGGCCCTGAACGCGGGGTAGTAGACCCAGCACCGTATGACGAGGGGGTCGTCGGCCGTCCGGTTGTCCGTCACGTCGACCGGCTCGTCCGAGACGGGCACGCCCCTCCACATGACGACGAAGCGGTAGGGCCCGGGCTGCATCGTGAGGTTGGCGTGCCCGGTCCGGTTCGTCAGGTTGCTTGCGATGACCTGCGAGAGCACGGTCGACCGGACCTCGGCCCCGTCGAGCGGAACGCCGGTGGAGTCCACCGCCTGCACGTTGATGAAGCGCGGCGACCCTATGAAGAAGAAGCTGGTGTTGGTCACGAGATAGGAGCCGTAGTTGTAGTTCATGAAGTAGAAGCAATAGTAGTAGCCGTTGTTGTCCAACGCGAACACCGTTATGTTGTACCTTCCGGGCGCGGCGCCGCTGTAGTTCCAGGAGGCCTCGTAGGTGTTGGCGAACGAGACCGGCGTCCCCTCGACCTTGGTCATGGAGGCGTTGTCGAGGATCTTGGTCCCGGCCGGCCCCTGGAGAGTCAGGTTGGACCAGCGCACGTCGTAGCCCCCGAACGGGGCGTTGACCGTGGCGCGCATTATCACGGTGGTGTTTTGCTCGTTGGTCTGGAAGCCGGCCTTCGGGTTGCCCAGGTAGTCGAAGGTATTGATGGAGGCTGCCTCCATGTAGTCATTGCAGGGCAGTATCAGGCGGCTGTTGTTGGTGACCGTGTCGATGTAGACGGCCTTGTAGATGCCGCTTCCGCCGCTCACCTGGATGTTCAGGTGAATCGTGGACCCGGTGGCGAAGGTGTGCTGGAAGTTGGTGCAGTCGAAAGAGTAGTACTGCGGGGCGGAGGCGGGGTTGTAGTTGAAGTTGTAGGTCGTGGAGCTCCAGTTCTCGCTGCCGGAGCTCGAGCGCTCCGATACCTGGACGGCGGTCTGGAAGTTGTTGTTGGAACCGGAGTAGTTGCCCCAGAACCCGACCGTGACGGTCCCCTCCACCGTGACGGCGGCGGCGAGCGGGGGCACCATGTAGAAGTCCATCTGCAGGTTCTTGTCGCCGTCGATGGTGTAGTTGGTCTTCGTCCAGTACATGCTGGTGTTGAAGGTGAGCTGGGTCGCCTTCCCGTTCACCGTCGGGCTGGTCGGGTCGTAGTGGAGCCACATCACCATTGTCTTGGCGCCGGCCCGGTCGGGTGCCCGGCCCTCACCCGCGGACCCGGCGGGCATGAGGGCCCCCAGGACCAGAACCGCTGCGATCATAACAATCCCGGCACATGTAAGCGTTCGCGCGCTCATCGCGACATCTCTCCGGGGAAATATATATGGCTGTATTGGGTAAAAAACCTTTTCTGGTGTGGTTTCTAATCCTACGCCAAATGGTATTCTCCATTATTGGTGCGGTTTCTAATCCAGGAACAGGGAGCGGGGAGCGGGGAGCGGGAAGGAAGGCAGCAAGGCAGCAGGGCAGCAAGGGGACGACTGGTCGTTTCGTCCCCTTGCTCCCTTGCTCCCTTCCTGCCTTCCTCCCTTCCCTTGCTGCCTTGCTCCCTTGCTGCCTTTTCCCCCGCCCCGTGACCAAATAGGATAAATATCCTCCAGAGGTTTGAGATGGCGATAACGGATGGCGTCCCTGGAACCGCCGCTCGCGCTCTTGGCGCTGCTTTTGGCCCTCTCGCTGGCTTTCGGCCTGCTCACCTGGGTCTCCCGCAATGTCTGGCAGGACCGCGCCCGGACCCAGCTTTTCGCCCTGCTGGGTGTCGCCTCGACGCTGACCTTCGTCGCCCTGGTTATGGTGATGCCTTGAGCGCCAGGGCGGGGAGGGGGCGCCGGAGCAAGGGCATCCCCCTCGACGTGGTGCCCCCGCGTTTCCGGAGGATACTCGCCGCGGTCCCGGTGCGCAACGAGGCGCAGATGGAATGGACGGTGGACGGGAAGGGGCTGGTCACGATCACCCACGCCAAGAACCTCAAGGGCTGGGAGCGCTGGCTGATGAAGAGGGTGGGCGGCTCTCCAATCATCCGGCGCAAGCTCGACGGGCCCGGCTCGGACATATGGCTCCTCTGCGACGGCCGTCACGACGTCGCCGCCATCTGCGGGGAGCTGGACCGCAAGTACAGGGAGCGGATCGAGCCGGTCCTCAAGCGAGTTACCGCGTTTTTGGAAATCCTGCTCTCGAGGGGGCTCATCATGCTCAGGGCGCCCGCGCCCGCCCCGCCCGCGGGAACGGGCCCGAAAGCTGCGACCGGGAGGAAGAAAGGCGCTCCACAGGGGTGAGAAGGCAATGAGGATAAGGGACCTCAAGGGGACCAAGAGGACCAGGAAGCGGCCGACGGTGCTGCGCTGCCCCCAGTGCGGCAGCGACGAGGTGGTGTACGAGGCGGGGCTCATCACCGGCTACAAGTACTACTGCAAGGACTGCATGTACATGGGCCCGCTCATCGTGAGCGACAGCGCCGACGACGAGGTCGTGCGCGACCGGAAGAAGGGCAAGGGCTCCGATGGCAGGGGATGAACGACCACCGGTCGCTGCCGGCGATCCCCGCCCGAGGGGGGCCTCTCAGGGACCGTGGTCGCCCACGAGCACCCGGCGCTCCGCATAAGGGACGGCGTGGGCGGGCGGGCCTCGGCCCCGGCGTTCGTCCACGACATCGCCAGCGGGACGCTGGTGCTCCCCGCCCTGAGCCCCATCGCAGCAGGCTCGGACATACTGAGAGGGGGGCTCCTTTCGCCAGTCCTTCGCGCCCTGGACCGGGACGGTTTCCGGATAATCGCCGCGACCGGGAAAGGCCTGCTCGACTTCGGCGAGGCGGGACCGCTGCGCGGTCGGGACGCTTGAAGCGCGCAGGGTGCTGGGTGCAGGGTGCGGGGTGCAGAGGGCCGGGTGCCGGGACGGAAGAGAGGGCAAAGGGCAGAGGGCGGCGGGTAACGGGCAACGGGCAGCGGGGGAGAACTCTCAGGATCCATCAGCCAAACATTATATACTAATAAATGGGATTTGAATGGCCGAGGGGCATCGGGACGATGAGGGAGACCGACCGGGAGATATTGGAGGAGGCGATACGGAACTCGGGGATGGGGGAGGATTTCGACGAGATGCTCCTTCGCGCCATCAAGAGGCAGCTCCCGCGGAGCTACCATCGGCAGTTCAGCGTCATCCTCGGGGAGATCATCGAGGAGGCGGACGCCCTGGGAACCGGGAACCGGGCAGCGGCGCAGTCGCTCCTTCGCAAGGGCGCCGCCGTGACCGATGCCCCGGGGAGGCCGCTTCCGGCCCCGCCGGCCTCCCTGCCCCCGATCGAGGTTGCGCAGCCCGGCCCGGTCACCGGGAGGCCGGCCGCGGTGGCGCCCCCAGCAACTGCCCCAGCCCCGACCGCGGAGCCTGCCGGGTCGGAGACCACGGGGGAGCCCTCCGGGGGTTCCGTCGAGAGACTGCCCGAGGAGCAGAGGATCCTCGACCTGGGCGGGACCAGCCCGGAATCGCTTTCGCCCGAGATGAGGGACAAGCTCAGCAAGCTGGTCAAGGCCCAGAAGCGCAGGCAGGAGTGGCAAGAGGACCAGTCGGCCGAGGAGCCCGACCCGGGCCTCTTCTTCAAGGGACAGCAGCGCGTCCCTCCCACATTCGTTCCCCTGGGAAAGCCCCCGAAGAAGGAGCGGCCCGATACCGGGACAGAGGGAAAGGGCGAGGGGACCGAAGAGGAAGAGGACCTGGATTAGACCCGACATGCCCCGGCGGCCAGCTCACCGGCGCTTCTTCCGTACGGACATTCGGACCGGCCTTCGGGCCTTGCCGGCCATCGTCGGCTTGCCGGCCTTCCTGGGCTTTCCGGCCCTCCTGACCTTCCCGGCGCCGCGCTTTGGCTTCCGGGCCCCCTTTTTTGGTCTCCTTCGCACTGCGGCCCCGCCCTTCTTCCTGACGGGCCGCCTGGCCCTTGCGACAGGCCGTTTCGGCGCCGGGCGCTTCCGCTTGGCGGAGGGCCGGGCGGCCGGCGCGCCGGCAGCGACCTGGCCGGGGGCGGCTTCGGCCGGGGCGATTGGGGCCTCCACCGGCCTGGCCTCCTCCTTGATCTCCAGCACGGCCGAGTGGGCGGACTCCTCCTCGAGCTCGGAGGCGCACTTGCGGCAGCACACCACCACCTCCTGGCCTCCGACACTGGTCTTGAAGGTCGCAAACACGCAGGTCTCCTCGGGACCCATCTCCACCCCGCAGTTCTTGCACTTGCCCATCCAAACCATCTCCCGCCCGGCACGAACGGCATCCTCGGATTGGTTTGCCGATTAATTAACTTTGCCCGGGGGCCGCCTTGGCGGCGGCCGGTGCGCAACCGACGGAGAACACGGGAGGAGCAAGTTAGGAAATCTCTATATAGAACCACAATTATACCCACCTCCCCCGCAGGAGGGTGCAGGCATGATGCAGGGACAGCCGGTCTTCATTCTCAAGGAAGGGACGCAGAGGGAGCAGGGAAAGGGCGCCCACCGCAACAACATCGCCGCGGCGCGAGCCATCTCGGACACGGTCCGCAGCACCCTCGGCCCGAAGGGCATGGACAAGATGATGGTCGACTCGATGGGGGACATCGTTATCACGAACGACGGCGCGACGATTCTCAAGGAACTCGACGTCTCCCACCCGGCCGCCAAGATGATGGTCGAGATCGCCAAGGTGCAGGACACCGAGTCGGGCGACGGGACCACCACGGCCGTCATACTGGCCGGGGAGCTCCTCAAGCAGGCCGAAACGCTGATAGAGAAGAACATCCACCCGACCACGGTCACGGCCGGATACAAGCTGGCCTCGGAAAGGGCGCTCAAGGTCCTCGAGGAGGTCTCGGAGAAGGTGGACGCCGAGGACGCCCGCAAGCTCAGGGCCATCGCCAACACGGCCATGATGAGCAAGAGCGTCGCCGGGATACGCGAGATGCTATCTGACATCGCGGTCCGGGCGGTGCTGGCCGTGGCCGAAAAGCGCGGCACGAGGCGCCGGGCCGACCTGGACAACATTTCCATCGTCAAGAAGCACGGCGGCTCGACCCGCGACACCCAGCTCGTCGACGGCATGATCATCGACAAGGAGGTCGTCCACGCCTCCATGCCCCGGCTCGTGACCGGGGCCCGGGTGCTCCTCCTGGACGCCGCGCTCGAGATAAAGAAGACCGAGATAGACGCCAAGATAACCATCGGGGACCCCGACAGCCTCCAATTGTTCCTCGCCGAGGAGGAGGCCGCCCTGAGGGACATGGTCGGGAAGGTGCGGGACAGCGGCGCCAATGTGGTGATATGCCAGAAGGGCATCGACGAGCTCGCCCAGCACCACCTCGCCAAGGCCGGGATCATGGCGGTCCGCCGGGCCAAGAAGTCCGACCTCGAGAAGCTCGCCAGGGCGACCGGCGGCTCGATAGTTTCGCGCATAGCGGACATATCGAAGGGGGACCTGGGGAAGGCCGGCCGGGTGGAGGAGCGCAGGATAGGCTCCGACCCCATGACGTTCGTCACCGAATGCCCCTCGGCAAAGGCCGTGACCGTCCTCGTTCGTGGCGGGACCGAGCACGTCGTCGACGAGATGGACCGGTCGCTCCACGACGCGCTCAGCGTGGTCTCCGACGTCGTGGAGGACGGCAAGGCCTACACCGGTGCCGGTGCCGCTGCGATGGAGGTCGCGCTCAGGTTGCGCGACTTCGCCGCCTCGGTCGGGGGCAGGGAGCAGCTCGCAATAGACGCGTATGCCTCGGCGTTCGAGGTGCTTCCCCGCACGCTCGCCGAGAACGCCGGGCTCGACCCGATAGACCTGCTCATCGAGCTTAGGCGGGCCCACAAGAACAAGGAGCGCAACGCCGGCGTCAATGTCTTCTCGGGGAAGGTCGAGGACATGGCCAAACTCAACGTGATGGAGCCACTGCGCGTGGGCCGGCAGGCGATAAAGTCGGCCACGGAGGCGGCGATAATGGTGCTGAGGGTAGACGACGTTATAGCGGCGAAGGACGTCTCCAAGGACGCCGGGAAGGGGGCCCCCGGGGGCTCCTGCCCGCCCGGAGGGTGCTCGCCGGGCATGGGGATGGGATGATCGGAAGGCGCAAGGCGCGAGGCGCAGGGCGCAAGGGGCGAGGGCGCGAGGCACGAGGACAGGGCGCAAGGGGGGAACGGGGGATCTCCCTCTTTCACCTTGCGCCACTTTCCTTGTCCCTCGCGCCTTGCGCCCTGCGCCTCGCGCCTTGCGCCCCGCAACGATGCAACGATAGCATGGAGGTATGGAAATGATGGGCCAGCAGGTTCCGGTGCTGATACTGAAGGACGGGAGCAAGAGGGAGAAGGGCAAGGGAGCGGTCTTCGGCAACATCACGGCGGCCAGGGCGGTCGCCGACGCCGTCAGAAGCACCCTGGGCCCGCGGGGGATGGACAAGATGCTCGTGGACTCCATGGGCGACGTGGTCATCACGAACGACGGTGTGACCATCCTCAAGGAGGTCGACATCGAGCACCCGGCGGCCAAGATGATGGTGGAGGTCGCCAAGGCCCAGGACCAGGAGGTCGGGGACGGGACCACCACGGCGGTCATACTGGCCGGCGAGCTCCTCAAGCGCTCCGAGGAGCTCATCGGGCAGAACGTGCACCCGACCGTCATAACCGCGGGCTTCCGCATGGCCGCCGACAGGGCGCTCGAGATACTCGACTCGGCGGCCGAGAAGGTGGCGGTCTCGGACAGGGAGACGTTGCGCAAGCTCGCCATGACCTCGATAGCCTCCAAAAGCTCCTCAGGCTCCAAGGAGCTCCTGTCGGACATCGCGGTCGACGCCGTCCGGTCGGTGGCCGAGACCACCGGGGGCCGCGCCGCCGTGGACCTCGACAACATCCTGGTGACCAAGAAGCACGGCGGGGCGGTGGAGGACTCCGTCCTCGTCCAGGGCATCATCGTCGACAAGGAGGCGGTGAGCCCGGCGATGCCCAAGCGGTTGGAGAAGGCCTCGGTGGCCCTTCTGGACTGCGCCCTCGAGATAAAGAAGACCGAGGTCGACGCGAAGATAGAGATACGCAAGGCCGGGCAGAGGCAGGCCTTCCTCGATGCGGAGGAGAAGAGCCTCAGGCGGATGGCCGACCGGTTGAAGGAGGCCGGGGCGACCGCGGTCTTCTGCCAGAAGGGCATCGACGACCTGGTCCAGCACTACCTCGCGAAGGCCGGGATCTACGCCGCCCGGAGGTGCAAGCGCTCCGACATGGAGAAGCTTTCGAAGGCCACCGGCGCCCGCATGGTCTCCCGGCTCGAGGACCTGTCCAAGGACGATTTGGGCCGGGCCGGGCTGGTCGAGGAGCGCAAGATAGGCGACGACCGCATGACGTTCGTCACCGACTGCGAGAAGGCCCGGGCGGTCTCCATCCTCCTGCGGGGCGGCACGGAGCACGTCGTGGACGAGATGGAGCGCTCATTGCACGATGCGCTCAGCGTGGTGGCGGCCGCGGTGGAGGACGGACGGATCAGCACCGGCGGCGGCTCGGCCGCCATGGAGGTGGCCCTGGGGCTTCGCGAGTTCTCCTCCTCCGTGGGGGGCCGGGAGCAGATGGCGATATCGGCCTTCGCCGACGCGATGGAGGTGGTCCCCCGCGTGCTCGCGGAGAACGCCGGCCTGGACCCGATAGACATCCTCATCGAGCTGCGAAAGGCCCACAAGGCCGGCCGGAGGAACGCCGGCGTCAATGTGTTCACCGGGAAGATCGTGGACATGCGTGAGGAGAACGTCGTCGAGCCCCTCCGGCTGGGAAAGCAGGCCATCCAGTCGGCGGCCGAGGCGGCCTCGATGGTGCTCAGGATAGACGACGTCATAGCCGCCAAGTCGGGCGGCCTGCCCGGCGGGGGCAAGAAACCGCCGATGCCGGACACGGGCGGCGAGGACTGAGGTGAACTCAGGGTGCGGGGTGCCGGGTGCTGGGGGAAGCGGGAGGGTACAGGGTTCAGGGGAGGACGACGAGGGTTCGGGGCACGGGTGTCGATCAGCGCCCGTCCCTGACACCTGAACCCCGAACCCTCCCTTGAAAGCCAGCCGAGTCCAGTGTCAATCCCGTAGGGACCCCTGTCCAGCCTTGGATTGCGGTCAATCTAATTAAACCGTTTGTGCGAG
>Ga0194111_10008807_pt1 | contig 11053 bp, 17 predicted proteins | sample TA2KigC300mmetaG_FD_146194 | JGI IMG/M metagenome (GOLD analysis project Ga0194111, IMG submission 146194) | Freshwater microbial communities from Lake Tanganyika, Tanzania - TA2015033 Kigoma Deep Cast 300m | ecosystem: Environmental > Aquatic > Freshwater > Lake | place: Tanzania: Lake... | reverse complement strand
CGGACAAACCGGCCACGCCCGGGGGTTCGCACGGATGGCAAAGCCGGAGCACGGATAAGAACGCGATTCGCAACCATCCCATGCCGCGGCCGAGTGGGTGACGGTGACGCCGATGGGATCTTCGACCAGAAGTCACTGTTTCGTGCCGTTCCCCGATTGGATGGCTTGCAGCGACTTGCTGACACGTTCATGTTCGTCGGGTCGTGCGAAGACGATGAGCTTTTTCGGGTCGTCGCCGCGCAAGATAACTGCTTGGGGTGCGACTGCCCGAAGCGCTTCCTTTGCGGTTTGCTCCGCGACGTTGCCGAGATCGTAGACCCTGATTTGCCCAGCGGTCCGATCCGGGGTCACGGCCGACCCGGAGAGTGGAGTGGGCCCGAACGGATCTGTCACTGGAGTACCTCCTGCGGCAGACGTTCCAACGCCGCCTGCCGAGCCGAACAACGGAGGGCCCCCGCCGCGGCCCGGCCCGCCAACGGCCTCGCCGCCAACACCAAGCATGCCGCCCATGCCGCCGCCCCCAAGCATGCCGCCCGTGTCCGGCTCTCGCACCGGAAGTTGGTCGGCACCTTTCTTATCGACAATCGCGCGGACCTGTTTCAGCAACTGATCGATCTGGCAGTGGACCTGGTAAGTCTGACGGATGGCCAGCATTTCCGCGCCTCCCAAAGGCGCCGCCTGAATCGCGCCCACGCCACCCACTTCACCCCAGGAATCCGGCTGGATAGTCGAGGTAATCATCTCGATCAGCGTGTCGTAATCAGCCCACATTTCGCCGGACTTGTCCTGACATGCGGTCAGATCGGTCACCTCGTACAACCGAACAACCAGCATGCTCTCGTTTGCTTCGGGAGTGGTTATCCAGAGCACGTCGTCATGAACGGTCCACGTCAGGTCGAGCGGGCGCAGCATGGCATTGAGGCTTGAGTTGAGCGATACGCCCTCGAGATGGAACGTAACCGGAGTGTCGGCCTGAATGCCGACGTCGTCGAGCGCCCGATAATCGATCAGGACGTGGAGTTTGTGCGCATCCGCGATGAAATCCGCAACGTCCTGCAGTGGAGTCTCAACAAAGTCAATCGTCGTGGGCTCGCGCAGCGTCTTGTCAATCTCCTCCTCGAGTGGGGAACGGAAATCGCGAGGACCCGACACCGGCGCCGCGTTCTCGTCTCTTGCCAGACGCAGGGGATCGTCCTGCGCAGGTGCGGGGACGGGCGGAACAACGACAACGGTGGACGTTGGTTGCGGTGTTTGCTGCCCCGCTTCACCGGCCCCAGCCAGCGTGAATCCCGCGACGGCGATGGCGATGGCGGCGCACGACATGGTGGTCACAAGGGTTGACGACTTCATGGCAAGTTCCTGTTGAGCGAGTCGGATCGCGTCTTGTGAGTAATGGCCTTGAATCGGGGTGCCGGCGCGATATGCGACGGCCGCATCGACGGTGGCGGTGATGAGGGCATCGGCGGCCCTCGCCGCGCCAACGGAGACCCCGACCGTGGCCAAGCCCGCCGCCAAGCTGACTCCTCGCCGGGCCAGCCGAAACCGCAGCAGGTTTTTTCCTCGTTTCAGTCGTCCTTCGACGACACCCACGCTCAGCCCCAGTTCTGCCGCAATCTGTTTGTTCGACCGGCCCATCAAGTGGCGACGTACCAACGGTTCGCGGTATTTGTCGGCCAGTTGATGCAGTTCTTCGTCCAGCAGTCGCTGTTCGTGTCGGCGAGTGACTTCAGCCAGCGTGTCTTCGGAGTCGGTCATTTCGTCCAATAAAATCACTTCTCGCAGTCTTCGCCGCTTGATCTTCGCGCGGAGTGCCGTGCGGTGGGCAACAGCATACAACCAGCCGGCTAACGACGATCGGTTGTGGATCCGCGCCGCCCGCCGCGCCAGAACCAAGAACGTCGCCTGAAACGCGTCCTCGGCACTGTGGTCGTCCCTCAACGTACGACGGCAGAGCCCGAGCACCAGACCGCCATACCGAGACACCAACTCGGCAAAGGCGTCGCCATCGTTGTGGTCGACGAACCTTGCGAGCAGTTGGCAGTCTGTGGCGCGACCGCCGCACGCCTTTTGAGCAGTCCGTATCAGACAGGTGTTCATGGTTCTATCAGTATAGTGTGTGCGCCGTCCCATTTCCGGCGCGATTTCTGCCGAAAATCTCCCCACGGAACACATCCGTCTAACGGCCAGAATGTCCTGAGACTCTAGCGAGACTGCGCCTCCAACCACCTTGCGCGTGAATACGCCGGAATGGCGAATGGGACCAATGGGATCGACAGCATCAGCCGCAGGTGACATTGCTTCGTTTGGCGTCGAATCGCGCACGGTCCCGCGGTCCCGCCCCTCGATTCCTGGCGGATTGGCGAAAATTCGTTTGACCTTTCGCCGTCATCGTCGTCTAACTTATATGCATGCGCGGGCTGTGTGTGGGTCTAGCTCCGATCCTCTCGCACTCGAGGGCTGGGACTCCTGTTGTGGACGAACATCTTCCGCACGTGTACCGGTTTGCGTTAAGGTTGACGAGGAGCCGTCAGGAGGCCGAAGATCTCACGCAAGAGGTTTTCCTTCAGGCGTGGCGGCGCCGCGATCAGCGGCGAGATCCGCATGCAACGCGCGTGTGGCTCTTCACAATCGCCGCGAACTTGTGGAGAGATCGGCTCCGCCGCGAAGCACGTCGGCGGCCCTTGGTCGAACTCTCGGAAAGAGAATGTACGAGCGCGGTCGACCCACCGGATCGCGCCTTGATAGTCCGAGAAGACGTCTGCCGCGTGTTACAGATGATGGACTCGCTCCCACCGCGCCAACGCGAGGTGTTGTATCTCCACGCTTGTGAGGGGCTCGTCTTGGCCGAAATCGCCGCGGCCCTGGGGATCAGCCCGGAGGCCGTGAAGGCCAGCCTCTGCCAGGCGCGGAAACGTCTCCGTCGACGATTTCGAGAATACGACTGCGGAGCTTACCGCAGCGCGAGGGACTTCAATGCTCGACCCTCTTTGTGACCAACTCGACGATTACCTGTGCGGCTGGCTCTCTCAGGACGAGGCAGCCCGTTTCGAGGCCCATTTGGCGGCGTGCCCGGACTGCCAAGAGGAATCCGCGTCGCAACATCAGATCGATCGGTGGTTGGCCGACGCGACCGCCTGGGCTGAACCGGTTCCCGCTTCTCTGATGCTGCGGATCCAGCGTCAAGCCTTGGTTGTTCGACGCCGTCGGCTCGTCGGTTGGGCGTGCGCCGTTGCGGCAGCCGGCGCGGTCGTCCTGACGTTTGGTCTCTGGGCGACGCAGAGGAGCATCTCTGGCCGAGGCGACCGATCCCCGGTGGCCAAGAGCCCGATGGTCTCCGAGGTTCCTCCGGCGCCGCTGCTCGCGAATGCTGCCTCGAAGCCTCCGGCGGCCGTGCTTGCCCGCGTCGCGCTGGCGGATCCGTCGTCGGCGATTCTGGTGCCCGTGGAGAGCCGCAGCCCCAACGTAACCGTGGTCTGGGTCTATCCGACCGTGAACGCAAGTCGAGAGGATGACAGGTATCCGCCCCGTTGAATCGCGTCGCCGGGTATTCCCCTGCTCATTACTCTTCCCATTTTCACAGGAGCAAACCGGTCATGAATCGTACCACCCTGACGTATCGAATCGCGGCGTCTGGAATCGCGTTCCTGTTGGTCCTGGGTGAGGTGTGGGCGGCAGCGGCCGAGCCGTCCGGCAAAGCAGCCACCGACATGCAGGGGGAAGCGAAGGCAGTGGTGCGCGTCCGCGCACCAGAGGCCAAGACGCCCGGGAAACTGCGACTCGACTTCCGCCACCAGCCGTGGAACGACGTCCTCGAGTGGCTTGCCGAAGAGGCAGACCTCTCGTTGCAGATGTCCCCGCTGCCGGGCACGTTCAACTACAGTGACAGCCGCGAGCACACTCCGGCCGAAGCGATCAATCTGATCAACGGCGTATTGTTGGTTCGGGGCTACACACTGATCCACCGCGACCGGATGCTGACGGTGGTCAACTTGCAGGAAGGCATCGCACCCGGCCTGGTACCTGCGATACCCATCGAGCGATTGGACGGTGAAGGCGAGTTCCAGTTTGTGAGCGTGGTGTTCACGTTGGACAAGGTGAAGCCTGAGAAGGCCGAAGCCGAAGTCCGGAAGCTCCTCTCGCCCTGCGGCAGGGCAGAGTTGTTAGCCGCATCGCAGCAGCTGATGGTTACCGACGCCGCTGGTCGCGTGCGGGCGATTCGCGATGTGCTCAAGCGAATGGAGCCGGCCATTCAAGGGCCGGCGGTTCTCCAAATGCACATGCTGCGGTATATCGACCCGAGTACCGCTCTGTCTGTGCTCAAGATGCTCATGAGCGAAGAGACTGACGTCAGGATCACGATGGCGATAGATCAAAGGCGGCCGGCGGTGATCCTGTACGGCCCGCCCGAGGTGCACGAGAAGTGCAGAGCCGCGCTTGAGATGCTCGACAAGCCCCAGGAAGATCTGCAGACACGCGATTTGAAGGTCTTTCAGTTGGTGAACGCCGATCCCTCCTCCGTCACACAGCTGCTTGCCGGGCTCCTGCCCAAGGAAGTCATGGTCGCGCCCGACCTGCGGACGCGATCAGTCCTCGTCCACGGCCCGAAGGAAGCGTTGCGAATGGTTGAGCCGATGCTCCTCCGGCTCGACGAGAAAGCGGAAGGCGAACGTGCGCAACCCGGGATGAGTTACCAGGTGCGAATCGTGTGGTTGGCCAGCGGGCTGACGGAGGATTCGCCGGCCGTGGCGGACGACCTGAAGGACGTGCTCAGCGAGTTGTCACGGTTGGGAGTCATGGAACCTCGACAGGTCGCTCAGGTGTTCGTGCGGACGAACGCGCAGGGCGAGTTCGTGGTGGCAAGTTCCCCCAGTTTTGACGGTCGCCCAACGGAGTTCATGGCGACGGGAAAGGTGCTGGAGCAGCGTGAAGGCTTTCTGGAAATGCGAGTCTCGCTCTCGGCCGAACAAGAGGTCGAGACGGAGCTGTCGATCCGGAAGCAGAAGCTCATCGATCTCCGGACAGAGATCGACTCGCAGCCAAAGCAGTACGTTGTGCTGGCCACCGCACCGGTGGGCAAAACGACTTCCGTGTTCGTGATTCAAGTGACGGGGAATTGAAGCCAGCTGCCACAGCCGGCTTCCTTGGTCCCCCCGGCTTCAGGCTCCAGGCGGCGGAAGCCCCCGCGTTTACGCGGCGGGAGCCTCACCATCACACTACGTCGCGCGCACGCGGCAGGTCGGAAGCCCCCGCGTTTACGCAGCGGGAGGTTCACCATCAACCTACGAGGCTCCAGGTTCCAGGCGGCGAGGCCTGAAGCCACACCTCGATGAGGCGTGACTCTCTAGAACGGACTCTTCCCTGGTGACACATTCTAGTCATGCCCTTGGCGACCGGTCGCGATGTCGACAAGACCGGTTGCCAAAACAGCTCCTCGTGTGTAGGTCGGCTGTGCAGGGTAAACGGTCCACGCGGCCGTGGATTCGCACGGATGGCACAGCCGGAGCACGGATAAGAATGCGATTCGCAATCACCCCGTGCTGCAGCAGACCTAATCCAAGAATCGCCCCCGCTCCACCAGCATCGCTGATCATCCGTGCTCCGGCCTTGCCATCCGTGCGATGCTCTTGTCCTGAGAACGCGGCCGCTGAAAGACGTCAACGATCCGATCGGTTCCGCAGGCAGTGGCATGCTCTTGGCGGCATCGTCGTAACCGGGCTAACCGCCCCGCTCCGTGGCCGAGAAGTCCCAAGCGTTGCTCAGTCTGCTCGAATGCAACGCGGCAAGAAGAAATGGCGTTGCCGGAGCTTCCCTGTCCGCGTCGTGTGCCGCTTGCGGACCAACCGGCATTGCCGATAGACTCCAAGGTGAATCGCTTGAACGAAACGGGGTGCTCGGATGATTACGCTTATTGTGTTCTTCAGCGTCGCCGTGCCTGTCGCCTGGCTGGCATCGTGGAAGCGGATCTCGTCCGACTATAATGTGCTCGCAGGCGGACTGCTGCCGTTCGGGATGCTGGTCCTCCTGCTGTCGCCGCTGATTGCCGGGAAGATACGGGGAACGACACGATGATCTGGTTGAAGGGAGGACGACAGCCTTGAAGAAAGTTAGCCGAGCCGACATCACTGACTTGCAGCAGATGCCAAACATCGGACCGTCCATTGCGGATGATTTGCGGCAGATTGGTGTCTCGTCGCCGCAGGATCTGCTGGGCAAAGACCCGTATGCGATGTACGACGAGTTGTGCCGCATCACGGGCGTCCGTCACGACCCCTGCGTGCTCGACGTGTTCATCGCCGCCACCCGGTTCATGGCCGGGGAACCGGCAAAGCCGTGGTGGAAGTACACGCCCGAGCGGAAACGAAAACTCGCCGCCATGTCGAAGGGAAAGGCGAAGCATCAAACAGGCTTGGAAAGAACAGGGACGACGGAGTCTGGAGAACAAACGTGACGTACATCATGGTGGACGTGGAATCGGACGGTCCAATCCCCGGCGACTATTCGATGGTCAGTTTCGGCGCCATCGTCGTCGAACCCTCCCTGGACAGGGTTTTCTACGGACGGCTGAAACCGATCTCCGACAAGTGGCATCCCGAGGCACTCCAGGTGTGTGGTCTCACGAGGGAAGAGACGCTGCAATTCGACGACCCGCGGACCGTGATGCAGCGGTTCGCAGAATGGATTGCCGAGGTCGGCGGTCGTCACCCGATGTTCATTTCCGACAACAACGGCTTCGACTGGCAGTTCATCAATTGGTACTTCCACCACTTCTGCAACGAAAACCCCTTCGGTTACAGTTCCACCAACCTCGGTTCGCTCTACAAGGGGGTGGTTCGGGACACGTTCGTCAACTTCAAGCATCTGCGGAACACGGAGCACACCCACCATCCCGTGGACGACGCTCGGGGCAACGCCGAGGCCCTACTGCGAATCAAAGAGGAGTTCGGCCTGAAGATCAGCCTCAAGTGACCAAAGGACACGGACTCTTTCGCAGTCAAGTTGAGCCGTCGGAGAACCTCCGTGAGGACGCCCGTAATCTGCTCTTGGTCGAGCGGGCAAGGGAGTGGCTGTTGGAGGTGGAGTCTGGCAGCGACGAGGCACAACCATGAAAGTGACCATGCTCATCCTGTTAATTCCACTCGGCGTCGTGCTGGTCGCCGGCTTCGTCGTCGGTCTGGTGTTCTTCGTTTCATTCCTGGTCAAGTCGCTGGGCGGCACGACGGGCGGTTGGCGGCGACTGGTTGAGGTCTACGGCAGCGGCAACCCGCCGACCGGCCTGATCACGAAGCGGGAGACGATCCAGGTCGGTGCCGTGACCTACAAACGATGTGCGACACTCGGCGTGGCCGACGAGGGGCTGTACGTGTCGATCTGGCGGAAGACGGCACTCATCCCGTGGACCGAATTCAAGACTTTGGGGCAAGCCACGTTGTATTGGCAGGAGGTGCCCATGCTGACGGTCGGCGATCCGGCCGTGGCAACGATGACCGTGCCGGTGCCGGTGTTTCAAGCGATGCGGGGCAAGCTGCCGCCGAGCCTGGTGCAGGGCGCGTCCCGACCTCCCGCTACGATCTGAGTGACAGGATGGCCGCGCGCCCGGAGGGCTGCGAGTGCCGTCCATTTGCCGAAGGAGCTCCGCATGCCCTGGATCGAATGGTACAACAGCTTGGCCAAACCCAATTGGACGCCAGCGCCGGGGACCATCGGGCTGATCTGGCAGATTCTCTACCCGATCATCGTCGTGACGTTTGGATTCGTGTTCGTGCAGGCGATACGGCGGAAGGTCCCCTGGAAGGTCACCTTGCCGTTCGCCATCAACCTTGCCTCGAACCTGGTCTTCACTCCGATCCAGTTCGGACTGCGGAACCTGCCGCTGGCCTCGGTGGACATTCTCGTCGTCTGGGGCTCGATCATCTGGATGGCCGTGGCGGTCTGGCGGCATTATCGCTGGGTTGCCGTCGCTCAAGTGCCGTATTTCGTGTGGGTGTCGATTGCGACCGTGCTACAACTGAGCATCACGGTCATGAATTGGTAAACGAGAAGGACAAGTGGCATGAAATCCACATTCCGCTCAAGGACGTCAAGGCCACGTCCTTTGGTCGGGAGGTGTCGGATGCCGCTCCGCTCGACCGAAAGAACGTCGAGTCCATCGGCTTATTGCTGTCGGACAAGAAGGCCGCACCGTTTAGTCCACGAGCTTCCATGCCGAAACACCTGGGTGTTGACGCTCGCGCGACTCACGGCTTGTAGTGACAACAAGTAGGCACACGGTCCGTCGCTAGGAAGAATGCGGTCATTTCCGCTTCTTCCGCTTCGCCGCGGCTTTCTCCGCATCCTGCTTTACCCGCGACTTCGCAATCCGTGCGATCAACGCGTAGGGAATCGGTTCATCAAGCGGGAACTGGAGGTTGCCTTTCGGACCGGCGTATCGTGCGACGGCTTGCTCCAGGGCTTCGTCGCCCGACACGGGCGGGTAGAGCCCAATGTGGTTCTGCCACGCGGCGAAGTAGACCAGAATGCCGTGTTGCATGAATGCGGGCATTTGGTAGCTGATCGTCTCCTTCGCTTCGGGAGCAGCCGTTCTGATGGTCGCCCGGACGTTCTCAAGGACAACTCGAACGTCGTCCGGGAAGCGGGCAATGTACTCGTCGATGTCTTTCGGTGGTCGAGCTTTTGGCATGGCGTCACTTGTGCGATGTCGCGATCTCGGTGTCAGTTTGAATTGTATGCGGCGGTTCGGTCCTTTCGTCTCGCCATTTCGCTGGTGTAATTTCGTCCCAGAGTGTCGGCGCGCTTCTCGACCCACGCGGTCAGGGCGGTGGTGCCGGCTGGTGGCGAGTCCGCGTAGAGGAGGTCGTTCATCAGGCCGTCGATTTCGTCTTTGGTGATAACGACATCCCCTACGAACGTTCCGACAATTCGGCCCACGTAGTACCCCAGCCATGGTGGGACAGACACGACAGGCCGAGGCTTGCCGATCCATTGGCCGATCTTGGTTGCAAGCTCTCGGTAGGTGAAAGTTTCCGGGCCGATGGCGTTGATGATCGCATTCTCACGGACCTTGCCTTGTTCGACTGCCAAGGCAGCCAAGTCATCCACGTAGATTGGTTGGAGTCGGTAGCGGCCATTGCCGAACACTCCGAAGACCGGAAGATGGCGCAATACCCAGGCGATGTTGTTGATCAACACATCTTCCTTCCCGAACAGGACCGCGGGTCGGAGGATGGCGTGGGAGATGCCGGACTCGATCAGGGCTTCTTCCAGAATCGCCTTGCCACGGAAGTACTCAAGTGGAGAATCCTTGGAGGGATTGGTGATGCTGACGTGGACAATGCGTTGGACGTCCGCCTTCCTGGCGGCATCGAAGAGGGCAAGCGTGTTCCGCACGGCATCGGCGTGCTTGAAGAGGCGATGGTTGAACCGTACCCAGTAGGTATTGTAGAGGACCGAGACGCCGCGCAGATGCTCCGCCAAGAGCTGTGGTTGGTCAAAATCAAACGAAAACGCCTTGATTCGGTCGCCGAACGGATGCGATCGAGAAACGGAATTGGTGAGCGTGACAACCGTCTGACCCTCGTCGAGCAACCGTTGTGCGATGTATTTGCCGGAGTATCCGTAGGCGCCTGTCACGGCATGAACCAATGCACCGTCCACCGCACGTTCCCCAATGAGCAAACCACCGTTGTTGGCTGGCCGATTGAAACCGGCCGCTTGCGTGCCGTCCCCGTTACTGAACCGCAAGAAACGCGATTCGATAACGTCGGCACCTTTGGGCAGCATGGCACGCACAGCCGCTCAGCACTTCTCGGCGTCTGCCGCCAGCACCCTCTTCAGCGGGCAGTCCTCTATCGTCGTCGGCCAGCATCGTCTCCAGAATCTCGGCGGCCTCACGGACGAGCGGAGTGCAGATTCCCGAGCGCAGTCCTCGGTCCTTCACGATCTGCCTCCCCTCCGGCGTGCTGATATCGCATCCCAGCAAGTCCTTGCACAGAAGCGAACCGTGCCGACCCTCGAATCGGCTCGCAAACTCCCGCACCATGTCGTATGCCTGCTCCCGAGCCTCCACTTCCTCACCGCCGTGCTTCAGTCCCAGGACCATGAAAGCTCCCGTGACTGCTCCGCAGGTGCGTGCCATCCTGCCCATTCCCCCGCCGAATCCGGCTGAAATCCGCATCGCTGTCTGCCGGTCCAGTCCCAGATCCTCCGCATATGCGGAGATGATGGCCTGGGCGCAGGAACAGCCGTCTTCGAATCGGGTTACCGCAATGTCGATCTTGCTCATGCAACGTGTCCCTCTGCTGTATCCCACGACACTTTGTCAATTGCCTGGAAACAACTCGATTCCCAGCCATTGTCGCAGGAAGACCACCACGGGAACAACCGGGATTGCCGCCATGAAAGGCAGAACCACGGCCAACGGGTGGCGCCACAACCGAGGCGGCTTCGCCCCTCGATCCTGGGCCACCGTGCACGCGGGCGGGTAGACCATCAGGCCGAAGACAAACACCGCCTGTCCCGTTTTCTTCGTCGCGATAGGAGAGGCCAGTTCTGTCGGACCCCGGAGCGGCCGGCTGGGTTCGTGCCACAATCACGGACAACTTGCCATCCGGGGACGTGAGGGACCAGGGACTCGTCTCGCTGGCGAGTAACCGTTCACGGGCCTTGAAGGACTGGCATCGGTGAATTGGGAAGCATCGGACCTGTTAGCCCCAACGAATTTAGGATTCAACGAATGTCGGAACCCCACAATCGTCGACTTTCCGATTCGTTGACTCCTTCATTCGTTGGGCCACTGCGTGTTGGGCCGAAGTCACGGCCTCGACGGTCGTGGCCCTATCCTGTGAACGGCTACGCTGGCGAAGACCGGAACGGCCGGCAGCCCGGAAACCAGCGCGACGAGCAAGAGTAGGAGTGGCCGCTTCATGAGTCAACCTTTCCCGGCGGGGCAAGGGAATGCTGGTCAGAGGAATGGCATGTGCACTGGAGGATCCTTCCTCTGTACGGTTGCATCTTGGTGGTGACCTTACTACCTTCAATTACCGCCGCGTTGCGCGGG
>Ga0194111_10008801_pt1 | contig 11056 bp, 10 predicted proteins | sample TA2KigC300mmetaG_FD_146194 | JGI IMG/M metagenome (GOLD analysis project Ga0194111, IMG submission 146194) | Freshwater microbial communities from Lake Tanganyika, Tanzania - TA2015033 Kigoma Deep Cast 300m | ecosystem: Environmental > Aquatic > Freshwater > Lake | place: Tanzania: Lake... | reverse complement strand
GGCCAGTACTTCGAGGTATTCGTCGCGCTCGCCGACCGGGGCGAGAATCACGACCAGCAGCCGCACCGGTTCGCCGTCAACCGCATCCCAATCCAGCGGCGACTTCAGCCGCACCACCGCGACAACCACCCGGTCCAGCCCGGCGAGCATCACGTGGGGCAAAGCGATACCGTGGCCCACGCCGGTCGAGCCTTGCCGCTCACGTGACAGGAGTTCGGCAACGAGCCTCTCCCGCTCGACCGGGATGCCGTGCTCGACCAGCCGGGCAGCGACCAGGCCGAGCAGCTCCTCAGAACTGGCGACGTCCGGAGCGTCGAAAGACAGCTCGGGACGCACGAACTGGCCGAGCTTCAACATCGGACGGCGGACCGGTCGGTTACGATGTTCATGGCGGGCTGAGATGATAGCCGCGGGCAGAGACAAGTCAACGAAACGCCTTGACGAGCCGCGCGACTTTCGCCGGCAATCGCCCCGGCCGTCCTTGTCTCGCGCCGCCGGAATCGTATACTCTGCCGTGTCTCTTACCGGTGTGCTGTTTGGCTTTCTGGCCGGCGCGGTCAGCTTCGGCGTCCTTCACCTTGCCGCACGCCGGCTGATGGCGCGCCATTCATCCCGGGTCAGACTCTGGCTGCCGCTCCTCTATCTGGTCCGTTACGGGCTGTTCGGACTGATGGTCTACCTCTTTCTGCGGCTCGGGCTCGGTGACTTCTGGGGACTGCTTGTCGGCGTGGTCATCGCCATTGCCGGGAGCTTTGTCTGGCAGATGGTTGGCGCCCGGCACCGACCGAACCACCCAGAGTAGCGGCCGGCTCAGGGTCGCGGCGCGGTTTGACTTGGCCGGCGGGTCGGCTAGACTGCTGCTGTGACGCTGGTCCTGGGACTGGTGATGATGCTGGCGCTGTCAGATTCGACAGGCCGCGTCATCCGGGCGCACTTCACGACAACACCCCCACGGATTGATGGCTGGCTCGAAGACCTCTGGTTCACTGCCGACTCGGCAGCTCAGTTCACTCAGTTCGCGCCCGACCACGGTCAGCCGGCATCCGAGGCAACCACGGTCTACCTGCTTTACGACCAGCAGAACCTCTATGCCGCGTTTCGCTGCCCGGTGCGCGACCGCGCGACCCTGCGGGCGCGCCTGACCGGGACGAACGATGGTATCCGGCTGTTCCTCGACACATTTGACGACAACGTCAGTTGCTACGCCTTTGCGGTCACCGCGGCCGGGGTCGAGCAGTCCTACCGCCTGACCAGCGACGGCAACTGGGTTGAGCAGTGGAACGGCATCTGGTGGTCGAGCAGCCGCGTCGAGCCGTGGGGCTTTGCCGTTGAGATCGCAGTACCGTTCAAGTCGCTGCGCTATCCGCCGGACCTGACGAGCTGGGGTATCGAGTTTGGCCGGTACGTGGCGGCAAGAGGCGAAAAGAGCTACTGGTGCGAGCATGACAAGACCATCGTAAAGGTGTCGAAGTTCGGCCGCATCGCCAGCATCAGAGCCCCGGGCGCGGGCCTGCACCTTGAGGCCTACCCGGTCGGACTGGTGCGCTACGAGTACGACTCGGCAGGCCAGGTTCGGCCCGCCGTCGGGCTCGACTGCGCCTGGCTGCCGACGCCGACCGCCAGCATCCAGTTGACCACGTTCCCGGACTACGCCGAAATCGAAGCCGACCCCTACCAGGTCAACCTCTCCAGGTACGAGCTATGGCTGGCCGAGCGGAGACCGTTCTTCGTCGAAGCAGCCGAGAACTTCGGGACCGGATTTCCCCAGATCAGGCTCTTCTACTCGCGCCGCATCGGCAGACGACTCCCGGACGGCACCGAGGTGCCCATTCTCTCAGGACTCAAGTACACCGACCGCATCGGCCGGTTTCAGCTCGGCACACTCGCGGCGCTCACCGGCCGGACGAGCCACAATGCCGGGGGCGACACCGAGCCGGCCGCGCTCTACTCGGTCGTGTCTCTCAGGCGACAGGTGCTTGCCAACTCCGAGGTCGGGCTGCTGTATGCCGGCAAGGACGCTGAGCGCCCGGCCTGGTATCATGGTGACACCCTGCACTTCGCCGGCAGCCGCGGCCTGCGTCTTGACGGCGTCTATCGGAGAGGTGATCTCACGGCCGAGCTCTCGGCCGCGGCCAGCCAGTTCGGGGACAGCCTTGACCACGCTCTGACCGGGACCAGCGAGTACTCATCCTCCAACCTGAATGCCTTCTTCCGGGTGCGGCAGGTTGGGCCGCGGTTCGACGTGAACGGCATCGGTTTCACCAGTTGGCGCGGGCAGTCGGTCAGTGCCGGGGCCGGGCCGGTCGTCTTTTCGCGCGGGCCGTTTCAGAACGCCAACCTGACCCTGTCGGCCGACCTGGCGCGCGAATGGGACTACCCGGACAACGCAGCAGACCGCGAACTCGGGCTTTCAGCCAACGGCATGCTCATGAGCCGGACCGGCTTCAACTTCTGGGGTTCCCACCGAAGGGCCTACTACCTCGACACTACCGCTCAACACCGGGCGTACGACGGTGTCAATATCGGCGGTCTGGGTTACACCGATAACAGCCGGATGCTCGGGATCTTCCTCTTCGGCGACTACACCACCAGGTCATTCAACTACAACCGGATGGCACTGGCGCCGACCGGCAGCGGACAGGCCGAGCTGACCGCGCGCCCGGGTGACCGGCTCGCCCTGTCCCTGGGAACCGAGGTGATCGCCGAGTTCGCGCCCGACGGTACGCTCGACCCCTTGCGCGACCTGACCGGCATCGTGCGGCCGCACGTCCACTACTCGTTTACCCCGAAGATGCAGGTCAACCTCGGCGCGGAGACCGTGCGCAGCTATGACCTTGCGCGGGACCGGGTGGACTACAGTTGCTATGTCACCGCTCTGTACAGTTGGACCGTGCGACCGCGCAGCACCTTCTATGTCGCCCTGAACCAGCGGCTTGCCGGCGGAACGAACTGGGTGGAGCCTTCAGGTACCGCAGCCGCGGTCAAGCTCCGATACCTCTTCGTGTTCTAGACCGCGTCAAGGCCGTCGTCCTCGTTCCTCAGTCAGCAACCCTCCGTCTTCCTGCTTCTGCTTCGGTGCGCTCGTGTCGGCTTGACTTGGCCGGGTTTCACGGGTAGCCTGAAAGCACGAATCCGGCGAAGACGCCGGACCGCAGCACTGACCAAGGAGAAGTTCATGAAGATTGCCGTACGTATCCTCGCCGCGGCGACACTGCCCGCGGCCCTGCTGGTCCTCTCGTCCGGCTGTGGCGTGCTCGGTGGCCCGCCGACCGGCATCCAACTGGCCGCGGCAACCGACTCGACAGTCCAGGTTGTCTGGAACACCCCGGCCGAAGGCAGTCCGGACAACTACCTGCTCTATTTCCGTCCGGTGAACGAGTCAACGTTCATCTTCCTCACCGAGACCGGGGCGAGTTCGTACGAGCACAAGCCCGCCGGGATGACCGGCGTCTACAAAGTTGTGGCGCGGTTCGCGAGCGACACCTACGAGCCGGCGTTCACGCCGACCTCGGTTCCGGTTCACTCGGCCCCGGTCACGCTGGTCGAGCTCAACGCCGATACGCTGACCCCGGGCTTCGGTTCCGGCTACGGCTGGTCGCGTGACTCCGGCATCGGCCGCAGCCACTCGATGGCCGATGCCGGCAGCGCCGCCGACGTTGACTTCTACGTCTCCGACCTTGATACCGGGCACATCCGGCTGCCCTACGTCATCATCAGCCCGGACTGGGCAGACTCGATTGACCGGGGCGCGCCCGGCCTGGTGCCCCGCGCCAACTGGCGGACGAATGGTCTGAGCAAAGATCCGCTCCCCGACGAGCAGACGCCGCTGCCGAGACAGGTCAACGACCCGCCCAACTACTTCAACTACGCAAGCATCACCACCACCCCCGTGAGCTTCGGCTTCTACAACGCAGGTGAGCCGGAAGAGAACCGGCACTACGCGCTGATAAAGGTGCTGAGCGTCGAACCCTTGACCGGCCGGGTCAAAGTCGAGACGTGGTATCAGCTTATCGCCGGGCTGAGATTGATCCGGCACTGAGGTTGGCCTGAGGACAGAGGCATGAGGATTCTGATCAGTTGGGCCGTGCTCGCGCTGGTCCTGGCGGGGCTGGTCCGGTGCGGCGGGCCGGGCCGTGTTCCCACCAGCGTGCGCCTTGAGGCCGACACCGACTCGACCGTCGGCATCTTCTGGAGTGCGCCGGCCGAGGGCACACCGGACCGGTACGCGGTCTACTTCAAGGCTCTCGGCGAGACGGCATACGCGCTTGTCGCCGAGACAACCGAGAACGGCTGTGTCCATGACCCGCAGGGCAGAACCGGCCGATATCGGGTTTCGGCCCGTTTCGGAGTCGAGGAGTACGACGCCGCGACCAAGCCGGGCACAATCCCGGTCCACACCGACACAATCGCCGTCGCCGAGCTGAACGCAACCGGCAACTCGGGCTGCGGCTGGGACCGGAAGACCGGTACGGCCCGGACCTTTTCGATGAAGAACGTCGGCAGCCGGGAGAAGGTGGACTTCTATGTCACCGACTTCAAGCCGGCGGCATCGAACCAACTGCCCTACTCGATTGCCAGCCCGGACATGGGGCCGGCCGACCTCGGCGGGGTTGTTCCGGTCGGCAGTTGGCGCGCGACCAGCTTCACCGACCCGCTTTCCGATGAGAATGCGCCCCTGCCCGCCTACGCCCCGAACTACTACTTCAGCTACGTTGACGTCTATCAGACCCCCTGCGTCGTCGGGTGCTACACCGACGACAACCGCTACTCGCTGATCAGAGTAACGGCCGTGAACCGCGCGAACTCCTGGGTGCAGTTGGAGACCTGGTTTCAGGCCGTGGCCGGGCTGAGGCTCATCCAGCACTGAAGCCGGGGAGCACAACGTGCCGCCAGAGGAAGCGAAACCCTCGGACCGGGAGCGGGTTGCGCGTGAGCTTTCCCGGCTCGAGCAACGCATCGATGAGACCATCGCGCTCGTTGCGCGCCTGCGTCGAGAGAAGTCCGAACTCGAGGCCAGGCTTGCGGCTTCGGACCGGGTTCGTGCTGAAGCGGCCCAGCGGGTTCAGGTGCTGCTTGACAGAATTGATCGACTGGAGTAGATTTTCCGGTTACGGGCCGCAGGGCTGGCCCAGAACTCATGACGGGAGCCTGTGAAGTCAGTAGCAGTACAGATTTTCGGTAGCGAATACTACGTTAAGGCCGACCGTGACGACAGCCACGTCCGGGACATCGCCGGCATTGTTGACCGTAAGATGCGCGAGATCGACGAGCAGTTTCGCCAGCCTTCCAGCACGCGTACCGCAGTGCTGGCGTGCATGAATCTGATTGACGAGTACTCCCGCGCAGGCCAGGAAGAAAGCAGATGGGTGGCGGCACGGCTCGGCGCGTTGACCGATAGACTCGAGGAAGTACTTTAACGGGCTCCCTGCCCTGCGCGTGATAGTGGCTGAGTCTTGAGCCAACACCCGAGAACCGGGTGCCGTCATAGAAGAACGAACGGCCACTCCTGACCGGAGAGGCCCGCAGTTCTTCCCGGGCACCCACCTCAACCTTCGGTTCATAGACTTAACCCTGCACGGCAGCGGCGGGGGCTCTCTTTGATTGCGGAGGACGTAATGGATTTCAACCCCTATTTGGCAGTCGGGCTACTCATCTTGTTGGGCGGGGTCGGGCTGCTCGTCGGCTTTCTCGCCGGCCGGCGCACGGCCCGCGGTCTTCTGAACCGGGCGCAGGCCGAACGCGAACGGCTGCTCGATTCGGCGCGGGAGCTGACCGAACAGCAGCGAAAGCGGTCCGAAGCCGAGCTGAAGGAAGAGTGGTACCGGGAGAAGCTCCGATTCGACTCCCAGACCGCAGCCACACGCCGGGAGCTGGAGCGCCTCGAGGCCAAGCTATCCGAGCGGGAGGCGTTTCTCGCCCGCCGGGACAGCGTCCTTACCCAGAAGGAGGCGGACCTGATGCGCAAGGACCGCGACCTGGCGTCGCGCGAGAAGGTCGCCCGGGCCAAAATCGAACGGCTCGACCAGCTCATCAACCAGGAGAACTCAAGGCTTGAACGCGTTGCCGGCATCTCGGCCGAGGAGGCCCGGCGCGAGCTCTGCCGGAACCTGGAGAACGAAGCCCGGCTCGAGGCTGCCCAGATGGTCAAAGAGATCAAGGAGGAGGCGAGAGCCCGGGCCGAGGAGGAAGCGAAGGAGATAATCACGACCGCAATTCAGCGCTGCGCCGCGTCCCACGCCAGCGAGGCGACGGTTTCGGTCGTCAGTCTGCCTTCGGATGAGCTCAAAGGCAGAATCATCGGCCGCGAGGGCAGGAACATCAGGACGTTCGAGGCGATTACCGGCGTTGAGGTGATGATTGACGACACTCCGGGCGCAATCATCATCTCGGCATTCGATCCGATTCGGCGCGAGGTCGCCAAGCTGGCGATGGAGAAACTCGTGACCGACGGCCGCATCCACCCGGCGCGAATCGAGGAGGTCGTCGCCCGGACGCGCGATGAGATGAACCAGCTCATCAACTCCACCGGCGAGGCGGTCGTGCTCGAGCTCGGCATCGTCGGGCTCGCTCCCGAGCTGTCGCGCATGCTCGGTCGGCTGAAGTACCGCACGAGCTACGGCCAGAACGTCCTCGTCCACAGCAAAGAGGTCGCCTATCTCTGCTCGCTGATGGCTCAGGAACTGGAGCTCGACCCGGCCCTTGCCAAGCGGGCCGGGTTGCTGCACGACATCGGCAAGGCCGCAGACCAGTCGGTCGAAGGCCCGCACGCGCAGATCGGCGCGGAGCTCGCCCGGCGCCACGGCGAGGTTGAACTCGTCGTCAATGCCGTCGCCGCCCACCACGAGGAGACGACGCTCGACTCGCCGTACGCGTTTCTCGTGGCGGCGGCGGACAGCGTCTCCGGCTCCCGGCCCGGCGCGCGGCGCGAGAGCTTCGAAACCTATGTCAAGCGCGTTGAGAGTCTGGAAACGATTGCCGCGTCGTTCCCGGGCGTGGAGAAGGCCTACGCGATCCAGGCCGGACGGGAAATCCGCATTCTGGTCGAGCCGGACAAGGTGGGTGACGCCGACGCGCCGGACCTGGCTGCCCGGATTGCCGCCCAGGTTCAGTCCGAGCTGAAGTACCCGGGGCAGATAAAAGTGACGGTGGTCCGCGAGACACGGGCGGTGGAGTATGCCCGCTGAACCCGGGGCAGACTCGGCAGTCGAGGAACGCCCGACGGTGGACGGCGCTTCGCCGGTTGAATCGCGACCGCTGCGCATTCTGTTCCTGGGTGACGTCTGTGCCGAGCCCGGTCGCAGGGCGGTTGAGCAGGAGCTGCCCGGCCTGCGACTGGAGCTCGGTGTTGACTTTGTCGTGGCGAACGGGGAGAACGCCGCTGCCGGCTACGGCATCACGCCCAAGCTGGCCGAGCCGCTATACAAGGCCGGGGTTGACTGCCTGACCGGCGGGGACCACATCTATGACCGTAAAGAAGGCTGGACCTTCATCGCCTCGGAGCATCGGCTGCTCCGGCCGCTCAACTACCCGGCCGAGGCACCGGGACACGGGGCCGGGGTTTTTGACTGCGGCGTAACCCGGGTCGGGGTCATCAACCTGCTCGGACGGGTCTTCCTCAGGCCGCTCGACTGCCCTTTCCGCCGGGTCCTGCCGGTGATTGAAGAACTCCACCGGTCAACGCCGACGATTGTCGTGGACATGCACGCCGAGGCGACCGCGGAAAAACAGGGTATGGGCTGGTATCTTGACGGCCGGGTCTCGGCAGTAGTCGGGACTCACACCCACGTCCAGACCGCAGACGAACGCATCATGCCAAACGGCACGGCGTACATTACCGACGTCGGCATGTGCGGTGCCTTTGAGTCGGTGCTGGGCATGAAGGCAGACCTGTCGGTCCGGCGGATGGTCGAGATGGTCCCGGTCCGACTCCATCCGGCGACCGGTGATGTAAGGCTGAGCGGCGTGGTGATTGATGTTGACCGGGCAACCGGCCGGGCCGAGGCGATATTCCGGCTCTGCCGGCCGGTTGTGCTGAATCAGCCCGAGGACAAGCAGGTCTAAGAGATCATGTCCCGACACCGGCAGCTTCGCGTCGTCTCGGCCTTCGGCCGCGAGATGGACGAGCTGTTTGAGCAGTTCTTCGGACCGGACACGAGCGAGGCAGTGTGGCAGCCGCTGGTTGACCTCTACGTGACCGAGGACAAGGTCTGCCTGCTGGCCGAGGTCCCGGGGGTGAATCAGGATGACATCCATATCGCGGTTGGAGCCGAGTCGGTGCTGATTACGGGCGTGAAGCGGGTTCCCGCGGGTGCGCGTCATGGCGCCAGCTTCTACGAATCCGAAATCCCCTACGGCAGTTTCGACAAACGCGTCGCCTTGCCGGTGCCGGTCCGGCCCGACAGCCTTCAGGCCGAACTGGTCAACGGCATCATCCGTCTGGAGATTGCCCGGCGCCGGCCGCCGGCAAAGGTGGTCAGGGTTGACTGACCCGGTCAAGGCCGACAGCCCCGTGACCGCGGGCCGGTTCCCGGCCGAGCTGCCGATTCTCGTAGTCAAGGGTGGAATTGTCTTCCCCGGACTGGTCTCGCCGCTGGTCATTTCGACCGAGCGTTCGGCCCGGCTGGTAGACGATGCCCTGGCCGGGGACAAGCTGGTCTGTGCCGTCACGCAGCGGGACGAGAACCTTGAGGGCGAGGCCGGGCCGGCCGACCTGTACAAGACCGGCACGATTTCGGTCATCCTCAAGATGCTTCGATTCCCGGACAGCACGATGCGGCTGCTGCTGCAGGGCATGAAGCGCGGCCGGGTCGGGGACTATGTCCAGACCGAACCGTACATGCGTGCGCGGGTCGAGCCGCTCGAGGAGACCGGGGCGAAAGACAGCGACGACGTCAAGGCGCTGACGCGCAGCGTCGCCGATCTGTTCGGCCGGCTGGCCGAGATGGCCCCCTACCTGCCCGAGGACATGACCGCGGTCGCGATGAACATCGAGAGTCCGAACCGGCTGGCCGACTTCGCCGCCACCTACGTCAACCTTGAGCTGACCGACAAGCAGCGGCTGCTCGAGACACTCGACGTCCGGGAGCGGCTGGTCTCCCTGCTGCCGCTCCTCGCCCGGGAGATCAACGTCCTCGAGCTGAGTCAGAAAATCCGCGACCAGGCCAAGGGCGAGCTGGACAAGAGCCAGCGTGAGTACTTTCTCCGCGAGCAGATGAGGCAGATTCAGAAGGAGCTGGGCGATGCCGACCAGGCCCAGGCCGAGATTGACGAACTGCGCAGCAAGGTTGAGGCCGCAGGGATGCCCGAGGCCGCGCTGGAGGCGGCACGTCGGGAACTCGACCGGCTGGGCCGGATTCCCTCGACCTCGCCCGAGCATGCGGTCACGCGCAACTACCTCGACTGGCTGCTCGCCATACCCTGGAAGAACCGCACCGAGGACCGGCTCGACATCAGGGCTGCTCGGAAAATCCTCGATGATGACCACTTCGACCTCGCCCGAGTCAAGGAGCGGATACTCGAGTACCTGGCGGTGCGCAAGCTGAAGGCCGACTCGAAGGGGCCGATTCTCTGCTTCGTCGGCCCGCCCGGCGTCGGCAAGACGTCACTCGGCCGTTCGATTGCCCGGGCCCTGGGCCGCAGGTTCTACCGCTTCTCGCTCGGCGGCATCAGAGATGAAGCCGAAATCCGGGGCCACCGCCGGACGTACGTCGGCGCGCTGCCCGGCCGGATTGTCCAGGCGCTGCGCAGTGCCGGCTCGACGAACCCGGTGCTGATGCTCGACGAGATTGACAAGGTCGGCACCGACTTCCGCGGCGACCCTTCCTCGGCCCTGCTCGAAGTGCTCGACCCGGAGCAGAACTGGGGTTTCTCCGACCACTACCTGGAGGTCCCGCTCGACCTCTCTCAGGTGATGTTCATCACCACCGCGAACGTCGCCGATACGATCATCCCGGCGCTGCGCGACCGGATGGAGGCGCTCGAACTGCCCGGCTACACCGACGAGGAGAAACTCGCCATTGCCCGGGGGTTCCTTGTCCCGCGCCAGGTGAAAGAGAACGGGCTCGCCCCGGAACAGATTGAGTTCCAGGACGAGGGGCTCAAGGTCATCACGAGCCAGTATACCCGGGAAGCCGGGGTCCGGAACCTTGAGCGGGAGATTGGTGCCATTGTCCGCAAGGTCGCCCGGCGGTTCGCCGAGGGCAGCCGCAAGCCTGCGCTCATCAGTCCGGTCGAGGTCAGACGGCTCCTGGGCCCGCGCAAGTTCAGCCCCGAGGTCGCGGCCCGGCGAGGCACGGTTGGCGTTTCAACCGGTCTGGCCGTGACGCCGTTCGGCGGCGAGATCCTGTTCGTCGAGGCCACGCTGATGAAAGGCCGGAAGGGCCTGATTCTCACCGGCTCGCTGGGCGAAGTCATGAAGGAGTCGGCCGAAGCCGCGCTTTCCTATGTCCGGGCGCACGCTTCAGCGCTCGGCATCGAGGAGAAGAACTTTGACGACACCGACATCCACGTCCATATCCCGTCCGGGGCCGTGCCCAAAGACGGGCCGTCGGCCGGCGTGGCCGTGGTTGCGTCGCTGCTATCGCTGCTGCGCCGCGAGCCGCTTGACCCGCGCATCGCCATGACCGGCGAGATTACCTTGACCGGCCGGGTGCTGCCCATCGGCGGCGTGAAAGAAAAGGTGCTGGCCGCGAGCCGGGCCGGTATCAGGAAAGTCATCCTGCCCGCGGAGAACCGGCGCGACCTGCGCGACGTTCCGCAGAACGTGCGCAGGATGCTCGAGTTCCACTTTGTGCACGACACTACCGACGTCTGCCGGGTGCTTTTTCCCGACTACTGCCCGCCCGCGCCCGGGCAGCCGCGCCCGCACCACAAGAAGCCGGCACTGCGCTGTTCGCCCTGAGCCCTCCTACCACCCCAGGGCATAGAACCGTTGGCTCTCGCGCGGGTCAACGAACAGCGCCGCATCCGGACGGCAGAACCGACAAGAGGAGATGCAACCCGAATCCGGCGAGTGGGAACCGGCCTCCCATTCCCGCCGGGGAAACGGGTGCCTGCA
>Ga0194111_10008800_pt1 | contig 11060 bp, 4 predicted proteins | sample TA2KigC300mmetaG_FD_146194 | JGI IMG/M metagenome (GOLD analysis project Ga0194111, IMG submission 146194) | Freshwater microbial communities from Lake Tanganyika, Tanzania - TA2015033 Kigoma Deep Cast 300m | ecosystem: Environmental > Aquatic > Freshwater > Lake | place: Tanzania: Lake... | reverse complement strand
TTGAGAATTCTTTAAATTCTCATATTTTATAACAATTCCTGTTGCAACAACATAATGCGCCTTATTCTTGTCATAATTCATATTCCAGCACAACAATCTTTATATAAAAACAATTGCTCAAAAAATTTGAGTAAAATGGCGGAAATTGAGAAAAAAATATTAAGATTATTCACAGAAAAAGAAAAACTGAAATTCTCAGAGATAGAAAAATTATTGAAAATCCGCTCAAATAAGCTGGCTTATTATTTAAAAAATCTTATTAAAAAAGGTATCCTTGAAAAGCAAAATGAGAACTATAAATTAAGCGAAACAGCAGAAAATTTAATCCCGTATTTTTCAGAAAAAACTTCGCCTCTCCCAGTAATTCTAATCAGAATTGGAAACAATAAAAATTGTTTTTTATGCAAAAGAGAAAAGCGCCCGTTCAGAAACAAGCTTTCTCTGCCTGGAGGAAGACTTCTCGTAAATGAAACAATAAAAGAAGCAGTAAAAAGGATAATGAAGGAAAAATATAATATAAATGCAGAATTAAGCAAGATAATTTCAGTCAGCCTAGAAATTGTAAAAAGAAAAAGCAAAAAAATGCACTCTTTTATCCTTATTCTGGTTGAAGCCATGACAAAAAATAAAGTCAAACTGGAAAGTGCTGCAAAAAACAGGAAAAATATTATCTCAAGCGATTACAAGCTGATAGCAAGCAAGCCAAAAGAAATAAAAATAGAAAATTTTTATACTAAAGTATAACTTGCAAGCATCTTTGATAAGATGCAAAGAAAGGGCCCATGGTTCAATGGCAGAACACGAGGCTGGCAGTCTTGGGATTCGGGTTCGATTCCCGATGGGTCCATAATATTATAATTGCATAAAGCAATTATAATTGGAATCGAACTAAGGAGTGAATTCTTCAGAAGAGAACCTGGGTTTTGGCGAGCAATTTCATTTTAGTATTTTAATTATAATTTAGAAATGAAGTTGTTCGGAGCTGGAAATAACTAGAAACCCGCCGGAGGTTTCCAGGTTCGATTCCCGATGGGTCCATCTCTAATTTAATTAGTGGAATCGAACAGCAGATTTTTAAACAGGAAAAAATATAATTATAAATGAACAATGAGATAATATTTATGCCACTAAGATTATTTCTGTCAAGCATAATATTTATTTTAGGGGCATACTTAATTCAGGTTCTCTCAAAATTAAACAAATGGGGAAAGTTTGCAGACAAAACCAAGAATATTATGCTGGCTCTTTCCATTCTCTCGCTTTTTGGTTTTGCAATGTTTACTTTATTCAAATAAAAGCAAGAGTTAAAATATCAATAAACTTTATAACAATCGAATAAATTATAATTCTAATTAATGTCAAATAATCACACAACAAAAATAAACAATTTAATTAGTTATTATTTGCAGCATTATTAATTAATCTGGTTTGAAATTAATAATCAAAAAAGCATAAGAAAAGCTTTTTAAATTGCTAATTCCTGTATATATTATGGCAGCAGAGTTGATTTTATCAATTCCGTATTTTATTTCAGCAATAGTTTTCGCTCTTGGAGCGTCTATTATGCACCAGCTTTCAATTCTAAATCACTGGAGCTCAAAAACAATTAAATATACAAAAATAATTTTTCTTGTGCTCTCTGTAATTAATCTTATATTTTTTGCATATCTTTTTGTTAATATGCTTATTTAAAATAATGTTAATTTTAGGTGATTAGTACAAATCCGCACTAAACTGCTTTCTAGCAATAAAATAATTCAACCAATTAAAAATTGTTATTTATTGACTAAAATTATCGAATATGATTATTGATTTTTTATTCTTTTATTATTAATTGTAAATTTATGTTATCAAAAAGCGAATGTATAGTACTTTTTTATTAATATCTTTGAGTTTGACTTGTTTTTAAGCATTCTTGATCCAAAATGTATCAATTACTTAATTTTCTTGCCAAATCTTAATCTAAATTTAAATTTGAGGTTTCTTAAAATAGAATAAATTTTCTTTATAATCTTATCCAAGATTATTACAACAAGAGTTATGAATGCAATTATTATAATAATTTTAAACGCATTACTGTTAACTTTTGGCATTTCTATTCTTTTAACCTCAAATACATCACTGCTTGATGCGCTTATATTATTGTAAGATACCCTCGAGTAAAATGCATATTTTCCATCAGGAAGCTCATTTATCCTTATGCCTCTTGTAACTGAAATCTCCTTGCCAATAAACATGCTTTCATCTTTAAAGAACAAAATATTTCCTTCAAAATCTTTAATAGCATAATAAAGAAGAATATCTATATGCTCCAAATCACCCATATTTTTTATATTAATCTTGGCTCTCACTTCCTCATTTGGCTGAACTGCTTTGTCAATTACTGAAGTTTGTATGTCAAATAAAGGCTTTCTTTCTTTTACCTCTATAATTATATTGACAATTTTTATAATGTCTTTTCCCTTTATTATCAACTTTCCTAAATACACATCTGGTTTTTCATCATCTTTGGCAAAAATGCCAAGATTTATTATTTTGGATTCTTTTGGTTTTAAATTAAAAAAATCCTCACTTATTGCAACAAATCTTCCTATAGATTGCGCTTCTATGCTTATATTTATCGCATTATTTCCTGTATTGGTAATTTTCAGAGTTTCCTCTTGGGTTTCGCCCTGTTTTATTGTAACTTTAATCAGGTTCTTGTCTAATGTGAAGCTTGATGGAAGAATGTTTCTTCCGCCACCTCCTTCGCGAGTTTCAGAATATATTTCAACAGGAGTTTCTTCTGCAGAATAATAAAAAAAACCAGAAACAGAAAAAATTAAAATTCCTCCTGAATAGTTTATTATCTGACAAATGGATTGAGAACAGACTTCTCCATTTCTCAATATTCTTGGATTGGTAAAATTAAGATTATATAAATACAAAACTGCAGGCTTGTCAAGGCTTGTAAGGGCGCTTGTATTAATATAAATATAATTATAGGAAAGATTAATATTATTATCAAGATTCACAATATTATCATTAACATCCTGACTTAAATTAATAGTTTCAGAAAAAATAATTTTTCCGCGGCTTGTCTCAAGAGTCATATTATTTATATTCTCAAGTTGTGAATCATTTAAGTATATAAAATTTGTTGTTTCTCCTAAAAAATTATTATAAACTACAATTATTCCTGTGTCAACGCTTACTCTTGAAGGAGTGTGAATAACTAATCCTATAATTTTAGGGAACACTGCTGCAATGGCAATAAGTAGTATAATAATAATGATTAATGCCTCTTTTCTCATTACAAGTTAAGAAAAATCTTGTTTTTATTTCTTTCCTTTCTTTTAATTAAATATTTTATCAATTAATCAGTGTCTAAGCAGGTAGGTAAATCTAGCGCAACCAGTATTGAACCTTTTTTTTATTAATTAATCTCTATGGTTTAATTTTCAATAAAATTTGTTTAAATGAATTAACCTTTTTATTTTACCAATCATTTAATTTTTTTGCCAGTTGCATAGATACTGTTAATGTTATCTAATTTATCTAGCCATTACTGCTCAGCCCAATCATAGAAGCACTTCATTATTTTATTTCTATATATTTGTGCTTAAATCTTTCTAAAAATTGTTTATATTATGTCCTTCTTGATTTCTTTTCCTTGCTGATTTTCTCTTTTAACCTTTTTAATTTTTCCATGTCTCTTTCAATCTTGGGTTTTCTGTATTTTCTGACAATAAGAACTGCTATAATAACAACAGCAAGAACCGCTATAATTGCATAGATAAGTGTAAAGTCTCTTCCATGCTTGTTGCATGAGATTTTTAGTCTTAGGGGTGCAGAAACAGCCATCTGAGTTGTCGAGCCCCCGCTTCCAGTAATAGATACAGTTGAAGGAACTGATTTTACAAGAACCTCCCCATCATAAATTTTCTGCTCTTCATTACATTCCTGTTTGCATAACATTTCAGAAATCCAGCAGTCTTTTTCGTAAACTTTTGGAATTTTAAAGCAGAATTTTACAGGAATTGCCGAACTTGAAGGAGTGTTTGCAGGAACAAGCTTTGTCTCTGCCTCCTGAATAGTTAAAACTGATTTCAGCTCATCGCTTAATTCTATTGTCACATAGCTTTCTTCAGGCCACGGATTATAAACAGAATATGTCATGCATGCTTTTTCTCCTTCATTTACAATCAAAGATTCCTGATTCCATTTTATTCCAACTCCTGCAGAAACAAGGGGCATGGCTAAAAGCATTATACAAAAAATAAATATTAATCTTGTATTTTTTGGCATTTTTCCTCTTTTTTGTTTTTTATATTTAACAAACATATCTATCAATTTTAGCATGAACTGCCTGTTGTAACTCCTTTGAACATTATTGAGTTATTATAAGTTGCAGGAGATGTCGCCACAGGAACATCAAGCCAAAACCTGTAATAAGATACATTTCCCTGCCCAATATTAATCCCTGCTTTTGCATAGCTTGTAGTCAGTAAAGCTGAGCTTGTTGAAAGCCCTGGAAGGGTTGAATTTGTTATTGTTGAATTTAAATATGTCTCATTTCCTATTCCGATTATATTCCCGCCAACGCTATCTGTAAGAGCAGCATTTGCCTGAATGCAAAAATCAACAGCAGCATTGCTGTCTGTTGAGACATTTATAAACATTGTAGAAGCAGATGATGCTCCATCATAATTATGTGATGCATTTAAATCTGTTGCAGGCAGTGCATCTACTGTTCCAAACAATATTCCTGCCTGAAGATTTGTTGACATGGCTATTGCAAGATATGAAGAAATTGTAACATTTGAAACAGTTGTTCCTGTCGTGGCATATCCTGTAATTCCTGACTGCTGAACAAAAATCATAATTATAGAAAAAATAAAAATTAAGCTGAATACAGCAAGCAATTTATTTTCTTTTGACATTTTATCCTTAATATTTTAAGATATATAAACTTTATGGAAATTATCAAAATTCTTTATCTTACTCTATTAAAGCTATCTTTGATGATTATAATTGAAAAATAGTTTATTGAAGGAAACAATATTAATGCTCTTGCCATTTATGACAATGACAGTATCTTATGGTAATTAAAGGTTGATTAATTTGGTAAAGAGCTAATTTAATTATTTCATGGTGTCTGTCCATGCTGAACTGCCTTAAACAGCAAAGAATTATTGTAAGTTCCGGCTGCCTGTGATGCAGGTGCAGAAAGGAAGAATTTCAAGTAAACAACACTCTTGTCATTTAAGCTGTCTCCAATCTTATTATCTGAATAATTTGTTGTTAATAAAAATTTATTTTGAGAAGGAACGCTTGAGTTTGTTAAATTATATGAATAAGTTTCGTTTCCCAATCCTAAAACATCTAAACCCTGAGTCATTAAATCTCCTGATGCCTTTGCATACAAGTCAGCTGTTCCTCCTGTAACTGAGATATTTATCCAGTAATTAGTTGCCCCGCTATTATTATTCTCGCTTGCTGACTGATTAAATATAGGCAGACTTTCAATACTCCAGTTTATTTGTTGAGAAAGCTTGGAAGATAAAGAAATCGAAATTGCATTTTCTACATTTATAGAAATATTTTTTGTCTCGCTTGCTCCCTGATTATTTAAATAATCAGTGCAGTTTATGCTCCATAAATAATCTGCGTCTGGAAGATAAATTGTTATATTATTTTCCGTGTCTTTTGCAGGCGAGTTAACTGTTTTATTTATTTGATTATTAATAATAAGCGAGCAGTTAATTATATTGCCTGCATCAGAAACATTATACTTAAAATCAATTGTATTGCTTGTATAATTTAATGTATTATTTTCAGGAGAGATTAAACTTACAATAGGAGCAATAGAATCAACAAAAAATGTTACTTGCGAGAAATTTTTATTTCCAAATGTATCATTTGCCCATATTGTAACATTATGATAGCCTTCACTCCATGAGACTGTTGTTATATTTGCACAATTATTTAAAGTTATATTTCCTGAATAAGTATCATTTGAATACCAGCATGCCTGCAGGTTTGCATCAGAAACACTATAATTAACATTGACATTTGAGTATGAAAAATTAGAGTTATTTGTTGGAAATATTATGTTTATATTAGGAGCAGTTGTATCTATAGTTGCATTCACAGTATAATACATTATTGATGAAATATTATACAAATGATTTGAACCATTACCCCAAGCTCCCCAGTAATAAGAATATGTTCCATTTCCAAGATTTACAGAAACATTGTAGACATTCGAGGATAAATTTGTTGCAGTATAATTTGTGTTGTTTATTTCTAGAAAAACTGTTCCGTTTGTATTTTCTACTGTTACATTAAATAATGCGATTCCACTTCCAACCAGAGTTGCATTATTGTCATAATAATTGCTGAATAGTGGATATGTTGTATCAGTTGGTGTTGTTATTGTCACATATCTTGTTTCAGTTGAATTAGAATTCCCGCTTGCATCTTTTGCACTTGCAAAATATGTATATGTTCCCAAATCAAGTCCAGTTGTGGAATTCTTGCTCTGATTTATGTACAAGTTCCATCCTGTTTGATTATATTTGTATAGATTTGCCATATACAGCTGGTTAATTTCAGAAGCTGATAAGCTTCTGTTCCATATTCGAACTTCATCAATTGAGCCGTTGAAATTGAGACCTGTTGGACGTCTGCCTATTTGAACAGTGTCTGAAGTCATAGCTGAAGCAAGAGAATTTGTTAGTGCCCCTTCATTTAAAGCACCATCAAGGTATAATTCAATATTTTGCCCTGAAGTCCCGCTAGAATTTGTAGTAGCAACTGCAACAATATAATGCCAATTTCCATCATTTAATGTAGATGAAGTTTCTCTTACTAATGCCACAGTTCCTGCAGAATTTTTTGTTCTGAAAACAATTTTATTCACTGTAACAAAGTTTAATCCAAATTGCCATCCTCCAGTACTCCCATCTGCACCTTTGCCAATAGGAACACTTAACCCTGTCTGTGTTGTCTTAAACCATAAAGAAACTGAAAATGTATTATTTAAGAAATTAGCATTTGAAGAGATAGTTGTATTTATATAATCATCCACTCCATCAAACTGGTAGGCTCCCCCAAATTTTCCTGAAGAATTGTAGAAAGCCCCATTTATAGCAGTCCCATTATTACTGTATTTGCTCACATCAACAACATAAGTTGAATTTTCTCCAAGTGAGGAGAAATTATTAAAGTTCATCATTAAAACTAATGAATTATTATAGATTGTAAAATTAGTAGAATTCCAATTAAAGTTTACCTCATTTAAGTTTGATTCAACTATGCTCACATTTATCTCAATTGATGTGTTAGTTGTCTGAGTGTTATTTGCAGGTGTAGGATATGTGAAATTGATTGAAGGTGGAGTTGTATCTACTGCAGTTGTTATTGTCTTAGTTTCAGTCTGATTTGAATTTCCTGCAGCATCTTTTGCACTTGCAAAATATGTGTAAGTTGCATAATCTAAACCAGTTGTGGAATTCTTGCTCTGATTTACATATAAGTTCCATCCTGTTTGATTATATTTGTATAAATTAGACATGTAAAGCTGGTTAATTTCAGCTGCAGAAAGAGTTTTATTATATATTTGGAATTCATCAATATTGCCGGTTAAAGCTCTTGTAGATTCACTAGCATGGCATCCTAGTTTAGCAATAGGTACCGTGAGAGCCTTGCTTCCTGTATCAGTTGAATTTGCAACATTTACTCCATCAACATATAATCTGAAATTAACATTATACTCTCTTAGCATCACAATATGCCGCCAGTTTCCTGTAATCAAGCCACCTGACGGGCCACCTAATCCAGAACTATCATCATATCTCACTTGAAAGCCATACCCTCCGCTGACTGCTTTCAAACTAACAAGAGGTGTTGTTGCAGTTGTTCTATCAATGAAATAAGAACCATTTCCACCAGTTAAACTGCCATTTGTATAGCTATTGACTTTAATCCAAAAAGAGTATGTAAAATTACCTGTGCTTGATATAGGAGGAGCACTACTCAATGAGATATAATCATCATTCCCATCAAAATAATAGCAATTTCCGTATTTGCAGTTTGTTGTATTAAATTTTGCATTTGTCACAGTCCCATTATTGCTATATCTGCTCACATCAACAACCCTTGTATCATTTTCACCCAAGCTTGAGAAATTGTTAAAATTCATCATTAAAACTAAACTGCTGTTATCATAAATAGGGAAATTTGTACCATTCCAGTTGAATGTTACATTAGCTAAGTTTGATTCAACTATGCTCACATTTATCTCAATTGATGTGTTAGTTGTCTGAGTATTGTTTGCAGGAGTAGGATATGTGAAATTAATTCCGGGAAATACTGTCTCATTCACAACATAATTTCTGGTTTCAGAAACATTATACAAATGATTTGAACCATTACCCCAAGCTCCCCAGTAATAAGAATAAGTCCCGCTTGAAGTGAAATTATAGCTAACATTATACACATTTGCAGTCAGGTTTGTTGCAGTTATGTTTGTATTGTTTATCTGCATGAATACAGTTCCATTTGTATTTGTAACAGTAACATTAAACAACCCAATTCCAGAATCAATCAAGCTTGCATTATTGTCCCAGTAATTTGAAAATATTGGATATGATGTGTCTGATGGAATAGTCTCTTCTGCCCAGCTGTTCAAAGTTATATCTCCAATAACTAAAGGAGAATAAAAAGGATTTGTCGAATTTCCTGCTGAAAAAATTATCCTCAAGCTTACATTGTTTGGATTTCCAGCAATTGTTAAGTTATCTGCTGCACAAGAAGTGAAATTAACTATGCTTCCATTGTAAATATAACTTGCTCCATCCGCAATCCCTATCTGTCCTGATAAACTGCTTCCAAAATTTGTCTGACAATCAGCCAAACTCAAATTAACCCTATTTTCATCTCCAGCACTTGATAAATTTATATTTAAAATATCCTGTGTTCCCTGAGAAAAATATCTTGCTGATTGATTATTATAAATAGCTAAAATCTGTGCATCTGTAAGAGAAGTATTAAAAATCATGACGTTGTCTAAACTTCCATTAACCTTATTATAAGTTTTATTAACTCCACCAATCCATAAATATTGTGTGTCAGCAATAAAGTCAGTCGTTGATGCACAAGATTTGTTCATAATTGAATTTTTATAAATATAATGCCCTGTGGCATTTTTCTTCCAAACAATATGTTGCCAAACATTCATTGTTAAAAATCCAGAAAGAGTAGTGCAGGTATTCCATGCTAAATTATAATAATCTACCTCTATAACTCCATTATTATTAGTTTTCTGGTATAATTGATAGTTTTGTGGACTGCCAGTTGGACTACCTTTAACTACAAGATAATCTGAGACGGAATTTGATGGATTTAAGGTTTTGGGATAATACCAAAGAGAAACAGTTATATCATCTCCTATTATATCAAGGCTATTTGAATCTGGAACTCTAATATAGCCATCATCATTAAAACATCCTCCTTGTCCATAAATTCCACAAGAAGTTGAAACATTAGCATTTCCAAATCCAGTTCCATCATTATTATAAGAGGAAAAATCATAAGCAGTTGTTAAAGTGCCTGTGGCATTGTTTACATCTCCATCAAAATTCCAATAGCCAACTAAACTATCATAAGGAGCATTAGTTGATAAATTGTTTATTGAAAGATGAGAAAAGCCAGTTTCTGCTGTTATATTATTGAATGTAGAGTTTGCATAGGCTTGTTGCGCAGTTATTACAGGGTCAACAACCCAATCATACTCAACATTTCCTATGCTTTGTAAATCAAAAGTTGAATATGATTCTCCTTCTGATAAGTTTGTAAGATAAATTTTATAATATCTTTCAAGATTAACATTTTCAAACCTTGCTATCTCTTTATTATCATTTTCCTTATACACATTAATTTGAGAATTATTTCCCCTTGCATAAATTGTAATATCTCTATCCTGAGTCAAATTTTGCTTGAATGTAACTCTCAAATAATGTCCAGAGGGAATTTCAGTATAATTTCCGTCTTTTGCTTTAACTTTTTCATAAACATCTTCAACAAAAGTATAATTTTCATCCAAATGCTCAGCCTTGCTTATCTCAATTATCAATTCATATGTCTCATTTGAAAGATGAGGAACATTCCACTCAACATAATCTATCATGCCATCATTATCCAAGTCATAAGCTGAAAAATCAACAAGCTCCTTGCTCCAATATCCTTGGCTATTATTTAATTTAGCTTGCTCAGTTGCATCTTCAATTATTGTATTATTAATTGAGTTATTATCAGATAATTCTAATATAATCTCTCCAGTCAAGACAGAGTTTGTAATATTAACTTCAGCTTGCTCAGAATTATTTTGCTCGCCTAAACTATTATTAATATTAACTTCTTCTGAATTATTCTTCTGAGTTATATTTTCAGATAATTCAGGAGTTTTTTCTTCTTCTGTAATATTTTCAGAAGTTTGATTAGTAATTTCTTTTTTTTCAGTTTCATTTATTTCACTTATATTGCTCTCTGCTGGTTGTTCTACAATTTCTTCTTCTGTTTGATTGATGATTTGTGAAGATTTCCATACATAATGATAAAGCTTAATTTTTTCAGTATTCTCAATCTTAACTTTATTTTCTATTTGAGTATAAGCTAAAATATCAGTGTAATTCAATTCAGAAGGATCTGAAATTACAATTCTCTTTCCATTGCTTAAGTTAGTTTCTTCTGCAATAGGAGCTTGTGTATAATATTCAACAGCAATTTCTGTTTCATTTATGCTTGATAAATCAATAATCTTGCTATCAGAAGTTTGTATTATATTATTTTCTAACTCTGATTCAGATATAACCTTCCCGGTTATTCTTCTTTTAGTAAGCCAATTCCAAAATCTAACCAGTATTCCTGATTTGCTATTTTCAGAAATAACTTCTCCAGTCAATAAGCTTGTTCTTAGTGTCTCATTAACTGCTTGCTGAAAATTTTCAGCTTCCTGTATCACATTTTGTACCTCTTCCCCTGTTTTTATTGTAATATTCTCAGCCTCTTTTGGCAAT
>Ga0194111_10008796_pt1 | contig 11064 bp, 10 predicted proteins | sample TA2KigC300mmetaG_FD_146194 | JGI IMG/M metagenome (GOLD analysis project Ga0194111, IMG submission 146194) | Freshwater microbial communities from Lake Tanganyika, Tanzania - TA2015033 Kigoma Deep Cast 300m | ecosystem: Environmental > Aquatic > Freshwater > Lake | place: Tanzania: Lake... | reverse complement strand
AAAAGAAAATCTCGCCGTGCTGCAGCATGCGCTCAACGCCCTGCCCGAAAACCAGAAAACGGCATTTCTCCTGAGCAAGCAGGACGGCTACAGCAACAGCGAAATCGCCGAGATCCTGCAAACCTCCGTATCGGCTGTAGAATCTCTGGTACACCGTGCCAAGAAAAACCTGCACGACAGACTGCATGACTACTATCAGAACAGGTGACATAAAAAAACGCCCGACAACCACATGCAAGGTTTTCCCAAGGCTGTCGTCATAATAACTGAAACGGATTAACACGATGAAACGACACGATAAACAGATAGAAGAACAGATCGGAGAAACCATGCGGCTTCTCGACAGCCTTCCTTCGCTGAAAGCATCGCCCCTTTTCAGGGTTCGCGTTATGGAGCGAATCGACGCCCTGCAGCGGAAAAAGTTTGAATCCGGAGGCCTGAGAGGAAGCTTCAATGTACGTCTGGCGCTCGGAGCGATGCTCGTTGCCGTGAATATCGGATCGTCAGCACTGTTTTTCACCTCTGCCGGGCATATCGGAGGAATATCGGACGCTTCCGGCGCAATAGAACAGCTTCGTGACGATTACGCCGGACCGGAACTTGCCTACTATGTCGAAACGGTCGATCAATCCGGTTCCCTGTCCGGCAGGGAAGACAATCCGAAAGAAAGCGGGCAATCCCGACGTTAGAGTTTTTTTCCGGAGCAACGTAAACGATGACGACAATAACAAAACGACAGCACGATGAAAAAACAGATGATGACGATGATGGCCGTACTGCTCATAGGAGGCACCGGCACGGCTTCAGCAGCAGACTACAGCCGTTATTCCAACGAGGAACTTTCCCGGATGAGGGGGACCATGCAGAATGCGGATGCACAGGAGCGCGAATCCTACCGTTCGGAGTGGCGTAAAAGAATTGCTTCCATGAGCCCCGAAGAAAGACGGATGCAGGCCAAAAAGAACTTACGTCAGTATAACCGTTGCGGGCCCGCAGCAATGAAAGATGCTCTTGGCCTCAGCGACTCCCAGCAGACCAGGCTGCAGGAACTTCGCAACAAACAGTTCGCAGCGGCTGCAAAAGAACGCAGCAAGCTCGTGTCGCTCAGGGAAGAAATGCTGAACGAATCGATGAAAAAGAATCCCGACAACCGTAAAATCGACATGCTGACCAAAAAAATCGGTACGACTCATGCCGGTCTTGCACGAATGCGCAGCGGCCATCTCCAGGATATGGCTTCGATACTCACGACTGACCAGATGGAAAAAATGAAAACCTTCATGCAGAACAAACCGGGAAAAAAACACGGAAGAATGATGCTCTGATCACTTCCGTCGGATTGCGGGGTCGCGGATCTCTGCCTGTCATTTTCCGCGCCCCGTACCCGGGATCCGTTCTTCACAACCAATAAGCGGCTCTATGCCGCAAGCAATCGAAAGCAGCCATGGACTTTCTGACGTCGAAACGATTCATTACCATAACGCTCGCAATACTTGTCGTGCTCAATGTCACATTGCTCGGCATACTCTGGTGGCAGAATATCCGCAAACCCGAACCGCCTTCATACCGGATAACACGCCAATACAGCAAGCATATCTATTTCACCCGGCCGCTCTCCCTTTCCCAAGAACAGGCGCATACATTCCGGGAGCTCCGCAGAAAGCACTTCAGCAAAGTAACGCCAGAGCTGCGATCCATTTCCGAACTGAAAAAAGAGCTGATAGCGGAATCAGTCAGTGAAAATCCGGACAGCATAAAAATCGCCACCCTTGCCGGAGCGATCGGAGCCCGCCAGACCGCTATCGAAAAAGAGCAGGCGGCACATTTTCATGAACTGGCCATGGTCTGCACCCCCGCCCAGCGCGATTCGCTGCGCACCGTTCTCGAGCAGATTGCAGTCAGAAAAATTCGCTTCCGAAACAATCGGACACATGAAGAACCAGGTGCCTCAAGAGAACTCGCTCCCGCCGGCATCAGGGAAGACCGATAAAAAACCGGCGCTTGTCGAGTAGGCCTATCTGCGATCTCGCACCATCCTGCCGATCCTGCCGATAGCGGCAGCGATCTCTTGCCTGAAAAGCAACGCCGCCAGAAGCGCATAGAAAAACAGAAAAAGCACCCGCAAGAGAACTCCCGTCATGACACCCTCGCCGAATCCCGCGACAACCTGCTGCCCCAGCGGAACAGCGGCAATGCCTGCAACAAGCAGAACCAGCAATCTGCCCCAATGGTAGCTGTTGGGAAACACCCGCAGCGAATAACCGGCCATGACAAGACACATGGCGGCCGTACCCGCCACGATTGCATACGCGGCGCCATCCATGCCGCTGACGGGAATCAGCAGCCAGCATCCCAGCCCGGTTACCGCAGCGCCCGTAAACGTAACGACCGGAAGATAACGGGTATTGCCGGTTACCAGTATCCCCGAAGAGAGATTGGTGGATACCATGTCGAACACATAACTCAGGAAGATCCAGGGAAGCACCGATAGTCCTATCCAGTATTGCGGCGGCAGGATATGGAAATTTCCCCCATAATGGTGCCGGACGAGATCGGGCACGAAAAAAGTCGCAGCCAGTGCGGCAAACATGGTTATGACGGTTGAGATGCTCAATACGTAGCGGAACAGCCGCTTCACATCGGGATCGTTGGAATGCTGCAGAAAAAAAGGCTGCCAGGCGAACCTGAACACCTGAATCAGAAGCTGCAGGATAATGCCGAAAGCCGCCACCCTTCCGTAGATACCTACAATATCAGAAGCGACATACCCTTTGCCATAGATCCTCTCGATATCGGAGATCGACATCCTTATAAGCAGGTTGCGATCGATCAGATGGATCAGAAGCCCTGCCATGCCGGCAGGTACGTAAGGCAGGCCGATGCGCAGCATTTCCCGCAGATAGGCAAAAGAAAAAAACGGCTTCAGACCGCGCAGAAGCGGCAGCACAACGACAAAGCTCACCAGAGAACCGAAAATGTTGGCATAAAACGCCCCGGGAAGGCCTGTCTCGAATGGAACAAGCAGAATAACCGCGCTGACGACGACGGCAACGACGCCGATAATGCGGGCTGCTGCGAACCGCAGGGCCTTGCGTTTCAGACGAAGCTCGGCAAACGGAATCACCAGCAGCGTATCGATCCACAGTATGACCGCAGCATAGGTGATGAACTCCCCTTCAGCCGGTCCGAGTCCGATAAGCCGGGCGATCGGCTCCGAAAAAAACGCCATAACCGCCGCAAAAATGGTCGATGTAACAAGCAGGCTGAAAAACGCAGTCGAAAAATATCCTTTCGCGTCGCCCGAGCGATGCAGCATATCGGAAGCCGACTTCAGGTAGGAGGTTTCGAGCCCGTACGAAAAAAGCACGTTGGCAAGTGCGATATTGGCATACACCAGCGTCTGAACCCCGTTATCGAAGGTGGAAAGCGTGTTGGCATAAAGTGGAACGAGAAGATAGTTGAGGCTCCGGGCGATGATGGTGCTCGCACCATAAATGACCGTATCCTTTGCAAGCAGTTTTAACTTTGAAAGCATGAATCTCCGCTGGGGATAACTTACCGGGGATCCTGTCCGGCCTTATCGGAAGCACCGTTTACCTGCCCGGAAGCTTTTCTCCTGAGGATCTCCTCCTGATCGACCTGAAAACGGCCATCCTTCTGCACCACCGGAATCCTTGCGATAACCTCACGGAGATGGCGCTGAGCCTCCGCCTGCTGATCCTTGAGCTTCTGCAACTCCTCCCCCGTCAGTCCGACCGGGTTATCCTTGTCGATAAGGGTATCCCTGAACGACTCGATTTCCATATTCTGCTCTTTTTTCATATATCCGACAAAACGTGAGAGCAGAAAAAGCAGCACGAAAAAAAAAGCGAGAGAAAAAACGAAAAGCACGACCCAACTCATAACCAAAGGTTTAAACGTGGACAAAGATACCCGCCCGTATGGTAATTTACTTGATAGTATCGTTTATTAAAAGACCATTGACCCCTTAATAAATAGAACGCGCGCGAAAAAACAAGCAGCATGAACACAACACCTGCACCAACGGACCTCGTAAGCCGGGGAAGAACGATTCTCGAACAGGAAGCCGCGGCACTCATGCAGATAGCCGGCCGTCTCGACGGAGCATTCAGTCAGGCGGTACGGGCCATGCAGGCATGTCAGGGCAAAATCATTCTTTCCGGCATGGGAAAATCAGGCATCATCGCCCAGAAAATAGCCGCATCCCTGGCATCGACCGGCACAACCGCGCTCTTTCTGCATCCGGCAGACGCAGCCCACGGCGATCTCGGCATCGTCTCTGCGGGAGACGTCGTCATCTGCCTCTCGAAAAGCGGCAGCACCGAAGAACTGAACTTCATCATACCGGCACTGAAGCGGATCGAAGTCACCATCATAGCCATGACCGGAAACCCCCGCTCCTGTCTCGGTCAGAACGCCGACATCCTGCTCGACACCGGCATCGACCAGGAAGCCTGCCCCTTCGACCTTGCTCCGACGACCTCGACGACGGCCATGCTGGCCATGGGCGACGCTCTTGCCATCACGCTCATGCAGGAAAAACGGTTCACTCACCGCGACTTCGCCCTCACCCACCCCAAAGGAGCGCTCGGCAGAAGGCTTACCATGAAAGCGTCGGATATCATGGTTACGGGCAAGGCCATCCCTGTCGTTGCCGAGGACGCGCCCATCAGCAGGGTCATTCTTGAAATGACGTCGAAACGTTACGGCGTTACGGCTGTCGTCGATGAAGACGGGCGGCTCAGCGGTATCTTCACCGACGGAGACCTGCGGCGGATCGTCCAGAAAGGTTCAGAATTTCTCCACCTTCAGGCACGCGCCGTGATGACCGCAAAGCCGAAAAGCATATCGCCGGAAACCATGGCTACGGAATGTCTCGAACTGCTGGAAACCTACCGGATAACCCAGCTCCTGGTCTGCGATTCCGGCAACAGGCCGATCGGCATCATCCATATTCACGATCTGGTAACCATGGGACTGTAAGTCCGGCAAAAGCGGTTCATGAAATGACGAAAGGGCGCTCCGCGGCGCCCTTTCTGTCATTGTCTGAACCGAAGCGTCCGATACGGGCGCATAGCTGTTATCGCCCCAGCGCCTTCAGCATGGCTTCTCCGATATCTCCGGGGTTGTCCACCACGTGGATGCCCGCCGCCTCCATGGCCCGGATCTTGTCCTCCGCAGTCCCTTTGCCTCCCGATACGATGGCGCCTGCATGGCCCATCCTGCGTCCCGGAGGCGCAGTCCTGCCGGCAATGAAACCTACCACCGGTTTCCTGAAATACTTCCTGATGTACTCTGCCGCTTCTTCCTCCGCGCTGCCGCCTATTTCGCCGATCATCACAAGCCCTTCGGTGTCGTCATCCTTTGCGAACAGTTTGACGGCATCTATGAAACGGGTACCGATAATGGGATCTCCGCCGATACCGATGCAGGTGGACTGACCGAGACCGACAGCCGTCAGCTGGTGCACGGCTTCATAGGTAAGAGTTCCGCTGCGCGATACCACGCCGATGGTACCCTTCTTGTGGATGAACCCCGGCATAATGCCGATCTTGGCTTCGCCTGGCGTAATCACGCCGGGACAGTTGGGGCCTACGAGCACCGCACCTTTCTCCCTGACGAACGCATACGCCTTCATCATATCGTTCACCGGAACGCCCTCGGTAATGCAGATGATCACCTTCAGACCGGCATCTGCCGCCTCCATGATCGCATCACCCGCAAAAGGAGCCGGCACGAAAATAACCGACGTGTTCGCTTCGGTTTTTTCAACAGCCTCCCTGACGGTATTGAACACCGGCACCGGACGGCAGAAACGGTCCTTATCGTTACCGTGGTAAAGCACGCCGCCCTTGCCAGGCGTGACGCCGGCAACAACATTGGTGCCGTACTCGAGAATCTGCGAAGTATGAAAGGTGCCCTCGCCTCCGGTAATGCCCTGCACGAGCAGGCGCGTATCCTTATCGACTAAAACGCTCATAGACGTGGTGGTATTTATATGTTAAGGATGTTAAGGTGGAAACTGTACAGGAATGCTACCGGCGCTGCATGTGACGGGCAATACCCATAAGTTTTCCCTCTTCGAAAAAATCGCAGATCAGATGCATGCCCACAGGCAGATTCCGGCTATCGAGCCCGACAGGCACGCTTACGGCAGGCATCCCGACGATGCTGGCCGGCACGGTGAATACATCGGCAAGATACATCTCGAGCGGATCGGCGGTTTTCTCGCCGATGCCGAAAGGCGGAAACGGCGATGTGGGACCGGCAATCACATCGACCTTCTGCAAAGCTTCGCGATACCGGTCCTGGAAAACGCGCCTCACCTGCTGGGCCTTTTTGTAATAGGTATCGTAATACCCGGCCGAAAGCACGTAGGTACCGAGCATGATGCGTCGCTTGACCTCCCTGCCGAACCCCTCGGTTCTCGAATTCACGTACATGGCCTGAACATCCGGACAATCGTCCGAACGATAGCCGTAACGGGCGCCGTCGAAACGGGCAAGGTTCGAGGACGCCTCCGCCGTTACGAGAATATAATATGCGGCGATCGCATAATCGCTTTCGGGAAGCGTAATATCGACCAGTTCCGCTCCGCGATCCCTGAGCTCGTGCAGCTTGCCCATAACGATGCCGCCTACTTCACTGTTGAGGCTATCATGGAAATACTCTTTCGGAACCCCTATTTTCAGCCCTTCGACCACCACGCCATCCATAGCCGCAGCATAATCCGGAACGGAATGAGCCGAAGAGGTCGCATCATGGCCGTCCTTTCCGGCCATCACGCCAAGCACAAGCGCTGCGTCGTCGCAGGTACGGGCAAGCACACCGATCTGATCGAACGAAGAGGCGAAAGCCACCAGCCCGTAACGGGAAATCCTGCCATAGGTAGGCTTCAACCCGACGATATCGCAGAACCCTGCCGGCTGGCGTACCGACCCGCCCGTATCGGAACCGAGAGCAACGAGAGCAAGGTCCGCTGCGACTGCCGCCGCGGAGCCGCCGGAACTGCCTCCCGGAACCCTTGTTTTATCGAACGGATTGGGCACGGCCCCGAAGGCCGAATTCTCGTTCGAGCTGCCCATGGCGAACTCGTCCATATTGGTCTTGCCCAGAAAAATCGCGTCTTCGGCATCGAGCCTCCGAACCGCGGTGGCATCGTAGACGCTTTCGTAGGAATCGAGAATCTTCGACGCGCAGGTCAGCCGGGCCCCTTTCATGGAAATGTTATCCTTAATGGCCATCGGCATGCCGAACAGTCTTCCGGGCTCGCCGCCTTCGGCGAGCTTATGGTCGAGTTCCCGGGCCCTTGCGAGAGCTCCTTCATGAAAAACCGTTATATAGATATTGTCCCCATCATGCCGGCCTATCCGTTCGAGATAACCGGACACAACATCTTCGCAGGTGACGCGACGGGAGATCAGCGCCTCGCGCAGATCCTGATAACTACTGAATTGCACCTCTGTACTGTATTGTTTTTGAGAAAGACAGGAAAACCGGACGGCAGGTCCGGGTCATGAATCGCCGGCAGGCGGAAGCCCCAATCCATGTAAGGTTTGTATAATAAGAAATAACTGCATATTATTCAATTTGAAGTGTTTTCTAATTCTTGCGGCTGAACGCTACTGTACGCGCAGAGCAAACTGCTCCTACGGGGCTGACAACAAGCGATTTCACCCTATGGCCCGCATTGCAACAATGGACCTCTCATCAGCCTTCAAGCCTCACTGGTTCGCATCGGATATCGATTCGCTTGACGCTGAAACCCAGGCCGACCTGAAAAACACCTGCGAACTTCCCCGTCACATAGCCATCATCATGGACGGTAACGGACGCTGGGCGCGACTCAAGGGTAAAACGCGGGTCGAGGGACATGCCGCAGGGGTGGACTCTGTCAGGGACGTGGTCGAAGCCTGCGCCCAGCTCGGCATCGGCTATCTCACCCTTTTCACCTTTTCGACCGAAAACTGGAAACGGCCCGAAAAAGAGGTATCCGCGCTCATGCAGCTCCTCATCCGGGTACTCCGCAAGGAGACCAGGGAACTGCACGACAACAACATCAGGCTGAACGTGATCGGGAACCTGAACCTGCTGCCCGAAAAGGTCCGTCACGTACTCAGGGAAACCATGGAACTCACCAAAAACAACAGCCGCCTGGTGCTCAGCATCGCCCTGAGCTACAGCGGCAAATGGGACATCGTACAGGCCTGCCGTTCGATAGCCTTCGACGTGCAGAACGGACAGCTCGAAGCAAAAGATATCGACGAACAGTTATTCAGCTCATGTCTCTCGACGGCATCCATTCCCGATCCTGAACTCCTTATCCGCACCAGCGGAGAATTCAGAATAAGCAACTTCATGCTCTGGCAGAGCGCGTACACCGAAATCTACTTCACCAACACCTACTGGCCCGATTTCCGCCGAAGCCAGCTTTACGAAGCAATCCGGGACTTTCAGAGCCGGGAGCGCAGGTTCGGCCAGACCAGCGAGCAGATCAATACAAAAAAAACAGCAACCAAGTAAGACCTTAAACCTGACCGACACGGAAGTTCAATGAAAAAAATGCGCAAACTGATAGCACTGGTTCTTGTTGCTCTCGCTCTCGACGCAACCGGCACACCTGTTGAAGCAAAAACGCGGAATGCCCCGAACGCTCCCGCTTCGCAGCAGCGGAACAACGCCCCGGCTCCGCAATCGCTCTACACGGTAACCGGCATCACCTTCAGCGGCCTCGAATCGCTCAAACCCGAAGAACTGGCTGCCAGTCTCCCTGTCAAACCGCTCGACAGAATTGCAATTCCCGGCCCGGAACTCACCGCCGCAATGCAGTACCTCTGGCAGCTGCAGCTCTTCTCGGATATCAGCGTCGAAAAAACCGGGCAGGCAGGAAGAAACGTCACCCTGAACTTCGCGGTTCGCGAACTCCCGCTGCTCGAATCGGTTTCGTTCGAAGGCAACGATAAATTCGACAGCGAAGAACTGCAGCGTACGGCTGAAATAAGAACCGGCAAAAAAGTCAGCGAACAGGAACTGCTCACCGCCGTCAACAAAATCGAAAAACTCTACGCAGGAAAGGGATACCTCACGGCGGGAGCCGAATACCGTCTTGAGGAAACCGGAAGGAACAAGGTCAAGGCAATCGTAAGCATACGTGAAGGCAGCAAGGTTGCCATCGAAAAAATCCGCTTCCACGGCAACAACGCATTCAGCCAGGGTAAACTCAGGGGAGTCTTCAAGGAGACCGCTCAGAACTCATGGTGGAGGAAAATTTTCGGCTCGCCGAAACTCGACAAGGACAAATTCGACGAAGACAAAAACCTGCTCGTCGATTTCTACCGCGAAAACGGCTATCGCGACGCTAAAGTCGTGAGCGACTCGATCTCCTACACCGACGACAAAAAGGGTCTCTTCCTCGACATCCATATCGAGGAAGGGCCGCTCTACTCCATCGGCAACGTCACCTTTACCGGCAACACCAGGGATTTCGCCACGACGGAAATCCTCGAAAAAACATTCAGGATCAAAAGCGGCGACCAATACAACGCAAAACTCATCCAGGAAAGGCTTAACTTCTCGCAGGACAACTCCGACGTCAGCTCCCTCTACCTCGACCGCGGCTACCTCGGCTTCAGGGCAAACCTCGAGGAACAGGTCACCGAACCAGGCAAGGTCGATCTCCTTATCTATTTACGCGAAGGAGAACAGTTCCAGCTTAACACGGTCAACATCAAGGGAAACACCAAAACAAAGGATCATGTGATACGCAGGGAACTCTACACCATTCCCGGCGACATGTTCAGCCGCAAGAACGTGGTGCGCAGCATCAGGGAGATCAACATGCTCGGCTATTTCGATCCCGAATCGCTCAAGCCGGACATCCAGCCCGACGAGCGAAACAATAGCGTGGACATCACCTACGCCGTCACCGAAAAACAGACCGACACCTTCAACGCGTCCGTCGGCTACAGCGGTTCGAGCGGCTTTACCGGCGCTCTCGGCGTCACCTTCAACAACTTTTCGCTGCAGGATATCTTCAACCCCGAAGCATACCGTCCGCTGCCGCACGGCGACGGACAGAAGCTCTCGCTGCAGTGGCAGTTCGGCAACGACGACTACAGCACCCTCGGCCTCTCCTTCACCGAACCCTGGGCTTTCGGCGGCCCGACAGCCGTAGGATTCTCGGTCTTCAAGACGCACCGCACCTACGACTTCACCGACGACGGCATCGAAGAAAACGAAAAAACCATCGACCAGTACGGCGCAACGCTCAGCGTCGGCCGCCGCCTCACCTGGCCCGACAACTACTTCACGATCAACTGGAGGCTGAAATACCTGCACAGCGAAGGCGGTTTCGTGAGCTTCATCGAAGACGAAGGCGACGCGCCGGAAGAGGCGGACGAGTTTTCGATCACGCAGACCATTTCGCGCAACAGCATCGACAACCCCATCTATCCGCGCCGCGGCAGCAAAAATTCGCTCACTGCCCAGCTTGCCGGCGGACCGCTGCCCGGAACGATCAACTTCTACAAGTTCACGCTCAACTCGAGCTGGTTCCTGCCGGTAACAAGAAACCTGATCTTCAACTTCTCGACCCAGCACGGCTACCTCTCAACCTTCGACAAGGACGACTACCTGCCCTACACCGACTACTTCTACATGGGCGGAAGCGGACTTTCGTCGCTGCCGACCATTCCGATGCGCGGTTACGACGACCGCAGCTTCGGCACACAGCTCGACGATGACTCGGAGCTATACGGCGGCACCGTCTATTCGAAATTCAGCACCGAACTGCGCTACCCGCTGACGCTCTCACCCTCAGTCAGCGTCTACGCGCTCGCATTCTTCGAAGCCGGCAACCTCTGGGAAAATATTGAGGCGGTCAACTACAGCGACATGAAAAAAGCCGCGGGTCTCGGCCTGCGCCTCTACCTGCCGATCATCGGCCTCGTCGGTCTCGACTACGGCTACGGCTTCGACCAGGTGCCCGGCGACGACGAAAAAGGATGGAAGTTCATGTTCACCTTCGGCACGAGCGCCGAGTAG
>Ga0194111_10008789_pt1 | contig 11071 bp, 11 predicted proteins | sample TA2KigC300mmetaG_FD_146194 | JGI IMG/M metagenome (GOLD analysis project Ga0194111, IMG submission 146194) | Freshwater microbial communities from Lake Tanganyika, Tanzania - TA2015033 Kigoma Deep Cast 300m | ecosystem: Environmental > Aquatic > Freshwater > Lake | place: Tanzania: Lake... | reverse complement strand
AGTCGATCCGGCGCAGAGTGAGTCTCGGAAACGGCGCAAGCAGCGGCTCGAGCGACAAGAACCTGACGGCGGCAGGGACCTCGCAGAGATCGTGGATTCGGTATTTGTACCGGGGCGTCTCAACGCTGACGCCCATCCAGATGTTCTCCGGCCAAGGCAAGTATGGAGCCAGAGATGCCAAACGCTGCGATCTCTTCGTCAACACCTGAAAAGTGTGCCATCCAGCTCGCTTCATGGTGTCGAAGACCTTCACGATGAAATCGCTCGGAACGTCGTTGTGAAAGAGGTCGCTCATCGAATTGACGAATATGAGCTTTGGCTGCTTCCACTCCAGAGGTAATTCTGCAATATCCTCCTGAAGGGCCACTTTGAAGCCGTTCCGGTATCTGTGGGAGCCCATGGCCTGCAGGCGTGCAGCCATTCTTTCGGCGTAGCAATTCTTGCAACCGGGGCTGATTTTGGTGCAGCCTGTTACGGGGTTCCAAGTTGCCTGTGTCCATTCGATTTTTGATTTCTGAGACATAATGTGCAGGCCATTCCTAGTGTCGTGTTTCCAAGGTTCGTTGATCAATAATTGCTTCACAAATCCGTGAAATTCGCGGGAGTCGCGCGAACTAGGGAGTCCGTCAGACTCCCTGTCTCGCAGAGCAAGACGAGACGGCTGTCGGAGTCTGACGACCTCTGGCTCAGAGTAAGTCTGTAGACCAAAGCTGAACAAATGAGTGTTGATGACTTCTTATGGGAATCTCTCAAACTCCACACTAGCTGTCTTTCAATTGGATGCACCTGTTGTGAATGGAACGCCATCAAGCTAATGTCGAATCTAAGGGAGCAACACGATTTTCCCAAAATGTTCGCCCGCCTCCACTATTCGGTGAGCCTCCCGGACCTCACTCAGGGGCAGCACGCGGTCGATGACCGGTTTCAACTTCCCTTGCTCGATCAGTTTCAAAATCGTGACGAGGTCCCCCTTCCTCCCCATTGTTGAACCAAAGATCTGAAGCTGCTTGTAGAAGACATACCGCAGATCCGTGACGGCGTCATGTCCTGACGTCGCACCGCACGTCACGAGCCGTCCCCCCTTCGCCAGACACTTTATGCTCTCCTCCCAGACGCTTCTGCCGACATGATCGAAAACGACCTCGACACCTTTCCTCTCCGTCAGCCTCCGGACCTCATCGAACACACGCTGTTTGTGGTAGTTTATGACGTCATCCGCCCCCAGACCTCTCGCCTTTGCCGCCTTCTCCTCCGAGCTCGTTGTGGCGATAACCCGAGCACCATGCAGCTTTGCGATTTGAATGCCTGCGCTCCCAACACCGCTGCTCGCCCCGATGATGAGCACGTCCTCGGCCGCCCTGATCTTTGCCTTTTCTGTCAACATCTGCCAGGCGGTGAGAAAGACGAGGGCAGAGGCGGCCGCAGATTCGAAGCTGACCGCTTCACTGAGCGGGATGACGTTGCGCCCCGGCACGGCAACGTACTCCGCGTCGGCGCCGTCCCGTTGCTCGCCGATGAGTCTGTACTCCCTGCAGAGGTTGTCGTTCCCGTTGAGACAATGGGTGCAATGACCGCACGAGATCCCCTGCGCAACTACTACGCGGTCCCCCACGCTGACATGACCGACGGCAGAGCCCTTGTCCGCCACCAAGCCCGCCGCGTCAACGCCCGGGATCATTGGGAGTGGAAAGCGCACTCCCGGCAAGCCATTCCGTACCCAGATATCCAGATGATTGACGGACGTCGCCTTGACTTTGACAAGAACATCCGCCGCTGTGATGGAAGGGGTTGGAATCTCCTCTTCGAGGAGCTTCTCGACACCGCCATGCTCGTGGATCCGAATACACTTCACCGGGTGCCTCCATGATAAGGTGAAAAATGATTCGAGAACATATTTAAAAAACGGAGGAAATACAAGACAGAGGGAAGGGGAGCGCCATCCCGATTCGTACCAAGGTCGAGCAAGAGCTCATTCTAAGCCGCGGTGCTGTCGAACACCGTGAACCTCGGAGTCGGTAATCGTGTCAGGCCCGAAGGACTCCTTCGGAGAGGAAACCCGCCCGGCTATGTCGTTTGCCGCCGTACGGCATCCCGCCTTTTGGTAATTTCTTTTGAGCGGGACAGGCGGGGGCGCAGCCGCTCAGGGGCGGGCTCCTGACACCACAACGCGTCCTATGAAGCGAGGATGTTCACGCCAGGGAGTGACGATAGAGGTGAGCTTCAATAGAAAAGGCTGGCAAGTCCGCGCCAGGGAACGAAAACCTTTGCGGGAGGTCAGGCTCCATCAGAAGTGTTGCCGGCCGCGCCGCGAAAGCTGCCGGACGATGAGACCGTGCGATCACTGCACCTTCGCAGAATCAACCTGCCGAACTTCCGGCTTTGGCTGCGGGGGAAGCACAACGAGCCTTACGTCATCAAATACAGCATAGGACCCGGGATGCAGCGTGCCGCCTTCCGCATCATTGAGGATCGTCAGGCGCACATGGCATCTTGATGCCGCATCCGGCGCCGAGATGTCTTTCACGAAACGCTCAAACTCCGACTTATCTTCGCGGAAACACTCCTCCACTGTGCCGATCGTGCTTCCGGCCGCATTGAGGAAACAGACAATGACGACGGCCGCATCCTTCCCCACAGAATGGAAGAGATAGCGGAGGGAAAGCTGCAAGGCTCTTCCGGGCAGTATGATGTCCTTCTGGCTCATGAGACCGGCTATCTTCGTCCCGTAGAAGTCCTTCACCTCACACTTCACGGCGCGCGTCCCCCTGTAGCCAAGCGGCGTTGAGGAGACAACCGTAAGCGTGCCGGGGATATTGGATGTCTCCCAACCGACCGGCGTATCACCGGAAAAATTCTCGAATTCACCGTTCTTGATCAGATTCCCCGACTGCGTCTGTCCGGTGACGATGACGGGGGCCACCCAGAGGAAAAGAACAACAAATAGCATCCTGCGTTTCATCTCATCATCCCTCCATGTGTTCACAGACCCACCATCCTAGGAAAAACGAAAACCCCGACTATCCATCAATGACGAGGGTCGGGGTTACGATTTGCTGCGTGCGCCGTGTCGGACCCGAGGGAGACCAGCACATTGTACGATGATCTGTGCGTACATCGGGGCGACCTCGGACTCTAGTGACTCCGCGTCGACGAGTCGCATATCCAGATACAAGGGAAAGCGTCATGACCAAGCTCCCACCGAAAGGTACAAAAATCTTCGCCTCATTCAAAGGCAAAGAGTCCCTCGACGAGGCTAATTCGTCGAGATCGATTCCGGAATGACCGCCGTGGCAAAGCCGAAATTGTAGAAGGCCAGCCCCGGCGTCCCGGTCACCAGCTGAAGCTCGTGCCGGCCGAATTCCTGATTGCGAATGACGCTGAACATTCTCGGACCGTCGACGTGGATGTAGCTCCGGCCTGACGCATCGAACGACACGTCGCAACCGGCATTGTTCCTCGAGAGCGGTTCGCCATCCTGGAAGGCGAGGACCTTACAGCGAGATTTGCGCGACGATTCCATGACTGAGCTCACTTCCAGGGCCTCATATCCAAGGGAAACCTCCCCCTTTTCACGAGGTACGCCCTCAAAACGAAGAGACTCTCGCTCGTTGTACCACTTCCCCTTCAGATAGACACGGCCAACGAGATGCAGCCCTTGATCGGCGTATTCGAGGGTCGACTCAGGTCCATACCCTTCGGGATTCCCAATTGTACCCCTGAGGTATCCCAGCTGGATCTCCGGTGTTGCACGGTGGCATATGGCCCCGGGATAGTCCGTGGCTCGCAAGGGTTCTACGATTTCGGGGAGCAAGCCGTGATACCCTGTCTCCACCAGCAAAGATTGCAGGGCGTGCTCGAACCGATCATAGCTCCCCTCAGCCTGGTGGGAATACCGGATGAAGCCGTCCTTATCGAGGAGGTACTTCGTGGGCCAGAGCTGGCTGGCGTATGAAGTCCAGATCACTCCATCGTTGTCTGTCACGACGGGATACTCGATTCCGGCCCGCTTGATTGCCTTCTCCACGTTCTCGGGGTTCTTTCCGAAGCTATACTGCGGAGTATGGACACCGATCACCAACAGATCGAAATCCCTGTATCGGCGGTGCCATTCCTTGAGGTACGGAAGCGTTCGGTTCCAGGCGGCCGATGTGTAGTCCCAGAAGTCGAGGAGGACGACTGTACCCCTCAGCGCCCGAATCGATACCGGCTCAGCGTTGAACCAGTAGTTGCCGAAAAGCTCGGAAGCCCGAATTCTTCCTGGCTCGAAAGTGACCATACGAGAGGAATATATCCACTGGCCATTGGATTATCAACGGAAAAGGATCCAAAAAAAAGGGTCTCATCTGCCCCGGCCAATGCCAGCACAGATAAGATGGCCTTCGACAAAGCAGGTCCTTCAGGGGATTTGGGCGGTCCGAAGGATTGTCAGAAATGGACGAAAGGAGTGTTGTATGCGCAGGAAGAGGGGCAGCGCTGCTACCTCAACGCAAGTTGATAGCCATCATAGTAGTCCATGATGGTTTCGACATACGTCCGGGTTTGCTGCCAGTCCTTGAAGTAGCCAGCGCGAGGTTTTCCACTCTCCCATATGTTCTGGTGGAGAGTGTAGTACCTCTTGGAGAGCAGCGGCAGCGCAGATCTGACGGCCTCCCAGTCATTCGGATCGTCTCCCAGAAAGACAGCCACCGCCTGAGCATCCAGGATACGATTCAGGCCAGCGTTATACGCGGCCAGGGAAAGCCGTATCCTGTTCTCCTCGTTTGTCACTGCTTCGAAGGCACGATAGAGTGAGCGGAGATGGTAGATGCCCGCTTTGATATTGTTGGAGGGGCTTTCGGTCTCCGGAACCCCGAGCTTCATCGCGAGCTCCATTTGCGTTGTCGGCATGATTTGCATCAGGCCGAAAGCACCCCGGTGGCTTCTTGCCGTGGCTGAGAACTGAGACTCGTGACGCATGAGAGCAATTACCAGTCGCCAGTCGAGGTCATATTTGCCCGAGTACTTTTGAACCAACGACCCGTACTTCACAAGGGAGCGTTGAGTTCTGGGGTCTATTTCAGATGGTTCAGCTCGAGCCACTCCGCAGTATTCACCTTGAGACGGATCACTTTCCCTATTGACGAAGGAGAGTGCCGCCATTGGGCGAAAACAACCGGTTTGGAGCAACGGCAAGAGTGCCAGCCCACCGAAGAGAAGGCCGGCGGGGAGCATTTTCGAGAAAAGTCGGTTCTTGAGGTTCCTCATTCTGCCCACCCCACAGACAGTTGCGGCCCGACAACGATTGGATCCCCTCAGGCCAGCCAACTGTCACAATCCTGAAGCGATGGCGAGACACGAATCAACCGCTCAGGACCCACGCGGGGAATAACTCCTTAAATATTAATCTATTCGAAAGTAAGATAGTGATGTTGTTTTAAATCTTTGATGTAACCGCTGGACATCCCGCAAGTTAGCAATCCCTTATATCCAGGTTCAACCCAAGTTACCTCGATCTAACGACAAAATCAAGAGGAATGTTCCGCTGAGCGAGAAACCCACGAAATTTTAGAAATTTCGAGGGTTCCGGAGATTGGAAAACAGCCTCGCGTTAACGGATGATGTGGAATTCGGTCTGGCGCCCCAAAATCCACGCTATCGTCCCGTCAGCCCCAACCTCGACGTCTTCCTCCTGGGCAGATCTCACAGGCTGGTTGTCCCACTCGGGTACGGGCGTGGTGGCCTGCAGTTCGATTGAGTACCACGTGTTGGGGAGAAGGGGCACGTCCCCGCGGCCCGGGACCCCCATCTGGCGATCCCAGAGGCCAATTATTGCGCCCGCTCCGTGACCGTGCTCTCCAACAGGGTGACTATAGACCGTCCCATTAATGCCCTCGGCCTTCATTTGCCGGAGAATATTTCCGAGAATCACATTGCCAGTGACGCCGATTTTCATATTCTCCAGGTGGATGTCTTGCAGACGGTTACTTCTTGCCAAAGTGTTCTTGATTCCTGCCGGAACGTCAGTCTCCCCCTCTCTCAGCACATAGCCCATGTGCTGCGTATCCGTATGCAGGCGCATTCCGACGAGGCCAAAATCACAGTGAAGTACGTCACCCCGCTCGATGATGGGATCAGGGTTGTTTGCGAGGTTGACTCCCTTTCGCTGGATATCAACGCTGGGCTGAAACCACGTCCCGAGCCCGAGTTCCTGCACCTTCTGGCGCATCCACCAAACGACATCCTGCGTGGTGGTCCTGCCGGGGACGATGACGCTGTTCGAGAAGGCCGCTCCTATGATCGCGTGGGCGGTTCTCATCAGGTCCCGGTAGGTCGGGAGCATTTCAGGTATACGAGTGGCGATGTAGTCAAGCGCGATCCTTTCCTCGCGGACCACTCGCTTGAGATATTCGGGACCCAGCGCCTCTCGCATCTGCTCCCACTCCCCTGCCGTCAGGCCATCGGAAAATGCGTGGGTAGGGGATATGTTGACGGCGATCGTCTTGGGATCTCGCTCTGTCACGACCTTTCGGAGTAGCATCCATTGTGCGTCCCCCCACAACTCGGCGTTTCTCAACGTCGTATCCCGATAGGCAACGTAGAGTCCGCCTTGCGACGAGCCTCCCAGCGCAAGTCGTTCGATGCCTTTCTCAGGGCCAAGATCGTTGAAAACGTAGATCGTCCTGCGGCGCGCCGCAAATGTGGTGGCCGAAACGAGGGACGAAAAAACTGGATCCTCGTTGTACTCGCGCATCGTCACGATCCACATTTGCACCTTGTGCCTCCTCATGACCTCCGGCAGCACACGCTCCAAACGAATCTTCAGCCACTCCTGCTGAACCTTGGACTGTTCACGCAGAGGAGGAAGCGGGCTGGCGATTTCTTGGGACTGCAAGCCAGCAGTGAAAACCGTCCCTGCGACGAACAGAGACAGCAACCGGGCTATAGGGCGACGGATCGCTCTCTTGATTCTTTGTGTCAAAACCATTTTTTCCTCCTGAAGTAGATGAGCATGCCGAAACCGATGAACGTCAATGGAATGAAGATGGTCGCAATGATGGTCAGGACCTTCATGACCTCGTTGAGCTTGTTGCTGACGCTCGAAAGATAGATATCGATCATCACGGAGAGCAGCTCTCGTTCATTTTCAAGAGCATCCAGCACTGCCAGCGTGTGGTCGCTGAGATCTCTCAGCTGGAGCCTTCGGCTTCCGTTTAACAGACAACGGATCTTCCGCCGAGATCGCCGCGCGCTCGCCTATCCAGCCCTCCGAGTAGTCGATGCACGAGATTTGGACGGTGCCGAGTCTCTTCTTGCCGACGTGCACCAGGGTTCCCGGAGCCATTCCGGCTTTGCTCGATCGAACACCGCTGAGTCAAACCATAGGCGATCACCTTGTCAGCGTTGGTACTCCTCTCTTGATAATCTGGAGTGTGTTTGCCACGGGGCGTTCCCCCGTCTTGTCTGAAGGGGAATTCACTATGACGCCGTTGACAACCATCGTCGTTGACCCCCCGCCATCGAGATTGACAGCATGCCAGCCCCCGATGGAGAGGAGAAAATCAGCCATTTCCTGAAAGCTCATGCCGATGCTCGTTTCCTGACGCCCGTCGACGGTGCAGAGTAACAGTTTCGTCGTGTCTTGATTGATGGCAACGAACGTGCGCGGGTGGCGAGCCCTAAGGAACGCCACGCTGATCTTCTCCTCGACGTTCGTGCTGTCCGAGACCGGCTGTCCGCCGCGCAGTATCATTCCACCCCCCCCCCGACGACGTTTGCAATGTGCCCAATATCAGGTTCAAAGCCGAGGTATGTCACGAGTGTGTCTCCCACCCGCACGTCCTCCCGCGCTCCCCCGACCGAAGCTCCTCCACCGATCCAGAGCACAGCCTCCTGAGATCCCAGAGTCCTTGATCCTTCGACACCCGATGATGCAACCAAGAGCCTGAGCGTGTCGCCGGCCCGCCAGCCACTTGACACCTTCTGGAGAAGGAATGTCGCCCCCGGGCCGATCCAGGGCGTTGCCGTGTCCGAGAAGGAGGTATGAAGGATGATCGAGTTATTCTTGTGGGCATCGTTAACGCCGGCGATATCGTAGTGCTTTCCCGTCGGCGTCCTGAGCCAACCGCGGAAGGTTAGCCGTTCCATAAATGGACGCCCTGCCACCGAGAACGCGAGGTGCGATCGCGGAGTCGCCAGACCCAGAGCGAACTCCCCGTTGACCACCTGATTCCCAACCGGCCATCCCGTTTTGAAGCTAAAGAAGTCGGCGTTGATCGCCCCGAGGACATGCTGTTCCCTGTCGTTCTCGCGCACCTGCTGGGACGTGCGCACCAATCCAACAGGCCTGAATGATTCGATCGCGTAGCCGGGATTTGAGAGATCAACCTCGAGCACATCCAACGTGTACGGCCCGGCCTTCGTGTAGGATGTATGGACTATCCCCGGTGCCACCGTCACCGATTGGATTGAGTCAGTTCGGACTTCGGCGGCCCCCAAGGAAGGCGGCAGGCCGAGGACGCCCAACGCGTAGGCGACGAGCGAGTAGATCATCCCTGCCCTTCGTGGAGGTATCATACGATTTCGATGATCTTCTGTTTGCCCCGTGTTCCTGAGACGATCGCGATGTGCCGCTTCGGCTTCCGGAAATGCTCAGCGAGGACCTCGATCACCTTCCGGTTTGCTCGACCTTCCCGCGGAGGTGCCGAAACGTAGACGATGAGACTTCCGTCCTCGCGCACCTTGACAACGTTTTTCCGAGCGTTCGGCTTGACGACGACGCGAAGCCTCATGGACGTTCTCTCCAAGACTCCCAGGAAACACAAACCGCACCGTGTGGCAGGTGCGGTGATGGACGAAGTGTAGAGATATTCCCCTGACTCCCCTGGACCCTCACTGTCCCAAGCCCCACTCGAGGACTTCCAGCTTCACACGGGCCGTTCCAGCTTTGACGAGGTCAAGCTCTTTCGCGGCGCCGCGCGAGAGATCGATGATTCGGCCTTCCACGAATGGCCCCCGGTCGTTCACGCGGACGATCACCGTCTTGCTGTTCGTCAGGTTCGTCACGCGTACCATCGTGCCGAAGGGAAATGTGCGGTGCGCGGCGGTCAGGGCGTCCATATCAAAGATCTCACCGTTGGAGGTCAGCTTTCCGTGGAAGTCATCTGCGTAGTATGAGGCCACGCCCTCAAGAGTCAACAACACTCGCCCGCTCGTCGCGGACGGCCCGGGTTTCTCGGGCTTCTTGTCCTCAGCGACGGTGCTTTCATTCGTTTGTGACGACTTTTCGCGGGTGGCAAACCTCGGAGAGCTGGAGCATCCGGCGACGGCAATCCAGGCGAGGGGGATGAGAAGCAAGCACGAAGGAGCTAGGCTACAGGTAGTCATTCATCTGCTTCCGGCGCATGAAGTCGACAACCTCCTTTACCTCCTGCGACTCCCCTTTTCTGCAAATCAGAACCGCATCAGGCGTGCTGATGACAATGAGATCTTCAACACCGATCGCCGCGACAAGCTTCTCCCGTGCGTCGATGAAGTTGTTCGAGGAATTGCGAACGATGACCTTGCCCCTCAATGAGTTGCCATCGGAATCGATCGGCGTCTGGCGGACTACCTCATCCCACGATCCGACGTCACTCCAGCCAAACTCCCCCTTGACCACGAAGGCGTTTCCAGCCTTCTCCATCACACCATAGTCGATCGAAATGCTCCGGATCAAGCCGTAGGTTTGTTCGAGTACTTGCGGATAATTCGGCTCCCCTAAGCTGGCCTGCAGAGGCACGAGTTGTTCGTGAAGGTCAGGCAAATGCAGCTCTATCTCTTTAAGAATGGTTCTTGCCTTCCAGATGAAAATGCCGCTGTTCCAAAGGAAATCACCACTCCGGACGAACCGCTCGGCGGTCTCCAGGTTCGGTTTCTCCGCGAAGGTCTTGACTTGGTAGACTCCTTGCGGACGGTAGGGATTCCGGTCGAGTTCCTCCTCGGTGATCTGGATGTATCCGTATCCGGTAGCAGGATGTGTCGGCTGAATGCCGATCGTGACCAGCGCGTCCCTCTCCTCCGCCACGTGAAGCGCGAGCCTGAGGATGCGAAGGAACTCCTCGGTGTTGCGGATGATGTGGTCGGCCGGAGAAACGACCATCAGCGCTTCGGGATCGACGCGCCGAATCCAGGACGCGGCGAGACCGATGCACGGAGCGGTGTTGCGGCCGAACGGCTCGACCAGGATGTTCTCCTTCGGTATGAGCGGAGCTTGCCGGCTGACGATGTCGCTTTGAATCCTGTTGGTGACGACGTAGGTGTTTGCTGCGTCCGCCAGCGGCAACAGACGACTGATCGTGTTCTCCAGCAGGCTTCCCGAGCCGACGATATCGAGGAACTGCTTGGGGAACCGTTCTCGGCTGAGAGGCCAGAAGCGAGTGCCTACACCGCCGGCCATGACTACGGGAAAAATCTGTGCCATCGATGTCGAATTCTATTCAAAGTGAGATTTGAAGTCCCGAAGAATGTTGATTTCCTCTTCGAACAATCCCGCGCGCGCCTCAGGGGCAGCGGAGACCCAGTGTGCGACAGGCGACGGAATATTTGCGAGAATATTCAAAACGCGAATATCGTCGAGCAGCTGATTCTCCAACACGTATCGGAGGAACTCCGCCAGCAGGGTGGAGAAGAGGCGGAAGTCCTCCGGGAAGTCTCCCGCACCAACAGCTTCACACTCGTTCACGACTCGTTCCAGCAGCGTGCTTCGCTGCTCTTCCCCGCTTTGAATCGCCTCAACAAACCGTTCCAGCAGCACCGAGAAGGTCTCCGAGCCTCCCCCGGCAGTTGCCTCAGCTGCGCCGGCGGCCGGCTGAGGCTGATCTTCAGCCATCGCCGCTTCACCGACCGCACGCCGAAATGAAGAAAAGACCAGAGTCGTGTCTGCCGGCGATGGCAAAGTCGCAGAGGCGTCGCTCTCCGCCTGCTGCGCGATCCACATCAGGCTGAGGGCAAAATCTGAAAATCCTTCCACCGTGTAGAGCGACCGCAGCTCCGCCTGGAGGTCCGGTGCGGACTGTAAGCGATGCTTGATTCGCTCAAACGTTGCTCGGTTCTC
>Ga0194111_10008777_pt1 | contig 11084 bp, 24 predicted proteins | sample TA2KigC300mmetaG_FD_146194 | JGI IMG/M metagenome (GOLD analysis project Ga0194111, IMG submission 146194) | Freshwater microbial communities from Lake Tanganyika, Tanzania - TA2015033 Kigoma Deep Cast 300m | ecosystem: Environmental > Aquatic > Freshwater > Lake | place: Tanzania: Lake... | reverse complement strand
CTAACGTCTCCCCTCTCTCCCTCCCACACTCACACTGCGGACCTTCTGCGGTGTTGTATGGCCTACCGCAGGTCTTACAGCTTACTGTTCTCGAACCCACGAAGTCTGTCATGGTTCCACCTCGAAACGTATATTTCTGGGTTCGGCGGTAACGATCGTGCCATCACCTAATTCAACTATTCCAATCGTAAAGGTAAAGATTTCCTCAAAGGTTTCATCACCCCATTGATGAAATAAACCATCTGCCTCTTCCACATGCCAAGATTCTTTACCCGCAAACTTATAATATCTTACATGACATTTTCTATACATGACTTTCCTCCTTTTAAAGTGGACGGCCAACGCACTACCCTGAAGGAGAAGTCTTTTGTGTTAGCCGCCATTCACTTTCCCCAGATTATAAAATATATCGTCCACAGCCCCACAACTACCATCAGCCCCAAAATCACATCATTAACTGTTGCTACCGGCTGTAGTCCCATTTATTTATTTCAACTCTACCCCACAAGTTTTAGCATACTCTACAAAATTCGCTTCCACTTCAATAGGTATCTTCTCATTATTATAAAGCCTTGACTTTGCATAGTATGTCCCATCATTCTTAACCAACCACATAGCTCTCCACTTTCCATCCTTTGAATCCTGTTTCTCCCTTGCGTTATAAACCTCATCAAACCAAAGAGGAAACTTATCTTGAAGTTGCCCTCTTGCATAGGGGACTCTCCATATCTGCCCAGTTAATTCACTCTTAGTAACGTCCTCATGGCAAATAACAACTAAATGCCTCCCCGTCCCTAAAACTTTCATCAACTCATTTTGCACCAGCATTTTCTCCTTATTATAATCTGGTAAGGTAATCCCCTCATCCTTACCCCCTCGAATTTGATGAGCATTTAAAAATGCTATATGAGCCATACATAAATCAGCTATCGTCGTCAAAGTATCCCAAACTAATACTATATACTCAGGATGTGAGATAAAGTACTCATTCGCTTTTTTAACCTTATCCCATCCTTGAGGTATAGTTCCTTTTTCTAACCTATCTGGAGGTATCTCAATATAATCTATTCCTTCCACTCCTCTATTAACTAACTCCCCTTGGTCGGCATCTACTACCAAAATAGGTTTAGGCAATGTTCTTAGAGCCCAAGTCTTACGAGTCCCTGTAGGTCCATAAATACAACACTTAAACTGATAGCCCTTCTCTAAATTAATCTCGCTTGCTTTTTTAACCTCTATGTCCACTTAGCTTATCCTCCTTTTTCAAAGTATTCCATTCAAGGCATTAATAATATCTCTAATCCCTATACTTTCTCCATACTCCTTAACATAAACCATTAAGGAGTTTCTCATCTCGTTGTAGTGCATAAGATTCTCCTCTCACAAATTATTTATTCATACACACCCAGTAACTCGAAGTTGATTTTTTAAGCACTGGAGTACACCCCTCAACTGGGTCTGAAGGAGACACTTTAATTGATATTTTTTTATACTGACTTATATAATAATACTGTAGCTTACTCGAAAATACTTCCATCTCTTTTGTAAAATCTTCTAATTCTGAACCAAGCTTATTAAACAACTCGCTTATAAATGCTCTTGATTCTGCAACAGAGTTAAAACTAACTTCAAACGAAGTTAAGTTAACATAAGTCCTTGGAATATCATCTCCAAAGATCTTATCAATAGCCTTAGCAATATCCATCCTTGCAGCAAGACTATCATAAAGCTCCCTAATCTGTTCCTCTCTCCATTTCTTTATCGCTACAAAATTCTCATTTACTCTCTCCACCATTGTTGTCATAGTATTGTCCTCCCTCCTACTTTTTATTTACTAACTCAACCAAAACATCTCCATGACATCTTTTAGGCTTACACCAACAACCTAATACCTTCCCTTCTAACTCCTTAAGCCCCCTAACCAAATGAGGCTGCCCTTTAATCCACTCTCTGTATTTATCTATTACTTGCTCCCTAGTCCCATCTCTTCCAATCTTAAAAGGATTCCCCCACTTAGAAGGTCTCCCAATATAAACATCATAACTCTCTTTCTTACAATGAACTACTTTCATCTCTCAATCCTCCCAACTCCTCCATTTACTCTCTTTATAAAACGTAGATGCCATACTCTCAAACGTATCTCTATTCGACTTACACAGTGGCATATACTCACACCCCTGAAAACTCGGACAACTGTGAGTCCTCTTAGCCCAATACCCCAATCTCTTACACTCAATTATTCTCCTCGCTGTATTTATAACTCCCCTCCTAAATTCATCAAAATCATCTTCGTTAAACTTAATATTATCCCTCACTAACTCAACCCTCTCCCCTCCTACCTCAACTTTCTTCTTCACCTTCGTTCCAATTAGGTCCAAAAAAAATGTAGGATTCACTCCCATGAGTTCTTTAACTCCTAGAGCATACCCTACAAATTGGTTGTTAGGCTTAATTATTGTAAACTGAGATCCTACATACTTAGAAGTTTTCCAATCCACCAAGCACACATCTGAGTCCCACTCCCCTATACGATCAATCCTCATTTTATAAACTATCTCCAGTTCTCCATCTGAGATAATTATAGAATGACCTATCTCAAGCTTTAATGTCTTAATATAATCTTCCTTCCATCTCTTAAAATATTCATCCAGTATAATTATCCCATTTCCTGGACTCCTTTCGTCATCCTTCTCATCAAACCATTTAGCATACTCTTCAGCGAAAGCTCTCAAACATTCGTCTCTACTTTTACCCAAATAAAATGCCTCAACTCCCTTGTGAATAGCTATCCCAAAAAAAGGAGCCATCGAAGTTGGTTCGAGAGGGACTAAATCTAAAACGTGTCTTAAGTAATACTTCTGCTCGCATGAGTCAAAGCACACCCTTGAAGTGTTATCTATCTCCAATAACATCTTTATCCTTCCCTCATTTCTTCTTATCAACTTATATCAACTTCTCTCAACAATCTCATATCCTCCTTCTCCCCTTGAGTTTCAAGCTTCTTCCCATAATACTTAATTGCCTGTGAGATCAAAAAAGTCATATCCCCCCTGTGAAGACAGAACTTCTTCAACCTCTGCAGATCATCTTCCTCAACCTTAACATGAATATCTCGAGTAGCCATCTTATTTATCACCTCCTTCCCAAACCGAGTTATAAAACTTCCTAAAATCAAACTTCTTATTATCCTTCTCAAACTCCAGAGCAAACATATTAAAAACATCATCTAAGGTAGCTAAACCAGGTTTCTCAGACAGATCTCTCAATATCTTAGCCACCTTCTCATAATGCTCCTTACTAAACATAACTTTGCCATCCTTTCTAACTATCGGTAACCTACATTTAGACATCTTCGGTTTATAACCACACTTAGAACAAACAATTTTACCTTCATTATCCCAATCTTCCCAAGGCTTCCAAACCTTCCCGCATTTAGAACAACTTAATTGCATCTTTATATTTCATCCATTAATGGACTCAGAGCATCAATTTGATCTCCTGACTCCACAATCATCCACACGATCCTCTACATAATTCACCCTAAACATTGCCATAACTAATATCCCTATTATGCCTCCAACTAAAAATCCCACAATACACCCAATTATAAATCCTAACCAGAACTCGCTCATATCTCCCTCCTCAATCCCACCCCCTACAACCACAATAGTATCCATCAAACTTCTCTGCAGGAAGGTGTTCAAAGAAAGCCAATTTAGTCTCAGACTGCACTTCCTTTCCACAATAGCTACATACTGCCTTCCTCCCATCCAAATTGGGCTGTTCGACAACTTCATTAGCCCCCTTTACAATCCCAATACATATCGCACAGACTGGGTTACCCCTTCCATCTTCTGCGTTAGCAGCATGTCCACACTTCATCATCTTCCCTGCGTGTTTCCAACTCATACTCTCCTCCTCTCCCTCAGCATCTTAATAAGAGCTTCTTGATCCTCCTGAGTTAAATCCTTTAACAAACTAGAGAAATTATCTCTTTTCCTTATAACTTTTTCTTCCTTCGTAGGAAGCGTAGCTCTCAAAGCTCTCTCCTGCTTAATTTCTTCTCTAAGCTCCTCTTTATTTATCTTCTTAAACAACTGACCCCAAAACTCATTAACTCCAGATTTAACCAGGAACAACTCAGAAGATTTAAAACTCATAGGAATACTAGTACTACTCTTAATATAACTACAATTAACAAATTCCCCCACAGACACAACACTCGCAAGATACCCTCTTGGAGTCCTCACAATATCATTCTTTTGTATTTTTTCCATCTTTCGGTCCTTTTTTATTTAAAAGTTTTAAAGCCAGATATATCTTTTTTCTAAGAAAAATTTCTTCTTCGGTAAATATACTATTTAATGAATTAAGTCTCATTGGAAAGTCTACCACGAGTTTAGCATCTCAGCCTCCAATAGTCTTAATTATCATAAACACTAAAATCACCCAAACTGAGACTACAAAAGCTATCCAGATAAACTCTTTACTCATTATCTTCTTCCTCCTTTTCTTCATACTTCTTAATCTCTAACTCACTCGGAAACTTAGCTCTTTCTGCTAACATCTTACCATCAAACACAAAAGGAAATCCCCTTATAACATACCCCTCAACTATCTCCATCTATTCCACATCCTCCACTTTCTTAAATTTAACTCCATTACAATCTATCTCATCATGACTCTTTATAATTTCTAAATACATCTTAGCATACTTCTCACAACTCTCATTATCAAAATTAGTAGCCGATCTAATAAAACCAAACAAACTAACTTTCATATCTAAAACTAAAGGAAACTTTCTTTTCATATCAGCTTACCTCCTCCCTTTCAACCAACTTAGCTACTCTCTTAAACCAACTCAACGCATTAAACCTAGCTCCTCTCTCATAACAATTTAGGAACTTTCGACAAAAAAACTCCGAGGACTCATAAAGATACACCCTATGATTCACTCGGAGTTTTACTAAATTTGGATATTGATAGCTTAGGAGAACTAACTGTTTACTCATTATCTAACCCTTTGGATTGAATATAACGGGATTGAACACAACATTATTGTATGCATGAATGATGCCATAAAATAAAAAATAATTGTTTAATGATTTCAATATGTTATACCGCATGACAAAATGTCAATTTATCGAATTGTATAATTTACGACCCCCAATGTGGAAAATCATCATAACATATTGATATTATTAATGAATTCCAATGCCCAAATTTTATACATATGCCCATTTTCAGAAGTTATTCAGAATATTCGTTAAAAAACCTTATAACGTATTGATATTATTAATGAATTTCGATTTGAAAACAAAAACGTTAACCCCTCGAAATCATTAATGTTTTTATTTCTGAAATTCTGAACCAATCCTCTCGCTCTGGCTATATCCATACGTAGCCATACATACATAGCCATACACATAAGGGATAGAGGGTAAGTAGCCATAAGGGATAGAGAGTAGTAGGTATATGTATTATAATAAAAAAAATATATTTCTATATATATGGCTACTCTTGGCCCTCCACGTCCGTCCACATCCATAGCGATAGCGAGAGAACGAGTTCAGAATTTCAGAATTATAACGTATTGATTTTATTGATGTTTTTAAAATCGTTTTCAAATGTAAATTATTTAATGATTTCAATATGTTACGTGATATTTTACGTAATATTCTGAAACGTAATTCAGAATGATTTAAAAACATAATGATTTCAACATGTTACAACGCACTTAATCCCAAACCTCCATACTTTCCTACCTCAACCCTGAGTTATTGTTAGTTCAAATTATCATGTGATTATGTTCAAAAATGTTACTCATTATGTTCAAATTTGTTATTAGCTATGTAAATTGTATTAGGTATGCAATTTTTATATAGTGCTCATAATTATACAAATTGATGCTCATAAATGGGCTGCGTTAACATATTGAAATGATTGAATAAATTTGATAAATGCCCGTTTAATGCCCAAATTTATACAATTTATAGCTATGCAAAATTTACATATGAGGGATAACATATTGAATTTATTGATGAAAATTTTTTTTATGTTTCGGCACTCGGATTGCATTAATATATAATCAAATGTTCGATGCTTCTTGACAACCGAATAAGGACAAATTGTCAGTCGAATAGACGACAAACGACAATTTGTTTGATTAATTCACAAAACTGAATTAATCGAAAAATCTAAAAAATCGGAGGTAAAATGAAAACAATTGTATTGTCAAAAAACGAAGTCGTTAACGGAGTTAAACAATTTATTGGTTCTCGACAAATTGAAGAGCCCGAAACATGGGTCGAATTTGTCGAATTGATCAACGACGAAAAGCCAAATGCAATGTCTGACTGGAAGTCTGGACGGCGTGTCAGAATTCAACGTGAAATCGCAGGCTCGACATCGCAAACCGACAAATTGGACAAGCTTGCAAAATCTGAAGGGTTCAATTCATTCGACGAAATGGTACGAATTGCAAAAGGGACATTGTAACAACGTTGTAACAAACCTTCACAAATAGCCCTGTTAAATTTTTCAACAGGGCTATTTTTTTATATAACATTGTGAAAACTATTCACATATTAGCTTGTAAATGTGAGGGCTTTCACAAACGTATGAGGACATTATATCAAGCGCTGACAAAATGTCAACAGCATATGACAAAATGTCAAAGGAGGGGAGGGAGGAGGAGTTTAGATCCCAAAAAATCACAAAGCCCCTCCTCTATATCTTCACTATATTTGCGTAAATCCATAATGATCCATATATGTCCTCTTATGTATTCAAGACATCAATTTGATACGTTGAATACATTTGTGGTTGGTTGTGGTTGGTTATGGATTAATTACTCGACATAAAATATAAATCCTATCATAAAACATAATTCTTGACAACCTAATAACAATATGTTACAATTGCACTCAAGGACTAATTTAATTATGGAAACAAAACTCGAACTAGCCCCTAAACTCAATCAAGCAGCGAGAATGAAAAGTTTAGGTTTCTCGAATAAAGAGATTTGTGATAAGTTGGGAATTTCGGATTCGCATTTAAGTATTCAAAGTAAGTCGCCATTATTCCTCAGTGTGGTTAAGGAACTGAGGGAAGAGTTAGATGAAGCGACGAAGGTAGCTCAGAAGATATTAATCGAGAGTGCTCCCCAGGCGGCTGAGAAGTTAGTTAATATGTTAGAGAGCACTGAGCATCAGGGGCTTAAGAGATTATTAGCACTTGATATATTAAGGGGTAGTGGTGCAATTAAAAACGAAAGCTCAACTCCTCAGATTAATATAACTTTGAGTGAAACTAAGATGAACGTTATTTTAGAAACAATTAATCAGATTAAAGTTAGTGGAGGAAATGGAGCGATTAAGGAAATAGAATAAATGTCTAACGAGTTACTCGAACGAGCTAAAGCCTCTCCTCAATTCCTCATTGAGTTAAGAGAACTTTCTAAAAAGTCTCTCTACTTCTTAGCCAGAGCAATCCTCGGATTTAGTGATCTAACCCCTCATTTACACCAAGAAGTCTGCAACCGGATTCAAGATATGAGTTTAAAGCACCAACTCATATTACTTCCTCGGAAACACTTTAAGAGCACAATATCAACAATTAGTTTCCCCATCTGGGTTCATATTCAAGATTTTATCCCTGAACTTGAGATGCGAGGGAGTGATGTTAGAATACTAATTGCTAATGAGAGCTCAACCAATGCTGAGCACTTCCTAAATATTATTGAGAACTTATGGGATACTAATGAGTTACTCGGGATATTGTTTCCTCATTTAATCCCAGATAAATCTAACCGTAAAAGATGGAACGCTAAGGAGATGTTACTTAATAGGAAGGCTGTTTGGCCAGAGGCCTCCGTAGAAACAATAGGAGTAGGTGGTGCAGCTCAGAGTAGGCATTATGAAATACACATTTTAGACGATCTTATAGGAAAGGAAGCTATGGAATCTGAAGTAATCATGTCCAAGGCGATAACTTGGTTTGATTACTCAGAATCCCTTAGTGTTAGCCCCATGAGATATGTCTCCAGAGTGCTCGGGACTAGATGGAGTAAACGAGATATATACCAGCACATAATGGAGAAAGATGCTAAAAAGTTCTCAATCTACTCCCGAGAATGCAGAGAAGACGGTAAGCCTATTTTCCCTGAGTGGTATACTAACGAATATTTTGAGGACCTCCTCCAAAAAAACCCCGCACATTATTTTAGTCAATACTGTAACAATCCAACTGATCCAGCAAGTTGTGATTTCAAAGAAGCTTGGCTCAGATATTATGAGTTTGAGCGAGTAAACGACAAGCTCTACATTCACTTCCAAGGAGACGATAAGTTAGTTCCTTTTAGTGATATAGATATAGTCGCTGCTTTTGATCCCTCGATAGATGAGAAGCCCACAGCATCGAGGAGAGCTATAGTATTCTGGGGAATGGACTCTAAGGAGAGATGCTTCCTCTTAGATACTTACGCCTCAAGAGACACTCTCGACAAAGTTATGGATAACATCTTCTTAATGCACTCCAAATGGCATCCAAGAGTATTCGGAGTTGAAGCAGCAGCTCTCCAGAAAATATTCATAATTGTAATCGAAAAAGAATGCCGAATAAGAAAGCAATATATTAGCTGCACTCCCGTTAAGGTTAGCACAAATAGAAGTAAAGATGCCAGGATTAGAGATATACTACAACCAATAGCGAGCGAAGGTAGGATGTTTATAAAAAGATCCGATATCGAGTTTACACAGGAGTTCATAGACTTTCCACAAGGGAGAACTAAGGACATTTTGGATGCAAGTGCTTATTGTATCCAGTTGCTTAGAACTCCTCAAAGTGAAGAAGAAGCTCAAGCTGAAGAAGAGTATGAAGAGAAGATGTTAAATCAAAGATCGAGTGTTACAGGGTATTGATGTGCCAGTTTATGATCCTAAAGAACACCAAACGGAAGTAGGTAAAATAGTTGAAAGTTTCATAAAATCAATTCCAGGTTCTAAATATATTTTACCTGATCCTTATGAGCCTACTAGTTATATTAATCCGATAGTAGCTATAACCCGAGGACAGTTGATGAATAAGTTGGGTGAGTTGCTTGAGGGATCGTATCCGTCAAAAGTTAAATCTACATTAGCAGTAGGTCAAAAGATTCCTCGTAAGTTATTAAAGGAAATAGATGAGTTTGGATCTTTTAGTGAGTTACCAAAAAGTAAAGCTAAACAAGTGGAAGCAAGAGAAGGAGCTTATAGAGGAGCTACATGGTCAAAAAGGAAACCAAATAAAGTTATGGAAACACAAAAAACAACAGTAGGACTAAATCCAAGATTGTTTGCTCCTTCTACATCTGCTCACGAATTTGCTCATGAGTTATACTACATGTTACCTGAAGGGGAACAAAAATTTTTAAGTAAAACCTTTCAAAATATGTCTAACGATAATCTTAATAACTTAATAGGTAAAACAAGAACAAGTATATTTAACTCTTCAGAACTCTTCTCAGAAGCTTTCGCTCAATATTTATTAGAAGGAGATAGATCTAATTTTAAAGAATTTCCTCCTTTTGTTAAACATTTAGTTAAAAAATATTATAGACTAATGAAATAAATAAGGAGGTGGATGGTCAGTGAGGACATCGAAACGGTGATATGCCAAACGGACTAAACATCAACATTTCGGAAGCTCAATTTAAGCAGGCTACAACATCAGAACAGAACTGGATGATTTTTAAGGCTACAGAGAAGATCGATCAAACTGGTTGTTCTTATGGGAGACAATACCACAAAAAAGAAACCTGGTCTAAACTCGTTGTCATGTCTGGGGCATTTGGCGGTGCCCTTGGGACGGCGATAGGGGTGTGGGCTTTTATAGCAAGATGAAACTTAAACTAAACCGAATCCAGTTTACAGAGAAATCTACCATTGGAGAACTGTGGGTGGACGATGAACCGGATAGGTTTTGCTTTACATTGGAAGATGTGGCTCGTGAAGCTGGTGTTAAGGTGGCTGGACAGACGGCAATCCCTGCTGGTCAATATGAGGTGGTCATTAACTGGTCCCAAAGGTTTAAAAGACCTATGCCGTTACTTCTTAATGTTCCTAATTTTGAAGGAGTTAGGATTCATTCGGGCAATACTGCGGCTGATACTGAAGGTTGTATATTAGTGGGATTTAACAGGGCGCCTGATTTCGTAGGCAATAGCAGACAGGCGTTTGATACTCTATTCGCAACCATGCAGAGGGCACTTCAACAGGAAGAAAAGATAACAATAGATATAGGCCCAAAGGAGCATGTAGTATGAAAGAAAAACTCGTTGTGATTGGAATTGTATTTAGCCTAATTGCTGTAGTTTGGGGGGCAAATAAATATTTTGACCGATATGCCCTATGTGCAGACGTGAAGCAACAGCAACAGATGAATGAGTATAAGTTTAAGTCTATAGACCTCCGAACGATTAACCAGCAGATTTATGAACTCCAGAAACAATTCGGGGTTACTCCTGGGAACAAAGAGAAGGCGGCAGAGTTAGAGATGTTGAAGCAGGAACGCAAGCAGATAGAAGATGAGATGCGGGACTTAAAAGAGAAGAAGTGAAAGGAGGTGAAGCGAATGAGAACTTGTCGCTGAAGCCTTGCAGGAACGAGGGCGTGTGATACATGCCCCAATGGGCCAAGTGGTTATGGCGTTTGGTATGTGCCTTATTATGTTCCTCCATTATTGACGGAGCCAAGGGTTTTACCCGAACCTAAAGTAAAGAAGATCACAGAAAAGTATCAAGATGGTAAATTGATTGAGAGAATTATCGAAGAGTGAAAGGGGGTGATACGGATGAATGAAGACTTGGTGAAATTCGGCGGGTATACGTTGCCGTTTTTGATGACGGCATTTCTTGCGGTTATTTACCAGTTCCACGTATTCAGCGACAAGATGAAGAACCTTATTGCCCTGCTACTTGGGGTAGGGTTAAGCATCCTGTTCCTATTTTACAAGAGGATCCCCTGCAACATTGTCAACATCGTGGACTATATAATCTACGGATTCCTTCAGGGAGCAGCAGCAGTTGGGTTATGGAAGACGTTAAA
>Ga0194111_10008775_pt1 | contig 11085 bp, 9 predicted proteins | sample TA2KigC300mmetaG_FD_146194 | JGI IMG/M metagenome (GOLD analysis project Ga0194111, IMG submission 146194) | Freshwater microbial communities from Lake Tanganyika, Tanzania - TA2015033 Kigoma Deep Cast 300m | ecosystem: Environmental > Aquatic > Freshwater > Lake | place: Tanzania: Lake... | reverse complement strand
TGCCGCCCTCTGAGCGGCCCTGCTGGTGACTGCGGCCACCTTTGGCGGCTGGTGGGCGGCCGCCCGCCAGCCCCCAAAGGCCGACCAGGCACTTGGCAGCGGACAATTCTGCCGCATTTCGCCTTGAATGGCCACCCCGAGCCAGGCACACTCCAGCCGCGTCGAAAAAGCAAATGCCTATCAGTCTTCACCGGCGCCTATCCCTATACCGTGGTGCTGCTCCTTGGGGGCACTCAGCTCGTCGTCGACGATCCCCAAATCTGCATCAACTGACGCCGCGGCATCCGCGCAGGGTGTGCCCGGGCCGGCCCGGCTCGCACACCCTCAGCGTCGAGTGCGGAATCCCAGGCTGCCTTCAAAGGCGCGCTGTGCCGGATGACCGCCCCGGCACGCGCCGGGGCAGCCCCGGAGGCCGGGAGAGGCCGCCTTCGGTGAGCCGAAACGCCATCAGCGATCGCCGCTTCTTGGGTTGGACAGCAGCCATCCTCCTGGCGTAGGGTGGCAGGGTCGACATGGCCTTTGAACCCGATGGAGAACGGAACCGCCGCTGATATCAAGTGTTGTTGCGAAAGTGCGTGCAGATTGAATTCCTCCTCTCCGGCCCTTCGGGCACCCCCTCCCCCGCTCGGAGCGGGGGGGACGGGGTGAGGGGGTGCTCCACGTCCTGGTTCTGTGCATCTGCTTTCGCAACTATCCATAGACGGCGATTCCGCCCTCCCACATCCCTTTGGGAAGCACCGCGCATGAACACTCCAGCAACCTCTTCCCGGGTCACCGCCGACGCGGCGAGCAGGCCACGTTCCGCCCGCTTCCGGGCCAACCTGATTCAAGCTCTGGCCGGCCTGGTGACCACGGGCGTGCTGCTCCACGCCGACCCCGGAGCGCCCGTTCCCCTGTGGCCCGACGGCGCACCAGGCGCGCTTGGCACGGAGGCCAAGGACATCCCCACGCTCACTCCCTATCTGGCTGACCCAGGCACCGCCGGCGGCGCGGCCATCGTGGTTTGCCCCGGCGGGGGCTACGGCGGACTGGCGGCCCACGAGGGCCACGATTACGCGCTGTGGCTCAATCAACACGGCGTGACGGCGCTGGTCCTCAAATACCGCCTCGGCTCCCACGGCTATCGCCATCCGATCATGCTCGGGGACGCCGCCCGGGCGGTCCGTCTGGCCCGCGCGCGGGCGGCGGACTGGGGCATCTCTCCGCGGCGCGTGGGGATCATGGGGTCGTCGGCCGGCGGCCATCTGGCCTCGACCCTCCTGACGCACTTCGACGCCGGCCAACGGGACGCCGCCGACCCGGTCGAGCGCCAGAGCTCGAGGCCGGACCTGGGGATTCTCTGCTACGCCGTCATCACCCTGAGCACTTACACGCACCAGGGGTCGAAGAACAACTTGCTCGGCAAAGATCCGCCGGAGGCCCTGGTCAAGCTCCTCTCGAACGAGCTCCAGGTCACCGCCCAGACGCCCCCGTGCTTCGTTTGGCACACCTTCGAGGACACTGCCGTGCCGGTCGAGAATAGCCTGCAGTTCGCCGCCGCGCTGCGCCGGGCCGGGGTGCCGTTCGATCTCCATGTGTACCAGAAGGGCCGGCACGGCATCGGGTTGGCGGCCAAGCCGCCCTTCGAGAATCCGCACCCCTGGGCCGGCGACTGCCTCTTCTGGCTCGGAGAACAGGGCTTCCTCAAACGGCCCTGACCGGATTGCGGTTTGCCCATTCCCGTCGCGGTCGGCCGTTCTGTCGCGCGGTCGCTGAGCGCTTACGCCTTGGACGGGAGAGTGGGCGGTCTTCCCTGACGATGGATCCGACGGATGGAGGCAAGGCGGATCATTCTCAGTAGCGTCTCACTGCTGAGGCCGGACGTTGCGCCAAGGTGTTGTCCATCAGGCTGTCAAACTCCGCCCAGCGTTGCGCCGCCTCGTTCCGAGTGGACTCGCTGGCGGCATCGTAGGCTCGCACCAAGCGTTCAAGCTCCGGGTGCATCTGGGAAGTACTTGGCAAGGAGGGCGTCCGTTTCCGCTTCGGGGATGGGTTAGTGCGTCAGTTCCCAGAGTTCCTCCAACTGGCGGAGTGTGGCGGCCACGGGGCGAGCCAACTGCGGATGCGGCCACGCGGGGTCCAGCATCTGCCCGGGCATCAGGCGGGAGAACCGGATCAACCACGGCAGAACCCGCTCGTTTTCCTTCAGCGCCGCTGCGGAGGGCTCGCACGATAGGAGGCCTTCGCGGTGTCACCGCCTGAAGGCGTCACATGTATTCAACCATTGTTCGACGTAATCGGCGGCCATCGCGGTGACTCATGAGTAACGCCATGTGCCCCTCCACCCGAAGCGGAGGCTCAGCCAGAAGTTCCACACGCTCACCAGCACAATCGCGATCAGATTGGCCAGGTACAGGTTCATCCCCAGCCAGCGAACCTGCACCTCGAGCAGCAGCACGCTCCAGCCAATCCCGGTGGCGCAAATCAGATTGAACTTGGCCAATCGCCACAGCCGCCCCGCCCACCCCTCGCCCCGCGCTCCCCAGCCACGAAACGTCCAGAGCTCGTTCCAGATGAAATTGTTAATCAGGGCCACCTCGGCCGCCAGCGCCTTGCTCAAGCTCAGGTTCCACCCCAACCCCGGCCCCGAGACCAACAGGTGAAGCACGCCCATGTCTACCAGCACACCGCTCCCGCCCACGAAGCAGAACTGGACATAGCGCCGCAGCAGTTGCCCGACCTTCACCCAGGCCAGCAAGCCAGTGCCGGAAGCTCCAGACCTCGTCATCATCGTTCCCGCCAAGTGCTGCGCTCTTGCAGCCACTGGATGTCCGCGTTGCCCGGCATGACCGCGTCGTCGCGCGGTGGGGACACCGTGCGCGCATCCTGCCACCGGTGCAGCTCGACATGCCCATCGGCGAAGCTCAAATGCGCTCCGCCCCGGTGCAGCACCCCGGGCTTGTCCCGCAACACCCACCCGGCCGGCTCCTCGAGCCGGAAATCCCATTGCAGCGCGAAACTGCCGTCGTTGATGGTCTCGACCCGCTCCTCGACGAAGGTCAGCGCCTCGGCGGGGGAAGGTTGGGCGATCTCGCCCAACCGCCGATAAGTTCTGGCCACCGGGCTTTCCACCGGCGACCCCAGGAAGCAGTTCAACGACACCGTGCGCACGCGCGGTTGCGTCACCGTCCCCACCGTCACCGGCCGCGCCGCCGGACAACGCCACACCCCCACCTCCCCGCCCAAGTACGGCGCCAGCAGGCTGCGCTCGAGGTAGAGCGTGTTAGTGCAGTCCGGACCAGGGAGGCCCAGCCAGCCTTCGACCCATTTGCCTCCGAGGGCTTCCTCGCGGCCGTCGGCGTTGGGCGGCAACCGATCCTCGTGATCCTGGCCGTAAAGTTGCAGCGCCACGGCGAACTGCTTCAGGTTCGACAAGCAACGCGTGGCGTGCGCGCGCCCCTTGGCGGCCGACAAGGCCGGTAACAATAGGCTCGCCAGCACCCCAACCATGGCGATCACCACCAGCAATTCAACCAGGGTGAAGCCGAAGGGGCTGGCTCTCCTTGGGCGCTTTGTCGGAGCGCGGGCCGTCCCGGCCCGCAGCCCCCTCGAGGTCCGCTCCGGCTGCGACCGAGGGGCCTGTCGGGTACGGCGTAGGCAGGCCGGTCGCGCTCCGCCAAAGTCCAGGGCCATCCTGGGCGGTCTTCGACCCGCGGAGCCTACTTCGCGATCCACTGGGCATTCACTGTTCATCGCGCGTCCTCGGTTTGACACTTGGCCTCCGCCTCGATCACGCCGCACCCCGTTTCACCCCGCCCAGCGGAAGTTCACAAAACGCCACACCAGCAGGCCATGCAGTACCACGAACACCAGCACCACCACCCAACGCAAGCAGGCACGGATACTCCAGCCCGCACCTCCTTGCTCCGGCTTAAAAACCACTCCCAGCGCGATGAACACCGGGAACGCACACGACGCGAACCGCGTAAACGACGTGAACGTGCCACTCATGGCCGGCAAGACCCCCAACACGTATATCCACACCAGCAGGCCTTTGTCCAGCCGCCAAATCACTGGCAGACAATACACCACCAGCACAAACCCGCACCGGTCCAACAGCGACCCCCGAAACGCATGCCACTCTGAGGGCGTGAAAAAGCCGACCACGAACTTCGGGACATCCCACAGGTTGCCGATCGCGTGGACGCCCCAGTGTTTCTGGGCAGCGAAACCCTCGAAAGGGTTGCCCGTCCAGGCGCCCATCAAGGCCAGGTATGCAGCCCAACCCAGCAACGGCGGGGCCAGCAACCACGCCCGCCCAGCCGCGTCGCCCAACGGAAAAGCTGCGGGAACTCCCTCACCCGGACTTGAAACTTGACCAGGTCCACGGTTGCCGGACTGGCCCCAGGCCAGCGCGGCCTTCCAGTTTGCCCCCGCCCCGCCAGAAGCCGCTGCTGCTCTCGCCTTGAGCCAGGGCGCGACGGGCTTTAGCGCGTACCAAGCGATCGGCAGCACTACGAAGATGCCCACCCCACGCGTCAGCGGCAGCAGCCCTGCTGCCAGAGCCGCCCACCCAGGGCGCCCTTCCTCCAGCGCCCACCACAACAGGACCACCAGCAACAGAAACACGCTCTCGCTGTAGTTGAACTGGAAAAACAGCGAGCCGGGGAACGCCACCAGAAAAACCAGGGCCCAGCTTGCTGCGGATTCACCCCACCGACGGGCAACAACGCGGTGGAAAAACACCCAGCCGGCAAGGGACAAGGCGTTGGCCAGCACCAACGCTGCCAAAACATGGTTGTCCCCGACGACCGGCGAAAACCCGCATAGGAGCAACGGCCACAATGGGTAAAACGCGCAGGAAGGGTCGCCAGCCTGATAGCCACTCCCACTCAGGTGCAAGTAATGAGCGGCATCCCACGTGGCGAAGTGGCTGGAAAACACCGGGCCGCCCTCACGGGGCCAGTGCTGCTTAACGCCAAAGAAGGACGCTACCTCCAGCTGCGGCCAATGGCACAGAGCGAGCGTAAGGCATAGCACATATGCTCCCTTGAAAAGGACCAGTACCCAAACCGTGCACACGCTAAGCCACATTTCTCTCTCGCCTTAAGCGTGCTTTCACTACTACCCACAATAGGTTGCACGCCGACTGGTTGACTAAGGTACCCATCGAACTGTAGCAGATATCGCGAGGGTGTGCCCCATCCGCCCGCTCAGCAAGCTAAGAAACCGCGCAATCAGTCAGCGTCACAGGCTCCATGCCATTCCTGAAGCCCCGAGTCAGCGCGGCTGACAGCCCGGTCGATCATCTCGAACTCCTAGACAGTCGGTTGGGAGCCGACCTGTCCGCGTGGACGCTGGGCTAGCAAGTGGACGCGGTCTCTTGAGCGGCGGTCGCTCGCGGTCCTTCCGCTCCAGCAGTCTCAGCAACAAGCATCCATTACTGCCCAGCACAAGAAACGCAAGGAACCCCCCGGCAAGATTCGCCTCATGCTTCGCCAGCCACGACAGAATAGCTCGGAACGCTCCCATGCAGTTGCATGGGGCGACTTCCCCAATCCAAATGAGGCCGAGGCGGTAAACAACGCAGGCAAAGCTAAACGCCAGTACGCAGGTAAGCTTCCGTTCAGTTCTCCGCGAGAAGAGGCAATGAACGCCAATCGAGGTCTCCAGCATACCTACCACGAACAGCACCGAACTGTATTGAACACCGAAGATCGCATCGATCCTTTGAGCCTCACTAGCATCCCAGAGTACGCTGGCCAGCTTCAGTGTTCCTGTGAAAAGCAGGATCAGGCCTGCCGACAAGAAGAACCCACGCGCAATTCGAAAGGCGATGCCCATTCTGGAATACCCGACACGATGACGACTAACGGGGCCGATACTGCGACAAGGCCCTCATCCAGCAAACCCAAAGACCACATGTGATCGGACGCTCACAGCAGTGGCAACCGCTTTCACCACCGCCGCGCATACGTTCTCGCCGATCGCGCCGGGCCCCCCTTGGAGCCCTCCCAGCACACCCACAACCTCTGGCCCAAGTGGGTTGCCTGGTTCCGGTCTTACCCACGAGTCGCCGGAAGCCGCTCCGACTATGGGTAGTAGCCCTGGCAGTCAGGGGCGTCCGGGTCGAGGATGTCGTCATCGCACGTCCACGTCTTAGTCTCATTAGCTGAGTGAGAGAAGTAGCAACCGCCCCACGGAAAGGGGTACCAGTAGTCGTGCTGCCAGGTGCCAAGATACTGTTGCGTCCGGTGAATGTAGTTCGTCTTGCCGGTTTGGGGCTGGCCATATCCTGACGTGCTGAGCTGGTAGGCCCGCCGGTGGTTGCTGTTGCTGTTCCAGAAGAACTGGTCCGAACAACCGTCCGAAGGGTTCTGCTCGACCCCAGCCAGCGTACCAGCCCTAGTGCAGGGGTAGCTAACGATAAGGTAGCAGGCTGCGACCGCGACGGTCGCCGCAAACGCTGTCGCAGCCAGCCGCGATAGGAGCCCCCTCCAATTCTGAAGGAGGTAGGGTGCTGTGCTCTTCATAGGCTTTTCGATGGTGACGACTGCTCTTGTTGTGGTTTACGCAGATGCTTTACGAGAAAATAGAAAACCGGCACTGCCGTGGCCATGACGAGGATTACCAGCAACCGCCGCGGCTTTCGCCCTGCGGCGGTTGGTCGCTGCTGGGGCCCAAAAGGAACGAGTCTATCGCCGACCTTTTCAAACGACCCGGTTTTCGTCTCAACGACTGTGCGCGCTTGCGGGAATAGCGTATGGGGATCGTACTGGCGCCACTGGCTTTCATTGAGGATTGGCTGCCACTCGAGGATCTCTAGCTTCAAGAACTGTTCGAGCTGTTCCGTACGGTTTGTATACAATAGTCTGTGCGTCGTTATCAGACTTGGGATGCGCATCGGCAACGTTCGGTTGTATCCGTAAGAGACGCGGAAACGACTTGGAGTGTTCACCAGCACGTACTCAAGCTGCCTGACGCGGCCGGCATCGTCGACTGACAGGCTGCCCTCGATTTTCATTGCGTCGCGTAGCCTGCCGGTGAATTTGTCGCCGGACCACCGGAGCGCGCCAGGAGCGAGACGCTGGACTCCCATCGAGAAGAGCTCCCTGAGAGCGCGCTCGTCGCCCAGGCCGCCGTGTCGACGAAGGGACACCTGGAGCTCCTCCGGGAGGTCTGCGTAGTCGTAAAGAGTCTGAAAGGAGTAGCTCCAGTACCTGTTGTGCCAGATTCCCCTGGCTTCCTCGGGAGCCGGGTGCTCCGCTAGAGGCAGGTTCGTGTTCAGGACGCCGAGGAACATGTCGGCACCAAACCAAGCAGCCTCGTAGTCGACAGGCGCGGTCTGACCACTGGTGTAACGGAAGACCACTCTCCCGCTCGGCTGCGGCTCGGCCAGGAATGACTTGAAGGCGGCGACGTAGGGAGTGTCCGCTGGTGCGGTGCCAGCCGCCACGGCGATCCGTGTCGTGCTCCAGAGCGCGCACACCAGCATCACCGAGCGGGCAAGGAAAAGGAGTGGTGATCTCGTTGTAGGGAGTTGGCCGTGGACTATCTGCTGCGAAGGGAGCGTTCTGCCGGGCCGATCACAGGGCGGAATACAAACCAAACAGGTATGAGATTCAGGATTTGCGATTTCGGATTTGGGAATCTGAGAGACATTCGGCTCAGATTCTGGCGAGTAGAGCCTATCCCCTTTCGCGTTCGAGGCTCTCCCGGCTCCTCCGGATTGAGCCCTTACGCCGGAGGCACCCGCCGCCGGCCCCAGGTTGGCTTGGAGGTTCACTGTCGGCCACGGCTCCCGCCGGGTGGGGCGCGCTGCAAGTCGTGGCACCTCGTCGCGCCGCAGGTTCTCGGCGCGAGCGCCGTTCGCGGGCAGGACCTCGGACAAGCTCATTGGTGGCGCGGGGCGACGCTAGCAACTGCTGCCCGCGCACCCTCCTTCGGGAAGGTCCGGAGCCAGGTCGCCTTGCGCGGAAGATCGTTGCGCGTCGTCATTTCCGGTCGTTCTTAGTAGTAGAGCGGAGTATATCGAGTTGAGGAACGCTGTCTATAGAACGAACGTTAGAGTTGGGCTGGCTCAAGACTTGCTTTTGTGCGGTCTTCTACCCCCCCCCCCCCGCGCCGGCCGCAGAATCGGGTGCATCGGGCGGAACTCGGCGCTTGACCCAACGCATCGCCGCAGCCACACGGTTGTCGACACCAAGTTTGCGGTAAATGTGGTCCAGATGCTGCCCCACAGTCCCCTCGCTGATGCCCATGATACTGGCAATCTCCTTGTCGCAGAAGCCGCTGGCCAAGTGTCCCAACACCGTCTCCTCGCGCAAGGTCAACGCCTCGGTGCCCTCAGGCCATAGTTCCGCTTTGTCGCGTTCTCGTTCTTGGCCGTTCATATCGGCGGCGGTCAAGGCGACCCCTCGAACGGTCCTGCTCTGACCAGTGAGGAGATCGAGTCCATCGTGCTCAGTTCTACGCGTCGGCACTGACCCACCTGCTCATGCCTGTCGTCGGTGCGCGCCAGTCTCACTTCCCGCAAGGTTAAGGCAAGCTCAAAAGGCGCCGTGTTGTCTGTGACCTCGCCGACGCAGATTTAACGAGCCCACAGAGCCGAGAGGTGGTCCCCTCGGTGGGCTTTCTTGAATCCGTGGGGCCCTCCTCGGCGGCTCCATTTGACCGACACTGCGACTCCCCACAGCTGTTCTCTGGGCTGTCAAGTGTTTTTTCATGGAGGTTATTCAGAGGGTTTCGGAGCGAGGGTTGGATTGCCCAACGTCAAAACCCACGAACCATGTGCGCGCTGGTTGCGAGCGTGTAGTTCGGCGTCGTAGGGCTTCTTGTCGCAGAGCATTCTGAACACGATTTTGAGGAGACGTTGTCCAAGACAGCGCAACGCGCAGGCGTGGCTCATCCCCTGCTCGCGCTTTTTTTCGTAGTAAACTTGGCCCCAATTGCTGGCCCGCCGAAAGCAGTTGGCCCATAAATAGACGGTGCTGCGTAGGAATTTGTCGCATGCCCAACGAACCTTGGCTTTGTTGATTTGGCCGGATTGAAAGCTCACCGGTGCGGTGCCGGCGAAGGATTGCAGCACTTCTTGGCTTCCATAGCGTTGGGGATCGTTACCGATGGCCGCCAGCAGACGAGGGGCTAACACTGCTTTGGCTCCCGGCAGACTGCCAAAGATGTCATGATCGGGATGGCTTTTAAATAGAGCCTCGATTTGTTTGCGATACTCGTCGAGCTGCTGTTGAAGGGTCTGCAAGAGTTTGCATAGACTTACAGCCAATTGGCTCTTGGCCTGAGTGATCGCATCGGAACCCTTGAACTGATCGGCCTGCGCAAAAAGAGCGAGCCTCTTTTCGGCTGTTTCGGTCCGCCACAGTCTGTGGGTATGAAGGAATTTTTCCCAACGACGTTTGCCCGCCTTTACCAAAGCCTGCGGGGTGTTAAACGCGATGACGAAATCCCAGGTCGAAGGACTGGTCCAATCATCGAAGGCCTCCAGCGCTGCTGGATAGTATTCCACTAAGGCCTGCTGCAGTTGGTTCACCAGCCTGGTGCGCTGCTCGATTAACGTCACTTCATCCTGGCACAGCAAACGCAGTTGCTGAGTCAGTGGATCCATGGCTTGGAGTTGCTTCCAACCGTGGCCGTCGACCCGCAAGGCATCGGCCAAACCCCAGCCATCCAGATGATCGGTTTTGTTACCGCTGGGGGCTTTGCGTTTGCGGTAACTCTCCGAGGCAACTGGGTTGACCGGATAAACGGCGTAGCCCCGTTGCAGGAGCTGATCAACCGCAGCTCCTCGATTCGTTTCGATGGCGACCGCCAAGTCCGGCCAGCCACTGGTTTGTTCCTGGAACTGCTTCCAACCTTCCTGCGAGTGTTTGAACTCGATATCGGCCACGATTTTTCCCTCCCTGTCGACAACGACAACGGCGTGATGATCGCGAGCCCAGTCGAAGCCAGCGTAGTGGCTGATTGATTTCCATTCTTTCATGAGGTGGCCTTTCTTGCCATGCATCGTGGCGCCGTCATGCGTCGACCTGATATAAGGAGCCTCGTGGGCTATCGTTCTCTCAGACGTTAGGACGGGCGCCGCCAAAGGGGCCGGTGAGCTGTGGGTGATCCTCGAAGGATGCGATTCAAACGACCGTGCTCCCTTTAGGGCGATGCGGCCGGAGGAAGGATGCCTCGGACGCAAAACGTTTTCACCAGAATTCATTTTCGATTCGGCAAAGTCACGCGGAGCAGGAGACAGTTTTCCCCACATCAGCATTCACCTCGCGCGTGCAGACGTTGAGGCGGGGGAAATCGCCCTCTGCGCCGCGTCCGCTTGCGTGAAATGCACGACATACACCGGCGCTTTGCCCTCCGCCGCGAGCTTCTCCAGCGTTTGCGCCAGCGGAATTTCCGAGTACGCAAACTCCAGCGGCACGGGCCGCGTGTCCGACTTTACCGCCGCCGTCGCCCGCCGGGTGCGCGTCGCCAACTCCTCCTCGAAAAACTCCGTTTCGCCCAGCGTCGCGGACATGAGCAGGAAACGCGTGCGCGGCAGCGTGAGCAACGGCACCTGCCACGCCACGCCGCGGTCGCGATCGGCATACCAATGAAACTCGTCCATCACCACGTCGTCCACGCCCGCCGCCGCGCCCGCGCGCAAGGCGATGTTGGCGAGGATTTCGGCGGTGCAACAGAGGATGGGCGCGTCGCGATTCACCGTGGCGTCGCCGGTGGACAAGCCCACGTTGCCCGGCCCGAACTCGCGGCACAAGTCGCGCCACTTCTCATTCACCAACGCCTTGATCGGGCAGGTATAGACCGAGCGCCGCCCCCGCGCCAACGCCGCAAAATGCAGCGCCATCGCCACGAGCGATTTGCCCGACCCGGTGGGCGTGTTGAGGACGACGTTCTTGCTCTCGAACAACTCCAGCACCGCCTCCTCCTGCGCCGGATACAGCGTGAGCCGCCGCGCCGCGACGTAGCCGCTGGGCCTTTTGCTGCGGGGTCCAGCCGATCCATTCTTCCCGGTCGGCCAGCTTCCAGGTCGCCGGCCCCCAATCGAGCAGAGCCACCCATTGGCCGTTGGATTCGACGGCCTGAAGCAAC
>Ga0194111_10008772_pt1 | contig 11088 bp, 10 predicted proteins | sample TA2KigC300mmetaG_FD_146194 | JGI IMG/M metagenome (GOLD analysis project Ga0194111, IMG submission 146194) | Freshwater microbial communities from Lake Tanganyika, Tanzania - TA2015033 Kigoma Deep Cast 300m | ecosystem: Environmental > Aquatic > Freshwater > Lake | place: Tanzania: Lake... | reverse complement strand
GCAAATCAGATACCGCGATTTCATCTCCAAAAGATACGCAATATTCTCTTCCAGAGATGCCTCAGAAGCTACCTCATTATAGCCCCCGTGCGTGCCTGTAAGTTGCAACCCATTTTTTGCAAACAGTTCCTTAATCTGTTCTGGTTCAGCTTGCTTAAAGAGATTGCCAGCTTCTACGCCGACATAACCCGCAGAAGCAACTTCAGCAAGGACACCCTCAAGGTCAGTTCGTGGACGTGGGCCATAAACTATCAATTGAAGCCCTACCTTAGGTTTTTTCATTGATTTTTCCTCCTCGTATAAAAAGTTTAGAAATCAAATTTTTCCGCAAAACCTGGTTTCTCTGTATTAGAACTTTGATTATAACATTTCTCTCTAACATTACAACAAACTTCATACCCCATAGGCATCAACTTAAGCACCTTTCTTTAATTCCCCTCCCTTGACGGGAGGGGCTAGGGGCGAAGCGGAATTCCGCTACGCGGGACATGCGTGGGGATGAATTGCTAATTGTAGGAAAGGCCACGAAAGTCACATTGCTTAATTTGAAAATCTTTTTTGGTGTGGAGTCCCCCTTATCAAAGGGGGGCAGGGGGGTTGTTAAATCTCCCACCACACAACCCCCCTGCCCCCCTTTGGACAACCCCCTTTATCCCCCTTTATTAAGGGGGAGGGGGAAGCACAATGTAGGCAATGTAGGCAATGTAGGCATTTTAATTGGAATCCGGTTCAAAACAATAGACCTAATAAGCCAACACCAACTCTAACATCTCCCTATCCAACTTATGCCCACGAAATTCCTCATACTTCACGTCTGTTCGATTGCTATCCAGAATACCAAACGAGCCGCGGAAATTCCACATCGCCCAACCCCAACCGGCTTCCTTCCACAATTCCAGGCTGTCACGCATCCATGCAAGCACAACCTTATGCGGTGTGTGCTGAAACGCTCCCCACTCGCCGACATGGACACCCACGCCCTTGCGTTCCAATTCTTTCCAGGGTTCGATGCGTTCTTTGCGCAATCGTTCCTTATCCCAGATGTCGTTTTCGTTTAGTTTCAACGGCCAGGTAGGCTCCGACCAATTTTCTGAACGAACCCACGATGCTTTATAGTGACTGATTTGCATGGGGTCATAGCCGCGCGTGCTCTGCCCGATGCCAAGGTCCACCAATCCATGCACCGGTTCACGCCCCCAGCGGAGGCCGTCGGCGATGATGAGACGGTCGGCATCTTCAGCGCGAATCGCTTCGACCAACCGTTTGACCACGCGCGCATAAGTCTCTTCAGGGATGATAGCAGGTTCATTGAGTAGATCGAAACTCACCTGCGCGTTCGGGATACCTTTGTAACGTTTGGCGAAGTGCGCCCAGTGGAATGCGCATGCCTCCAGCGCCTCTTCGTTGCTCCACAGGTCTAACGGTTCTTTCGGCGGATTGACGCAGTAGCCAGGCGCGCGATGGAAGTTGATATTGACGTGAACCCCATGCTTGCGTCCAAACTCCACCGCCTGGTCAATTTCCACCAGCACATCCTCGCGCAGTTTTAACCAGTCATTGACATTTACCCAACAGCGATATGATAGAGGCAGGCGCACGAAATCAAAACCCCATTCCGCCATCCATTCAAAATCAGATTCGCGGAATGGCGCATTGTGTGAATCAGTAAACTTCTCCAATAGATTGAACCCGCGCCAACACGGGAGATGAGATGCGTTCATTTGTGTTGCTCCTTTCTCGGCAGCGGAGGTCCGCATTATGCTCCAAACAGCGGCACCCGTTGCGATTTTTAGAAATTAGTGTACTACATCATTTTGACTATGCACCAGTTGAATTTTTAAGAATAGCTTATTCCTTCCAGAAACGTGAAACGTGATGCGTGAAACGTGAACTACTGCGCTGTAACATTTGTTTTGACAAAGGTTCGTAGTAGCGACTTCAGTCGCTTTTGTTACCGTATCACAACCCCCCTGCCCCAATCCCCCTTACCAAAGGGGGGTAGGGGGGTTGTTGGTAAGGGGGACGACTGAAGTCGTTACTACAGTCATAATTTATTTGACAATGTACTACCATATTACGTTTTACGTTTCACGTTTTACGACCATGCGGATGTTCAGTCTATATTATCTATGTTCATTGTTTTTGGATAGGCCCAATGTAACTTTTCGCTACTACAATGTTATCAAACCAGACAGTTGCAGTTTTCGTGTTAATTTTGCAATCAGGGTGACTGGCGGCGTACTGTTCGCTCTGCTTGAAGGCTCTCTCAGTAACGTAATGCAGCAACCAGAAGAAATTGACATTCAAGTCATTGCTCGTCCGCCAACGGAAGCCCTCGAACGCTTCGCCGCCTTGTTCCAACAGCGTGAAGCCCATACCTGTCCATGTTCCACGCGGCGCGCCCTGGACAAAGTGAGCCTGAAGTTTCCCATCCAACCATAGAGCTAATTCACCATCCGGGAGGTCAGGAGACGAGTTGCACTTGAGCATGATTTCCACGCACTGCCAGTCCTGAACTTGCGAAGCATCTCGTGGGACAGGCGCTGGTTGTATGGGACGTAAGCCGTTACCCCAATACTTGCCGTCCGCCGAGATTTTCATTTCATGCCAGTAGGTGTAGAAGTTCCAGGCCCCTGGTGGTGCAAAACGTCCGTAGTCGCCAAAAGGTTCAATGCCCGCGGTAATTCGGTCATCACCGCGAGGGCGTATTCCAGCGCCGCCCTGCGGGTAAAGCGTCGGCGGGTTGTAACCACCTAAGTGAACAAAGTGGTGAATGTAGCCGATATCGGGCGCGAACTTCACATAAAACCGCGCAAAGGCTTTGTCTACACCGTTGGGCAACCGAGTGTAGAGGTGTCCGCCGTTGTTTTCACCGCGTGTAGCAGTTATCTGTAAACACCGTTTACCCGCGCTTTCCGACGGCGCATCCTTAACAAACGACAAAACCTTCCCGTCTTTGTTGCTAACATTATCCCACCGTTTTGCAAAGTCATCAATCGCTCCTGTCTCAAAGTTTTCCACAAACAGAACTTCTTTGTCATCTTCAATGCCCACATCGCCGGGATATTTTGCCGATAGACCGAAACCTTGCGGCAGTTGTGCTTGTTCCTGTCCCTGGACACAAATTACAACGTTGACAGTTAGTGACAATCCAAAGATGATAAATCCGATTTCTTTCATAAGTTTGATGCGCGATAAAATCTCCAGCGCTTCCTCCTCTCGCGTGATGATTACAAAGGCAACCCTCAAGTCCTGTCCTGAGCCTGCGAAGGCTCACGAAGGAACTGAAGGGCTTGCCCCACGAATTTCTTATTCAAATTGGCTATAATAAGCCTCTACCATTTCGTAATCGACCGTAGCGTCTGGCGTCATACCCAGTCTTTCATACAGCCTACGTCGGGCGCGCATATCCGCTAAAAGGACAGCGCGGGCATGAACCGCTACTTCTTCAGCGACCTCCAATGGTACAACCACTATGCCATCACCATCGCATCCAACGATGTCGCCGGGCCGCACCTGCACACCTCCGCAGCCGATTTTCGTCTGAACTTCCGCTACCTCAATTCGTCCTGGAATAATCGTCCGTCCACGCGCACGGGCGCAAATGGGTGTCTTTTGCAGTATCACCTCGTCGGTATCACGGCAGTAACCATCCGTCACAATCCCTACTGCGCCTCCTGCTATAACGCCCAAACTGTTGGCTGAACCCCAATATCCGACCTCGCGAGCGCCTCCTGTATCGGTGACGATGACGTGACCCTCTTGAATCAAACCGTGTATACCGATGTTCCCCACTTCCTTGAACCAGATTCCGTGAGCGTTGACAATCTCTTCGGTGGTATTGAGTTTCCACATGGGACGATTTGCTGGAACGCAACGGATTGTGAGCGCGACTCCCCAGAATTTCATGCCCGGCCAGAGGGGACGGATTTCAGGGGACATCAATCCGATGTCAAAGTATCCAATACCGTCCATTGCATCGCAGACATCTACGACACGAAGATATTTATACAGTTTGCGCAACTCAAATGGATTGACACTACTTGCTGATTGGGTAGAATTCATAATTTAAACCTCCTCATTGCCTGCTTCAGAAACCGAGTTTTGGGGAAAAACTTTTCTTGTTTAAGTATAACAGAAAGTTGATATATTTTCCAAAGATTTTTTATTGAAATCTGTTCTTCAACTCAGTATAATGCAACAAACTTATGATGAAATCTGGTTAGAGATTCCAACAGGAGGATGGGATTTATGGAGAACGTCGTAGTTAGTTCACAATCTAAATTTCTGGATAAGGTGATTTCAGACGTCAATCTTGAAAATAAAATTGTTTTAGATGCGGGAACTGGAGGTTGGAGCGCACGTTTTCTGGCTCGAAGAGGACCCGGGCGAATTGTTTGTGTTGTTGGGCCAGGAGATACGAGGAAAGCGGAAGAAGCCAGGAATGCTTTGCAATCCATAGACTATAAGAACTATCAAATAATCTTGGGAAATTTGATTTGCGAGAATCTTTTCTCCGCAAACTCATTTGACTTCATATTTGCACATTATCTTATTGAAGAAGTGGATGGATTTGCACCATTGGGGATATGTGAAGTGTTGCATAATTTGCATAAATTCCTACGGGAAGGGGGAGAGCTTGTTATAGTAAATCCCGAAGCGTATGTCCCATTCCGCCCTGAGTATGAACTCACATCAACCATCGGAATTCAAGGCGATGCCCAGTTAGAAAAGAGAAGTAAGCGGGATTTAATAGATGCGCTTTATATTCTTTTGTTCACCCCGGCGACGCTAATGCTGTTGAGCAATTTAACAGGAGGTCGTTATCCCTCAAAATGGATATGCAATTGGCTAACCGATGCAGGATTCAAAGAATTAGAGACGCATTTTTTTGATATTAAAGTATATGTGGATGAGGAATTTACGCAAAAGTCCACATTTGCTCGTCAGATAATATCAACGATGTGTACGCCGAAGCTTCGTGAGGGATTATTGGAAATACTGGAAGAGGTTGTTTCGGAATACAACCATAGGAACGTAACCAAGGACGATTTCTTTCTACAAAGGCATTATGTTATTCGAGCAAAGAAAGGATTAGGCGATGATGAATGTTGATTTAATTTTTCGGCAATACTCACCGGTCTAAAGACTTCGACTAAAGTCTTGGTATTGGCTTTGTTAAAACTACCAGCATCGCCTCTTTAGAGTGGTGCCTTGTTTTTAGACTGAATTTTTAGATAGGTGTTGCGATTACTCCATTTTTCAGTCAAAATCTTTAATCGCCTTACTACGAACCTATTTTACTAACGAGGAGGAAACTTTCATGCGCCTTCTTTTCTTAGATTTAAATACCCTACGGCCTGACCGTTCTGAACATCATTTTGGAATTTTGTTCTGAGCAATGCCTGCGTTTTTTAATTCTACTTCCGAATTTTTGGACCACAAGAGGCGCCGCTATTAACATAACCGTCAGGACTATCAAGACGCCGTTGGAAATCTGAAATGTCTCTCCCAGCACGGCTAATAGAAAATATCTTACAAACCTTCCCAGTGAGATAGCTATTACATATCTGGTTATGCTGTATCGGTTAAATACAGCAATGAATCTCGACGGCTCTATGGGAAGAGGTAAAGCATTGGATACTACAAGACTTAGAAAAGGCGATTTACACGTCAACGCTTTCCAACTTCCGATAATGCTACTATTCTCAATCTTTTTCAACCATTCCTTCTTTGAAACCTTTGTTACCATATAATATATGATGATACTGGAGACGGCGCTTCCTGACGTTCCCACCGCAGCCACCAGAAAGGGAGAATAATTTTTTCCCAGAAAAATCACAGTTGTCATCGTCGGAAATGGTATTAGTCCGCTGTTCAGTGTTGCTATATAAATAAAGAAAGCTATCATCAAGCGAGCGTCAGGGAACAAAACCGCCAGTATCGCCAACAGTGCAGACAATCCTACGGCTGAATAGATTAGTGCCCACTTGTATCCAATTTTGCTAAACATTACATACCTCCAAAGTATTCTACTCAAAGAAACCGTCCAGACTTCCGAAGTCTTCGAGACTTCGGAAGTCTAACTAAATTATGCGGCTTTATAAACAAGCGCGTTTGGCCATCCTCTTTTCTGAACAAGTTCTCGCACGAACGTCAAATCACTTACCTTATCTACATCTATCCCACATTCAGGGTAAGGCATAGGGATGAGTTTGAATCTACATCCGATAATCTTACTGGCGCGTGTTTCCACTTCCTCTAACGTAATTCTTTTAAGCGCGAATTTCAGCAGAGGCATCCACCCTAAAAGCCTTATATATTTCCAAGGGGTTTTTCTGTAGGAATCTATCTCCGCCAGTATATTCTCATTAGCAGAGAATCTTTTTTTATTCACGAAATAAACATTTGCTCCAGTGTATCCGTCATCTTTTCCTGGGACATACGTCCTCACCACTTGCGGATAATTAGCTTTGATAACGGACTCCTTCCCGACGCTATAATAGAAGTCAGCATCAGTCATCAAACAGCGTTGAATAAACTCATCCAGCATAAATCCTCTGAACAGTGGATTGTCGCAAGTTGTAATCACCACCTTCTCTGCCTCGCCGGACTGGCGTATCCCTATAAGCAGATTCTCCACCACCGTATCGCCGCATGGAATAATCTCTAACGGCTTCTCCGAATCAAAAGGCCATTCTTTGAAATCTTCCGGCGCAACGAGGTAGATATTGGCGATATACCTCGATTCGTTCAGTGAATTGATGACATGCTGAATCATCGCCTTGCCATCTATCTCTATCAAGGCCTTATTGTTCACATCGCCAGCGAATTCTAACAGTTGATTATGTACTGTTCTCTTGCCCGCCAATATAACACCACTTATCATTCTATTGCTACGGTTTTCTCGCAATTTTCTTGCGCTGTTCCTGAATTTCGTTGTCATGAAAAACACTCCTTGTGATAATTTTTTTAATGATTTCTGAGATATCTATTAGGCAAGAAACATGCCAACTGCTTTATGATGTGTGAAACGTGAGACGTGAGACTGGTTTTCCAACTTTCCGGCTTTTTCTTTTGTTATGTACTCCGTCACTCTTATGCAATATTTGCATATTGTATCGCAGAAGCAGTGCAAAATTTACAGAGGTGAGTAGAATATTCACCTGACCGTTGTGCTTATCTTGTTTAGGGGTAAAGTACAAGTGGGCAAAGAAGTTAGGAATATAGATGAAAATTGTATTTCTCCTATCTGTTTGGCGTGATTTTTGCTAAAATATGTAGATAATATAGAAACCGATAACCGAGTTTTTCCGAAAAACTCGCTTGCTGATTTAAAACTTTTCCCATGCAGGGTAACCATGAGAACATTTCCTGATTTTCCAAGATTTGTACTATCAAGCTTTATATCCGCGCTTTCTCATAATAGAACCAATAACTGCATCTGGGAGCTTACCTATCGATGTAATGCCAGGTGCGACATCTGTTCCTACTGGAGAAATCCTACCGATGCAGAGATGGAACTTAACTTGGCGGATTTGAGGGTAGGTTTGGATAAGATTTATCAATCGGGGTGTAGATTTGTGAATTTTTCCGGCGGCGAGCCAACCCTGAGAGATGATTTGGAAGATATCATTTCCCACGCTTCCGGCAGAGGGTTCTGGACATCTATTGTAACTAATGGAAGCCTGTTAGACCGACATAGAATCGACCAACTAAAAAAAGCTGGTCTGGACAATCTCTTTGTCTCGTTAGATTTTGTCGATGGACAAAAGCATGATGAGCTTCGGGGAATAGATGGATTGTATGATAAGGTTATTGATTCGCTTATCTACCTGGGCGAGAAATTCACCACAGGACACCGAACCGCTGGAATCTTATGTGTTATTTCTAAACTCAATTCGGATGTGCTAAAAGAACTGGTCGAGTTAGCCAAAAAGCTGCGAGTTTACATAGTGTTTCAGTTATATCATAACCGCAAAACGCAGGAGAAGGCTTTCAATGCTGATGAAGTTTTGGAGATAGCAGCCGCTTTAATGAAATTGAAGAAAAGCCATTGGAACTTGATTTCGTCAAAAGTATATTTAGCGAGGATGGTTGATTATCGCGACAATACGCTTCCCACTTGCTTTGCCGGAATAAAATATTTTAGCATTGACCCTTATGGCTATTTACATCCCTGTGTCGATTTGCCTTCCGTTGGACACGTACTGCGGGACGATATTTCGGTCATTCGCGCTCCACAAGCGTTAGAATTTGTCAGAAAATGTTCAGGATGCTGGTATTGCTTCAGAGGTGAAGCGGATGTTTCTTTTTCAATTTCAGGTTGTGTGAACAAAATCTTTCAGCATGGAAGGATAATATTAAGTAATTGCGTGAAACGTGATGCGTGAAACGTGAAATTACCAATCACCAATTTACAATAATAAATGAAAAGCAAAAAAAAAATCGGTTTCTTACCTTCGAAAGTTGAGGTAATAGCATGGCATTCGCAGGAAAAAAGTTTGGTATAGAAGGTATCCTTAACTTTTTAGCGGAACATAAAAATATACACAAACTGCTAAATAAAGCGCTAACGGGTAGTCTTGGGAAGGTTGTTGTGACGGCATTGTGTTATGCAGTGGCGAAGCGATACGGCAAAATGGGACAAGCCGAACTCAAAGGCTTGCTGGGACGTATTACGGCGCTTCGCAACTTTTCTGAAAATACGCCGGTGAATATCTTCAATGAAATGCAGCAGTTATCGCCTAACGATGATAAACTAAAATGGATTGTTCAGGGTTTCAGAAATCTCGATGTTGGCAGCAGGGCGCGGTTGTTGCGACGGTTATTTTATAACATTGTCTTGCGTAGTTTGAATCGGAAAATTACAAAGCTTCGGTACGGAAAGCGTGAGGACTTTGTTCCGAACCTGGGCGCGCTCTTATTTGCGCCTGTTGATAAATGCAATCTTAGATGCGAAGGTTGTGTAACTGCTTCAGACCGAGAAGAGTGTGAGACACCCAGCCTTGAACGGATGAATTACGTCATCGAACAAGCCAAGCGGCTCAACGTGTTCAGCGTTGTTGTCATCGGAAAAGGTGAGCCGTTTTACAGTCAAGATGACAAGGATAAATTGTTCGCCTTGGCAAAACGGCACGATGACTTAAATTTTGCCATCTTTACCAACGGCACGACGCTTCAAGAAAGTGATGCGGTAAAAATCAAAAAATTGGAGAACGTTTACCCGATTGTGAGTTTAGATGGGTTGAGGAAAGTGAATGATGCGCGACGTGGCGCAGGCGTATACGAGCGAGTTATGAGTTCGATGAATCTCATGAATCGCCATGGATTGATTTTCGGTTACTGCGCCACAGCTTATCGGGGCAATTATCGCCATGTGCTTTCGCCAGAGTTTATCAATACTATAGCTGAAGCGGGTTGCAAGTTTGGACTCTATCTTAGATTCTTGCCTTTAGCGAAAGACGCTCAAGCAGATATGATTTTAAGTGAACGTGACGAGGTGGAATATGATATACTATTTGAAAAAGTCAAAGCGGAAGTATCAATCCCTTTGATAGATTTCCATCTGTTTGAGCGTTGGCATGGTTGCCGCGCCCGTCGGGGTTCGATTATTTACATTGATGGGGTGACGGGCAAAGTGGCTCCATGTGCGAAAACTCCTTATGCGCCGCCGGAGTGCAATATCTACGTAAATCCCCACAAAAACCGACTGCTGGAGATTTTGCGGACGGATTTCTTCGCCTGCTATCGCGCAAGCTATACCTTCGTAGAAACCGAGTTTTCTGGAAAAACTCGGTTTCTTAAACAGTGTTCGCTTGATTTCGTCAAGGAAATCGAAGCCTATCTGCAAACACTTAGTATGTCACCTGAAGAACAAGAAAAATTAAGGTGGGTGCAGGAAAAATTGAGCAAAGCACAGTCATAGAAACCAAGTTTTTCGAAAAAACTCGGTTTCTTAACTTTTTTATGAATATTAACGGAGGAGAAAAAATGCGTGCAAGTCGAAGTATTAGCATTTCTTTGATTATCAGCTTTATAGCTATGTTTATGTGTGGTGATTTGTTTACAGAAGAGTCTATTGCTGACTGCGGCAGATTAACTATTGTGTCTCAACTCGGCTTTGGTTACCTGGCTGGCGGTGCCGTAGTTGCCGGAATGTGTGCAATAGGCGTTACAGTGGACGAATATACAAAATATAAATTAATAACAGAGGATTCCTTGGCAACAGCAGTGATTATAGGGCCCGCTGCCTTTGTCATCGCAAGTTCAGGAACAGTCTACGGCATTGGGCAGATAGCAGGATGTCGCGGCTCTTTTACGCCGACACTGGTGGGTGGGGCTATTTTGACGCCAGTAGTAGATGGCATTATAGGAGGAATTATAGGAGGGATAAAAAATGAAGGAGGTGCAGGTTGTCTCATGGGTGGTTCCTTGGGAGTTATATTGGCTCCCATCGGCGCGACAATAGCATATCATCTGACGAAAGAAGAAAACAATCCGGGTAAAAAGGAGATTATTGTGCCCTTGATGAGTCTGAGGTTCTAAAAGAGACTGATAATGACAAAAATAGTAATTGTATCAGTTTTAGCTATATCAATATCACTTACATGGGCAACAGATACCTTTGCAGATGCTTTCGAGGCAAAGCTGGCTCTCACCGGTGAGCCTGGTATCTCTAAGTATTTTGTCGCCCCAGATGTGAATCTGCCGCTTAGCGGCGCAAACATAGAAATTAACGGCGCGTACAAGCGGAATGACATATCTTATGGAATTAGCTTTCAGTATTCAAGGGTGTTGCGAGGCGCTATTGACGTTGATGTTGTCTCCATAACCGCTGGAACGCGATATAGCATTCCAATGAACAAGTATTCACCTTATTTCAGTTTTGATATTGGCCCGTGTTGGCTTTTTTCCAGGAACAAAAAGGATGTTAAAACAGGCTATGTTTTGGATACCGGGATTAGACCTGTTATTAGATACGGCGCGGGAATCGCTTATAATCTAAATCAGTATCTTACTTTAGAACCCAATATCAAATATAATTTTACGGTAAAACGGGTGTATTTTCACAACCCTTTTCTTCCT
>Ga0194111_10008768_pt1 | contig 11090 bp, 14 predicted proteins | sample TA2KigC300mmetaG_FD_146194 | JGI IMG/M metagenome (GOLD analysis project Ga0194111, IMG submission 146194) | Freshwater microbial communities from Lake Tanganyika, Tanzania - TA2015033 Kigoma Deep Cast 300m | ecosystem: Environmental > Aquatic > Freshwater > Lake | place: Tanzania: Lake... | reverse complement strand
TGGGCACCGGCAAACTGCCGAGCAGGAGGAAACCGGTGGTTCTGACTCCCGGCAAGTCTATCGCTGAGATGATCGCGGAGGACCGCCGGTAGTGCTCTATCTGGACAGCTCGGCGTTGGCCAAGCTCCACATCGCCGAGTCCGGCACTGATGACGTGAGGGCACTGGTGCAGGCCTACGCTGGCCAGCTTTTCACCAGCGTGGTGACCTGGGCGGAGGTGCACTCCGCGCTGGCGCGCTGTCAGCGGGAGAACCGCTGTTCAAGCCGGGAATACCGGCTCCTCCAGAGAGCCTTCTCCTTGGAGTGGAACGCGCTGCACCCGATCGAGGTGACCCTGCCTGTCCTCGCGCCCGCCGGGCGTCTGATCGAGGTGCACGCCCTGCGGGCTTAGGATGCCATCCAGCTCTGTTCGGCCTTATGGATCGGCCGGCCGCTGTTGGCATGCTTTGACGAACGCCTGCGCCGCGCGGCCGCTGCCGAGGGGCTGGCAGTAGCGCCATGATGGAGTGAGCCTGGCACTCGAACGAGGGGAAGCGGTCGTGCAACATGAAGCCCGGTTTAACGAATACTTGGCCGGCGAGCTCGCCCGCGAGTACCAAAAAGAAACCGGCCAGAGTCTGCGCTTCGAGCGAGTTCCTGATAGGTTCCCCGATGCGATCTTCACGGCCCCGGACGGTTCCCGGGAAATCGGCGCCGAGTTTGTTGGGGTGACGCTCCGGTTCGTGCTGGAGGAGCTTGGCGATTTTGACAGTTACCGGCGACTTTTCCGTTTGCTGGAAGTGGTTATAACTGGTAATTGGAGGAAGTACCCGAGTTAGTCAGTGCACCAAGCTGCCCACGCACAAGCAACAGTGGACGCGGTGACGACTATGCCCTTGCGCTTTCGCCATGCCGCAGAATGTGCACGATTTTGCGCGCTTCTTTCGATCCGCCATTCCGAGGCCATCCTGGAACCCATCCCTCCGGTCCCGGTGCGCCCGCCCTTCGAGACTGCCCATGGGCGCGGACCAGGATTGGTCCTGTCCAGAGAGCGGATCGCTGACCGTCGATTATAATGGGCTGTATGGATTTCCCGACCTTTCCCGCTAAGACGCTCGTTGCGGAGAATAGCGGCTCGCTGTTGACCAACCTGGGAGCGCTCAGGAGAGCTTGCGCCGGCAAATGTGTGCGCGAAGATCTCCGGACTTTTCTGGAACGTCTGATAGCATACCCCGATGATCTCGCCGTTTACATGGACCCGTCCGGGCCGAAGCTGGTTGCAGACGACAAGGACCAGGCTCTGCAGTGGGTGGAACGGTGATCGATGGGGCCTGCCGGTTCAACAGCATGGCCTGCGCCGCTATCCGAACTCAGTGATGCCAATGTGCTTAGAATCAGTGGATTGCGCGGCCTCCCCCAGACATGGAGTTCACCTCTTCTAACCTCCTCAACCGCTTACGGATCTTCCACATCTTTCCACCGCCAAAAGCCTGTCAACCGAAATTTGCCGAGCAGAATCAAGGCATTGCGATGGGAACATGTTCGTGTTTTCTTCGCCCGTGCTATTCTGGTTCCTTGACAAAAACAAGGGACTCTGAAACTCCACTTCACCCGCCGCGGCAGTGAGAGCGCCACCCAAGGCCAGGTCCGACACAGAGTCCTTCAATCAAAGGGAGAGCCTCTGTGCCGATGATCTTCAATCCCCTGTCTTTTTTCCGTTGCGTCCCGAATGCGTTGCTGGAGGAATTCTTCTCCTCCGTGCCCGCCTTCGACGGCTTCGATTGGAGCGCGGTGAGCGAACGCCGCATCGAGCCGATCTACGAGCGGTGCAACCTGATCCCGCCGATGGAATGCGCGCGGATCTTCAACATTTTCCGCATGGCCGAATCACTGGCCAGCCAGGTCGGCACGCAGGTGATCCTCGAGGCTGCCCGCGACATCGATGTTGAGCTGCTCGCGGAGATTGCGAAGCTGAACGCGCACGCACGTGCACTCTGGTGCTATATGCGGGACAAGCGCATCTTCCGGACGGCCCGCATGCTGGGGCACATCGACACGCTGCCGAAGCGCTCGTGGGAGACGCTGAAGGGCCTGCCGGTGAAGGCCGTCGACGTCACGCCGGACATGCTGGTGGAGCTGGGTTGTCAGTTCTCGGAGTTCTTCTGGGCCACACAGAAGCGCGGTGAGAAGTGCGCCGTCGAGCATCGGCGTCGCGAAGGCGACGTGGACTGCTTCTTTGCGTATCCGGCCGACTACCTCGAAGAGCGACCCGGGTACGGCGATGACGGCCAATTCGAACTCCAGCGGCAGAAGCTGGCGTTTGATGTGGTGTTCGGATATCATCGCCGGGACGGCACTACCGACGCCTATGTCCAGGGCGGCCAGAAGGTCCGGCGGCCGCTGGCAGAGATCTTCGCCCGCGTGGTGCTCGGTATTGATCGACTGCCAGAGCCACTTGCCGAGGATCCTTTCGACCTGGAGATCTTCAAGAACCCGAACATCACGTTCCCCACCAATCCCGCCCACAATATCAGCCTGGTCCGCGTGGAGGCCATCCGGCTCCAATTTCATGGCTACCGCCCCGGGCGCTTCACCATCTCCATGGCCGACCCCAGATCGAAGGCGGGTTCGGTGTACGACGTGCTTGATGACAAGCTCGTCGAGAAGCACGCCCGGCTGACGGATGCCACAGTCCTCGGAGTCACCATGCAGGCTTTCCTACGGGATGTGGAGGGGAAGGAGAGAAGCATGTCTTTTAAGATGAGTGCGCCGGCGACGTGCGACTTGGGAGACAGCCCGGAGGAGCAGCTCTTGCGGCGGTATCTGCCGGAATGGGGGATCGAGAAAAATGCCAGCGATCTGGCCACGGCTGCTTGAGCGGCTGGCATCGGGAGATCCGGTCGTCGGCGTCGAGGAATACCGGCGCTGGGGCAAGGTCGAATTCGAGCGTGCCATCAGTTTGGGGATCCTCCGGGAAACGGAGCCGGCGCGGTGGATCATGTGCGATGTCTGCCCAGACAGGCACTGGTCGGAAGTCATAACCGTGGCCAGCGGCCGGCGGATATTCATCTCCTGCCCAGAAGAAGGCTCGGTGAATGTGGAGCCCTGGCGGCTGCGGCAGTGGCGGATCGATGCCGGACGTGTGGCCGAGCTTACCGCCGCCGCCCTGGGGCTTTTCACGGGAGTTGATGTCGTGCTCCTCCAACATCTCTGGCGGCTGGGGCGCCGGCGTCTGGGCGGGCGCTACCGCGACATCTTCCTGGGCATCGGCGGGGGGCCACCGCTGTCGGCAATGTCGGCCGCGATCCAGCGCTCGATAGGCCAGGGAACGGCGCTCCTGATGTCTATGGGCTGCGACGGGAATCCGGACGGGCTTCCAGCGGGACAACAGGTCATTGATTTCATTTCGGTCTCCCGTCTGGAGGGCGCGCGGGTCGCCATCGATATCGAATACCTGGAGGACAGGTTCGCAGAGAGTGTGCCGCCGTCCCGAAGATTGCCGCAGAGCCTCCCGGCTCCTGACGGAGCGGCCTGGGGCGATGTTGCGATCATCGTGTTCGATGAATTCATGCGAATCACCCTCGGCGGCACGGTGCATGAAGTGGAGTTCGCTTCGATTGGCATGGACCAGCAGGCCCAGCCAATCGAACTGTTGAAGTTGTTCGCTGCCGCCCGCGGCACGTTGGACGCCGCCAAGCTACAAAGTGTGGTATCCGGAGATTCGCCGCTCAAGATTCGCATCTTGCGGCTGCGCCAGCTCTTGCAGGCACTGATCGAAATCGACGGCGATCCCCTCAGCTATGTGAAGAAGGCACGGACGTATACGTGCAGTTTCCAGATTCGCCTTGACGGCGATGAGGGCTTCCGTACTCCCTCCGGCGCCTCATGGCTCGACCTCGGGTTTCACGAGCGCACGGATGGCCGCATACTCGTATCCGTTGCCGAGAAGCGAAGATTCCGGGCACATGCGTCGCACCGTCAAGACGGGCAGCGGGAGATCGAGGTCGCCGAATGCGACGGCACGATCACCCGAATCCACTCCCTGGAAGAGATGGGCCTCCGGTCCGATCGTGGCCGGCTCACGGAAGAAGGCGCAGCATTCGTTCATCTGTTGCGAGCCGGCATGATCACGCGTGATGGCAACGACATGGTTGTCCTCCGGCTCGCCCAGCGCCTTCGCGATTGGACCGGACTTGGCGGGGACCCGCTGCGCCTGGTTGAAGCGTCCAGATGCTGGACGGCCGTGTTCGCTCGCTCGAGTGATTTGAAAGCGGCGTTGAAGTAGCGGCTCTTGGCGAGGGCCGAGGCGCCGTCTACCAAATCGTCTCAACCTGCGAGGCGCGAATTCGCGCATCGCGGCTGACCAATGGGACGCCCAGCGCGACAGCCGTAGCAGCGATGATCCGGTCGGGCAAATCCGGCACCTCGCTCCTGTGCACGAGTTCAAGGGCATCGGCTACCCTGCGGTCAAGCGGGGCCAGCGAACACGGGCTCGCGGGATCATCGAGCGTCTGGACAAGTTGATCCCGCACCAGAGGAGGCAAACGGCGCTTCTCGATCAAGTAGGTCAGTTCCACGAGGCAAATGGACGGAACGTGAATAACCTCACCGGCAGCGGTTGCAGCATCGAGCGCATCGGCCGCCTTCGCCGAGAGCCGGGGATCATCCTGCAAGTACCAGACGATGGTATGGGTATCGACCACGATGCCGGGCATCAAACGTCTTCCCTGGGAAAGTTGCGCCACATCTCGCGCTGATTCTCTTCGATCTCCTCAGCCGAGAGTGAGAATCCCAGATGGGCCCACATGCCCCGCACATTCTTGAACGGCGGCCTCTTGGCGGTTGCGGCGCGAAGGCGTCTGGCATGTTCGTAGATCTCCCGTTGCCCTTCGGGCGGAAGCGCCTGCACCTCTTTCAAAATGGCCTGTTCAATAGACATCGCCAGCCTCTAATCCATTATCCGTCTTCCCAGTGCCGGCGCAAGTCTCTGTCTCAAGTCCATCCCAGACCTCCTTTGCCCGCAGAGTTACATGTAACCCTGGTTCGGGGCCGTTCGCGAAAAAATTCGCGAACTGAATATCCCTTGTTTTCAAGCAGATAGCGGCCTGGACGGCCCCGAGGGGCCGACTTGGGTTACATGTAACCCAGCCGGTAGCAGAGGCAACGATGAATTCGGCACCTTCTGCTACCCAATCAACCCACAACGAAAGCCAGGCTCCGCCTCCCGTCACGAGCGACGCGGAGAACCTGGTTCGAGAGACTTTCAACGACATCGCCCTGGTCATCGGCGGCGTCGCGGTTCTTCACCATCTCGACGACGATCTCACCTGGACGCTGATGAAGCGGTTGGACCGGATCCGGGTCCGGCTCCTGCGCGACCTGAAGGGCGTCGCGCGCTTGGACAGCTTCGAGCCGTCTCCGGCCAAGCCGCCGCGAGTGCATGCCGCGGTTGAGGAATTCCTGGTCCGCAGCCGCGCCGGGATGGGGGAGTGAGGCCGCGATGCACAGCACACAGCGATTCTCTCAACTTTCCCCGCCCCGCCAGGCGTTGGTCCGGCTGTTCCAGTCGATCAACTTCGGCCGCGTTGAAGATCTGGAGATCCGTCGCGGCGAACCCGTCTTTAGCCCGCCGCCGCTGGTCTTGCTCGATCTGAAGCTCGATGCGGTCGAAGAGCCAAGGCACGAACACGGCCTTCGCGACTTCGACCTCTGCGAAGAGATCCGCCGGCTGGTGTCCCGGCTGGATGAGATCGAGAACGGCTGCATTCAGCGGGTCGAAGTCCGCGCCGGCATCCCGCGCCGCTTGATCGTGGAGGCGCAGGCGCTGGAGGTGCGGCAATGATGGCGGCGACTGCATTCGACCCGTACATCCTTCAGCAGGCCTCCTGCAGGGCCAGTGCGATGGTCTCGGGTGGGGGCTTTTCGCGAGACGACTGGGAGGACCTCCGCCAGGAGCTGGTGCTCGACTGTTTGCAGCGCGTGCCCCGCTTCAATCCGTTGCGTGGCGATTGGCGCGCCTTCGTTCGAGGCGTGATCCGGAATCAGTCCGCCGCGCTTGCGCTGCGCGAGTCCCGCCGCATGCAGTGTGGGGCGCTCCCGAGTGGCGGTGATGGCGGCGATTTCGACGAAGACGGCATTGGTTCTTCGGCTCCGGAGCCGGCCTCCGACGATCCAAGCGATGCAATGGCCCTGAGCGCCGACGTCCACCGCGTGGTCGAGGCTCTGCCTCCCAATCTGCAGACGCTCGCCTCCGACCTCATGGGAATGAGCGTGTCCGAGGTGGCGGCGAAGCGCGGCACATCCCCGCAGTGGATCTACCAGACCATGAAGCGGCTCCGGAAGGCGTTCGTGGCGGCTGGTGTAACGCCGGACCGCCTGCGCGATGGAGGCTCGCGATGACGGCCGCGCCGATGGTCACCACCTACACCATGTGGTCGCTATTCCGGAACTGCCGCAAGGCGGTGGACTGGCGCTATCTCCAGCAGCTTGTCCCGCTCCAGCGCGACCGGAACCTGCACTTCGGCTCGATCATCCACGAATGCCTCCAGGCCTGGCACCAGCGCCGCGATCTCGATGAGGTTCTGGCTATCATCGGCCGGCTCTGCCCCCACCGGCTCCAGGATGAAAACCAGCGCCGGGACTGGAATCTGGCCACCGCGATGATGAAGGCCTACGCCGCGCGGTACGCCATCGAGGAGTTCGAAATCATTGAGCTGGAGAAGAACTTCGAAGGCCCGATCGTGAATCCGGCCACCGGCGCGGCGTCGCGCAGCTTCATACTCGCCGGCAAGGTAGACGGCATCGCCCGCATCGGCGGCGAGCACTTCATTCTTGAACACAAAACCGCGTCCCAGGTTGACGGCGACTACCTGGAGAAGCTCTGGACCGACTTCCAGATCACCATCTACGCCTACTACGTCGAGCAGACGATGGGCATCCCCATCACCGGCATTCTCTACAACGTGCTGGTGAAAGCGAAGCTCCAGCAGGGCAAGGGCGAGAGCGAGCAGGAATTCGAGGAGCGGCGCGCTGAGCTGCTGGCGAAATCCAAGACCGGCAAGACCACCGCGAAGCGGAAACTGCCGGAGTCCGATGAGGACTTCCAGCAGCGTCTGGGTGAGAAGTACGCCGACCCCGCCATGTTCCACCGCGAGATGCTCTACCTCTCGCGGGACCGCTTCGAGATCCTGCGCAGCGAGTTGTGGGAACTGACCCAGGCGTTTCTAGACGCCCGCCGGCGCGGAGTCTTCTACCAGAACACCGCCTTCTGCTTCAACTACCAGCGGCCCTGCGCGTACTTCGCGCTTTGCCGCTCCAACGGCAATCCCAACGTGATTGAGAACTTCTACCAGCGCGTCGCGCCCAACCAGGAGTTGCGCGCGTTCCCGGCTTCAGAGCCGGAACCAGCTTTTTGAAAAGGAGACGAACACACAATGTCCATGCTTCCCACCGCAAAAACACCGCCGCGTCCCAGCCTGGCCGACCTGACCGTGCTGTGGTACGGGCAGACCAAAATCGGCAAGACCAGCACCTGCGCCCAGGCCGACGGCGCCCTGTTCCTGGCCACTGAGCCGGGGCTGAACGCGCTCGACGTCTATCAGGTGCCCATCCTGTCCTGGGACGACCTGCTGGCCGCCTGCAAGGAGATCGCCGAGGGCGGACACCCGTTCAAGACGATCATCATCGACACCATCGACAATGCCTACAAGTTCTGCACCGATTACGTGCTGAAGAAGGCCGGGAAAGAGCACGAATCGGATCTGGGCTACGGCAAGGGGTACGCGCTCATCAACAACGAATTCCAGCGCGTGCTGAACAAGCTGGCATTCCTCCCCTACGGCTTGTTCCTCATCTCCCACGCCAAGGAGATCGAAGTGGACACCCGCACGGAGAAGTACACGCGCGTCGTACCCACTTTGCCGGACAAGGCCCGCAAGATCGTGCTGGGCATGGTGGACATGGTGCTCTACTGCGGCCTGGAGGAGGTCGCGAAGCAGGAAGCCGAGAAGGAGTTCCGGCGCGTGATCCGCACCAAGCCCAGCCTGTACTACGAAGCCGGAGACCGAACCGGGCGTCTGCCCGCGAAGCTCGATCTGGATTTCGGCAAGTTCATCGAGGCCTACAACGCGGCAGTCACGCCGCCGAAGACGCAGGCGGCCGCGAAGGCGGCCCCCGCGACGAAGTGAATTCCCAACAGGAGAAGACATCATGAGTAAACGTGCAATCGATCTGACCCAGTTCGACAGCGACTACAGCGCCGAACAACCGGAAGAGCGCGGCGATTTCGAGAGCGTGCCGGACGGCAAGTACCAGGTGACCGTCGAGAAGGTGGAGTTGACCGAGGCGCAGAGCAGCGGCAATCCGATGCTCAAGTGGACGCTCCGTGTCATCGCCCCGAAGTTCGTCAACCGGCTGATATGGCGCAACAGCGTCATCACCCACAACACGCTGAAGTACGTGAAAACCGACCTGCACACGTGCGGTCTCGATCTCGACAAGCTGTCGGAATTGCCGAAGCACCTGAAGAAGCTGCTCGACGTGAAGCTCGAGGTCACCAAGAAGACCAAGGGCGACAACGAGAACATCTTCTTCAACCGCCGCATCGAAAACGACCGCGCGCCGGGGAGGTTCCGGGAAGAGGCGGGCGACGCTCTTGTCCCGTTCTAACGGGGCGCCGGTCCGGATCATCACCGACACGCGAGAACAGGAACCTTACTCGTTTGATCCCCGGCTGGCGGCCGCTGTGCGGCGGGCGCTGCCGGCCGGGGATTACTCCGTGGCTGGGCTGGAAAGCCAAGTTGCAGTGGAGCGCAAGTCCCTGGACGACTTTGTATCCACGGTGATCCACAGCCGGGAGCGGTTCAGGAACGAACTGCGGAAGCTCGCGGGCTACCGCGCCGCGTGCGTGGTGGTGGAGGCCGGCGTTCTCGATGTGATGCTCCATCGTTATCGCGGCGACGCCCATCCGAACGCGGTGGTCGGGAGCGCGCTGTCGATGATTCTCGATTTCCGCATTCCGGTCTTCTTCTGTTCCAACCGCCAGGCGGCCTGCCAGTTCGTGCAGGCCTACCTGCTGGCGGCTCATGCGAGGTGGGGAGTATGACAGTGGAGCGGACCAGCATCCGCGGCGTGGTCGAGACGGTCTTCTACTCGGGGCCAACGTTCAGTGCGGGGCGCCTTCGGCGTGCCGACGGCGGCATCGTGAAGTTCGCCGGAAAGGTGTTCGTCCGCGAGAACGATGCGGTAAGGCTGGAAGGCCATTGGGCAAAACATCCGAAATACGGACGCCAGTTCGAAGCCGAGTTCATGGGCCACGACCTGGAGATGGACCCCGATGGCCTTGCCAATTTTCTGGCCAATCATCCGGACGTGAAGGGCATCGGGCCGGCGAAGGCCCGCTTGATTGCCGGCGAGTTCGGGGGCGACTTCGATGCGGCGATCCGCGGCCGTCCCGAGGCCGTAGCCGCAGTGGCCAAAATGCCCATTGAGAACATCCTGGACCTGCAACGGATCTGGATCGCCAACAGCGACTTCAATTCGGCGATGGCGTACCTCGCGGCGTTCGGGTTGACCCATCACCAGGTCACCACGCTGGTGGGCAAGTTCGGCAGCCAGGTGGTGCCGATGCTGGAGACCAACCCTTACGTGCTGATGCGCGAGATCCCCGGCTTCGGCTTCAAGAAAGTGGACAAGATCGCGCGCAAGATGGGCACGCCAAAGGATCTGCCGTCGCGGCTCAGGGCCGGCCTTCACTACTGCGTGCTGGCGGCATTGGACGACGGCGATTGCTGGGTCGAATACGAGGATCTCCTCGACCGGGCCAACACGCTTCTGGTGATGGATACCCTCGACAGCCGCGATGTGATCGAGCGTCACCTTGAAGCCATGATCGCCGAGGGTTGTCTCATCTCCCACGCGTTCGAGCGCCTGGCGGTGGCCGATCCAGAGATCCACGGCATGGAGCGGGACCTGGCGGACGTACTGACCACGGCGCACACGCGAAGCCCTCACGCCATCGCCGATCTGGAAGGGTTGCTCGATGCCGAGGGAGCGTTGTTGAACCAGGAGCAGAGGGCCGCGGTGAAGAACGCTCTCACCTGCTCCATCTCCCTGATGACCGGCGGCGCCGGCAGCGGAAAGACCTACGCCGTATCCACGATCGCGGCCATCGCTGACCGCCTGGAGAAAAGCGTGGTGCTGGCCGCACCTACCGGCAAGGCGGCCAAGCGGCTTGAACAGGTTGTCGGCCATGAGGCCGGCACGATCCACCGGCTGCTGGGCTTCAACGGCCATACCTTTTCGCGCGATGCGCTGAATCCCATTGAGGCGGACATCCTTGTCGTGGATGAAGTGTCCATGGTGGACGTGCCGCTTGCCTGGCGGCTGTTCCAGGCGATCGACCGCACCAGGACCGCCGTGGTCCTGGTGGGCGACCATAACCAGTTGCCGCCGGTTGGTCCGGGGAATCTGCTCCGCGATCTCGTAAAGACGCAGGCGATCCCTACGACGGTTCTTACGCAGATCATCCGCCAGGCGGGCGTGCTGAAGGAGAACTCCACCGCCATCCTCTCCGGCGAAGTGCGGCCGACCGCGGAGGCGAAAGATGGCACGCGGCGGCCTTGGTACGTGATCGACCGGTTCACGGATACCGGCGATATTCAGCGGATGCTGTTGCTCCTCTTCGAGGAAGTGCTCCAGGAACGGCTCGGCTACGACCTGGTCCGCGACGTTCAGGTATTGACGCCGACCCACAGGGGTCCGCTTGGCACCGTCGAGCTGAATGTCGAACTGCAGCGGCTCCTGCAAAAGAAGCTGTTCGGATTTGGTGTGCCCGAGGCGGAACACGGCCACCGCCCCCATCTGTATCCGGGCGACAAGGTCATCCAGATGAAGAACGACTACGACCTGAACGTCATGAACGGCGCGATGGGTGTCGTGATGGGCGTCGACCCGAAAGATGGACTGACCATCGACTTCGATGGCCGGCCAGTCGAGATCGAGGCCGGCTCCGACGCGGCCGGCAACGTCCAACTGGCCTACGCGACTTCCATTCACAAGGTTCAGGGATCGGAGTTTCCCTGTGCGGTGGTGGTCGCCCACAAATCGCATTC
>Ga0194111_10008762_pt1 | contig 11092 bp, 13 predicted proteins | sample TA2KigC300mmetaG_FD_146194 | JGI IMG/M metagenome (GOLD analysis project Ga0194111, IMG submission 146194) | Freshwater microbial communities from Lake Tanganyika, Tanzania - TA2015033 Kigoma Deep Cast 300m | ecosystem: Environmental > Aquatic > Freshwater > Lake | place: Tanzania: Lake... | reverse complement strand
GGCTCGATTGAGTCCTAAGCTGGACCAAGGTTCGGCGGCCGCAGATTAGAACCCTAAGCGCGTGAGATCGGTTCGCATTGGCCAAGCAGATCACACAGACGGGAAGGCGACAATGAGCAAGCTAAGAATCTCGATCATCGCAGCTCTCCTTGCTTCGCCAGCCTGCGCCGACAAAAAAAAGGCCGACGCCTGCGCTACGGATCTCTCGCCTGACTCTAAGGCCATTTACATGGCGGCAGTAGGCAAGATGCGGCGTGGAGCCGATAATGAAGCGGTAGTGACCGCAATCACCATGAACAGGATCAGCGCCGGCAAACTAAACCCTCTAACGGCGCGAACGATCGCCGAGGCCGCCGGGGACTGCCTGAAGAAATTGGCTGACTAGAATTTGTCGGGAACTCGGCGAGCATGATTGAGCTGCGCGCGTTCGAAGATGACCGGCATTCTTGCAATGGCCTAAGCGTTCCGGCAGCGCGGCGATCGCAGACGCGCTTGGCCAACGCACAATCGAGATGACGCGTCACTGCGCCAAGGACGTGGATCCTCGCCGCAAGATGTGCGGCGTCGACGCCGTCGTTCGACGCGAAGTTGAACGGGCGACGAACGAAAGCTGTCAACCTCGATTGAAGAAGTGTCAAGACTGAATGCGCGAGCGAAGCCGGCAGCGAATCCATGCATTCAAGCACGAGATCCCGAGTATGAACGATGAACAGGATCGGCCCCCACTTCGAGATTTCACGCAATGTCTCGTCGAAATAGTGGACTGAAACATGCAGCCGTTCGTTTTCTGGCGTCACCTCCAACACTGCCTACGTGGAGACGCCGAGCTCTCGCGCGATCGACTCCAACACCGGCGAGGATACGACCGCTCCTAGTCAGCTGCGGAGCCCTTCTGGAGGCGGACGCCATACGCTTGATCCAACATGATCGACCCTATTCTGCGGCAGTTGACGCGTAGCGTGGATTCTCGTCGGTCAAAACAGCGTCAAAGCCTTCGAACTCAGGACCGCCTATATACAAATCGCGGTTCTGACCGGCGTTTTTATGCGCCTCACGAAAATGTTCGGACTGCGTCCAGTCGACGAAATGCTGCCGGGTCTCCCACAGCGCATGCGACGCATAGAGAACATGGTCTTCCCGCTCTGGCCCTTTGAGCAGGTGGAAGACGATGAAGCCGGGCCTTTCATGAAGCCGGGACTGACGCGACCGCCAGATGTCCTCGAAAGCCTGTTCCTTTCCCTTGACGATCTTGAAGCGGTTCATTGCGATAAACATGACTCGGCTCCTGTCTCTGTCCTGGCGGGTTCCGCCAGTATGTTTAGCTAATCGGATCCCCAAAGCGGGAACGCAAAGAGCGTGGTTTTGCGGCGGCGCCGCCGGCCTTGCCGGCGCGGAGCCAAGCACTGCCCTAGCTTGACGAGCAAAACGATAGCGAGAGCAAAGCTTCCAATCAATTGGGTAGGCCACTTTGAAAACTTGGAAAACATCCAATTTGACAGCATGAGAAGCCTTCTAAGGCGCATCATACAAGTATTCCAATCTGGAGGTAGACGTATTGACCTTCGACAGCTGAGGCAAAACGATCATGCGATGAACGAGAAATCGAAGCAGTCGGATCAGGCGTTCCAACCACAGACCAGCCGTAGTGAAACGTCCCTCGAAATCGATACGCGCGACTTGTTGGGGAAAAGGCGGGAAGTGACGATCATTCATGCAGGTGAGCGTTACCGCTTGCGCGTTACTTCGAACAACAAACTTATTCTGACGAAATGAGGCTGCCGTCATGTGCGTGGCGAACAAACGACAGTTGACGCACGCTTGTGCAGTCGTGTGGCTTGGAGCGCTGTTCGGACTCGTCGTTTCGAACACGGCGAATGCGCAGGCTAATGAGCGGACTGTTTCAATCGGCGGCGCGGTGACGGAGATACTTTATGCGCTGGGTTACGATTCGCGCATCGCCGCAATCGACACCACCAGTCTCTATCCGTCCGAAGCGCTGAAGACCAAGCCGAATGTTGGCTATATGCGCGCGCTTTCAGTGGAAGGCGTGCTGTCGGTCAACCCTTCGCTGATCGTGGCTTCGGAAGGCGCCGGCCCGCCGGCGGCGCTGACGGCCCTACAGGAATCCGGCATCCGCATGGTCACTGTTCCCGACGACAAGTCGCCGGCTGGCGTTCAGCGCAAGATCCTTATCGTCGGCGAACTGGTTGGACAAAGGGACGCCGCGCGCAAACTTGCCGACGACGTTGACGCCCGCTTTGTCTCGCTCGCAGCGCAGCGCGCTCGTATCGAAAAGCCCAAGAGCATCCTCTTTGTGCTTTCGGCGTCGGGCGGAAAGACTTTGGTTGGAGGAAGAGGCACATCCGCCGACGCGATCATCGCTCTCGCCGGCGCGACAAACGCCGCCGCTTCGATCGAAGGGTTCAAGCCCATGAGCGACGAAGCAATTGTCGGGGCTGCGCCGGACGTCGTATTGATGATGCGCCGAGAAAACGCGTCGGCCGGCGATATTCTGGCGACCGCCGCCTTCGCCGCCACGCCTGCCGGCAAGGCGCACGCATTATTGCAAATGGACGGCAACTATCTACTCGGCTTCGGGCCGCGCGCGCCTGACGCCGCTCGCGATCTGATGGCGGCGCTTTATCCTGAGTTGAAATTGCCTTCCCCGCCACGGACTGACGGCGTCGATCTCGGCCACAAGCAATGAGCGGAGCCGCAATTGAGGCGGACGTCCTGCAGCACGTCTCTGGGATGCGGCGTCGAGCGTTCTTGATCATTCTCTTGCTTGCGCTCTTGAGCATCCTGCTATTCTTCATCGCGATCGTCATTGGCGCCGTTCCGATAGCGCCGGCGCGTGTGCTGGCGATTCTTCTTAAGGCCAGTGGTTTTCAAGGTGTTGAAAGCCGCGCCTCTGACGCGAATGTCATATTGAATATCCGTCTGCCCCGCGTGGCGCTCGGCTTTGAAGTCGGCGCCGCGCTTGCCGTTAGCGGCGCGCTTATGCAGGGGCTGTTTCGCAATCCGCTCGCCGATCCCGGATTGATCGGAGTGTCAAGCGGCGCCGGCCTCGCAGCAGCGGCAGCGATTGTCCTCGGCGGAAAATTGGCGCCAAATGTCGCAAGCGGCTTCGCCTTGTTGCCCGTCGGCGCCTTCCTTGGCGGGTTGATAGCGACGCTGCTCATTTATGCGATATCCACGCGCGATGGGCGCACATCGATGGCGACGATGCTCTTGGCGGGCGTCGGGGTGGGCGCCTTCTGCGGCGCGCTCACAGGTCTTCTCGCTTACTGGTCGAATGACCAGCAACTTCGCGATCTGACCTTCTGGTCTCTCGGCAGTCTTAATGGCGCGAATTGGTCGAAGACAATGATGATCGCGCCGATCGTTCTGCCTCTGGCGGTCTTGACGTCTTTCCTCGGACGGAGCCTGAATGCGCTTGCTCTCGGCGAGGCGGAGGCGTACCATCTCGGCGTTCGTGTTCAACTCGTCAAGAGCCTTACAATTGGCCTGGTCGCGCTCGCGGTCGGACTTAGCGTCGCAAGCGCAGGCGTCATCAGCTTTATCGGCATCGTCGCGCCGCACGCGATTCGGCTGTTGGTCGGTCCCGATAACCGCCTACTGCTGCCTTTGGCGGCCTTGCTCGGCGGGGCGTTGCTGATTGGCGCCGACCTACTGGCGCGCACGCTCGTCGCGCCGGCCGAACTTCCACTCGGCGTCATAACATCGGCGATCGGCGCCCCCTTCTTCCTCTGGCTTCTGTTGACGCGCTCCCGGGGGCTGCTCTGATGGGCGCATTCATCGAAGCCAGGGCGCTTTATTACACGGTCGGGCACCAGAACATCGTCGAAAATGCAACGATCTCGCTCCCGGCCGGGCGTTTGATCATCGTTGTCGGCCCGAATGGCGCCGGCAAATCGACGCTCCTGAGGTTGCTGTCCGGCGAATTGCGTCCCACGTCGGGGTCGATCGTCTGTGCGGGCGAAAAACTGCAGGGCACGCCGACGTGGCGTCTTGCCCGGCGCAGGGCGGTGATGGCGCAGGCGACGCAGCTCGCCTTTCCTTTTACAGTCAATGAAGTCGTCCGTATCGGACTGGAGACGTTAGGCGCGAACACACGAGGTAGCGAGGCGGACGCCATCGTCGCGCAATGCCTTCGGCGCGCGGACATCCTCCAATTGGCGTGCCGGAAGTATCACACACTGTCCGGCGGAGAGCAGCAGCGAACGCATTTTGCACGCGTGTTGTGTCAACTCGCCGCGGGTCGACGCAGCGAGAGCGCGCAGGCGCTTTATCTAGATGAACCCGTCGCCAGTCTCGACCTGCGGCATCAACTGATGTTGCTGGACGCCGCCCGCGAAATCGCCAAGAGCGGAATCGCGGTCATGGCGATCCTCCACGATCTCAATCTTGCAGTGGCCTATGCCGACGAGCTTGTCGTCATGCACGCGGGAAGGATCGTCGCGTCCGGCAATCCGGCCGATGTTCTGGCCGGCGGAATCGTCGCCGACGTATTTGGCGTCGATCTGCGCCTATGCGCGACGCCTCCCGGCAACACCCCCTTTGTTCTGCCTCACGGGCATGCTCGCCGCGTCGCCTGGCGCCTACCGACGCCACCGGTTGAGAACAGATTTCAGCCTCTACCCATCCAAGAGGGCGCCACCACGCAGCGGAGCGAGCCACGTGCAACCCTACCCGGGATCGAAAACACATCAATGAGCTTCTCATTCTGGCCTTGAAGAGCCAAGCTCGCCGCTCGAACCAAAATTGCGAACCGAAATAGCGCACGATGCAAACGGCAACGAGGCGCAGCGGCTCGCCGCGCCGCGCCTCGATTCGCATTAGCCTCCCGGAATCAGATGGAGGTCGGAGAGCGTTCGCGGCGCTTCGCCGACAAAGTCGTAGTTCAAGCCGAGAAAATACGTTCGCTGCGGGAGGTTATGAAAAGCGTTGGCTTTGTAATTTCCGATGTTGTTGACGCCGGCGGAGAGCGTCCATTCTTTGGTGATGTAATAATTGGCCTTAGCGTCGATGAAGAGATATGCCGTCGACGCGCTGCCGAACGTGGTGCGGATGTAATCGTCGTTGGTCAGATTGCCATAGGCGGCGCTGCCGTAAGTCATGCCAAGCGAGAGGGAGCAGTCGGCGTTCGGCCGATAGCTCGCCACAGCTCGCGCGCGCACTGGAGGAATGCGCGGATATTGCATTCCGATGGAGAGTGGATTCTGCCAGTTCGACAGAATTTTTGCATCGACCAACGTTAGGCTGCCGAGAAAGTCCAGACCCTCTACTGCAACGTCTCTCATTTCCACAGCGCCTTCAACGCCACGGAAGTTCGCCTTGCCAATGTTCGATAGCTGAGTGACTGGAATGCCGGTTGCGAAACCCGTTTGGCTGAAAATTGCGTTCCACCGATCTGTGTTGAACAGGCTGATTCGCGGCTTTGCATAACCGATCGCTCCGAAAAGGTTCCGGAACGTGTATTCGCCGGTCACGTCGTAAGCGGTGAACACTTCGGTCTGAAGATTGGGGTTGCCGACATTGACGCCGGTGGGCGAGGCGATGTTCCGGAACAGCTCGTTGACTCCTGGAAAGCGGTAGGCCCGACCCATCGACCCGCGCAGGGTGAAATCTTCCGTGACGCGGAATTCAATAGCCGCTTTCGGGGAAAAGGCGCCCTTGTCTGACCCGGCAAAGTAATTGGGCGCGCTGACGATACCCAGGCTGTTTCGCGTGCCGAGCGTTTGGTTCATTCCGCCTGACGCATGCCAGAACTCGCCGCGCGCCCCTAGGAACAATCGCAATTGCGGGTGAAATTGCCAGATATCCTGAAAATATACTCCTTGAGTCTGCGTCTTGCCGTAATTGATCGCCTGCACCGATGTGTAGAAGTTGCCCGGAAATACCGGGACGTTGGTTTGCATCTGGCCCAACGAATAGACGTCGGCATGAGCGCCGAAGGAAACTTCGTGCTTGCCAAACATGTCATATTCGGGACGCCAGTTCGCGCGAGCGTCGACCGTGCGCCAGTAGGTTCCACTGTTGATGGTGTTACGCCCGCTCAGGGAAAGGCCGTAGGAGCTCTGAAAGTTGCTGTTGTCGCGAAGAAAGTCGTAGCCAGTGCCAACGATCTCGAAATTGAACGCGCCCGTGTCATGTTTGAATGAAAGCGCCTGCATCAAATGCGTCGCATTTGCATGACCAGGACTAAAGCCGGCCGGCGCGTTGAACGTCAAACCGCCCATCGCGATCTGTTGCTGGTTTGGTGTGTTGTAGACGGGAAAGCCAGCAGCGTTTCGGAGAAAGGAATCGAAACCGTAGTCGGACAGATTTGTCCAAAGCCCCGCGAGATAGGTTGCGCGCGTCGATGGTCCAAGATCGTAAACAAACTTGCCTTTAGCCAACTGCTGCCGAGTGTTGTCTTGTACAAAGGTGCCGGTGACGATGCGCGGTCTGCCCTGAGGATCCAGATCAGCGACGCCGCCGGCGACGGGGAGGGACGCCCCGCGGGGAGCAGCGAGAAGGTTCGTGCCGAAATACATCGGGTTGCCCTGGGACCCGAGATAATCGTAAGTGAGCCAGAATGAAAAGTCGTTGACCTTATTTCCAAGACCGACGCTTGTCCTGCCGGCCGGGAAAACGTCGTTTAGTCCATAGCGGCCGAACGTCTGCATGGAGCCCAGGCCGGAAGCGTGCAGTTCGAACTTCTGAGGCATTCGCGTGGTGAACGTCACGACCCCGCCATGCGAATTTCCGGGATAGAGGGCGGAAAAGGGTCCGTACATCACGTCGATGCGGTCGATTTCAAAAGGCGAAACCATCATCCAGCGCGGCCCGAGCGGGATCGATTCGACGGAGGCGTTGCCCAAGAGGTTTGAGAGCAGAACATTGTCCGCGTAGACGAGAACCTCGGCGTTGGTGTTGTTCGCCGTCGTACGAGTCGACACCTGAGCGCTAGGATCGCCGATGTATCGCTCCAGGACGAAAATGCTCGGCATATATCTCAATGTCTCGGCGGTGGTCATCGCATTCACCGAGGTCCGGAGCTGTTGACGCGTGAATGTGCTCACCACCGCCGGGAAATTCTCGATCTTGTCCGGCATGGCGCTGCGTACCGGCTTCTCTGTCCTGTTCGCCGGATCGACATCCCCCGTCGTAGAGCCAGATGAAGAGGTAGGAACTGATGCTGGCCGTGCGTGATTTCTCGCGCGTGCGCTTCCGATGTCGATCGTCGGGAGAGATTGCTGTGCGTGAGAAAAAGACGGCGTGGCCAGAGCGGTCGCAGCCAGCAGTGACGCCAAGGCGCAGGGCGCCCTTCGGTGTACGAGAGACATGAGAGCAAGCCTCCAGCCGTTCGTTTTGCTTGGCTGGCTGGCTTGACTCCGAAAACGGCGTTGCTGGCTTGCTATGTCGTGCGCCGAGCAATCGGCGCGTCCAACGAATTCTTAGATAACTCCGTCCGTCGCAATCAAGACGCCCACTTTGTAAGATTTCTGAGATGTGCCGCTTTCATCGATGCCGCGATTGTTTTCGCAGATCGCTGTGTCATCTAGGCCACACCCTCATGGAGAAGGGAGTGAGGCAAATCTTCCCTTGATTGGAATCCCCTCAGATCAGAGGAGGTCGTCAAGCTGACGCCGCAAAGCGCGGTGAGGCGACCGCTTGGTTCGGGGCGTCGAAACGTCGGCGCTTCGAGGTTGGAGCGTCAGCCAAGGATAGCTCTTTTCAAACTGTCCTGAGACCTGCGACGTCCGCGCTGATTCAAGGCCCTTCGGAAACCGGTTCAAGACGCCGCGTCGGACTGCCCTCGAAGCTGGATTGCATTCGAATTTGTCGAGACGCAGACATGGTCGAAGATTCGGCGGCGATCGACGCGCTTCTGCGTGGGCGCAAGCGTATCACCCCGGATGAGCGGGTGAAGTTCGATGTGGTCGATGCAGCGCAATTCACGCAGTTAGGCGGGTTGATCGCGCAACATATCGTGTCAAGACTTCTCCTGCGATCACTCAACGCAAATGCGCGACGCCGTTCGACCTTGCGCGAATGTGGTAGCGGGTTCGTAGGGCCGCGGCGGATCGTGGAGGAGTAGGGAATTGCAATAATAGAGTGAATTATCGACATAAAAGTCGCAACTGGTAACGGAGGAGCGCTACCGTCTTTCCCCACAACGCCCAAACATATACGCTATTGTCTCCGGTCGTGCGCTTGACTCGAGTTTTTTTTGCGCGCTGGGCGTCGAGGAAGCCCGAAAGTGGACCAACACGTCACTTGCCAATCGCGCCGCCCGCGCGCACCATCGGCAATATCAATCTGCGTGAATCTGGCAGGCGAATGAATCCGTGGGCGGCATAAAATCCAGCCGCCGCTTCATCCAATGCGTCGACCACCACCATTGAAGACCCTACTGTGCCGGCGCTCGCGAACGCCCGCTGCAGTGCGTCGGCGAGAAGAACTGCGCCCAAGCGCTGGCCTTGGTGATCCTTCGCCACTGCTAATCGACCGATCAGCGTCGCGCTGACAAGCGGGTACCGAGGAATGAGCTTTCGAGCGGCCTGGGGAACTTCCCCTTGAGAAACGGTCATCGCACAAAGCGCATAATAGCCCAGCACACGCTCTGGCTTGACTGCCACGGTCAAAACAAACACGGCGTTCGCCCGGCGGCGGACGTCCTGTCCAGCCTGTGTCTTCAAGTAGCGGTCGAGACTTTCGACCCCACAGGAGAAACGCCGTCGATCATGCCGCTCTGCAAGCAAATCAATTCGAAGATCGGCAGATGCCTGTTTCGCCATTCACCGTGTGACCCGGTGCTTGTGCTCAGCGAACGCACGTTTAAGCCGTTCGGTCAACGCGGGCGGGTTCATGAGGGTGTCGAAAAAAACACCCCTATCGCGGTCCGAGAGCACGAGAGTTTCGTGTTCTGCAATCGTCTTCCGCGCAGCTTCCGTAAGCGCCGTCATACAAAAATCCGTCAACTTCCGCCGCTCGAGCTGTGCGGCGCGTTCGATCAGCGCCTTGGTTGGTTCGTCGACTCGAAATCCGAGACGTTCCTCCCGTAGCCGCCGGTCTCTCTTTGTCGTCGTGGTCATATTCATATGTCTCCTCCATAATTTGTACGTCAAATTGACGAACATTTCAAGGGCGATCAGGGACCACGCATAAGTCTTTTTCGATTCACACCCTCAGGTTCGCATCGACGGCGTCGTCCATTGCGAAGTGCTGGAGGTCGCTCCCTATGAGAGGAGAAAATTCGAACGCTCGAATGATGGAACTCTATGCGAATCATCCCCTTCGCCATGGCTTCACTTGGAAGCTTGGGAGTCGAGTAGCGAAGCGCCTCGACGATCGACGCTCGCTCGCTCATGAAAATAGGCCTTCGTGGCTTCGATTAACGCCCTGACATTGGGCGATCGCGCGCGATTGGCCTGATAGACGAGGCTGATCGGCACGGGTGGCGGCTCGAAGGACTCGAGCACGTGAACGAGCGAACCGTTCGTGACCCTCTCTGCGACCTGATAGCAGAAGACGCGCGTTATGCCGACGCCCTCTGCCGCCGCGTCGATCGCCGAGTCCGCAGCGTTCACGACGAGGCGAGGCGAGATGCGGATGATTGGACGTTCAACGTTGGCGAAGCGCCATTCGCCATTCGGGGCGAAAGCGTCGAACGAGATGAGGTCGTGTGAGGCGAGATGGGCGATTTCGGTCGGCGCCCCACGGCGGCCGAGATAGTCCGGACTGGCGACAAGCACGCGGCGCGTCTCCCAAATTTTTTGGGCGCGCAGTGCGCTATCCGGCAATTCTGCGATGCGGGCGGCGACGTCTATCCCTTCCTCGGCGATGCGAACGACCCGGTCCGTGGTCATCAGTCGCACATTGAGGCGCTCGTGCATTCTAACCAGCGCGTCCACGATGCGAAGCATATGAATGCGGCCGAAAACCAACGGCGCCGAGATAACGAGGAGCCCGCGCGGCTCTTCGTTCTCGCCGCGCAGCTCCCTTGCGCCCGCGTTGAGTTCCTCGAGGGCGCGGCTCGCGCGCTCCAGGTATGTCTCCCCCTCCGAGGTCAATGTGAGGGACCGCGTCGTCCGACGCAGAAGAACGACGCCGAGGCTCTCTTCGAGGCTGGCGATGCCGCGACTCACCGCCGTCGGCGATACGTTCAAACGTCGCGCCGCTTCGGAAAAGCTCGAATGTTCGGCGATGAGCGCGAACGCCCGGAGTATGTCGAGACGATCCATCGGCAGCCTCGTTTCTGGAGGATGGCGTGACCCATCCTCTTGAGTTTGCATAATTGGGCGCCGTTGCTCGCATCGGCCTGGAATGGCGCGCGAGCAGCGGCTGGTCAGGACGCCCGCGAAGCGACGGCCGATCACAAGCCATCGTCCGCACCGGGACGTTTCGCATCGGCGTCAAGTTCTTCGACGACGGACCTGAAGTCCCTCGCGTGCGCACCACTTTCGCACAGCGCACCCAAGCTGATCTTTGCGGTAAGCGCAAAAATATTGTGCGCCTTATCGAGATTATCGCGAACTAGGACGGGCGGTAAACAAACTGCGTAACCCACCTCCAACAACGGAGTTCATCATGGCCCGCCTACCCATACCGTCTCTCGAAAATGCCGCCGCCGACTCCAAACCGCTGCTCGCCAAGGTCGAAGCGCAGCTCGGCGTCGTGCCCAACCTGTTCCGTCTCGTCGGCCTGAGCCCAGCCGCGCTCGAAGGCTATCTCGGCTTGAACGGCGCGCTCGGAAAGACGCTCGACGTCCGCACGCGCGAGCGCATCGCGCTCGCCGTCGCCGAGGCGAACGGCTGCAGTTATTGTCTCTCGGCCCACACGTATCTCGCGACCAATCTCGCAAAGCTCGATGACGACGAGATCGCCTTGAACCGCAAGGGCGAGTCCAAAGACGCCAAGGGCTACGCCGCAGTCCATTTCGCGCGCCGCGTTGCGGAAACCCGCGGTAAGGTGACCGCAGGGCAATTTGCTGAAGTTGACTACTTGGTTGAGCGCGCGGGCGTTTTCTGATTCTTAAGGGTTTCCTGATTCGCGGAGGCCCCGATATGAGCTTGCGTTTGATCCTGCAGCAAATACCGGACCC
>Ga0194111_10008761_pt1 | contig 11094 bp, 11 predicted proteins | sample TA2KigC300mmetaG_FD_146194 | JGI IMG/M metagenome (GOLD analysis project Ga0194111, IMG submission 146194) | Freshwater microbial communities from Lake Tanganyika, Tanzania - TA2015033 Kigoma Deep Cast 300m | ecosystem: Environmental > Aquatic > Freshwater > Lake | place: Tanzania: Lake... | reverse complement strand
ATGGCATATTCCTCAAATTTCTTTGGCGGCCGCGGTCCGGTCTCTCCCCTCATCCACTCCCAGGAGAAAGACCGGGATGGCGAGGAGCAACAGCGCGCCCATGATGGCAAAGGAGGTGAGATAGTCGAAGCGGGCGATGAGCAGCCCGGCCAGGATGGGGCCGGAGGCGTGGCCCACATCGAAGATGGTGCCGAAGGTGCCCATGGCTGCGCCGAAGTGCTTCTCCTGGCAGACGTCGGCCACCAGCGCTGCGGACGACGAAGTGACGAAGGCCTCCCCCAGACCGAAGACCAGGGCGGTGACCAGGAGCAAGTAAAATGACGTGAGCAGCGGAATGGCTGCAAAGGACCCGGCGCACAGCACCATACCAGCGACGATGATGGATTTGCGGCCCCAGCGGTCGGACATCCGCCCCATCACGGGCTTGGAGAGAATGGTGGTGAGCACCTGAACGCCCCACAGGAGGCCGGCCTGAAACTCGTTCAGCCCTGCCACCTTGACGGCGTACACCGGCAGGAAGGCCTCCAGGGCCCCCACCGTCAGGTTCTGCAGGCCCTCCATGTTGGAGGTGATGACTACCCGCCGGTCGCTCACCACCTCCTTGATGCCGGAGAAAAACCGGCCCAGACGTTCTTTCAGGGCCCCGGGGTGGGGGGCCACCGTCTCGTGGCCTCTCAAGGCGATGAGGCCCAGGAGCAGGGCGGCGGCCCCGGCCAAGCCGCTCAACAGGAAGACCAGGCGGAAGTCATACAGGGTCGGGCCATTGGTTGCGGTCACGTAGGTGAGCAGAAAACCGCCCACCGGCGCACCCGCCAGCGTCCCCAGAATGGTCACTGAGGAGAACCAGGAGAGCCATTCGCCTTTCCGGGCCCCGGCGATGTCCGCCACCACCGCCATGGCCACCGGGCCGTAGATGGCGGTGGCCAGGCCGTGCAGGAAGCGGATGACAATGAGCAGGGTGTAGTCGGTGATGAGCAGATAGGAGAAGGGCATCACCCCGAAAACCGTGAGGCCCATGAGCAGGGTCCGGCGCCTCCCGATGACATCAGACAGGGCGCCGGAGGGCATCTTGAAGAAAATGCCGGTGACCGTGGAGATGCCCACGGCCAGGCCGATGGCCTCGGGCCCGGCCCCCAGGTAGAGGGCGAAGAGCGGCAGGACCGGGTTCCGGGCCAGGGCGTAGGAGAAGCGGGCCAAAAAGCCCACGGAACAGAGGGCGTTGAAGACGTTCATGCCGATGACAATCTCCTCATTTCCCCGGAGTCTTGCGGTCGAAGAAGATGCTCTTGCCGTAGATGCCCACCGGGATACCCATGACCGCGTCTGCCTGGATCAGACCCAGAGCCCGGGCCGCGGCCCCCACCCGCTGCTGGATGCGGTTGTCCACGTTGAGCAGGCTGGCGGTCTTGGCCGCGGAGCACAGGGCCACCCCGATGTCCATCATGCGCATGACGCAGTGAGGGCCGCCGTAGCCCAGGTCCTTTTCCTGGAAATTCCGGTTCTTCTCGAATTCCTTGCAGGAGGGGTAGCCGCAGCCGCCGCAGTCGTAACCAGCCGCATGGGATTGGGCCAAGCCGATGAGCACCAGGGCCTGGGCTCCTTCGATGTTGGCCGCGTCCCGGAGCCAGTAAGGCTCGTTGGTGCTCTTGGGGGCGTATTCCCGCATCTTCTCCGCGATGCGCTTCAGGTCGGTCTCCGCCTCGATGACCACGATCTCCAAAAAATCCTTGCCGCCGCCTTTGGGCGCGGTCCGGGCCGCCGCGGCCATGAGCTTGGCCACATGTATCGCCACGTCTTTCATGGTGTTCCTCCTTGATATGCTGTATAGAGTGCGTCGAAGATGAGCAGGGTCCGCTGGACCAGCTCATCATCATTGGGGGTTATGCTCACCAAACCATCCACCAAATCCTTCAAGGTCTTGGCCTCTTCCAGGCCCTCCAGGTCCTCTTTTAAGTCAATGGCCCGGACCAAGGCGGCCAAGCGGGTGGTGCCCCGATCCTGGAGACCGAAGGCGGCGGCTAAAACCTCGAAGGTGATGAGCTGGTCCCGGTGGGTGAACTCAGCGCCGGCCATGTCGAAATAAACCAAGCCGGGATCTTTTTTCATTTCCTCTTGAGGCGAGATGAAGGCCAGCCTGGCATCACCATCGATGAAGCGCCGGACCAGCCAGAAGGAGGCCAGCCGGTCGATGTAAGGCCGCTCCCGGGTGACCCAGGTCTTTCCCTGGTAATCTTCTTTCTTCAGAATCTCCAGGGACTCGGGGCCCGGGCCTTCGCCAGTCAGAACTTTGAGCCGTGCGGCCAGGGAAGCAAGAAGCATGGCCGTCCGCTCCGCCTGCCCGGTGGGGAAGAAGTCGATCTCCTGGATGGCCTGGAACTTCCTGGTGAATTTTTTCAGGCCGGCCTGGAGTTCCCTGATCTTGTCCTCCGGTTCCATAGCCCCGGCTTCCAGGCTTTTGGTAAGGGCTTGCATCTCCTCGTGCAGCCGGGAATAATCCTCTCCCCTGGCCTTGCCGAAGAGAGCCTTGATCTCTGCTTCGGTGAGGTTCTCCACCGCGGGGCAGTGGAAGAACACCGCCTCCCCGCCCAGTTCCTCCACCTCCCGGGCCAGCCATTGGAGGTGTTCGTAGTTCGTCTCGTTGAAGGGCAGCACGTAGAGGGAGCTTTTGAGCTGCACCGCCCCCACCGCCTGGAGCCGCCGCCAGGCTTTCACCCGGACATTGGGATTCTTCGCGGGCACCGTATAGGAAAAAATGAGCCACATATTTGTTATACCTATTTCTAATATAAAATAGATATAACGATTGTCAAGGGAGGGGAATTTACAAGAAATGTTTGTGAGGGAATATGCTGAATAATTATAGTATGTTAGTGAAATTACTTTTAATATTTGTACTGAAAAATCTGGTCTACCATAGTCACTGATATTTCATGACTTAGGCGATCTGTCTAACTCCGGGTCGCTCAAAGGCCAAGTTTAGATGGTTTTGAGTGAGTTCATGGACCGGCTCGGCCGACTCACCGAACGGATTGGAAGATTGGAGAAAGGCTATTTGAAAGTAAAAGGCACCCTTACTCATGATTGATCTGGTGTTGCCGTCATGAAAGGCTCTTCCTGAAAAATGCGGGCCCGCTGAAACCCTTGACTTACCGGCCTTTCAGGGAATGGAGGTTCACCCGGTGACCCCTGTTTGAACCCAAACTACTCGCCGACCTACTCGCCCTCCCGGGGGTCCTCCCAGCCTCTTTATCGCCCCCGATGATTGTGGCATACCCGCCGAACCAAGATTTCAAATATAAGGATCGGTCCTTTTCACTAAGCTTTTCAACTGGTTGCCGAAAATAGTAGCGTATAAGCTTAATAGTTCATTGATTATGTGAACTATTACGTTCATAATATACAAAATTTGATTTTCGAGGCCATTAATGATTGGTATACTTAAGACCACAAACTTCACAGATTATGAAAAATACCGCACTCTGAGTATACTATGCAAGCACTGTCCGGATTAGGGAAAACCGAACGAAAGCGGCTGACAGAGTTGATCCGCCACACCAAGGGTACAATTTCGGTCAGTGAAGCAGCCGAGACTTTGCAGGTCTCATCGAGTGATGCCGCTAAGATGCTCGCCCGATGGGCAACTAAAGGCTGGCTGTCACGTGTTCGGCGTGGTCTATATGTTCCTGTGCCCATAGAATCACGTATATCCGATGTTCCGTTGGAAGACCCCTGGATCATAGCCGAGCGTCTTTTTTCGCCCGGATACATTGGCGGATGGAGTGCCGCGGAATACTGGGGTCTTACTGAGCAGATTTTCCGTTCTGTCGTCGTTATGACGACACGCAAACCTCGTGATCGGACTCCCGTAATCAAAAATACGAAATTTATAATACATACAGTGCAGGAAAAAGCACTTTTCGGTCTTAAGCCAATCTGGAGAGGACAAGTAAAAGTGCCGGTATCCGACCCGGCGCGTACCGTGATCGATATGATCAGTGATCCCGGTCTCGGAGGGGGCATAAGGCCGACGGCCGACGTCCTTCTCAACTACCTGAAATCAGAATTCAGAAATTTGGATCTGTTTATCGATTATGCGAAACGGCTGGGCAACGGTGCCGTATTCAAGCGCCTCGGCTTCCTTATTGAGCACCTGGCCCCCGAAGAAAAGGCATTTCTGCCAGCATGCCGTTCTGAGCTTACAAAGGGAAACGCCAAGCTTGACCCTGCGTTGCCAGCAGAGAAATTAGTTTCAAAATGGAGGTTATGGGTGCCGCAGAAATGGGAGAAAGGAAGTGATTAATCGGCAGGAAATCATGGACTTTGCCAGGGAAATGGGGCTCGATCCAAACGTCATCGAAAAGGACTATGTCTTGGGATGGCTCCTTGCCGGCATCTCGAGTCATCCGGCGCTATCTTCGCATTGGGTGTTTAAAGGCGGAACCTGTCTTAAAAAATGCTTTTTTGAGACATATCGGTTTTCGGAAGATCTGGATTTCACCATCACCAATCCCGATCATCTCGATCAGGAGTTCTTGGTTACCATTTTCAAAGGGATTGCACAATGGGTATATGAAGCTTCAGGCATTGAAATGCCCGAAGACCGAATTCATTTCAAGGTGTATGAGAATGTGCGCGGCCACATTTCAGTGGAGGGAAGAATCGGTTACCGTGGGCCTCTGCAGCGCCGCGGTGATCCCCCGCGTATAAAACTGGATCTTACGAATGACGAGCTATTAGTCCTGGAGCCCTTGTTGAGAGAGGTACATCATCCTTATTCTGACAAGCCGGCAGATGGCATCCATGTACTATGCTATTGTTTCGAGGAAGTTTTTGCCGAAAAATTGAGAGCCTTGGCTGAACGAGAACGACCTCGGGATCTCTACGATGTTGTGCATCTATATCAGCATGATATGCGACCAGACTTTTCCATAGTGATGGCAACGCTGGAGAAGAAATGTTCCTTCAAAGGTATTGCCGTTCCCACTTTAAAGGCGCTCGAAGACAGGCCAGAGCGTGCGGAATTGGAATCAGAATGGAAAAACATGCTGGCACATCAACTTCCAACTTTGCCTCCATTCGAGAATTTCTGGGATGAAGTCTCTGCCATTCTCGATTGGCTACATGGCGCCATTCCAGCAGAAGCGCCTGTGCACATCCCTATCAGGGGTGAAATCGATGCCGCGTGGCGACCACCAGCAATGGCACAGCCATGGCATTTTGCCGTGCCTCTGGAAATTATTCGATTCGCAGCTTCCAATCGTCTCTGTGTAGATTTAGAGTATCAGAGAACTTGGCGGTTGATAGAGCCGTACTCTTTAAGGAAAACGCGAGATGGTAACCTCTTGTTATTTGCTGTAAAGCACGAAACAGGTGAATCTCGGTCTTACAGAGTAGATCGTATTCAAGGAGCGAAGGCAACCAGTGTTTCATTTGTCCCAAAATACTTGATTGAACTTACCCCCTCTGGTGCTGTGTCCGCACCGCCCCTTATTCGTCAGTCAAGTGGTTTCAAGACATCGGAGCAGAGATTTTCTAAATTAGCTTATTTAGGGCAAAGGTTAGGCCCCGCTTATATAATTCAATGCTCCTATTGTGGAAAAAGGTTTAATAGGAAAGCATATGTAACCAACCTGAATCCCCACAAGGATAAGCAAGGTTATCCTTGCCCTGGCCGAACAGGTTATCTTGTTGATACAAAATACTAAGAGCTTGGGCTGCCAGTGGCCCAGGATGAGCTTGGTCGTTTCTCTGGCTGGATACCTTATGTGGCCTGAATTGTCCTGAATTAGACATGCTTCTCAGCATCTCGGATTCTTCTACTCATCAGGGAAGTCAGGCGTGGTCTCCTTGCCGGAAGCGCTCAGCAGGTGTTTGACCTTCTCGCCCACACTGCGCCATGCCCCCACCACGGAGTTGGCTCCATAAACTCCGGCCACGCTCGCCAGAGCCACCGTGTTCATAGTGGTCAGGTGCCCCACCCAGGCATCCGGCAGGCGCCCCAACAGGCCCAGAAGGACAGACATGACATCCAGGGCCAGGATGCCCAGGATGAGCAAACCGAAGCACAGCCGGCTCATGGAATATTCCCGGGAGCCCGGGTCAGTGAAGAACTCGGCCAGGCGATGAGGAGGCGGCTGCTTGAGGGCCGTCGCCACCTCCTCCCGGATGATCTTCTCGAACATCTGCTTGAGTTCCTGCATGGCTTACTCCGGCCACCGGAAATGGCTGACGCGATCCCAGGAATAGCGGCGCACGCTCACCCGGTCCCCCTGGTTCCCCCCGAGGCAATAGACGCCCACGTCGTCCTCGTCCAGGTAGAGGGCCACATGGTTGCCCCCGGTGCGGCTCATCACCACTACGCACCCAAGTTGCCCGTTTTTCAATTCCCGCCCCCAGGCGCCCCAAGAGGCGGCAGCGGCGCTTTTCGTGCTCCGGAGGCCGGCCCGCTCCATCCATTTGCACATGGTGCTGGAACACCAGGGCGTCTCGTCGTCTTTGGCTTTCAAAGTAGTATAGCTGTGGGCCTCCACGATGTCCGGGTTGTCCTCAGGGCCGGCAATCTCTGCCACCCCTTTCCCCAGGTCCAGAAGGGCCTGCTTCAACCAGGGCGGCAGTTCCCCCATCATGTCTGGCACCTCCGGTTGTGACCCCTGAGTTCCGAACAAACCCTCCCGGGTTTTGGGGCCGACAATCCCGTCCACCACCAGCCCATTGGCCTGCTGAAAGGCCCGGACCGCCGCCTCGGTCTTTTCCCCGAAGTTTCCCCGGGGCGTCCCGGTGAAGATGCCGAGCTCCTGGAGTCGCTGCTGCACCCGGAGCACCTCCGGGTTGCTCATGCCACGCTTCAGATTCATGGTTATTTGCCCTCCTTCTCGCCATTCAGGTGGCGGTGGAATTCATCACGCCGCACGTAATCGATGGGCAGCTTTTCCCGCAGTGTCAGTTGTCGGCTGACGGCCTCATGGAGCGTGCCGTCCAACCCGGCGATCTTCTCGTCCAGGTGGGCCCGGCAGGCCTTGCAGTTCTCCTTGATCTGGGACAGGGCCTCCCGGCTCATCTTTTTCATGACCCAGAAGGTCAATCCGGGCGTGCCGCAGGCCGCCAGCACAATGGAAAAAAGCTGGGCCACCGTCAAAACATCCTGGCTCATGGTTGACTTTCACCTCCCTTGGAATTTTCATTAGCCCACCACTGGAAACTTTCTCTTGCCAAAATGGTTCTGCCACTTCACCTTGGGATTGGGGACCGGGAAGACCCGCCGGGGCGGAGGTGCCACGCCGTAAGCGACCATGAGGCCGCCGGCGTTTACCTGCACCTCCCCGATTTCGGCAAAGAGGCCATAGGCGGCCATGAAACCGGCGGCGTCCACCCTGACAAAGCCATCCTGATCCGTATAAGCAACCTGGGCCCCCACTGTCTCCACCCGGACTTCGGTCATGGGGTAGGCGTAGGCCCCGCTGCGGATGGCATCGATCTCCAGGACGGACAGCAGCTCATTGAAGACCACCATCTCGTCCAGGAGACCGTCGAAATAGTTGTCACTGCCGGGGGCATCAATCGCCCCGACGACCACCTTGGCATCGCCCACCCACAACTCGTTGGTCAGCGTGCCCTTGAATTCAGAGACTGTTGAATTGCTGGCCCGGAACACCCGCACATAAAGTGACTTCGCCGTTTTGCCGTCGATGCAGACGGCCACGTGGTACCATTCGCCGTTGTTCAACGAGATCCCGGTATTAAAATTCTGGTACTGGCTGCCATCCGTGTGGCCGCAGTTGATCTTCAGGGTGGCGTACTGGCGCTGGATCTCCAGGCTGCGCTTGTTGCCGGTCCAGTTCCACTTGGTGAACAGGCCCGCGTAGTTGATGTAGCTTTCCGGCTTGAGCCAGAAACAGACGGAAATCTTCTTGGTGGCGTCCCCCGACTTCAAGGGGAAGCCGGCGTCCAGATCGACGTCGGCCCGGAAGGCATAGTCACTTTCCGCCTGTTCCAGGTCTGCGGCATACCCCCCTTCTCTCTTGTCAGTAGCGTTGTAGCTTACCGAGCCGCTGCCGGTGAGGTGGTTGCCACCCTTGCCGTCATCCAGGTTGTTCTCGAACCGGTATAAGGCCTTGACCCTGGGGTCTAAAGAGAAGTCATTGGCCATATCAGTTCACCGCCTGCAGGGCCAACTTGGCATTGTTGACAGCATCCACCGTCCAGTTGCCCCCGGCCGGATTCTGGTTCAGGGTGGTCTTGCGGAGCAGCGAGGACACCGGCAGGTCGATGGGGTCCGAGAGATAATCCGTATCGTTGATCCGTACCCCCAGCTTGAGGCGGTCCGGGTCAATAAAGGCTCCCTTGAGACAGAAGGTCTGCACTTGGACGGCCTTCACCGTCAGGGCCTCGGCGGGCAGATTCTCCATGTCAAAGTGCTCTTTCTCGTCGGGGGTGCTGGTTTTAATGTAGTCCGCGCCGCTGGGGGGCACCTCGTCAATGGCCGCATAGTGCGCGCCTGAAGGAGTGACGTCCCAGTCATTGGTAGGCCCGTCGGCAGTGGGCTTCAGGAGCTTCACCTTGAGGCCATTGGGCCAGGAGTTGTTGACCGAACCGGAGGGGTCGTTAACGATTATGTCATCCATGTAACATTGCATCCCGACCCCGGCTTCGAGATTCCACTGCACCTTGTCGATGGCGGCAGCCGTCCCCGGTTTGGTGTCGCCGCTGTAAATCCCTTCCGGTACCCCGTCAACCCGCAGTTCCACCAAGCCGCCGGAGTCGGCTACTTTGAGGTGCAGCTCCACCACGTACCAGGCCCCCACCTGGAAGATGGTGCTGCTGGTGATGATCTTGGTGGCCCGGTTCCCCAGCCAGACGTTCAATTTCCGCTCAGAGTCGAAATCCGTGCAGACGATGATATCCAGCCCGGCATTGCCCAGGGCCCGGAAGTGCTTGTAGTTGGCGGAATAATAGTTGCTCACGTAGAAGGCATACTGGATATACAGCTCATCTTTGTCAGGGATAGAGAACCAGAAACCCTCACTGTTGTAGTTTCGCCAGGAGTAATCCCCGCCCCGCTTGTAGGTGCTGGAGATCACCACCGAACCGTCGGTGCCGTCCGGCTCCTTGGAACTGTTCCACTCCGCCCCGAAAAGAATCAACATGCTCATGGCCTTGCTCCTCAGGCAAACTGCTCGGCCTTGACGGTAATCGCAAACGTCCCGGCTTGGGATAAATCGTGATTTATGATCCTGATGCGCAGCTTCCGCTCCGTCCCGAAGTCATAAACCCAGAAGGGCAGCCAGTCCTCGAAAGGGTCGCTGCCGGGGATGACGCCTTCCACCTTGTAGAGCAGGGTGGAAAAGGCGGCGTCGGCATACAGGTGCACGTCATAGACGTTGGCCGGGAGGCCGGAAGTCTCCTCGATCCTGAAGTAGTGCACCAGACCCCGGTTCACAAAATTTTCATAGGTCAGGTCCGCCTGGCTGTTGGCCGGGCAGGGAATATTACTTTGGGTAAAAGTCTTTTCCTGGGTGCCGACGCCGTAAACCTCTTCGAAATACCCCAGGAGAAACACCCGCAAATTGGCAGTGTCGGGACCGGAGGTAAAGACGAAGAACTCCACGGTGTCGTCGTCCCCCAGGGGCACCAGCAGGTCGGCGGGCTTCTGTTCGCCGTCCGACGCGTCAGACCAGACGGTGAAGGCAGTCGCTGGACTGAAGACGCCGCCGCCCTTCTTGAAGAGCACCCTGGTGTTCACGCCGGGGGCGGAGTCGTTGAAAAAGACCCGAAGCACCACGGCATTGACGCCGAACTGGGGACTACCCAGGTAGCTCGCCAGGTCAATGGGCTCGTAGTCGATGGAAGAGCCCCGGGCGGTATCCGTGCGCACCTCCGGCGGGTTCTCCAGGGGGACAAACTTGGTGAACTGCTGGGCCGCGAGGGACAGGTTCACCTCCCCCAACAAGCTCCAGGAAGCGCCGCCGTCTTCGGAATATTCCCAGCGTCCGGTATCCCGGTTGAACTTGAGCGCGGCATTGGGGTCGTCGCCGTTTTCCACCTCGATCCCGGCCCGGCCGGTAGGAGAACCGGCCGCGTCCCGGTCAATGGTGAAGATGTCGGCGGTGGTGCCGAGATCAGTGTTCTGAGTGTGCCCCCCGCCTCCGCCGCCCCCGGTCCCGGCGATGGCCGCGGTGCGCTTATCCGACACCGTATCGATGGCACCGGAGGCTGTGGCCACGACATACAGGGGAACCCGGCCGCTGGTGAAGCCGGTGGCATTAGCGCTCACCGCGCCGTCGGCCGGATCAACCTCGACATAATTGGTAGCGTTATCGGCAAGGGCCACCTGGCCGGCGGGGGTGAAGGAGACGGCGCTGTCATTGCGCACCAAGCCGGCCTGGTATTTGAAGTTGAGGCCCGAATGGGGGAGGTCCTGAGCATAGTAGCCCGAGAACACGTCCTGACCCTGTTCGATCTCCTCCAGCCGGTCGGCCACCTTGGTGAAGCTCTTGGAGCGGACGGCGGAGTCCAGCATGTCATGGTAGTCGTCGCCGTCAAAGAGAACCGCCACCCCGGTATAAAGCTGCTTGTTAGTCACCTGGTGGCTGTCGGCGTCCCAATGAAAACTCCGGAGGGTGTTGTCCTTCACCGTGTCGCTGAGGGCCGGGGCGCCGCCGCCGTCGAGATAGACGTAATAGGTGCCGGTGGCCCGACCCGCCAGGGACAGGGGGGTCCCAGTGGCTTTGTAGAGAAAAGCGGTGCCGGACCAGTAGGCCCCGGAAGCGACTCCCAGGTTGTAATTGGGGCCGGTGAGCGTCCCCTCGTCAAAATCATAGGAGCCGATGCCGATGAGGCCCTTCCGGTCGAAGATCTCCTTGAGGCCCTGGGGGACCGCCAGGTCGCCCCCGGACTGCCCGGTCAGGATGCCCAGGATGTAGTTCAGGTTTGACTCGATTACGGAGTAGTTGGAATTGTGCTTGGCGATGTAGTCCGCCATCCCCTGGATGAAGGCTTTGAACAGGGTCACACCCATCAGTACCACTCCACAATCTCAAGGAAGGTCCCGTCGGCCCGGAACTTCCCCTGTACCCCGTAAGGGAGCGTCCCGTAGCC
>Ga0194111_10008759_pt1 | contig 11096 bp, 4 predicted proteins | sample TA2KigC300mmetaG_FD_146194 | JGI IMG/M metagenome (GOLD analysis project Ga0194111, IMG submission 146194) | Freshwater microbial communities from Lake Tanganyika, Tanzania - TA2015033 Kigoma Deep Cast 300m | ecosystem: Environmental > Aquatic > Freshwater > Lake | place: Tanzania: Lake... | reverse complement strand
GAGGAAGATAAACCTGCCTTCGAAATTGACATCCTGCCAGGTCAATCTATTTATTTCCCCCACCCGAGCCATGGTCTCTTTGATGGCTATGAGGTAATCCTGAGTATCCGGGTCAGCCGCCAAGAGAACTTTGGCCACGTCCTCTTTCGAGGGGATATACTTAACCCTCTTTTCCACCGGCATAAACTCCAAACCTTTGGTCGGGTCTGTATCAATTAATTCCTGTTTGATGCTGAAATTGAACAAGGCCCTGATATACCGGAGGTCCTTATTGGCTGAAAAGGCTGATACCTTGGCTCTTTTAATCAAATAGCTCTGGACCATTGCTCTGGTTATCTCTCTGGCCTTGAGTTTTTTCCATTGCTTAACCACTCGCCTGCCTAAGCCTATATAATCAGCAAAATATTTTTCTGATTTATAAGCCTTGACGTAATCCAATCTGAGATTAACCAGTTCCAAGAAGGTTATATCGGTCGGTGCTGTCTCCACCACCGTTATCGGCTGCGGCCTCAGGATTTCTTCCCTTTTTCTTGCCTCTGCCTCCTTTGCCTGTCGTTTGGTGCTGAACCATGCTTCCGTGTACCTCTGTCCGTTCAGGGTGAAGTCGTACCTCCACCCTTTCCCTCTTACCGAATATACGCTCATAGAGTTGCTCCTTTGAAGGGAAAAAGAGACAACCCCTGAGCTTCACACCACCCAATATCCGCCAGTTCTTATAAACCCAGCTTCTACTTTTTTTCAGAAATTGGGCAGCCTCCTCTGGGGTCATTATATTGCACTTATCATTCCCGTCAAGTTTTTCACTAATCATTTTTAGTCTCCCCATAGTCGGCAACTAAGCCGGTTTTTTAGGGGAGTTCCGGGAGTAATTAATAATCAGAAAACTAAATCATTCAAACTAATTAAATGGTTCATGGGGTAATTAAACTCTAATTTCCGAAACTCCTTTGGTTGATGTTATCTCAAGGTTCCAATCTCGACATTTTCCCCTCATATTGTATGGAGTTTTAATTTATGATATAATTATAGCATAAAATGACCTAAAGGTCAATATAATTTATTGGTATTATTGATATTTTTATAATTATTGATTTATAGTTAAAAAGTACAATAATCGTAAATTAAACAGCCTTGTTGAATAAGGGAAAGGCTATGACGAGAGTAAAAGATTTGTCTGCCAAAGATATGCTAAAGGGAAAAATCCTCAGGCTGGCAAAATTGGTGAGTGAGTTTTTGGAAGAAAACTTCGACCAGGAGAAACTGGTGCCACCGAAAACCAAAAGATAACTTACCTGCGAAGATTGGTAGAGCAGAACCTGTGGGGTGGGAACATTTCGGAGTTTAATGCGAACTGGGTTTTTACCTCTGAGCTTCATGAGATAGCTATCGATAACCCAGATTATGCCAGTCCCGAAGAAGTCTCTCAGGCTGACGCAAAGGTGGGTGCTGAGACGCTTGTTTATTTCCACAAGCTCTTAAAAGAGGGTTTTTGGGATGGCTTTAAGGAAAGGGTATTTATCTATCAAGAACATGTCAATGCTCCTCCTAGCACCCCAGGCCCTTATGATGAATTATTGGCCATGGATAAAGGCTTTTATCTGGCTGAGGCGTTCTTTGATTTGAACCTGCCGGAGAAAATTAAAATTTTCTGTACTTTTGAGGGAGGCAATATTCATTTTTACCCCAACCCGCTGGAAAGCATCAGAGCCCTGCACAACTTAATTGAAGGAGTGCCCGTAGCCTCTTTCAGGAAATGTAGGGATAAAACCTGTGGCAAGTGCTTTATCTCAACAACCCATCACAAAAGGGAATTCTGTAATAGGCTATGTGCTGCTCGCCATAACCAGAGAATGCTCCGGGAGCTGACCCCGAGGCCTACAAACAATACCATAAGGCATACTATCGGAAAAAAGTGCTTGGCTCCGGTTGACAACAAGCATGGGCAACCGCCTTCGCTTAATCGGGCAGTTCCTGATAGAGCCAAAAACCCAGATAGCTACTCCAATCTACCTTTAAAGCAATTAGCTTTATCTCCCCCACAATTCTTAGGAATAGCAGTCCTTACCCTGAAATAATTTTACATTAACGATTATGCTCCTTAATACATACTTTTCGTAAATTACAATTTTATAATTATATCAAATTATTACCTTGACTATAATGAGCTGATGTGTTAATTTGAAAATACCTCACCGTAAATTATTCTTGGTGGAAAGAAAAATCAGAATAGGAGGATGAGTGATGGCACGTAAAGATGAAACGTTAATCGCACTGTCGAGAGCCCCGCCGGGCTCCACCGCAGTTCTTTAATAAAAAAACCTATTAGGTTTTAGTAATCACTGTAAAACTTGTATCCGAAAGGATTAGATAACATTGTTTACAAACATCAAAGCTTTATTAAAACTTCACATCAATAATTTTAGAATTCAAGGAGTAAAATATGGCAAAAAGTAAAAATTTTAAAAAACGAAATAATCCAATAAATCAAGGAAGTTCACAAGCAGATGTAGTTGGAAAAGTCAATCCCAGCAATAATAGCCGTCTTCATCTTTTTCAATAACGATGCTGACTTTATAATTCATATGATTATTATCTCTAACTGTTGTTAATCTTCTTTCAGTAAGTTTTATACCCTTACATTGACGCCTGGAATCAGGACATTCAAAAACTCCTTCCTCAAAATCTCCGGTAGCCACTAAATCATTGATAACTTGATTCACAGCCTGTCTTGTGTCACGTTGACTAGCATAATTATCACGTAACCAACAATCCAGGCTGTTGGGTTTTTGATGATCATCTCTCCTGCAGTTAGCCCCGCCTTTAATAATGTAATTTCTGCCAGATTGAAGAATATATGCCACTAAATCTTCTGAATCGAATTCAGCGTGGCCGTAAGGAAGGTTAATCATACCCATAAAAAACTCCATTTTTTAAAGGGTTTATAATCCGATAACCATTTATTATGCTTCTAATACCAATAAAAAACCCGGTCTGTTTCCAGACCGGGCGTATAATTAATTCCGGCGGCGTCCTACTTTCCCAGGCAGCTGCCCACCTAGTATCATCGGCCCTACGGGGCTTAACTTCCGAGTTCGAGATGGGATCGGGTGTGGCCCCCGTGGTATGGCCACCGAAAACTTTTGAACGACAAAAGAGTCTTGAAAAGTGAAGGCAAGTAAGTAATCGGGGATATTCTCGTGTCAAAGGAAAAAATATGGTCAAGCCGCACGGCCTATTAGTACCAGTTAGCTGAACACATTACTGTGCTTACACCTCTGGCCTATCAACCTCGTGTTCTCCGAGGGGCCTTTAGGGACCGAAGTCCGGGAGATCTGATCTTGAGGTCGGCTTCCCGCTTAGATGCTTTCAGCGGTTATCCGGTCCGAACATAGCTACCCAGCGCTGCACCTGGCGGCACAACTGGAACACCAGAGGTTCGTCCATCCCGGTCCTCTCGTACTAAGGACAGATCCTCGCAAATCTCCAACGCCCGCAACAGATAGGGACCAAACTGTCTCACGACGTTTTAAACCCAGCTCACGTACCGCTTTAATTGGCGAACAGCCAAACCCTTGGGACCTGCTTCAGCCCCAGGATGCGATGAGCCGACATCGAGGTGCCAAACCTCCCCGTCGATGTGAACTCTTGGGGGAGATCAGCCTGTTATCCCCGGCGTACCTTTTATCCGTTGAGCGACGGCCCTTCCATACAGAACCGCCGGATCACTAAGGCCTACTTTCGTACCTGCTCGACGTGTGGGTCTCGCAGTCAAGCTCCCTTATGCCTTTACACTCTACGGCTGGTTTCCAATCAGCCTGAGGGAACCTTCGCGCGCCTCCGTTACCTTTTTGGAGGCGACCGCCCCAGTCAAACTACCCACCAGGCAGTGTCCTCGACCCGGATAACGGGCCTGAGTTAGAACTCTAAACTAACCAGGGTGGTATTTCAAGGTTGGCTCCATCCGGACTGGCGTCCGGACTTCCCAGCCTCCCACCTATCCTACACAAGTTAGCCCAAAATTCAATGCCAAGCTGTAGTAAAGGTGCACGGGGTCTTTCCGTCTAGTTGCGGGAACGCGGCATCTTCACCGCGAATACAATTTCGCTGAGTCCCTGGTTGAGACAGTGGGGCAATCGTTACGCCATTCGTGCAGGTCGGAACTTACCCGACAAGGAATTTCGCTACCTTAGGACCGTTATAGTTACGGCCGCCGTTTACCGGCGCTTCGGTTCAGAGCTTCTCCAGTTGCCCAGATGACTCCTCCCCTTAACGTTCCGGCACCGGGCAGGCGTCAGACCCTATACATCGCCTTGCGGCTTCGCAGAGTCCTGTGTTTTTAGTAAACAGTCGCCACCCCCATTTCTCTGCAACCCCCTTCGGCTCCGGACGCGAAGTCCTTCACCTAATGAGGGCACACCTTCTCCCGAAGTTACGGTGTCATTTTGCCGAGTTCCTTAACCAGGGTTCTCTCAAGCGCCTTGGGATACTCTCCCTGCCTACCTGTGTCGGTTTGCAGTACGATCACCTAGTGAACTACCTAGAAGCTTTTCTTGGCAGCATGGGCTTAACCAGTTTACGGGCCGAAGCCCTCCTCATCACCTCTCAGCGTTAACGGAGATCCGGATTTGCCTAAATCTCCCGCCTACCAGCTTGAACCGGGACGTCCAACACCCGGATGGTCTACCCTTCTGCGTCCCTCCATCGGTCACGGCGCACCAGGTGGTGCAGGAATATCAACCTGCTTTCCATCGCCTACGCCTTTCGGCCTCGGCTTAGGGATCGACTAACCCTGGGAAGATTAACTTTACCCAGGAAACCTTAGGCTTACGGCGAGGGGGTTTCTCGCCCCCTTTATCGCTACTCATGTCAGCATAATCTCTTGTCGGTCCTCCAGCACTCCTTACGGTATGCCTTTATCGGTTACGACAATGCTCCCCTACCGATCAATGTCGAGCATTGATCCCGCGGCTTCGGTACTGTGCTTGAGCCCCGTTGAATTTTCGGCGCAGACCCACTCGACCAGTGAGCTATTACGCTTTCTTTAAAGGATGGCTGCTTCTAAGCCAACCTCCTGGCTGTCTGGGCGTTTCCACATCCTTTCCCACTTAGCACAGATTCCGGGACCTTAGCCGGCGATCTGGGATCTTTCCCTCTCGCCCACGGATCTTATCACCCGTAGACTGACTCCCGCACTAAAGCTAGCGGCATTCGGAGTTTGGTTGGGTTTGGTAATCTTGTGAGACCCCTAGCCCATCCAGTGCTCTACCTCCGCTACTCATCATGCGAGGCTATACCTCAATATATTTCGGGGAGAACCAGCTATTACCGGGTTTGATTAGCCTTTCACTCCTATCCACAACTCATCCAATAACTTTTCAACGTTAACTGGTTCGGGCCTCCATCCGGTGTTACCCGGACTTTACCCTGGCCATGGATAGATCACCCGGCTTCGGGTCTACTCCTGGCGACTAATACGCCCTCTTCAGACTCGCTTTCGCTCCGGCTCCACCTTACGGCTTAACCTCGCCACCAAGAGTAAGTCGCTGACTCATTATGCAAAAGGCACGCAGTCAGGCGGACAGACCGAAATCTGTCATCGCCCTTCCACAGCTTGTAAGCGCACGGTTTCAGGTACTATTTCACTCGGGTCACCCCGTACTTTTCACCTTTCCCTCACGGTACTGGTTCACTATCGGTCGCTGGCTAGTATTTAGCCTTGGAAGATGGTCCTCCCAGCTTCCCACAGGGTTCCACGTGCCCCGTGGTACTCGGGAACTGGCTCCAGAAAGTCTTTACGCTTTTGCCTACAGGACTGTCACCCTCTGTGGTGCGACTTTCCAGACGCTTCGACTAACGTAAAGATTGGTAACTTTCCGAGGTGGCGGCAACCACCTCCAAACCAGCCCCACAACCCCGATGGCGCAACGCTTGCCGGCTTGAACACGACATCGGTTTGGGCTCTTCCCCGTTCGCTCGCCGCTACTGAGGGAATCTCGTTTGATTTCTTTTCCTAAGGGTACTTAGATGTTTCAGTTCCCCTCGTTCGCCTCCGTCACCTATGGATTCAGTGACGGATATCCAGGCATTACCCTGGATGGGTTGCCCCATTCGGAGATCTCCGGATCAAAGCCTGTGAGCGGCTCCCCGAAGCTTATCGCAGCTAGCCACGTCCTTCATCGCCTGCCAACGCCAAGGCATCCACCGTACGCCCTTTGTTGCTTGACCATAAGCCTTTGCAACAAGGATTTATCCCTTATTACTTACTCGCTACTTCACTTTTCAAAGAGCTTTGGACCTTAACAGCCCAAACTTTCTAAATCTATAAGAGCTTCATGGTGGAGGTGAACGGATTCGAACCGATGACCTCCTGCGTGCAAAGCAGGCGCTCTCCCATCTGAGCTACACCCCCAGAGGTTGCTGGTGGGCCTAGTTGGAATCGAACCAACGACCTCACGCTTATCAGGCGTGCGCTCTGACCGGAACTGAGCTATAGGCCCTTTTTCAGTCTTCCCATTTTTTCAGAAAGAAAATCAGCCTAAAATCACCGGGACTATAGACTGAATCGGGAACCTCTTCTCCTACGAACGGCCTGTTTTGACCTTGCTCTCTCAAAACTAAATAGCGAACCGAAGCAGTTTATAATGGTTGTGTCTAAGACACCTTAGAAAGGAGGTGATCCAGCCGCAGGTTCCCCTACGGCTACCTTGTTACGACTTCACCCCAATTACCGGCCATACCTTAGGCGCCTCCCTCCCCGAAGGGTTAGGCCAGCGACTTCTGGTACAACAGGCTTTCGTGGTGTGACGGGCGGTGTGTACAAGGCCCGGGAACGTATTCACCGTGGCATGCTGATCCACGATTACTAGCGATTCCAACTTCACGGAGTCGAGTTGCAGACTCCGATCCGAACTGAGGACGGCTTTTTGGGATTAGCTCCCCCTCGCGGGTTTGCGACCCTTTGTACCGCCCATTGTAGCACGTGTGTAGCCCTGGACATAAAGGCCATGAGGACTTGACGTCATCCCCACCTTCCTCCGGTTTAACACCGGCAGTCTCTTTAGAGTGCCCAACTGAAGGCTGGCAACTAAAGACAAGGGTTGCGCTCGTTGCGGGACTTAACCCAACATCTCACGACACGAGCTGACGACAGCCATGCAGCACCTGTCTTGGGGCTCGGATTGCTCCGCACCCCCCTGTTTCCAAAGGGTTCCCCAGATGTCAAGCCCAGGTAAGGTTCTTCGCGTTGCGTCGAATTAAACCACATGCTCCACCGCTTGTGCGGGCCCCCGTCAATTCCTTTGAGTTTTAACCTTGCGGCCGTACTCCCCAGGCGGGGCACTTAATGCGTTAGCTACGGCACAGGAGGGTTAAAAACCTCCTACACCTAGTGCCCATCGTTTACGGCGTGGACTACCAGGGTATCTAATCCTGTTTGCTCCCCACGCTTTCGCGCCTCAGCGTCAGTGTCGGTCCAGAAAGCCGCCTTCGCCACCGGTGTTCCTCCCAATATCTACGAATTTCACCTCTACACTGGGAATTCCGCTTTCCTCTCCCGCACTCAAGCCAGACAGTTTCAAAGGCACTTCCGGGGTTGAGCCCCGGGCTTTCACCTCTGACTTATCTGGCCGCCTACACGCCCTTTACGCCCAATAATTCCGAATAACGCTTGCACCCTCCGTATTACCGCGGCTGCTGGCACGGAGTTAGCCGGTGCTTCCTCCAGTGGTACCGTCATACCTCAAGATTATTCGTCTTAAAGCTATTCTTCCCACTTGACAGGGCTTTACGACCCGAAGGCCTTCTTCACCCACGCGGCGTTGCTGCGTCAGGGTTGCCCCCATTGCGCAAGATTCCTCACTGCTGCCTCCCGTAGGAGTCTGGACCGTGTTCCAGTTCCAGTGTGGCTGGCCATCCTCTCAGACCAGCTACCCATCGTCGCCTTGGTAAGCCATTACCTTACCAACTAGCTAATGGGACGCGGGCTCATCTTCATCCGATAGCTTCCAAGGAGAGGCCATCTTTGGTGACCAAGGTCGCAACCCGGTCACGTTATGCGGTATTAGCCCACCTTTCGGTAGGTTATCCCCCAGACAAAGGTAGATTACCCACGCGTTACTCACCCGTGCGCCACTTTACTCGCCCGGCAAGCCGGGCTTTCTCGTTCGACTTGCATGTGTTAGGCACGCCGCCAGCGTTCATTCTGAGCCAGGATCAAACTCTCCAGTTAAACTGGTTTCCCGCTTCATTATGGCTCGCTATTTAGTTTTCAAAGAGCAATTTCCAGTGATTTTAAGTTAACACTTTTTTACTCGCTTGTCAAGCCTTTTTACCTTTTTCCGGTTCCCTGAGACTCGACGTGTCAGCGAGGGTAATTATGTAATATAGCAAAACTGAAATTACTTGTCAAGAGCTTATTGCTTTTTTCCGTCCGCTCAGCGAACTTTTTATATTTACCCGAATTGTTTTTTTTTGGCAAGCTTTTTTTTCAAAGGGCGATCATTTTTTTATAACCCGTTAAATATGTGTAACATATGCTGGCCCCAACTGTATAACAGCCGGGAATTCCCCCTTTGTCCCAGATCTCCTTGGCAGCAGATAAGATTTTTGCCGGACAGGCTCTTTTTATGGTATCATACTTTAAAGTATGAGAGAACAATCGACTTTCCGGGACACCGTGGCATCCGGGTGAGGAGTCTACCATGCGTCTGTTGGTCACCGGCGGGGCCGGTTTCATCGGCTCCCATTTCATCCGCCATATCCTTATGAAGTACCCGGCTTACCAGGTTGTCAACCTTGATCTGTTAACCTACGCCAGCAATCTCGAAAATCTGCATGACGTGCGGCACAATCCCCGGTATTCTTTTGTCAAGGGGGATATTGCGGATCAAAAATTAGTCTTTGCGTTGGTGGCAGAGACTGAGGCAATCGTCAACTTTGCCGCCGAATCTCACGTTGACCGCTCCATCCTGGACAGCGCCGCCTTCATCCATACCAATATCGTGGGAACCCATGTCCTGCTGGAAGCCGCCCGCAGCCAGGGGCGAAAACGCTTCCACCACGTCTCCACGGATGAGGTGTATGGCCACCTGGGGACGAATGACCCGCCTTTTCAGGAAAAAACCCCCTACGCGCCCCGCAGCCCCTACAGCGCCTCCAAGGCTGCGGCAGATCATCTGGTGAACGCCTACTTTCATACCTACGGCTTGCCCATCACTATTTCCAACTGCTCCAATAACTACGGCCCCTATCAATTCCCCGAAAAACTGATTCCTCTTTTTATCACCAATCTCGTGGAAGGGAAAAAAGTCCCGGTCTATGGGGATGGCCTCCAGGTGCGGGACTGGCTCTATGTCGTAGACCACTGTGAGGCCATCGACCTCATTCTGCATCAGGGAACCATAGGGGAAACCTACTGCGTCGGCGGCGATTGCGAAAAAACCAACCTGGCAATTACCAAAAAAATCCTGGAGCTCATGGGCCGGGGGGACGAGATGATCGAGTATGTCCCGGACCGTCCCGGCCACGATCGACGCTATGCCATCAATTTCGCCAAGATCCGGGAAGAACTGGGGTGGACCCCGAGAACCGATTTTGATCAGGGGATGCAGGAAACCGTCACCTGGTACACGGAAAACCGATCATGGTGGCAGAAAATTAAGATCGGGGAGTACTTGGCATATTATGAGAAGCAGTATGGACGGCGCCAGGAGAAAAATGATAACCGGGGCGAATAAATCACTTTTATTTCACTGGGTGACATCAGTCTTTTAGGGAAGGCTGCTTTGCTTTTGCTGTGCTGGCAGCGGCAGAATGAGGTAATTTCGTAACCTCATGTAATTAATTGATATTGCTGAAATTATCACATATTTCTAAGCAGCTATGGCAAGAAAAAAATGCACTTCCCTGAAAATTTTTCATGAACCCTTTTTATACCCTATTGCAATTTTCTAATTGGACACTGCTGGCTTCTTGTTATATTTTCATCAAAGCCTGGTCTCGGTCTTACACCGAGGCTGCAAGGTCGGTTCTGCCGTGAGGCGGCTATGAACGCATGGACCAATCAGCTTTATTTCGGGGATAACCTGGAAATACTCCGGGAAAATATCCCCTCCGAGAGCGTGGACCTGATTTACCTGGACCCACCGTTCAATTCCAAGGCCACCTACAACGTGTTGTTTGCCGAAAAGAGCGGCGAGGCCTCCACGGCCCAGATCACCGCCTTCGAGGACACCTGGCACTGGGGCCGGGAGGCGGAGGAGGCCTACCACGACCTCATCAAAGCCGCTCCGGTGCAGTTGTCTCACCTCATCGCGGCCCTGCGCAGCTTCCTGGGCCAGAACGACATGATGGCCTACCTGGTGATGATGGCCATCCGGCTGGTGGAACTGCACCGGGTGCTGAAACAGACGGGGAGCATTTATCTGCACTGTGACCCCACGGCCAGCCATTATCTCAAGTTGGTGCTGGATTCTGCTTTTGGGGCAAAAAATTTTTTAAATGAAATAAGTTGGTGTTACAAGGAAAGGGAGCGGATATTACCCAAGTGGAACCCAAAACACGATGTTATCCTGTTCTATTGTAAAGATATTAGAGAAAAACGCGCATTTAACTGGAGAAAATCGGTTGAACCTTATTCCACTGTAACTATGGCTAAATTTAAATATAAAGATGAAAGAGGTCATTATCAGATTAGAGGAAGGAATCTCAAGGGATCCCCAATAAAGGCAGCCGATGGTTTAAGACCAGAACACGAAGAAATGTACCCTGGATTAACCTATAGGGATTATTTAGAAGAAAGGCCCGGGGTTCCACCGAGAGACTGGTGGGAAATCAGTATAATCAATAAAGCTTCGAAAGAAAGACTCGGATATCCCACCCAAAAACCTGAGGCCCTGTTGGACCGCATAATCCGGGTCAGCAGCAACGAGGGGGACGTGGTCTTGGACCCCTTCTGCGGCTGCGGCACGGCCACGGTGGTGGCGGAGCGTTTAAAGCGGCGTTGGATCGGCATCGATATCACCCACCTGGCTATCACTCTCATCAAGAAGCGCCTGCATGACACCTTCGGGGCGGATCTGAGCCCCTATAAAGTGATC
>Ga0194111_10008753_pt1 | contig 11101 bp, 10 predicted proteins | sample TA2KigC300mmetaG_FD_146194 | JGI IMG/M metagenome (GOLD analysis project Ga0194111, IMG submission 146194) | Freshwater microbial communities from Lake Tanganyika, Tanzania - TA2015033 Kigoma Deep Cast 300m | ecosystem: Environmental > Aquatic > Freshwater > Lake | place: Tanzania: Lake... | reverse complement strand
CCTCCGGCCAAAGTGTAGTCGTTGCGAGCATGGCTATTATCCCCGAAATCGCCACCTCTGGCAAGCCCATGCGATTGTTAAAGTGTCAACCTATTGTGAACCATCCCGAGACAACCTAAGCCAATGATCTCTACAGAGATCGAGCCCAATATCAGCATCTTCTGCCCGTTCTGCCACAACGATGTACTCGTTGCCCTGGTCATCTTTCGTTCGAGCTATCTCCATCTTGTCGAATCTTCCTCGTGTGTCACTATTCGTCTCCGACACGTAAACGCCTGCCGGAATCGCTTCCCCGCCTCCATAACTATGCCCGTCGGATACGAAGCCTGGTATCAACTTCAATCTCTCTTCGTCAGTGGCGTAGGCCACAACGAAGTTGTTGCTGGGATTCATGTCGTCGCCCAGGGTGACAATTCGCAGTGCCTGATCCTGGTCACCCTCAATCTCAAATGTGCCGATCCCGATCGTATTGTCCTTGCTGTAGTATCTATGAGTGTGGTACAGGAACTGCGGAGAATTGGGCTCGATGCCTGGCCAGGGGAGTACATCGTAGAATTCCTCTCTATCTGGCAACTGGGGTGGGGGAAATCTCTCCGGGTCGATATGTGTTAACAGCATCCGAGGGAATAGCAGCCCGAGACCGGCACCCTCAACCTGGTTGTCGTCGTGCCCTCTCACAACAAGTTCGTGATCCACATAACCAGCTGCTGTGTATTTCTTCCCGGCCTGTCCTTTGTACGTTGCCACATCCCATGAGCCACCCAGGCCAGCCCATGGCGAATTGCCGTATTCGTAGGTGCCAGGGAACTCACGTAGCCAATGCCATTCGCCGCCTGCCCAGTAGTACGGGTACGGATCTTTCCACACGAACCACTTTCCGATTCGCCTGGAGGGATGATGATCCTTCCACCCGGCGCGACCGGCGGACACGTCCATCAGAGGCAGATTGTGTTGCCACAGAGTCGATGAGTCGCTATCCTCGGCACTTCCTGACCTTGGATTGCTGATGACGCCGTGTGCCTCTTTGACTCTCAACCAGGTAGGCCACTCGTCATCCCAGATGTCACGCAGTTTCTGGCTCTCGAGCAGAGGATCTCTGGCCGGGTTGAGATACTTGTTCACCAGGAGAGCCATCACTGACCAGAAGGCGTTGCCCTGAAGATTGTCAACGTCAGGTCCTCCCGTGTTCGCTGCCTTGATGAAGTCATCCATGAAAATTTCGGCGTACTCCTGTTTGTTGGTGTCAGGGATGTCGCTTTCCAAAATCAGAATCATGCTGATCAGGTACATGAGATAGGAGTCAAAGGGCACATCTCCGAAGACCTCGACAAAGCTGGCAGATCTGCCCGCTGTGCCAGTGAGGAGGCTGAAGAAGTCGTTCTTGGGGCCACAGCCGTCCTCATCGAAGTCGAGTATCTCGCCTCGAGACGCGTAGAGCGGAAAGGAAAAGTGGCTCACGTCGTAGCTCGAGTTTCCTGCTGACACCATGAACGGGTGTTCATAGTTCTTCGGATTTGCTGGGTATCCGAAGACGCATACGTCGGGGAAAAGGGGAACTCGACCGAGTATCCGGTCTCGCAAAGCCCTGGCCTCAAGGCACGTCGGATGGCCTGGATCTCCGACTGTATCTTCGGCCTCCAAGTAGAACATCAGGCCCAGCATGATCCCTAGCAGTTCTTCGGCACTGGCACCGCGGATGATTGGCTCACTGTTCCTATTTTCACCGGAATTGAAGAACCTGGCTTGGCGAATGATGTAGCCATTTCCTGGCCACATTTCTGAAGCAAGGAAGAACCGGACCATCCTGCGCGCATAGTCAAGGGAGTATGGACTGACACCATGGATTGCCTCCAGCGAGAACGTGGCGATTGCCATGCCGCCGTAGTAGCCGGGATTGTCACCGCCTCCCGACACAAAGTAGTACCCATCATTGCTGAGCCCAGGGTTCTTGATGGGAGCCACTACGGGAATCCACAGATAAGACTGGCTGTTGGGGAATCCTCCAGGGATATACTCTTCCGAATAGCGAGCATTCTCTACTGGAAAGGTTATCGTGGACCCATCGCTCAGGATCAGGCGAACACTCGCTCTTCCGTCGTACGTTTCTGAGCCCACGTTTGTCAAGGCGGTGGTTTGTAGCAGCCTGCCGTTGATGGTAATGTGCCGAGTAATCAGACCCTTGCGGTATATCGAATAGAGCTCATCCCCTGCGCTTTCTAATGGATCCGGCGCGGGGAGCGGTAGAGGTGCTGGCGTTGCTGTTGGTTCCGGTATTCCGCAACCTACCAGATTCACAATCAGGATAGACGCTAGGCCCAACAGGAGCCAGCGGGCAGAGCTTCGCAGTTTCATGTCAGTACCCTCCATCATGTGGTAGGAGATGTGAAGAACAAGGGACTTCTGTACGATGGTGAGCCGTCGGTTAGGGCAGGGTGCTCTATCCCCTCCTTGCTCAGAGCAGCCAGGAGGGTCCTGTACGCCTCAGGTTCTAGCACATTCCTGGCGTGATCCACCGTCTCTTCGCTGAGCAGCAGAAGAGATGCCTCATCGTGCGCGGCTGAGATTGCTCAACCGTTCGCGGTGATGCAGAAGGCAGCCCCCTTCCACTTCCCAGCGACTTTGCGGTAGACGCCGAGGTATTTCCCCTCCTCCTTGATACGACCGTCAGGGCCTTCATACTCATTAACATAGACCCCATAGTCCCACGCCATGTCACCGGAGGCGGAGATGTGGATTTGCTGGGACGTGATGTGGGTGGAGACAAAGGTCTCAAAGAATGCGTGATAGAGTTGCCTCACAGCCTCTTGCCCCTTTACCGGAGGGACACCACACAGGTGAAGCAGTGGATCATCTATCATGTCCTCCAACATTGCGTCCACGTCGTGCCGGTTCTCGGCGGCCTCTACGCGCTTGATCATTCGCGCAATCTCGAGCTTTTCAGCCTGAATGTCGATCATTTTTCCCTCTCCTTGTATGAGATACCTGGTTTATCCACATCCAATAAGGGTATCACTCGTCGATGTTGCCTCCTTTCCCGCCCGCGCCGGGCGTTGTCTGGCCCTGAACGACCTGACAGACCTTTTTCTCCAGAAAGGTGAACAGATCCTCCAGGCTGGCAAAGCCGATGCGCTGGCCGGTGTGCGGGCTCTCGATGGAAGCCCGCCAGACCGCTTCTTCTTTGCCCACCCGCCACAGGCGCAATAGGTATGAAAGATAGTCGCGTCGCTCTGGTGTGCCTTTTGGGGTGTCATGTATCATCACTGGTCATTGTGCCCTTTGCCTGAAGTATACCACACGAACGTCTCCAAAACGTTCGCAAAACGTCTCCAACAGACCTGACAGGTTCTCGAAAACCTGTCAGGTCTTGATTTGAATCCTGCCCTGTGCTGGTGTATAATATGGGCGTCGGTTGACGGTTGTATTGTTAGATAGCCAGGGGGAAGAAGCATGCCCCATCTATCCGTTCGTTTGTTTGGCCCCCTCGAGGTCACCCTCGATGGAGAAGTGGTCACGGCCTTCAAGTCGGACAAGGCGCGGGCACTGCTGGCCTACTTGGTCGTGGAAGCGGAACGCCCGCACCGCCGCGAGAAGCTGGCCGGCCTGTTGTGGCCCGAATGGCCCGAACGTGCCGCGCGCGGCAATCTGCGCCGCGTCCTGGCCAATCTCCGCCTGGCGATTGGCGACCACCAGGCAACACCCCTCTTTCTACACATCTCCCGCGAGACGATCCAGTTCAACAGCGCCAGCGACGCCTGGGTTGACGTGACGGCGTTCACCGAGCTCCTAGAAGCCAAGGGGAACCTCCAACAGTTGATCGGCCAACTGGAGGAGGCGGTCAGCCTGTACCAAGGGGACTTCCTGGAGGGGTTCTCCATCCCCGACAGTGCCGCCTTTGAGGAATGGGCACTGCTCAGCCGGGAGCGGTTCCGTCGTCTGGTGATGGTGGCCCTCCACCGCCTGGGGCGTTGTCACGAGCAGCGCGGCGACTACGAAAGTGCTCTGCGTCACGCCTGGCGACAGGTGGAGCTGGAACCCTGGCAGGAAGAAGGCCATCAGCAAGTGATGCGTCTGCTGGCCCTCAATGGCCAACGAGGGGCAGCGCTGGCCCAGTATGAGGCCTGCCGCCGGGCGCTGGCGGAGGAGCTGGGTGTCGAGCCAGCCGAAGAAACGACGAAGCTGTACGAGCAGATTCGCGATGGAGAGTTGAGCAGAGGTGCAGAGGAGCGAAGGGGCAGAGGAGAATTCGTCGCAGCCCCTCCTGCTTTTCTCACCTCTGCACCCCCGCCCCCCACCACCCCTGCTCCATTTGTCGCTCGAGAGCGGGAGCTGGCGAGGCTGTGCACCTTTTTAGAACAGGCGCTGAAGGGTCACGGCCGCGTCGTCTTTATCACCGGGGGGGCAGGCCGGGGAAAGACAGCTCTGCTAAGCGAGTTCGTCCGGCGCGCGCTGGACGCACATCCCGATCTGCTGGTCGCCAGGGGCGATTGCAGCGCCTACTCCGGGATCGGAGATCCTTATCTGCCCTTTCGTGACGTGATGGCGATGCTCACCGGTGACGTGGAAGTCCGCTGGGCAGCAGGCTCGATCAGCCGCGACCACGCCCGGCGCCTGTGGGACGTGCTGCCCCTGGCGATACAAGCATTGCTGGCACACGGCGCTTCGTTGATCGGCACCGTCCTGGCGGGTGAGGCGCTGCTTTCCCGCGCCGCCGCTCTGCCAGACCGTGCCGACTGGTTGGAACGACTGCAGGCGCTCACCGGGCGGGCACGGATTGGTCCAGTTGACCTGGAACAGAGCTTCCTGTTCGAGCAATACACCAACGTGCTACGCACCCTGGCGGACCAGCATCCCTTGGTCCTGGTCCTGGACGATGTGCAATGGGCCGACAGGGCCTCCATTGGCTTGTTGTTCCACCTGGGGCGGCGGCTTGCAGGCACAGGCAGCAGAATCTTGATTGTCTGCGCTTATCGCCTGGAGGAGGTGGCCCTGGGCCGCGCTGGCCAGCGTCACCCGCTGGAGCAGGTCTTGCACGAGTTCAAGCGCACCTTTGGCGATGTGTGGGTGGACCTGGATCGGACGGACCAGACAGAAGGCCGTAGATTTGTGGACGCCTTCCTGGACACCGAGCTCAATCGGTTGGGGGAAGGATTCCGGGCTGCATTGTTCCACCGCACCGAGGGTCATCCTCTGTTCACCGTCGAACTGCTGCGGGTGATGCAGGAGCGGGGCGATCTTGTCCGGGATGTTGACGCAGACGGCGCGTGGATTGAGGGGCCGACACTGGACTGGGAGAAGCTGCCCGCGCGAGTGGAGGCGGTGATCGAACAGCGTGTCAGCCGGCTTGACCCAGAATTGAAGCAAATCGCCAACGTGGCCAGCGTCGAGGGGGAGGTGTTCACGGCCCGGGTGGTGGCTGTCGTGCAGAAGATGGCGGAAAGACCGTTGCTGCACCAACTTTCACAGGAATTGGATGGTCGGCACAGGTTGGTGAGGGAACAGGGAGAGGTGCAAGCAGGCCCACGACGGATGGTCCGCTACAGGTTCGACCACATCCTGGTTCAGGATCATCTTTACCAGCACCTCAGCCGGGGGGAACGGCGGCTGTTGCACGGGGAAGTCGCGGCCGCTCTGGAGAGCCTTTACGAAGGACAACTGGACGAGATCGCAGTTCAACTGGCCCACCACTTCCACAGAGCCGGCGATGACAGCCGCGCCTTCCAGTATTTCACCCTGGCCGCGGAGAACGCTGCCCGCATCTATGCCAACGACGAAGCCATCGCGCATTACACACGGGCGATTGAGATCGCTGAGAGGGCCTCCACGGATGCGGCCTCGGTTGCAAAGGTGCACGGTGGGCGCGGACTGGCCTACGAAACGCTGGGGGAGTTTGAGTTGGCCCGCGCCGACCACGAAACAGCCCTGCAGGTTGCCCGCGCGGCTGGCGAACGCCAGGTGGAATGGCGCGCCCTGCTCGACCTGGGAAAGCTGTGGGCCTCTCGGGACTATAATCAGACCGGTGATTGTTTTCAGCAGGCATTGGAACTGGCCCGTCGGATGGATGATCCGGCGGTTCTGGCGGGCAGCCTGAACTGGATGGGCAATTGGTACGCCAATGGCGAAAACCTGCTGACGGCAAGAGAGTATCATCGAGAAGCCCTGGAGATCTTTGAACAGTTGGGGGACCGGCGGGGCCTGGCCACCACCCTGGACCTGCTGGGCATCGCCAACCTGTTGGCCGGTGACGTTGCCGCCGCCGTTGGGTACTACGATCGCGCCATCGCGCTTTTCCGGGAGCTGGGTGACCGCCCTCGCCTTGCTTCGAGTCTGACGGGCCGAGGAAACGGTGGCGGCGCGGCGTATAGTGCGCTGACACTGGTGCCGGTTCTCGCCCCCTGCGATGCCCGGCGCGATCTGGAAGAGGCCATTCGAATCACGCGGGAGATCGACTCGCCAGCGGGCGAAGCCTGGGCGGTCTGGTCTCTGGGTCTATGGTACGTTGTGCAGGGCCAGTATGGGCAGGCCCTGGAGGTCATCCACCGCGGGCTTGGCATCGCCTCCGAAATCGGACATCGCGAGTGGATGGTGGGCAATCGGTCCGCCCTGGGGGTATTGTACCTTGAGTTGCTCATGCCTGAGGAGGCCCAACGCCAACTCGAACAGGTGCTGACCCTGGCTGAGGAATTGCGATCCCAACACTGGATCCATCAAGCGACCGGTGCGCTTGCAGCAGTGTATTGCTTACTCAACGATCTAACGCAGGCCCAAACCTGTCTGGAAACCGTGATCTCTCCTCAAACGCCGATGGATACCATGCACAAGCGCTACTGTTGGGCCAGGCGAGCGGAACTGGCGCTTTCCCAGGGCGATCCGGCCCTGGCGCTCGAAATCGTCGAGCGCTTGATCACTTCGGCCCCCGGCATATCGCCTGGGTACGTGATCACTTTCTTGTGGAAACTGAAAGGCGAGGCGTTGAGCGCCATGGGCCATACGGAGCAAGCACATTCGTTGCTGCAAGCGGCGATAGAAAACGCCCAGGCAACAGGGGAGCGATTTCTGCTGTGGCGCATACACGCCAGTTTGGGGCGGCTGTACTGCGCCATGAACCGTCAGTTAGAAGCCGAGGAAGAATTCTCGACCGCGCGCCAACTCATCGGGGTGTTGGCAGACACCGTGCCCTATGAAACAGTGAAGGCGAACTTTCTCCACCGTGCTCACAATATGCTCAGATGCTCATCATGGTAGGGGCAGGTCTTGCACCTGCCCTGGGCACCCGCGAGGGGTGCCCCTACAACCGAAAAGAAACGCACCCAAAAGAAAAAAGGAGGAAAAAATGAACACCGTCGAATTGATCCAATACTCACTGGGCAATGCCTTCGGCATCCTGGAGCAGGTCGCCAGCGACCTGACACAGGAGCAGGCCGATTGGACGCCCCCCGGCATCGCCAACCCGATTGGTGCCCTCTACTGGCACACGATGTCGAGCGTGGACGAGATCGTGCATGGTTGGGGCATGGGACAAGCGGCCCTCAGCCAAAGCGCCGGCTGGCAAGAAAAGGTGGTCGTTGCCTCGGCGCCGGAGGAGGAAAAAGACCCTCTGGCGCAGATGCGGGCCCTCCGCGTGGACCTGCCAGCGTTGCACGACTATGCTCGTGCTGTTGCTCAAGCTGTCCAGGGTTGGTTGGCCTCCCTCACGCCGGAAGATCTGGAACGCACGATCGACACCCCTATCGGCGAACTCAACCTGGGCCAGATGCTAGAGACCTTTGTCATCTGGCACATCAACGCCCACTGCGGCGAGATCTCGGCACTAAAGGGTTGCCAGGGCGCCAAGGGCTATCCTTTCTAACGAGCGGATGATGGCAGCGATCTCATCCCTCAGGGTGGGGACGTAAGCATCCCTGCCCAGGTTGTCTACCACCAGGAGACCGCTGTGCAAATAGAGGCATGATTGGGCCAGCCTGCCACTTTGTTCTGAGACGGGGGCCGACATGGCGGCTTACGGTTCAACTGGGGTCAACGTATTATTATGTAGGCCCCATTTTCGGGCAGCACATGGCTCCTCTCCAATCAGGACAAACCGGAGCTGGATGGCCTTGTTTCCCTCTCTTGTTACGTAAACCTCGTAGCTGGCAGGGCCGGTAGGACAGTCTACCGAGTCAGGGGCTGAATCGAATACGAGGTGTGTGCCCTCAAACCAGAACTTCCCCCAATCCCTGTCCTTGCTCATGCTGATGGTGAAGGTCCCGTCCGCCTTGAGCTCCAGGTACCAATGCGGGAGGCCTGCCACTTTTGCCTGCCAACTCCAAACGCCGATCACGTCCTCAGTTGTGCTTGCCAAAACTTCCGGCGCAGGGGCAGGCGTCGCCTCCTCTGGTGTTGGCGTAGGTGGCTTCGGCGTGGGCGTTGGCGGCACCGGTGTTGGCGTCGGTGGCAGTGGTGTTGGCGTGGGCGGTATCGGCGTTGGCGTGGGCGGCACCGGTGTTGGCGTAGGCGGTTTCGGCGTGGGTGGCGGCGGCAGAGGCGTTGGCGTGGGCGGTATCGGCGTAGGGGTAGGAGACACAGGAGTTGGCGTGGGTGGTATTGGCGTGGGGGTAGGCGGCACTGGCGTGGCCGTCGGTGCAGGGCTGGCACATGCGGCCAGCAACAATAGGATCAACATCAAGCCTATCATCTGAGCTAACCATCTCGTGTGTTTCATGTCTCCTCCTTCACATCGTCATTAGTTTGCTGCTGCAGGAAGGCAAACAGCGCATCCAGGCTGGCAAAGCCCTTTCGCTGGCCGGTATGAGCATTCTCCAGGAAAGCTCGCCAGCCCGCTTTTCCCTCGTCTTTCACCTGCCACATCAGTACCTGGGAAAACTCGCTGGAGTGCGGACGCAAGTCCGCCTTGCAAGGCTCGAAGCAAGCTCGCGCCTGCACTCCAGATTCCCAATTCTCAAGTACTGATCATGGAGTCTTCTGGTCTGGCCATTTCTGGATAGAACCATCACTTTGTCCCCTTCGGCGATCAGATCATCGTCGGTGATACGTAGGGCAGGGGAATCAGCGAAGACAGGCTGGGCGTATTGCTTGAAGTGCTCCAGATCACCTTCTGCTTCGGCTTTACCACGTCAGCTTCATGCCGAGTTGCTCCGCCATCCACAGCCGGTCTTGCTCCACCCACCATTCCACGATTTTGCCACCTGAGATGCGAAGCATTTCTACCTGGTTGTACTTTATGGGCACACCTGAGACCTGCTTACCCATGAACTCCCCCTCATATGTGGCTTCGAAGGTAAGGAATTCAATGAGAATGTCCCCTTCACTGATCTCGGCGTGGACAGTTGCGCTCAGGTCTTTGAGCTTGGGAAAGAAAACCGCCCAGTTGGCAACCATTGCATCGAGTCCAACAACGTCTACTCCACCTGGATAATGGAGAACGCAATCGGTGGCAATGACCTGATCGAAGTCCTCCCATTTTCCTGTCTGGAATAGCCCGAGGAACTCGTGCATGACTTCTTTGTTCCTTGCTGCCTGGTCCGCCTGTGCTTGTAGGGTTGCCGCGACCGGTACCTCTGCCGCTTCCTCGGCGCCGGGGATGAGGAGCTTCCACCCAGGATGGATCAGACTGGGGTTCTCAATGTTGGCGAAGCTGGGATCTTCCCCATACTTGGCGTTGGTGGCAGCGACGATGGCATGATAGGCTGAGCCGTTGCCCAGGTACTTCTCCGCCAGCGCCCAGAGGTTGTCGCCTAGCTTAACCGTGTAGGTCAACCCCTCCTGGGCCGGCGGAGCAGCGCTGACCGCGCCCACTCCCAGGGTCAGCAGTACTGCGAACACTAAGAGCAAATTGACAAACGTCCTCTTGAGCATTTTCCCTCCTCATTTTTGATGGAATTTGGCTTTGGGACACTTCCTTCACGGAGCATCCCCCATTAACTCAGCAGAATTCGATATATCACCTCCTTGTGTGTGTTAACTCAGCGCACGGCTGACTTCAGTGGATCACCATAACGACTCACTCTCATTGGCGTGTCGTTGCCAGACTCGTCTTCTCATTCAACAGCACTCGCCTCGTCATCGGTTTGCTGCCGCAGGAAGGCAAACAGCGCGTCCAGGTTGGCAAAGCCGATGCGCTCGCCAGTGTGCGGGCTCTCCAGAGACGCCCGCCAGACCGCCTCTTCTTTGCCCACCCGCCACAGGCGCAATAGGTACGAGAGATAGTCGCGTCGCTCTGGTGTGCCTTTTGGGGTGTCCTCTATCATTGCTGGTCGTTGCGCCCTTTTCCCAGAGTATACCACACAAACGTCTGCAAAACGTTCGCAAAACGTCCCCAGAACAGCGTGTGGAATTTGAATCTTGTTCCTTGTTGGAGTATAATATGGGCATTGGTTGAGTGGTTGTGTTGTAGAGCGCTGGGGGAAGAAGCATGCCCCATCTATCCGTCCGTCTGTTTGGCTCCCTCGATGTCACCCTCGATGGAGAAGTGGTCACAGCCTTCAAGTCGGACAAGGCGCGGGCGCTGTTGGCCTACCTGATCGTGGAAGCCCAGCACCCCCACCGCCGCGAGAAGCTGGCCGGCCTGTTGTGGCCCGAATGGCCCGAACGAGCCGCCCACGGCAACCTGCGCCGCGTCCTGGCCAACCTTCGCCTGGCGATTGGCGACCACCAGGCGGCACCTCCTTTTCTACACATCTCCCGGGAGATGATCCAGTTTAACAGCGCCAGCGACGCCTGGATTGACGTGACGACGTTCACCGATCTCCTGGAAGCCAAGGGGGACCTGCAACAGTTGATCGGCCAACTGGAGGAGGCAGTCGAACTGTACCGCGGGGACTTTCTGGAGGGCTTCTCCATCCCCGACAGTGCCGCCTTTGAGGAATGGGCACTGCTCAACCGGGAGCGATTCCGTCGTCTGATGATGGTGGCCCTCCACCGCCTGGCACGTTGTCACGAGCAGCGCGACGATTACGAAAGCGCTCTACGCCACGCCTGGCGCCAGGTGGAGCTCGAACCCTGGCAGGAAGAAGGCCACCAGCAGGTGATGCGCCTGCTGGCCCTCAGCGGCCAGCGCAGCGCGGCCCTGGCCCAGTACGAGAGCTGTCGCCGGCTCCTGGCCCAG
>Ga0194111_10008748_pt1 | contig 11102 bp, 10 predicted proteins | sample TA2KigC300mmetaG_FD_146194 | JGI IMG/M metagenome (GOLD analysis project Ga0194111, IMG submission 146194) | Freshwater microbial communities from Lake Tanganyika, Tanzania - TA2015033 Kigoma Deep Cast 300m | ecosystem: Environmental > Aquatic > Freshwater > Lake | place: Tanzania: Lake... | reverse complement strand
CGTCACGGCGCCCCAGACCTGCTCGCCCGACTCGTCGAAGCCGCGGTCCCACGTGACGAGCCCGTCGGGCGACAGCAGCACGGTGGACGTCGCGTACGCGGCGCCGCGCAGGTCGCTCGCGCAGCCGCGTCCCTCCGTCCCGCCCTCGAAGGAACCGTCGGCGCGCGGCCGAAGGAGCACCTCGCACCCCTCGCGGAGCGACAGCGAGTCCGGGTTGAGAGCGTCGAACGCGTCCGGTCGGCCCCACGCCCCGACGAACCGCTCGGGCCGCGGGAGCACGTAGACGTCGCTTCTGACCTGCGCCCCGTCGTCCGTCACGCGGTACACGCGCTGGCGATATGGCCGCTCCTCGGCGCCTGCGACCGCCTGCTCGACGTAGAGCCACCTGCCGTCGTCCCGCCCGGCCCAGATGGGCGCCATCTCGAGCCTGATGTCGTAGTACGAGGAGTCGGCCTCCGCCTGGGCGCGGCTGCTGAACGAGCCTGCGAGGAGCCCCGCGACCCGATCGGCGAGCGGGGGGCCCCCGCCCACGCCAACGCCCGTGTCCGCGGGGGTTCCGTCGTCCCGCCCGGCCCCCGCTGCTGCCGCATGCAACGCCGCGAGAGCGAGGGCGCACGCGACGACGCGAGCGCGCATGGGTCTCCTCCCGTCGGTCCTTCCGCTAGATCTCCGTCCCGCGCGACCCGAGCGACTTCACGTCGCCCATGCCCGACACGGACTTCGTCACCACCGGCTCGCCGTAGTAGGAGACGGAGCCGACGCCGCTCACGCGCGCCTCGAGCGTCTCGGTGGCCCAGATGACGGCGCCGCCGGTCCCGCTGATCCCCACGACCGCGGTGCGGCTCGCGAGGTCCGCCGCCTTGTACGAGCCCGCGCCGCTGATGGCGATCTCCTGCGCGCCCACGGCGCCGGAGATCGCGATGTCGCCCGCGCCGCTCACGGCGACGGACAGCGACTCCGCCTTGAGGTTGCCGACGCTCACGTCGCCCGCGCCGGACACGGCGATGCTGAACGCCGCGGCCTCGACGGAGTCCGCCGTGACGTCGGCGGCCCCCGAGACCGCGATCTCCTCAAGGCTCGTGAACGAGACCGTGAAGGTGACCCCCTGTGTCGGCCTCGGGTTCGAGAGCTTCCCCTTCCCCGCCGTGTCGAGATAGAGCGTGCCGTCGCGCACCTCGGTGCGCACGCACGCCATCAGGTTGTCGTCCGTCTCGACGACCACGCCCTCTTCGGCGCTGCGGACGAGAACCACGGTACCGATGCCGGCCGCCGCCACGCGTCGAAACCCCGTGGCGTCGCGCTTCTCGCTCACGATGGTCCCGGAGCCCGGCAGGCCGCCGCCCACGACCCGACAGGCCGGGAGCGCCAGCATGAGAAGCGGCAGCATGAGAAGCGTCCAGCGTGCCATGCGAGACCCTCCTTCCTGCTCCACATTGCCTCCTGCCCTACCGCGCCGGAGGCGTGAGCACCCTGTCGATCGCGTGGACGACGCCGTTTAAGGCCACGATGTCCGTCCGCGTCACCCGCGCGTCGTTGATCATCACCGTGGTGTCCTCGATGCTCACCCGTAGCTCCCGGCCGCTGACGGTCACCGTCGAGATGATGTTCGCGACGTCCGTCGCCAGGATCGTCCCGGGCACGACGTGGTACTGAAGGAGCGCCCTGAGCGCCTCGGCCTTCTCGGGTCTGAGCAGATCGTCCAGCACGCCGGGCGGAAGCGCCGCGAACGCGGCGTCCGTCGGCGCGAAGAGCGTGAACGGCCCGGGGCCCTTGAGCGTCTCGGCGAGCCCCGCGGCCCCGACGGCCTTCACGAGCGTCCCGAACGACCCGTCCGCCGCGGCGACTCCGACGATGTCGACCGCCTGCTCCCGAGGCGGCGTCTTGGTCGCCGGCTCGGGCGTCTTCCGCTGACAGCCCCCGAGGACCACCAGAAAGCCGATGGCCGCGACCGCGATCACAAGACCGTACAGCCTGCTTCGCGCGCGCATGCTCACCTGCCCTCCTTCCGCCGACCGGCGGCGCTACAGCACGAGCCGCCGGAACTCGGCCACGTCCACGTTCCCGCCGCACACGATGACGACGGCGTTCGCGCCGGGCACGCGGGCGACCGCGTCGCGCATCCGAAGGAGCCCGGCGACGGCGACGCCCGCCGCCCCCTCGATCACCAGCCTGTGCCTCTCGAACACGAGCCGCATGGCCGCGCGGATCTCGTCCTCGCTCACGAGCACCCACTCGTCGACGAGGGCCTTGCAGAGGTCGAGCGTGATGGCCCCGGGCTCGACGCCGCCGGCGGTCGCGTCGGACAGCGTCGGGCCGGACTCGAGGGAGACGATCCGTCCGGCCTTGACCGACTCGCTCATCACGGCGGACCGCTCGGGCTGGCACCCGATGACGGCGACCGGCTTCCTCCCGGACTTGAGGAACCCCCCGACCCCCGAGATGAGCCCTCCGCCGCCCACCGACGCGAAGACGAACCCGACCGAGCCCATCTCGCGCATGAGCTCGACCGCGATCGTGCCCTGCCCGCCGACGACCTCGAGGTCGTTGTAGCCGGACACGTACGTCTGCCCTGCGGCGCCGGCCTCGGCCCGCGCGGCCACCTCGGTCTCCACGCAGTCGCGCCCGCGCGCCTCGGCGACGACGCCCTCGCGGGCGAGCGCCTCCGCCTTCTCGGGCCGCGCCGTCTCGGGTACGAAGACCCTGCAGGGGATGCGCAGGAGCCTCGCCGCGTGCGCGACGGCGAGGCCGTGGTTCCCCGTCGAGGCCGCGATGACGCCGCGCGCGCGCTCCTCGGGCGTCATGGCAAGCAGCCGGTTCACGGCGCCGCGGAGCTTGAACGAGCCCGTGATCTGCAGGTTCTCGAGCTTGAGAAGCACGTGCGCGCCGACCGCCGACGACAGGTCGGGAGACGGCTCGAGCGGCGTCTCGCGCACGTACCGGCGGATCCGCCGCTCCGCGCGCAGGACCGCGTCCTTCACGTCGAGCGAGAGCCGCGCTCCGTCCGCCCATGTCATGTGTCGCGTCCCTCCGCCGCCGCGCCCGCGGCCAGCCGATCCGCCTCCGCCGTGAGGTCCGAGAGCGTCCGGTCGAGGTCCTCGGTGGTGAGCTGTCCCTGCGCCGCCGCCAACAGGGGCTCGCCGAGGACGATGACGCACCTCGAAAACGGCCGCGGCAGGAGGTATCGGTCCCAGGTCCCGGGGAGCGTCCACCCCCGCCGGGCCGCCGTCGCGACCGGCACGATGGGGCATCCGAGCTGCCTCGCGGCCAGGACGATCCCCGGCTTCGACCTCAGCGGCGGCCCCTTCGGCCCGTCCACCGCGACCGCGACGGCATGGCCGTCCTCGACGGCCCGCCTCATCCCGAGGATGGCCTCGAACCCCCGCCGCCTGCGCGACGCGCGGATCGGCAGGTACCCCAGCCGCGCGAGCGTCCGCGCCTGGACCTCGCCGGCCCAGCTCACGGCGGTCACGATCGCGATGCCCCACGTCCTGAAGTTCGCGGCGAGCAGGAACTGCCTCCCGTGCCAGAACGCGAAGAGCACGCGGCGCGCGTCCACGCGTTCGAACGACGGGTGCTTCACCCACTCGACGCGGAGCGTCCGCGCGTGGAGCGCGATGAAGCCCGACGCGAGGAGCGCGAGGAGCTCCAGGCACCACCGCGCCCTCGTCACGCGCCTGCGGAGCCTCCGCAGCGCCGAACGGCGCGGCCTAGACCGCTCCCCCCCAGAAGCGCTCAAGGTACTCCCTGCCGCCGATCCGGTCCATGAACCGGAGGATGTTGTACGTCCGGCGCCTGAGGTAGTCGGACGGCCTGTCCGCGTGAAGCCGTCGCGGGCTGGGCAGCACGCCGGCGAGGAGCGCGGCCTCGTGCCGGGTGAGCTCGGACGGGTGCTTCCCGAAGAACTCCTGACTCGCCGCCTTGACGCCGAAGATGCCGTCCCCGAACTGCGCCGTGTTCAGGTACACCTCGAGAATGCGCCGCTTGGGCCACAGCGCCTCGATGAGGACCGTGTAGTACGCCTCGAGCCCCTTCCTGACGACGTTGCGCCCCGGCCACAGGAACAGGTTCTTCGCAACCTGCTGCGAGATCGTGCTCGCGCCGCGGAGCCGCTTGCCGCGCTCGCGGTCCTCGATCGCCTTCTCCACGGACTCCAGGTCGAACCCGAAGTGCTCGCTGAACTTCTGGTCTTCGGCGGCGATGACGGCCACCTTCACGTGGTCCGAGATGTTGCGGTAGGCCACCCACTCGTACCTGAACCGGTACCCTTCCCTGGACCTCACGAGCTCCCCGACGCGGTCCTGCACCATGAACGCCGTCATGGGCGGCGGCACGACGAGGAACGCGAGCACCTGTGCGACGGTCACCGCGAGGAACCACTCCCCGACGCGCGCGAGCAGACGACCCGGCGGCACGCGGCAGCTCATCCGCCGGCGCCCCCGGCGGCGGGGTCGACGAGACGCCCGATGAACAGCACGGCGCCGGTCTCCCGCTCGCGGATGAGAAAGAGGAACGGGTGGTCGGCGCGGAACTCGACGGCCTTCTCGGGCATCTCGAACGACGTCCTCGCCATGACGACCGCCGTCGCGGCCGCCGCCTCCGTGCCCTGCTCGTCAACGTCCACGAAGGCCTTGTGGAACACGTCCGAGATGAAGATCTCGCCATCCTTCGCCATGCCGGTGAAGTCGGCCTGACCCGGATCGAACGCCGACGCCATCCCGAGCGCGCCGAGCGCCTGTTTGAGGGAGAAGCTCCTCTCGACTCGGAACCTCGGCAGCGAGAGCGCGACCCGGGCCGGCGCGAGCGACGAGGTCCACTCCGCCAGGGACTCGGCGGACAGCGCGGCCTCGACGGCGGCGAGCCCGTCCGTGGACCGTGGGAGCACGACGACCATGGAGACGGCGCCTCCGCGGTACGGGAGCTCGACGACCTGCGCGAGGTCGTTCTCGCCGTAGGCCATGGTCGCGGTCCGCCGCATCATGGGAACGGGCCGCTCAACGCCCGCGGCGACGTGGAACGGCGCGTCCGAGGTTGCGTGTGCCTCGAACGGCTCCGCCCACGCGGCCTTGAGGTAGATCGCGTTGACGAGGACGAGCACGGTGAGCCGATCCACGGCGCCGGACGGGATGAGCTCGGCGATCTTCCCCTCGGTGCGCCCCTCGACCCACGCGTTGATCTCCTGCCGCGCCGCCTCCGCGGCCCCCACGAAGTCCGCGGGCTCAAGTCCCGCCTCGTAGAGCGACGTGACGAGCGACGCGTAGGATTCAAGGAGTGGGAAGGTCCGCTCGAGCCACAGACCGTTCGCGGTGCGGAGCGTGATGGAGCCGTCGGCCTCGAGGGCCGCGAGGCGGCCGCGAAGCTCCGCGAAGGCGAGGTGGAGCCGCTCCTGCGGCAGCCCGAAGCGCAGGGCGGCGGCCATGTCGGCTTCCGTCTGCGAGCGGGCGCCGGCGTAGGTCATCCCGAGCGCGGTCGAGACGGAGAGCGGCGAACAGAACAGGTTGCCCGGCTCCTGCGCCAGGACCCGGTAGAGGTCCACGGCGAACGCGGTGTTGCCGGCAACGAGTGCGGCGTCGTCGCCCTGAGCGGCGGGCACCGCAAGCACTGCGGCCGCCGCAAGCGCGGCGGACACGAAACGGAGGATCATGTCGGCTCCTTCCCCAGGCCGAACCTGCCGCCCGCGGCGGTCAGGGCTTGCTGCGGTCCCACAGAAGGGCCAGCGCGATCGCGATGAGCGCGATGTTGCCGGATGCCCTCGAGAACCCCTCCGGCCACACCCCCATGATGGGGCCGAAGAACACGGACACGACGGCCAGCACGAACGCGACGGCGGCCAGCATGACGAGAATCCAGATGAAGCTCCGCATGGCATCCCTCCTTACGGTCCGGGCCCGTTCGGGGCACATTGTCGAACCGGACCGCCACCGAGTCAAGCGCTTTGGCCCCGGGGGGTTTGACCGCCGGGCAGTGCAGGCGTATCATGGAAACGGCCGCAGGCCACGGGGTTCAGGTTCGCACCGGATCCCGAGGAAGCGCCGCGCGGCGGCACCCAACCCGGAGGCTCACATCACGCGCCCGCTCAAGCGTCATGAGGCGTCGGCAGCAGCCGGCGCGCTGCTTCTTGCCCTGCTTCCCGCCACCGCGTCGGCGCCTCTTCACCGAGCCGCGGTCGCCAGGGTCATCACCGATACCGCCGACCTGCTGGGCGGCCCCCGCGCCGAGGGACAGGTCGGCGACATCCTCCTCTCGAACGAGGCGGTCGCCTTCGTCATCGAGGCAGTGGACCACCCGCACAACGGCTGCCTGTCCGGTGGGCACGTGATCGACGCCGGCGCGGCGCCGCTCTGGCTCGACGAGCTCGTTCAGTGCGCGACGCTCCTTCAGGCGTGGCCGAGGCAGGCGGTGTACGACACGGTGCGCATCCTGAGCGACGGCTCAGGCGGCGAGGCGGCCGTGCTGGCCGTCGGGAGGGACTCCGGCAACGCGAACCTCACCGTGAGGACGGTCTACTCGCTGCGGGCGGGCGACGGCTTCACGACCGTGCGGACGGAGATCGCAAGCGGCGGGGCCGCCGTGCCCGGATACCGCGCGGGCGACGCCGTCGCCTGGGGCGACGTCAGGCGGTTCCTCCCGGGGTACGGGTTCGATGAGATGTGGACGTCGAGCACGACGGAGTGGCTGGGCGGGAAGGGAACGACCACCTGCTACGGGTACGCGGTGGCCGCCGGGCTCTTCCCCGCCACGCACGCCGGCGCGCGGTCGGAGACCACGCCGCTCGAGACCGACATCCCCGCCGGCGGGTCCGTCTCGTTCACGCGCTTCGTCATCGCCGCCGGGCCGGACCTCGCCGCCGTGAGCGACGAGGTGCACGTCGTCCGCGGGACGGCGACCGGCGTGGTCGCGGGCAGAGTCACGGACGAGACCACCGGGGACCCGGTCTCCGGCGCGCTGCTCGACATCGGCGTCACGGCGACCGCGCCGTACACGCAGGCCGTCGCCGGCGCGGACGGCCGGTACGAGGCGACGCTGCCCCCGGCGAGCTTCACGGTGAAGGCGACGGCCGACGGCTACCTGGAGAGCACGGCGCGCGTCACCGTCGCGGCCGGGCAGTCCGTGGAGACCGACTTCGTCCTACGATCCAGCGCGTGGGTGCCCTCGTACGGCGACACCCTCACGGTCATCGCGCGGCCGATCATGTCCGTGCCCGTCATCCGGACGCCGGGGTCGTCGTTCGTCATCCAGGCGCTGGCGCCGTCCGATGCTGCGGGCTGGCAGGCGAGTCTCACGGGCCACGGGCCCGAGCGCCCGTTGAGCCTCGCGGGCGCCGCGTACTCGGCGGACTGCGAGCGCTGGACGATGACGGCGACCGTGCCGTCCGGCGTCCCCGCCGAGCTCTACGACCTCAGGCTCCGGGCGTCCGGCGGCATCGACGACACGGCGGCGCACGCCGTGGCCGTCCGCGATTCCATCGGCAGCTCGTTCTACGTGGTCCACATCACCGACACGCACTTCCCCACCCACAGGTACTGGGACCAGTCCGGCGCCGACACGGACACGACCGAGATCGACGACCTCCGAGCCCTCATCGAGGACATCAACCTCATGAACCCCGACTTCGTCATCCACACGGGAGACCTCGTCAACGAGGGCGAGCTCGAGGACTTCCTCGGGCGGCGGTACTTCACGAGGGCGCAGCGCGTGCTCGGGGAGCTCACGGTGCCGCTCTACATGGTGCCGGGCAACCATGACATCGGCGGGTGGACCGACACGCCGCCGCCGGACGGCACGGCGCGGCGCGCGTGGTGGCGTTTCTTCGGGTGGCGGCAGCTGGGCGACCCGCCGCCGGGCGACCTGCGGCGCACGCAGGACTACTCGTTCGACCACGGCGGCGTGCACTTCACGGGGCTCGAGGCGTACGACAACTACGACGGCTGGCGCTACCCCATCTACGGCTCCACGAGCTTCACGGGCGGTCAGCTTGCCTGGCTCGCCGACGACCTCGCCCTCGCGGGCGCCGCGACGCCGAAGGTGCTCTTCTACCACATGGACTTCGCCGGCCAGCTGAACCTCCACGCGCTCGGCGTGGACTGCGCGCTGTGGGGGCACGTCCACCGGACGAGCGGGTCGCTCGCGGCGCCACCGTACAATCTCTCGCTCAACGCCGCCTGCGACGGGCGGCGCGCGATGCGCGTGGTGCGCTTCGAGAACGGGACCGTCCTGCCGCAGCCGGCGCTCGCCGCCGGCGCGAGCGGCCAGCGGCTCCGCGTCGACTACGATCCTGCGAACGACGGGACGGCGGCGCGCGTGTCGGCGACGATCGTCAACGAGCACCCGCAGGCGTTCGAGCACGGGCTCGTGAGGTTCGTGGTGCCGGCGGACTCGGTCCCCTACGAGGCGGAAGGCGGCGCGCTCCGGCAGACGGTCGTGGAGGGCGCGACGGCGGTCTGCTCCGTCGGCGTCCCCATCTCGGCCTCCGGCATCGTGACGGTGAGCGTCCGCCCCGGCCCGCGTCCCGAGCCGCCGGTGACGGAGATCGCGCTCCACGCGGCGAGCCCGAACCCGGCCGCGGCGGCCGCCACGGTGCGCTTCGCGCTGCCGGAGGAGGCGGACGTCGTTCTCGAGGTGTTCGACCTCGCGGGCAGGAAGGTCGCGACCCTCCTCGACGGGCGCGCCGGGCCCGGCCCCGGGCAGGTCGCGTGGGACCTCACGGGCCCCGGCGGCGAGCGCGCGGCGTCGGGCATCTACTTCGTGCGGTTGACCGTGGGCGCGACCGCGCTCACGAGCAAGCTCGCGATCGTCAGGTGACGTGAACCTGGGCCGTGCAGCGACGGAGGCGGCACCGTGAAGCTCCTTGTCGTCGGCGGCGGCCTCATGGGCCGCGCGGCAGCCTATGACCTCGCGAGGCAGCCGGACGTCGCGCAGGTGGTCATCGCTGATCTGAACAAGGACAGGGCCGCGGAGGCCGCCCGGTTCGCGCGGTCCGAGAAGGCCGTGCCGCTTCGGCTCGACGCGCGGGACGCGGACGCGGTCGCCGCGGCGTTCTGCGGCGCGAAGGCCGCGCTCGGGGCCGCGAGCTACGATCTCAACCTCGGGCTCTCGTGCGCCGCCATCGCGGCGGGCGTCCACTGGTGCGACATGGGCGGGAACAACGCGGTCGTGGACGCCCAGCTCGCGCTCGACGAGGAGGCGAAGCGCGCGGGGGTGACGGTCATCCCCGACACGGGGCTCGCGCCGGGCATGGTGTCCCTCCTCGCGATGCACGGCGTGCGCTCGATGGACGAGGCGCGGACCGTCCGCCTCCGCGTGGGCGGGCTCCCGCAGCGCCCGAGGCCCCCGCTCAACTACGCGCTCGTGTTTTCGGTGCAGGGGCTCATCAACGAGTACGTCGAGCCGTGCGCCGCGATCCGCGACGGGCGGCTCGTCACGGACATCGAGCCGCTCGTGGACGTCGAGGAGATCTCGTTCGCGCCGCCGCTCGACCGGCTCGAGGCGTTCAACACGTCGGGCGGCACCTCGACGCTCCCGCGGACGCTCCTCGGGAGGGTGCGCGACCTCGACTACAAGACCATCCGCTACCCGGGGCACGCGGCGATCATGCGGACCCTGTTCGAGCTGGGGCTCCTGTCGCGCCGCGAGGTCGAGCTCCGCGGCACGAGGGTCGCGCCGCGCGACGTGCTCGAGCGGCTCATCGCCGAGCACGCGCCCAGGACCGAGGACGACCTCGTGCTGCTGCGCGTCACGGTGGAGGGCACGAAGGGCGGCCGGCCCGCGCGCGCCGTCTACGAGATGGTTGACAGGAAGGACCCCGCGACGGGGCTCACCGCGATGATGCGTGGCACCGCGTTCCCGTCGGCGATCGTGTGCCTCATGATGGCGCGGGGGCAGACGAAGCCGGGGGCGACGCCGCAGGAACTGGCGCTCGACGCGGACGCGTTCATCGCCGAGGTGAGGAAGCGGGGGCTACCGCTCGAGGCATCGTTCGAGGTTCTCTAGGGGACCGCTCGGTCAAGGAGGCACATCATGCGCGGAACGCGCCTGTCCGACCTCGTCTCGATCGCCGTCATCGCGGCCGCGCTCGGTCTCGCCAGCTCCGCGGCCGCGCTCGGTCTCGCGGGCCACGCGGGCGCCTCGGGCGCGGGTGAGCCGTCGCCGGAGCTCCTCGTCGAGCCCGCGTGGGTCGCGGCGGCGCTCGGGACGCCGGGGCTCGTCGTCATCGAGATCGGCCGCGACCTCTACGACTTCGAGGCCGGGCACGTGCCCGACGCCGCGTACGTGGACAAGGCCTGGATCACGCGGGAGGTGGACGGCGTCCCGGGCATGCTGGCGTCGGACGAGACGATGACGGTCGTGCTCGAGGCGGCCGGCGTGAACGATACCTCGACCGTTGTCATCTACGATGAGTCCTCGAGCCTCTGGGCGTCCCGTCTTTTCTGGGCCATGGAGCGCTTCGGGTTCGACGACGTGCACGTCATGAACGGGGGGTGGGGCCAGTGGGTGCGCCTCGGGCTTCCCGTCGAGACCCACCGCCCGCACACGGGAGACGGACACGTGACGCTGGTCCCCGACGAGTCCCGCCTCGCCGCGAAGGCCTGGATGGTCGAGCACCTGGAGGACCCGGGCGTCGTCATGCTCGACGTGCGGACGGACGAGGAGTACTCGGGCGCGAGGTCGATGTCAGAAGCGGCGGGGCGCATCCCCGGCGCCGTGCACGTGGAGTGGCTGCGGGCGCTCGTGGGAGACGGAACGGGGCTCTTCCAGCCGGTCGAGGCGCTCCGGGAGATCTACGAGTCGGCCGGCATCACGCCGGACCGCGAGGTCGTCGCGTACTGCCAGGTCGGGGCGCGCGCGACGCACACCTACCTCGCGCTCCGGCTCGCGGGATACGAGCGCGTGAGGGTGTACGACGGCTCGTGGGCCGAGTGGGGGAACGACCCGGCGTTGCCGGTGGAGGCGGACGGTCCCTCGCGCAGGGTCATCCCGCGCTAGCGGCAGAACGCTTTGATCGTGCCCCAACTGGTGCGTTGAGCGAGCGACACCTGCTCATTCAGGAACAGGTAGATGAGGTAGTCGCCGCCACAGACAAGCAAGTCCGGATCGCCATCCCCGTC
>Ga0194111_10008744_pt1 | contig 11105 bp, 12 predicted proteins | sample TA2KigC300mmetaG_FD_146194 | JGI IMG/M metagenome (GOLD analysis project Ga0194111, IMG submission 146194) | Freshwater microbial communities from Lake Tanganyika, Tanzania - TA2015033 Kigoma Deep Cast 300m | ecosystem: Environmental > Aquatic > Freshwater > Lake | place: Tanzania: Lake... | reverse complement strand
TTCCCAGCTTTTCCAGGATGAGGGGCCGGAAATCCTCGTGAATCTCATACCCCATCGCGTTCCGTCCCAACTCCAGGGCCGCCTTCACCGTGGTGCCGCTGCCCAGGAAGGGGTCCAGGACCGTGTCCCCCGCGAAGGTGAACATCTTGATGAGGCGGCGGGGGAGTTCCTCCGGGAACATGGCTTCGTGGCCCAACTGTCTAGCCCCGCCGAAGCGCCAGTGGCCGGAGAAATACTCCTTCCACTCCTCCTTGGTCAACCGGGAAGCTTCTTTGATATCTTTGGATACTGCTTTCCCTTTTCCGGGTTTCTTAAAGATCAGGATAAATTCGTAGTCAATCTCCACCAGGCCATTGGGCGGGAATGGATAGGAGCCCATGACAGTAGCGCCGCCGGTGGGGTTCATGGTGGTCTTTTTCTGCCAGACGATGGCCCCCAAATAATCTAAGCCCAATTCCTCGCACTGGGAAATTATCTCCGCGTGCAAAGGGATGATTTTATAGCGGCCGTACACCACGGACCGGGCGAACTGGTCGCCGATGTTGACGCACAGGCGGCTTCCCTCCCGCAGCGCCCGGAAACACTCCCGCCAGACCCGGTACAGGTCTTGCAAATACTGGTGCAAAGTCTGCCCGTAGCCCACCTGCCCCGGCACGCCATAGTCCTTGATGTGCCAGTAGGGGGGGGAGGTGACGGCTAGGTCCACGGAGCCGTCGGCCAGCTCCGGCATGGCCCGGCTGTCGCCGATGATGATGCGGGCGTGGTTGGTCATAGTTCCCAGTTGCCAGTTGCCAGTGACCAGTGATCAGTTCAAAGTTCAAAGTTCAAAGTTCAAAGTTCAAAGCCAAAAACAGAAAACTCGCAACTCACTTCGCCAGCCATTTCAGGCTGTGGCGCAGGAGGTCCTCCAGGGTGGTCGCGCCCTGGGAGCGGGCCTGGTCCAGGGCCTTTTCCGCCACGTTTCTGGGGTAGCCCAGGTTCAGGAGCGCGGAAAGGGCGTCCTGCGCGAGACCGGCCCCCGGGGCCGCGGGCCGCCAATGGGCCGCGGCGGGGGGCTTGTCCTTGAGTTCCAGGATGATGCGTTCCGCGGATTTTTTGCCGATGCCGGGGATGCCCGCCAGACGCCGGTAATCGCCCTGGACCAGGGCCTGGACGAATTCCTCGGGGCTGATGCCGCTCAGGATATTCAGGGCCATGCGGGCGCCGATGCGGGGAATGCCCAGGAGGCGCTGGAACAGGTCTTTTTCCTCCTGGGTGTTGAAGCCGTACAGCTCCAGGGCGTCCTCCTGGAGGCGGGTGTGGATCAGCAGGGAGACCCGGGCCGGAGGGTCCGGGAGGGCATAAAAGGTGGACAGGGGAATTATCACCCGGTAGCCCACGCCCCCCACCTTCACCAACGCCTGGTTGGGGGTTTTATCCAGCAGGTCGCCTTCCAGGAAGCCAATCATACGGTCTTCGGTCTTCGGTCTTCGGTTTTCGGTAAATTTTTAATGATTATCAAAATATTTCTCCCTATTCCCTATTCCCTGGCCCCTGACCCCTATTCCCTCACCTCCACCCACCGGCCACTGTGATGAAAAAGGTGGCACAGGCCCACGGCCAGGGCGTCGGCCGCGTGCTGGCAGTCCGTCTTGATGCCCAGGAGCCGCTCCACCATGAGCTGCACCTGGGCCTTGCTGGCCTGGCCATAGCCCACCACCGCCTTTTTCACCACCAGAGCGGGATAATAAAAAATGGGCAGCCCGGCCTGGGCTGCGGCCAGCAGCACCACCCCCCGCACCTGGCCCAGGACGAAGGCGCTGCGGACGTTGGCTGCCAGGAAGATTTCTTCCAGGGCCAGGGTCTGAGGCCGGTGGTCCTGGATGAGCCGGTCCACCGCGTCAAAAATATGACAGAGGCGGGCCTCCAGGGGCAGGCGGGCGCCGGGGGCGATGCGCCCCGCCGCCCGGCACTGAATCTGATCCCCTGCGCCCTGGAGCACCCCGTAACCGGTGTGGCGGGAACCCAGGTCCACCCCCAGCACCACCGGGATCACATCAAGGCCTCCAGGAGTTTGTCGGGGATATCGAAGTTGGCGAAGACGCTGCTGACGTCGTCATGCTCTTCCAGCATTTCCACCAGCTTGATCACCTGGTGAGCCGGTTTTTCGTCTTCGATGTGCACCGTGGTCCTGGGCCGGAGCTGCAGCTCCGCCAGGATGGGTTGGAAGCCCCGGGCCTCCAGAGCCTCCTTGATTTCCACAAAGCCGGCAGGGTCGGTGAGGACTTCGTACTGGCTCTCCGAGGCTTGCAAGTCTTCGGCGCCGCATTCCAGGGCGGCTTCCAGGAGCTCGTCCTCTTTGATTCCTTCCTTGTCGAAGACAATGACGCCTTTTTTATCGAACATCCAGGCCACACAGCCCGGCTCGCCCAGGTTGCCGCCGAACTTGGTCATGAGGTGGCGCACGTCGGCGATGGTGCGGTTCTTGTTGTCCGTGAGGCTTTCCACCATGACGGCCACGCCCCCGGGGGCGTAGCCTTCCAAAATGAGTTCTTCCAGAGCCGCGCCGCCCCCCTCTCCCGTACCCTTGCGGATGGCCCGGAGGATGTTATCCTTGGGCATATTTTCCGCCCGGGCCGCGGCGATGGCGGCCCGCAGGCGGGAATTGCCTTCGGGATCGGGGCCTCCCAGCCTGGCAGAAACGGTGATTTCCTTGGACAGCTTGCTGAAGACCTGGCCCCGCTTGGCGTCCGCCGCCCCTTTCTTGCGCTTAATGGTGCTCCATTTGGAATGGCCGGACATAAGGCCCCCCTGTTAAAAACAGTTTTCGGTTTTCGGTTTTCGGTTCTCGGTCTTCCATTGTTGAAAGATTTATCGAGACAGCTAACAGCTAACAGCTCACTTCATCTGGCCCGTTTCTTTAATCCCAAGAGATAAATTTCCCGGCTGGCGGCCCGGGACCCCGCGGGTTTGACAATGCGGCAAGAGGCGAAGGCGGCCTGGAGTTCCTTCACCAGAGCCGGGGTGTCAGGCCCCTCAAAAACCTTCACCAGGAAGTGCCCCCCGGCCTTGAGCAGTTGCCGGGCATATTGCCAAGCCAGTAGGGCCAGGTCCAGGGAGCGCTGCCGGTCCACTTCTTTGACCCCGGTGGTTTTGGGCGCCAAGTCGCTTAAAACCGCGTCAAATTCGGGACAGACGGCCCGGACGGTCGCCAAGTCTAGGCTTTCCACGTCTCCGGCCAAAAAGTATAGGGGCGGCGCCAGTTCGATTTCCGGAGTATTGGCGTCAATCCCCAGCACCAATCCCGAGGACCCCACTCGAGAGGCGCTGTACTGCATCCAGGAACCGGGACTGCAACCCAGGTCCAGAACCCGGTGGCCCGGGTTCAGGAGCTGGTATTTCTCATCAATCTCCTGCAACTTAAAGACGGCTCGGGAGACATAGCCTTCCTGGCGGGCCTTGCGCCGATACGGATCGGGAACCCCGGGGCGGGGCATAACTGCGCCTATCTTAAGGAATTAATTGCATTTCTTTTAACACAGGCCCCGTTTTTTAGCAACCAAAATGGTAGCGTCATTAATTTGACGAAAATAAGAATCTTTGACAGGGAAATCCCCCTTTTTCTGTACACGGATTTTTAGGAACACCATGGTGGGTTAATTAAATTACCTGTATTTCCGGCAAGTTCCTTCATAATCCAGCAAAATCGCCACTAAGCCGTCTGCCAATTTTCTGACTGGCATAAGGATTGCTCTATTATCTCACAAGCAGTTTGGGATTAGTAATAAAGCCGGAGATTTCAGTGAGCCAGATATTGACCCGGGAAGAAGTGGAAGCTCTGCTTCAAATTATTAGGGAAGGGGCCGCGGGTCTGGACCAGGACCCGGCATCCGGAAAACCAAGGGAAAGCGCCTCCGACCCCGCTATCTCGGGAGGTTTCCGTGTCAGCCGGCATGATCCGCAGGTTCTGCGATCCAAGGAAGGCAGCGGGAGTGTTTCCTAAAACCCCCAAATTGACCCCGAACCTGACCGGTTCCCCGGGGGCGGGTCCTTGCCGGATCATCGCGGTGACCTCGGGCAAAGGCGGTGTGGGCAAAACCAACATTGTGGCCAACCTGGGACTGGCCCTGGTCATGCAGGGGCGGAAGGTTCTGCTCATTGACGCCGATTTGGGGCTGGGCAACCTGGACCTCCTTTTGGGACTGAGTCCCAAGGCCACCATACATGAGGTGCTGTCCCTGCAGAAGACCTTGGAAGAAGTGGTGTGGGAAGGGCCTTTGGGCCTGAAAGTGCTGCCTGCTTCCTCGGGAATCGCGGAACTGGCGGAACTGAATGATCATCAGAAGCTTTTTCTCTTGAATGAACTGGACCATTACGCCGAGAGTCTGGATGCAGTCCTGATAGACACCGGCGCCGGCATCTCTTCCAACGTCCTGTTTTTTAATATCGCCGCCCGGGAGCGCATCGTGGTGGCCAACAATGAACCCCCTTCTCTTACTGACGCTTATGCCCTCATCAAGGTTCTGGCCACCCGACACGAGGAGATGCGATTTATGGTGCTGGCCAATGCCCTGTCCCACACCCAGGAAGGCCAGGCGGTCTACCGCAGTCTGGCCAAGGTCACGGAACGGTTCCTGGGAGAGGAAGTGGTTTTGGACTATTTGGGATTCATTCCCCATGATGAGGCCGTGCCCCGGGCGGTATGCCAACAGCAGCCCGTTCTGGCTCTGTATCCCCAGGCTCCGGCCAGTCGGGCTTTCCTGCGCCTGGCCCAGAAGCTCTGGGAAGGACCGCCGCCCCCGCGGCTAGACAGCGGCATCAAATTTTTCTGGCGCCGGATGATGCAGTATCACTACTAAGGCGCCTGAGACAGGTAATCGTTATGAATGAAGCCAGCCTGCCCCAAGTCAATTCGGCGATGGTCCGCGACAAAATTCCCGGAATAACGGACCCCGGCCGCCAGGAAGAGATGGTGCGCCAGTATGCTCCATTGATTCGGTATATCGCCTCCCGTTTGGCGCTGCGCCTGCCGTCCCATATTTCTCAAGAAGACCTGTTCAGCGCCGGCATCATCGGGCTGATGGACGCCATCAAGAAATTTGATCCGGATAAAAATATCCATTTCAAAACTTATGCGGAGTTTCGCATAAAGGGAGCGATGATGGACGAATTGCGCAGCATGGACTGGGTTCCCCGGTCGGTGCGCAAAAAAACCCATATGTTGGAAAGGGCTTACGCCGAAATACAAAGACGCCTGGAGCGGCCCGCCGAATCAGAAGAAGTGGCCCAGGTCCTGGGGATGGAACTGGAAGAATTCTATCAACTGCTGGATGAAACCAAGATGGTGAGCCTTGTGGGGCTGGAGCGGCCGAGGAAGGCCGTGTGCAGCGGCTCTGAGGTAGGGGAGCAAGACCTGTTGGAGATCCTCCAGGCCGAGGAGGCCCGGGATTCCTTCTTCTCGGTGCATTTCGCCGAACTCCAGGGCATCCTGATGCAGGGCATCGAGGCGCTGCCCGACAAAGAGAAGTTGTTGATTTCCCTCTATTATTACGAAGAGTTGACCATGAAAGAGATCGGCCAGATTATGGGGTACACCGAATCCCGGATTTCCCAGCTCCATTCCCAGGCCATGTGCCGCCTGCGCCATAAACTACGGGATTATTTCCACACGCTGGATGATTGAGAGGGCTTCAAGGCTTCAAGAACGGAGGAAACCATTGATGAATCTCACTGCGCTTACGATCGGCCTGGTTTTTATAGTGTTTATAATGGGGGGGCTGCTGGGCATGATTCTGCTGAGTCTGCTGGTTATGGCCAAGCGGCAGGAAGATTCCGTGGAAGGCTGGGAGCTGAAAAATAGGAAGTATTTGCCCAAGCGCCCCCTCCACGCTTTAAGTTCAGAGGTCAAAGGGGATTCATCCGGCTCCTTGCCCCATTCGCTCTCCCCTTCGTTAGAGGGTGAGAGAGCTGGAAGAAATATTTTAAGCGATTGACCCATATTCACCTTTCCCGCCACCTCCGCCTGCTGCTAGTGGGCCGACAACTTATACCGTGTCCGCTTTCAGGTGCAACAAACTCAACCTGTAACTTATTGATAAATCTTATTTATTTTAACCGAAAACCGAAGACCGAAAACCGAAAACAGTATTAGCTGCCCGGCAGCCATGAGAAGCCGTCTTAATTCCCCGGCGGCCTTTTCCGAGCCTCCGGGCGAAGCCCTTTTTTTTCACCTTGACCGCGCCCATAGGGAAAAATTTTTTGCCCTGGCCGCGGTCACATAAGGTATAATTACCCCAAATATTCCCGATAAAAAATTTGCTAAAAAGGAGGAGAATATATTGCATCGCCAATGGCTAAAAGGCTGTTTAGCCCTGATTACCCTGATATTCCTGTGCGGCTGGCTCTTTCAGATGGAGGCTTACGCCCGGGCCGGCAGCGGGCGCTCCTCGGTGGGCAGCCGGGGCTCCCGGTCGGCCTCGCCGCCCAAGCCCTTCACGGCTCCCAGCCCCACCCAACCTAAACCTACGGCGCCCACTCCTGGGATGACCCCGCCTGGGGCCAGGCCCATGCCCCCGCCCATGGCCCAGCCCCAGCCCAGCAGCTTTTTGCGGAGCTTCGGCGGCGGCCTGCTGGGCGGCCTGGCCGGCGGCCTGCTCTTTCGGAGCCTCTTCGGGGGCCCCTCGGCTTATGGGGGCGGCGGCTCTGCTGGCGGCCTGGGCGGTAGTGGCATCAGCCTAATCGACATCCTGCTCATCGGCGGCATCTGCTACCTGATTTACCGATATATCCGGAAGCGGCGGGAAACGGAGGCCATGGCCTACCAGGGGGCCCAGGTGGAGATGCCCTATCAGGCGCCTTACCCCCCGGTTTACGACCAACCCCAGGCCCAGCCGGCCGGGGATTGGGAACTGGAGCAGGGTCTGGGCTACATCCGGCAGTATGACCCCTCTTTCGATGAAGCCCGGTTCCAGGACTGGTGCATGGATGCGTTCTTCAAAGTCCAAGGGGCCTGGGCCAACCGGGATATGTCCGCGGCTCGCACGCTGCTGACGGAGGAGATGTACCGGATACTCCAGGCCGACTGTGACAAATTAAAGGCCAACAAACAGATAAACCGCCTGGAGAACATCGCGGTGCGCTCGGTGGATATCACCGAAGCCTGGCAGGAGTCGGGAGAAGATTACATCACGGTGCGGGTTTACGCCAACCTCCTGGACTACACGGTGGACGAAGCCAGCGGTCAGGTCCTGGCCGGCAGCAAGACCGACCCGGTGAAGTTCGAAGAGTACTGGACCTTCACCCGCCCCGTGGGCGGCAACCCCTGGAAGCTCTCGGCCATTCAGCAGCCGGCTTAAAAGACGGTTTTCGGTTTTCGGTCTTCGGTTTTCGGTGTAAGGAGGAAGCCTTTTTCAATAAGTCATTTCGCTGAACAGCCAAATCTGACAAGAAGAAACGGGGCGAACTAGAAAGTTCCGCCCCTTTTTCTTTCTACCGAAGACCGAAAACCGAAAACCGAAAACGGTATAATTGATCAACCAATCCTCTCCGGATGGGTATACACATTCAGGCGCCCGTCCCGGGCGAAGCCCACGCAGGTGAGGTTCAGCTCACCGGCCAGTTCCAGGGCCATGGTGGTGGGCGCGGACACCGCGGCCAGAATGGGGATGCCGGCCCGGATGGCCTTCAGGGCCATCTCGAAGCTAAGGCGCCCGCTTAAGAGGGCCACTATTTTGCTAAAATCCCGGCGTTCCAGGAAGGCCCGGCCGATGACCTTGTCCATGGCATTGTGGCGGCCCACATCTTCGGCGTGGAGGAAAATTTTCCCGTCGGGAGACGCCAGGGCCACTGCATGAGTGCCGCCGGTTTCGTGGTAAATGGACTGGGCCTGGGTTAAACGGTCCATGAGGTCCAAAAGCGCCGGGGGCGAAATGCTCAGACCGTCAGCCAGGGGGGGGACCTTCTGGCGGATTTCCGCCACCGCCTCCTTGGCGCACAGCCCGCAGGAGGAATAAGCCACCACCAGATGGCGTCGGCCCCGGCGGGCCAGGGCGGCGTGGGTGAGCTTGACATCCACCACGTTGGGCGGGAGCAACGGGTCGGTGGCGGTGCCGCAGAAGTGCATGGTGATGACTTCCGCCAGCTTCTCCACGATCCCTTCCGTGACCAGAAAACCCAGGGCCAATTCCTTTTCCCAGCCCGGCAGGCGCATGAGCACCTGGAAGGGCTCGCCACCCAGGCGGATTTCCAGGGGCTCCTCCACCACCACCCGGTCCCGGGTGGCCTCAAGGCGGCCCTTTTGGTAGCGCCGAATGGGAACTTCTTTGATGGTTTCCATCAGTTGAATAGTTTCGAGTTTCAAGTTTCAAGTTTTCAGTTTAATCCCAATGTTGTTCACTTAAGCATTGGCGATCACTATTTGTCGTAAGGGCGGGGTTTCCCCACCCGATAAATTAGCATTTTCAAACACGGGCGAGGAGATCTCGCCCCAGGGGTGTTTAAGTTAACAGTTGCTCATGGGCCGTTGGCCCACCCGTAAATCATGAAAAGTTTTGTAGCCGCAGGCTTCAGCCTGCGCCGGCACAGGCTGGAAAGCCTATGCCACCCAGTTTACGGAACTTTTCATAACAATATTGAGTTTAATTCCTATTCCCTGACCCCTGACCCCTAAAACCTAAAACCTGATCCCTGCACCTACTCCCTTCGGCGCATGCCCACTTCACCCCAGCCCAGCTTGGTGCGCAACACCTCGAAATGGCTGCGGTAAGGGGACTTGACCAGCTTCAGGTTGTGGGGGCAGGCGCGCACTTCCATGCGATCGCCGAACTTTAGGGGTCGGCCCACCTGGCCGTCCAGGGTCAGGTACAGGTCCTGGCTCTTTTCGTCCAGGGTGACTGCCACGGTCACCGTCTCCGGCAAAATGATGGGCCGGTTGCTCAGGGTGTGGGGGCAGATGGGCAGGAGAATAACGTGCCGCAGGGTAGGGGACACGATGGGGCCGCCGGCGGACAGGGTGTAGGCCGTGGACCCGGTGGGGGTGGCAATGATGAGGCCGTCGGCCCGGTAGGTGGTGAGGTACTCGCCGTCAATCCAGGTGGTGAGCTCCGCGATGCGGGCCAAGGCCCCCTTGTTGATCACCGCGTCGTTGAGCACGTGTTCTTCCCAGGCCAGCTCCCCTTCCCGGTAAAGGGTGGTAGTGAGCATGAGGCGTTCTTCCACCTCGAATTTGCCCGGCAGCACATGGGCTTCCATGCAAGGATAAAGTTCATCCAGGGAGATCTCGGTGAGGAAGCCCAGGCCGCCCACGTTGACCCCCAGGATGGGGATGGCCAACTGGGCGTAGTGCCGGGCCACGCTCAATATGGTGCCGTCTCCCCCCATGACCACGATTAGTTCGGTGCCCGGGGGTAAAGGAGTGACCTGGGGATCGGGTTCATTTTCCATGCTGACGGCCTCCAGGCCCCGTTCCTGAAACCAGGCATGCAAGGCCCGACCGGCCTCCCAGGCATCCTTCTTGTGTTTTTTGGTGATAATGGCCACCCGCTTCAAGGCTCGCCCTCCCGCAGTTGACAATTATCATAATCTTGGGTAATTATCCAGTAATCAGTTATCAGTGATCAGTAATCAGTTAAAGCTTTCAGCAGTCAGCAGTCAGCAGTCAGCTTCCAGCTTATTATCCCCAATGGTTAGCAGCTATTGACTTGACAACGGATTAAAAACTGATCACTGATTACTGGTTACAGACAAGGCCAACAAATCTTCTAAGTAAAAGGAGCGCCCATACATTGCAATTAGCCGCCCGTATCCGTCAGATTCCGCCGTCGGCCACCCTGGCTCTCAATGCCAAGGCCAACCAGCTCAAGGCCCAGGGGGTGGATGTGGTCAACTTCGGGGTGGGAGAGCCGGACTTCGACACTCCCGAAAACATCCGGGAAGCCGCCATCCGGGCCATCCAGGAGGGCTTTACCCGCTATACTCCGGTGGGGGGCATCCCTGAATTGAAAGATGCCGTCATCCAAAAGTTTCAAGAGGATTACCAACTGAGCTACAAGCCCAGCGAGATTTTGGTGTCCTGCGGCGGTAAGCACGGCCTGTACAACCTCTTCCAGGTGATGTTTGACCCCGGCGATGAAGTGATCATTCCGGCCCCCTTCTGGGTGTCCTACGTGCCCATGGCCCTGTTGGCGGAAGCCAAGCCGGTGGTGGTGCCCACCCAGGAGGCCAACGATTTCAAACTGACCGTGGCGGAACTAAAAGCCAGCCTCACGCCCCGCACCAAGACCCTGGTGCTCAACAGCCCCTCCAACCCCACCGGCGGCGTTTACACCCCTAAGGAACTGGAGGCCCTGGGGCAGGTGGCGCTGGAGAAGGGCCTATATATTATTTCCGATGATATTTACGACAAGATTCTGTTTGACGGCGCCCGTTTTACCAATATCGCCATGTTGGCTCCGGAGCTTAAAGCCCGCACTTTCGTGTTAAACGGGGTGTCCAAGACCTATGCCATGACGGGCTGGCGCATCGGTTACCTGGCGGGGCCGGAAGACGGGATCCAGGCGGCCACCAACCTCCAGAGCCAGAGCACCTCCAACCCCACCTCCATCGCCCAGAAAGCCGCGGTGGAGGCCTTGAACGGTCCCCAGGACGCGGTGGCCGCCATGGTGGCGGAGTTCGCCTGGCGACGGGACGATATCCTTAAGCGAAGCCTGGACATTCCCGGCGTCACCTGCACCAAGCCTGGAGGAGCGTTTTACCTGTTCCCCAATTTTTCGGCGTATTACGACCGGCTGAAGGTGGGGCCGGATCAGAAGGGTTCCCAGGTGCTGGCCGATTACCTGCTGGAGGAGGCCAAGCTGGCCGCGGTGCCCGGGGTGGAGTTCGGGGAAGACCGGTGCCTGAGATTTTCCTATGCCACTTCCCGGGAACGCATCGCCACGGGATTGACCCGCATCAAGGAAGCCCTGGCAAAGCTGTAGGGCGGGTTTAGCAGTTAGCAGTTAGCTGTAATGACATCTTACGTTAACATACGGCTAAACGCGTGAGAACGGTACTCAGACACATAAATTTGCATAGGGGTTCTTCCCCCGAGACTCTGATGAGGACGTCGAGTGTTGTATTCGAAATCCCAG
>Ga0194111_10008741_pt1 | contig 11106 bp, 14 predicted proteins | sample TA2KigC300mmetaG_FD_146194 | JGI IMG/M metagenome (GOLD analysis project Ga0194111, IMG submission 146194) | Freshwater microbial communities from Lake Tanganyika, Tanzania - TA2015033 Kigoma Deep Cast 300m | ecosystem: Environmental > Aquatic > Freshwater > Lake | place: Tanzania: Lake... | reverse complement strand
TGACCTCCACTTCGCTCAATGGCTGTAGGATCCCAACAAGCGACGAGAAAAACCCTTCTTCTTCTCTGGGCGACTCCGAACCACTGTGCATCCAACACATGCCATTCAATTGCCAATGCCCCGATGTTTGCCATTTGGTTGATGACTTCACCGAAATCTTCTCCTTTATTGCTTGTGAGGGCACCAGCGACATTTTCCCAGATTGCCCATTTTGGATATTCTCCGTTTGTTGCATCTCGCATCTCCTTTATTATTCTTACACCTTCAAAAAATAAACCAGATCTTTCTCCTCCTAGACCTGATCTTTTACCAGCAACCGATAAATCCTGGCATGGCGACCCAAAAGAAATTAGATCAACAGCAGGAAGCATCTTTGCGCTTACAGTTCTCACATCTTCGTATTTGATTACACCAGGCCAATGTCTTTTTAAAATTTCTTGACAATTTTTATCCCATTCAACTTGGAATTTACAATCCCAACCTGCTGCATCAAAACCTAAGTCAAATCCACCGACACCGGCAAATAAACTTCCATAAGTTAATTGTTTCATTTTATTTTCCTTTAAATATAATTAGAGCAGAAGGGAATGGTGCGGGGTTCTTCTGGTCGTCAAACTTTAGTCTACCCTTGATAAAACGAATTTCATCAGAATTCATGACAAAGTTATGCCACCACCGAGTATCGGTACGACTAGGAATAAGAAAAACTGAAGTCTTCCCTTTTGCCTGTTCCTCAACAGCTTTTTCTAACCACTTGGCAATAACATTGCCATAAGGAGGGTTAACGAAATTACAGTTACCCCATTCAACTTCCAAACCATCAAACTGAGGATTAGGAGGACAAGGATCAAAATCAAAATTAAATTCTTCATTAAGTTTCTCATAAAATGCCTTTGGTGTTTTCCAGTTATCTCTTGCAGCAGTAAAATGTACTTTACTCTTATTCATCCCATTTTTTCCCTATAATAATTTTTGGTGTTTCATGGCATATTCCACATCTACCCCAACTACCATTGCCCCAGTGAGTTTTCCACTCACGACAGCATTTAATTACTATTTCAGGACCGTACCGCTGCACTAATTTTTTTCTACCTTCATTCATAATCACTGTCTCGTATTAATTCTTTAAAGACATGCCATTCAACTATTGCAACTTTTACATCTGAATCTTCTCCAAATACAACCGAGATACAAGGATGTTTATGATTTTGCTTCCAAGCATCTCGACGCATTTTAATCCAGGCTGTTCTGGATAAAGTGAATGACGCGCCATTATGTTTATAGTCAACGAGGAATTCATGAAATTCAGCATCCCCTTTTTTAAAACCCCTGCCAGAGTTTTTAACTGGTTTTGCACCATCTCTTTTCGCTTCTTGTTTTTCATTTCTTTTCATCTAAAGCCTCCTTACATAAACGACATGTAAATTTTTCTTTATTTTTTGTTACATAATACTTTCCACCAGTTAAACCGCAAGGAGTTTCGTAAAAATCCTGACCGTATTTACCGATTGAGTAATGAATTGTTATGTCGTCTTCAATTTTCATATTACTATTCTACTGGTTTGGAAGGCACAGCATAGTCGTCACCACGGCATGCACACGGGCATTTGGATTGATTTTAAAATTACTCCCAAGGTCTTGATTTGTCATGTTTGTCTTCCATCCTTTGCACAGCAGCCATAAAGAAAACAATACACAATCCCAAAGCAAAACCAACAGGATCACAAATAAAAGTTTTAATCTTGTTCATTAGATATAATCCTAGCAGATATATCGGCTATCTGCTTTTCATCTAGTTCAATCTTACTAATTCCGTTCCACTTTTCTTCTTTATAAAAGAACCAAGCTCCCCTCCTTTCAATAATGTTCATCTCAACAGCAATATCAAGGAGTTCACGATACTTGTCCAAGATACCTTCTTGGGGAAGGACATAGTAATGACCACTTGTCCCGATGCTTGGAATTTGCTTTGTCTTTTCAATTGTCCAAGTGACTCGCTGTGAAGTAATCATGTTTGTGTCATCCCTTTCCATTTCCTTAGAAGACATTGACAAAAACAGTTTAACAATATTGTGCATGTTGTGATGAACAGTGTTGCCCATTTTTGCTTTTGTAACTGCATACATACCAGAAAGATCAATAGTTTGATGAGCAATAAACATCATCATATTTCTTTCTTTATGTAGATAGTTGACTAATTTTTGAAGCAGGAAACCTTGAGATCTAGACTGCAGACCCATTGCTTTGCCACCTTCAGGCTTGTCGTAAAACTCTTCCTTAATAATATTTGAGAGAGAGTCAAATAAAAAAATATGTTTTTCTTCTTCATGAGTCAAATACGGATAGACATTCTTAAGAATATCTTCTGCAACTGTTGATTGAATGACAACAATGTCATCAATATCAATACCACACTTGGCAGCATACCCTTCGTTAAAAGAATATTCAGAATCAACAATAACTGGTCGGAATCCTCTTGCTTGTGCCTCGGATAAAATCCTAAAGGCCATCGTGGACTTGCCCACTGATGGCGTACCCCAAAATAAATGTGTTGCACCTGTGTTCAAACCTCCACCCAATGCTCTATTTAATCCAACGCTGGGCGTAGGAATAACCTCATGAACTGGCATGGTGTCACCCTTGCGCTTATCAACTATTAACATTTTTTATTCCTATCTAAAAAAATCTGTTCCGAGTCTTTTTACAACTGATTTCAAGAACTCATCACAGCGAGTTTTCCAATTATAGTTGGCGTAAACAGCCGGTGCCTGACCAAAATAGTATTTTATTTCGGTATCAAAGTTGTCTACAACTTTTCGCATAAGATACACTAATGAATCAACATTTGGCAGAACAACTTCTCCCTGGGTGTATCCTGTGTGTTGTGTCGGCCCAATTGTTGATTCAACAACATTTGACCCCAAATAATTTTCATAAGAACACCATACACCTGTTGATATCACAGGCATCCCTGTCGCAAGAGCTTGAAGCGGTATAAAACCAAATCCTTCACCTTCACTTGGGTATACCAAAACATCATGATCATAGTAAAGTTGCACCATTTTTTCTTTGGTATACGTTTCATAAATATATTTAATACCTTCGTGTGGCGACACCAAGAATGATGAGTGACCAAAGCCCTTTGCTTCTTCATGACCGTGATATTTCAATGTCAAAGAAACATCCGCTCTATGACGAAAAGCCTTTAAAAAAGCCTCCTGAGCCAGATCAGCACGCTTACGGGGGCTTCCAGAATCAATATGCAGGAATTTTATTTGACGATTGTTGCCTCTTTTTTTAGGTTTCCACACATCATCAATACCCATCTCAAAAACATATGTTGGAGTTTTAATATTAGAATTTAATACAGATTGTTGAGCAAAAAAGTTGCCAACCCAAATTTCATTAACAGAATTCATAGCATCAATCCAATGATCCCAAACTTTAGTTGCTTCTAAATGCACCCCTTGTATTTTGTATTGATGATCGTAAAATTTTTTAAAATCTGGAGAGCGCAAATTTTGCATGTTATGCAAGTTATACCACTCTGGTTCCATATAGAATAATTGAGTATTTGCATCTGGTGAATTTTCCAAAACTTGCATTTTTTTGTTTCTATATGAAAATTTTGGAAAATGTTCCAAAAATTTATAATAACTGTATGAGTAACCCGAAGCGCCATTTGCATCTTTAATATGCTGGTCTGTATGCAGAGATATTTTCATTGTAAAACAACAAGTCTTCTTGTTGAATGAGGAATGAACCCGGGGGTATCAACATGACAAAACTTCATATCTATTGATGCAACAAGAGTCTTTTTTGTATTTTTCATTATTAATTCAAATTGATCAACACTCGGTTGATGTTCTATTGAGTGTTCAATTATGGTAATTTTTGATTCCTCAACAATCTTAAAAAATGAATCCCATTCATCTTTCTCGCCTTCAATTTCCAGACCGAGCGCCATGACACCAAAATTATCATCCAACAAATCACCATGTTCGTTAACCCATGCTGAAACTGTTCCATGATAGGAATCAACCATTGTTTTTAAAGGATCAATTGGTATTACATTATATGGGTACGCGCCCCCAATTGTTCTTTTATAAGCACCAACATCAATAATAAAACTTACATCAGATAAAAAATATTCTGCAATGTGATGTCTCAAAAGATACTCTTTTGATATTAAATATTCCCATCTGTCCACTACTTGCCAACTCTCGGCATTATTAAAGCAGTTCCACACCCAACCGCAAAATTCACCATATCATGACCGTTTTCTTTTGCCCAATCAACAGCGGCGTAGTAAGAGCCAATGGTCGGATGATCCCCATCAGAGCTATTGTTTGTATCATGAACAGTTATAGCCCAAACCTTATGTTTGTTCATATTTCCACCATAATTATTTAAATCTTTATATACCTGTTCGTATGAATGGTCTGCATCAACATGTAAATAATCAATTGAAGGGAATAAACCGTAACACTCATCTGTTGTATTGACAATCAGATTTATTTCTGGATAGCCCTCTATGCCTGTCTCTGTGTACACGGGCAACCCCCAGGGACCAATATTTGCATCAATTAAATTAATATTAAACTGGCCGAGAAGACCTTCTTCAATTAATGTTCTTTGCGCCTCTACCATTAACTTTGGAACAAAGCCAGCCCCCGAACCCAAGCACACAACACTACTGGCTCTTAACGAGTAGGGTAATGTGTAATAAAAAGATCCCATGCCTAAATGATTACCAACAGAACCGTGTGATTCTGACCATTTAGATGTTTTGATTATCTCCTCAAACCTTGACATAATCTTCCTTTTTAAGAGATTTTCTTTCTATGTAATTGTCAATAGAAATTATACCATTCTCGTTCTCAATTTTGTATGAATCTAAGCGAGTTAATGTTTTTTGGTCCTCAATTTTATTGAGTCTAACAGCATACCAATTTCCAACCGAGACAACATGTCTAAGTTTTTTAAAAATTACAGGGAAAATAACAACCTTGAAGATTGAGTCTCCGTCCCAGCAGTAAAGGTTGGACATGTCTGTGCCTTTTGATGTGGTAAATGTCCTCTGATGGAATACATACATCAATGTCTTTTCATCATTTACCAAACCCAAACCAGTGTTATACAACCACTCTTGTTCATGTTGCTTGCCTTTTGATATTTTCATCATTAGGTTGTATAAAGGAGTGCCGTGGTATTCATATGCATCACAAAAAGCATGCAGTGTCCTGTCACCTATTAATGCATAAACAAAATCTCTTGTTGCAAGTTCAGTATTTCTTTCTGCAAAAACTGTTGTTGAGCCTGAATGATCTTCAAATTCAATCCGCAAATACTGAGGTGTCTTTTTTGTAGACCGGACCACCGCTTTTACAAGAGTGAGAGGAGAATTTGTTTCATGGAAATCAACAATCTCTCCCACAAGAGTGTCAATTTCGTTTGCCCCTCCAGTTTGCTTGAGAGAGAAACCCAAGATGGGCAAGTAATACTTTTCATGGTCATACTGAGAAGCATGACCGATTTCAGAAAACGCACCAACCTTGTCAAAGTTTTCTCTCAGTGTGCTCTTAACAGCTGTCTTGCGACATTTATTTGTGAACTCTTCATAAGAATTAAAAGGTCTCTTTGCAAAAATTTCTTCAATAGCAGCTTTACCACAAGAAGCAACATTTGAAAGACCAAAACGAATTGCGTCACGATCAATTGTGAACAACTCACCTGAGATATTAATATCTGGAGGTAATATCGTGATACCCATTCTCTGCGCTTCCATCAAGTATGCAGTAATCTTGTCAGTCGCAGTTTCGTTATACAGCAAAGCCCAAACAAACTCAACAGGGTAATGTATTTTTAACCACATCGTTTGGTATGAAAGCATTGAATAAGAAACCGCATGAGATTTATTAAACATGTACAAGGCTGCCAGTTCAAACTCAGACCAAATTTTCTTTGCTGCAGTCTTTGTAATATAAGGATTGTTAATAAACTTCTCCTTAAACTCATCAAAACCGGCAACATCCCTTTTCTTACCAATGATCTTCCTCAACTTGTCTGCTTCGGCCCATGTAAAACCAGCAATAAGCACCGCCATCTGCATCAGTTGCTCTTGGAAAATAACTGTTCCATAAGTTTCTGCAAGGACTTCTTTCACAACCTCATGAGGGTATGAAGGTTTAGCGTTGCCCTTCTTGCAGTCAATGTATTTCTGCCCCTGCGAAAGAAGAGCGCCTGGCCTAACAAGGGCGTTGGAAACAACTAGGTCATTGAAATTGTCAATGCCCATTCTTTCAATTAAATTTCTATAAGCAGCGGCATCTGCTTGGAATACACCTACAGTATTACCAGAATTAAAATTCTCAAAAATTAAAGGGTCGTCTAGGGTTAGCGATGCCTTTCGTGTATCAATTCCCCTTGTTTCCTTAATCTTGTTTATGCAATCTTTAATCACAGAAACAGTCTTGAGACCAAGAATATCAATTTTAATTAGACCGACAGCCTCGGCATCTTCCATATCAAAAGCCGTAACAACCGATCTTTCACCGGTTGCCGAATCTTTACGGGTTTCAACAGGGCAAACTTCACTTAACGGTAACGAGGAAACCACCATGCCAGCAGCGTGGACTCCAGCATTTCTAATCCGACCTTCAAGCATCCTTGCAGTTGTCGGAATATCTGGATATTTCCGACAGAAGATTTTACCCTTCTCTGTTGCAACCAGTTCATCAATGGTTTCAAAGTATGGGGTAATAGCATTGATTTCTTGATACGGAACCTGAAAGACTCTAGCAACATCCTTAACTGCTGACTTTGGTTTGAACTCTCCATATGTCGTGATAGCTGCAACATTATCTGCACCCCAACGCTCTCTTAAATAATTACGGACCTCACCACGGCGCTTGTCCTCAAAATCAAGGTCAATATCTGGGTAGTCGTTTCTTTCTGGATTGATGAATCTAGAGAACAGAAGCCCATACTTAATGGGGTCTACAAGAGTAATATCCAAAAGGAATGCCAAAACAGAACCACCGACAGAACCACGACCAGGGCCGCGACCAATACCGTTATTGTCTGCCCATTTAACAAGATCCCAAACAATCAAGAAATAATCAGAGAACCCAAGATTGTTGATAATTGACAATTCTTCTTCAAGCCGAACCTTGTATTGTTCACCAAGACTCCTGTTCTTGATTGCAAACTCTGCAATTTCACGCAGATAATTGTTTGATTCAAGAACCTTGGAATATTTGGGAAGAAGATTGCGTTTTGTGACAACCTCGGCTGAACACTTCTCAGCAATCTCCATTGTATTTTCAAGGTATAGCACATTATCATAGCCAACCTCTCTAAACCAAGAATGAACCGTTTGGGCATCTGCAATATAAGGATTAATCTCATCAAATCTTAAAAACCTCTGAGGATACATTGCATTTATCTTGTCCACAAGGTCATGCTTGTGGTCGCTTACTGAGGTAATATTGGCTTGGGCAATTCTAATATCTGCAGCACTTAATGAAGGGTACTGAGACACCATTAGAAGAACCTCTTCGGCTCCACGGTGGCTGTGCGTTGGAAAATGGCAGTCAGCCGTAGCAACAACCTTTTTGTTATAGGTGTTGGCCAGTTTGATTAGATTGTCATTGAGGTTTTTTGAGTTCCATGCTTGGATTTCGTAATAAAAGTCATCTCCAAAGATTTTGATAAATCTCTCGGACAATTCTTCAGCCCTGGCATAATTACCAGCCTCAATTGCCTTTGAAATTGCACTGGCCATACAACCAGAAAGGGCAACAATATCGCCCCTGACCATCTGCTCTAGAAGAGCAAAATCAATGCGTGGTTTATAATAAAAGTTTTTGGTCCAACCCAATTGAGACATTTTGAAAAGTTTGTTTAAGCCCTCATTATTCTTTGCAAGAAGGATGAGATGAAAACGCTCGTACTTTGTTTGTTCGTCTTGACCAATTGAGGGGACAAAATAAGCTTCAATGCCAAAAAGGGGTTTTACATTATTCTTACGACACGCATCCTGAAATTTAAGAACTCCACCCATCGTGCCGTGGTCTGTAATTGCCGAAGCAAATTGACCGTTTGTACTTGTAATCTGTGCAATTTCATTTGGCGTAGACATACCATCTAGCAATGAATATTCGCTGTGACAGTGCAAATGCACAAAGTCAATCATTTAGTTCCAATCTAAATCGTAAAGTGTTTCTATTGTTGGAAATTCGTTCCAGTGCGGCTCATTGTACCACTGCTTTCTCAGGTAAGCATTTACACCTTCATTCAAAAGAATTCTTACTTCGTTCGGATTATCTTCAACAACAAAAGCCGGATTCAATTTTTCAATCACGCCGTGCTTCTCATGTATGTTTGTAAAAGAAACACTGGATGCTCCAACTCTCCATGTGTCCAGCCATTCATGAGTCGTCTTCATTGCAGCACTACAGCGCCTTGCTGTCACAATATGTATATCAATATTTTGGCTAAACCAGTAGTTGATCTGGTGCCATGCGTCCGCGTATGGCTTTAAATTTTTCCAAAATATTGTGTTGTTGAATACGTTCATTGCCTCTGGATCATTTGAATCACTAATCAACCAATGTGAATAGTCATAATCGGCCACGCCTTTTGCCATGAATATCTGGGATATGGGCGTATCAATGTCGGCAATAACGCCATCTAAATCTAAAACAATATTTTTCTTCATAATTTTGGACAAGCAAATAGGGAGCCCCGAAGGGCTCCCCATCGCCATTCACCTCACCAAGTGTCTTTTTCAATTTCTCCGGTTGTATAAAACTTCTCCTGCTTCTCATAAGGAAGAGTTAAATACATATTTGTAAGATCATGATATGGCAAATTCTTAATTGAATCTGGCATTTCAGAAACCTCAAGAGGGATCAGGCTGTAGTTTGTATCTGATGCACCTGAGCCAGTTCTAGAAATCTTATAGAACCGGTCTGTGATCGTACCAAACTCCTTGGCATACTCAATCAGAGTAAGACCAACATGGCGCTGATTAAAAGTCGTGTCAAGAACTCTCGGCTCCCAAACACCCGGCTCTGTCTCAACAGCAATGTTGATCAGAAGATGAGGCTTTGGTCTCCAAGCTTTATCAACAGTAGACTTCTCAGCAGCCCAGCAACGATAGTTGTACTTTTCTAAACCGGCAGTAGAGGCAGCCCTCCACTTCCAATTAATTGGCGATGTAACAACCGGCACATTAATTGCAGTACCAGACTCATCGTCATAATTCTTAGCGTCCTCCGTCATTTCCTGACGGAATCTGATCCGGTACGACTCTCCTGCCGACACCGTGAAATATTTCTTAACAGATGATTTTCCACCTTGTGGTGTGACCACCTGCTTTTCTAATTCATTTAAAGTTTTCATTGATTTAAACATGTTGTTCTCCTATATTGTAAGTTTTTTGTTTTCAATTATGTTTTGTATTTGTTGTTTGTTCATCTCACCTGGGTCTTTAAGCCCAGTTGAGTTTTCCACCGTGTAAATCTCTTTACCACGGCAGAGATCTATTATAGCACATTTCATTGCCTCCCCTGCCTCGTCGTTATCAGAAAAAATTATGATTGAATCAAAATACCTTTTCATCATCTTGACTTGGCTGGATGTTACTTGTGCTCCAAGAGTTGACACAACATTTGGATAACCGGATTGATGAATTGCCATAGCATCAACACTGCCTTCTGTAATTATACAACTGTTAAAGGATTTGGCGTTCTGGAGATTGAAAAGGTAATCAGCCCTACGAAAACCACGGTTATAAAGATATCTAGGTTCTTGATCCTCACGAATTGCCCTGCCGATGTAACCGACCAGTTTATAAGACTGATCCCTTACTGGTATTACGATTCTTTCTTTAACTCTGGAAAAGCCGACCTCAAAGTATTCAAGGGTTTCAAGAGTAATGCCTCGATTTGTGATCCCCTGCAATAACACAACATCTTCTTCTTTTGAAAAATCAATTTCAATATCAACAATGTCCAAGTCTTCTGTATGCTCTTTTTTGAAAAAACCTTTTTCTATCTCTTTCTTAAGAGCAATCGGATCTAACTTGATATCTTTACCGTATGGCTTGCCAGTTAATGCTTTGTAAAGTTGTCGGAAATTTCCTTTCTTGCCACAAGATGGGTTGAAGCATTGCCAAAGCCCAGTTTTCCTATTGATATAGAACGCAGGACTATTTCTGTTTTTGTGAAAAGGACAAAACAAATTAAACTCTTGTGATGTTTGAGATTCAATGCTAATAGAAAGTTTCTCTAACAACTCAAGAATCTGTGATTCCATATCAAATATTGAAAATGATTTGAAATTTGAAGATTTCATTTTTTCTGTCGTAGTCTGTTTTCAGCACAGTGTTTTTAAATTCTCCGTGCTGAGAGCGCCATTCATCCTCAATCCAAGGTCTAAGCCTTATAATAGTTTCAATATCTTCGGCTTCACCTGAAATTGCTTTCTTAGGTATTAAATATCCCATTCTTCCTGCCATTTCCCTGTTTCAAGGTTCCATCTTAAAAAGAAACCAAATTGTGTTGATCTTCTGACTTTTCTAGATACGATCTGGAACAGGTCGGAATTATATTCACGGTGGATAGCAAGCACTAAGTCAGCGTCGTAAGCTAACTGCTTGCTCCAAGCAACCTCTTCTAATTCCGGTGGTCTTTCGGAGTGACCATCGCTCATTGTTACAGCAGCAACATCAACAATTGGCACACCATTCTTGACTGCCATTCTTTTAAAAGCTTTAGATAAATTTTTGGCTTTCTCTGTCTCATTGCGAGCACCAGAAGCGTCATCAAATAGACCGTGATAATCAAGAATAACAATGTCTGGTTTATACTGATCTATTTTTGCCTGCACCATATTCTGGTCTGCTGTTTCAAGACCCTCAGATGTGACAAGATGAATAGCGTGCTTACCATCAAAAGTCTCCTCAGCCCATTTCTCATAAGGCTCAACAACAGTTGGATTGGCCCTTACAAGATCTGTATTAGTAAATACACCACTGCCGTTTGTAAGTAAAGTGTCTAGCCTGTGGCCTTCCTGCTGTTTATTCATTTCTAATGAAAT
>Ga0194111_10008734_pt1 | contig 11109 bp, 8 predicted proteins | sample TA2KigC300mmetaG_FD_146194 | JGI IMG/M metagenome (GOLD analysis project Ga0194111, IMG submission 146194) | Freshwater microbial communities from Lake Tanganyika, Tanzania - TA2015033 Kigoma Deep Cast 300m | ecosystem: Environmental > Aquatic > Freshwater > Lake | place: Tanzania: Lake... | reverse complement strand
GCGCACGGACGCCCGTCCACCACCAACCGCTCCTCCAAACGTTCAAAGTGCGGCGATGTGTAAAGCCCGGTGCGGTATCCGGCAGCCGCCAGCGCGGCAGCGACCATCACGGCCGTCGACCCTTTGCCCTTGGTCCCGGCGATGTGAATGGCCGGAAACGCACGCTCCGGATTGCCCACCCGCTGGACAAGTCGCCTCATGCGGTCGAGCTTGAACTGCCGGGAACCGTACGGCGTCATCGGAACCCGCTCGTAGTTGATCCGACTGAACAGGAAGGCCAACGCCGATGCGTGATCCTGGATTTCCGCTACGTTGTCCGCCATATTCCTTTCCGCCTCAGGAACCGTGTGTCCCCACGCAGACTCCGCCACTCCGCGCCCCCGCCAGCTCGACTCGCGAATCTCGCAAGTGTCGCCAGCTGCCGGGGCAGGCCCGCAAGTCGCCCGGGTCACGGGAACAAGCCCCCGGGTCATGCCTGGCGCGCACTTGCTTGAGCCAACGGACGAATACACTCCACAAGTGGGGGCCGCGCGGCCTTACCACCTGGAAGAGTCAAATCGGCAAAACACCGAACCGTCTCCGGGTACTCGCCGTACACTATAGACGACCTTTCTTGCGCCGTCCAAAGGCTGGAAGCGGCATTTGGCGGGGAGTCGTCGGTGGGTCTGGCGGGTCTGGATTGGCGGTTTTCCTTGTTGATGAGAGCCAGTGATGAGCAGTGATATTGTTCTCGATACCAAACCGGTGCCTGCCGCGCAGCCCGAGTCCGAGGTGGTGATTGAAGCGCGGAGCTTGACGAAAGTGTACCGCGACTTCTGGGGTCGGCAGAAGGTGCGCGCCTTGAAGGCGTTGGACCTCCAGGTGCGGCGTGGGGAGATTTTTGGCCTGCTGGGGCCCAACGGGTCGGGCAAGACGACCACGATCAAGCTGCTGTTGGGTTTGTTATTTCCGACGAGTGGCCGGGCGCTGGTTTTTGACAAGGACGCGACCGATGTCGGGAAGAACGAGCGGATTGGCTACCTGCCTGAGGAATCGTATCTGTACAAGTTCCTCAACGCCGAGGAAACGCTGGATTTCTATGGTCGTCTGTTCAACATGCCGGCTGCCCAGCGGCGTCAGCGTGTGAAGGAGTTGATCGAGATGGTCGGCCTGGAGCGCGACCGGCGCCGACAGCTCAAGGAATACTCCAAAGGCATGACGCGGCGGATCGGCTTGGCGCAAGCGTTGATCAACGATCCCGATCTGATCATGCTGGACGAGCCGACGACGGGCCTGGACCCGATTGGCACGCGGGACATGAAGGACCTGATTCTGGATCTGCGTCGCAAGGGCAAGACGGTTCTGTTGTGCAGTCACCTGTTGCCGGACATTCAGGACGTGTGCGATCGCATCGCGATTCTCCACGAGGGCGAGTTGAAGGAGTTGGGGCGAATTGACACGTTATTGACGGTGCGGGGCGAGACGCTGATTCACACCAAGGGGTTATCGCCGGAGGCGGAGCGGGAGATTCGGGCGGTCATCGATCGCGACAATGCGAAGCTGTTGAGCATTGAGCATCCGACGACGACGCTGGAGGAGCTGTTTCTCAACATCGTGCGTGAGAGCCAGGCGCATCCCGGGCGTCGTGCGCGCGAGCGGGAGGGAGGCCCGCGTTGACTCTGGCCGCGGTGCCGCTGGCGGCGGGCATGCCCTGGCGGCGAGCGAATTTGGCGGGAAGACACACACAGCAACCACTCACGCAAGATCAGAGGCAGTCACAGCAACGCCATGGAAATCCGCCCGGAAGAATTCACTTTATTCAGCGACTGGTTCGGTTCCGCGCTCAAGACCTTCGTCATCGCGGTTCCCGCATCGGCGTTTCTGGCGATCATCGTCTGTTACGTCATATCCGCGGCGCGCCGCGGTCCGGTGGAGGCCTTCTACGCGGTGGCGGGGGTGATTGCATCGGCCATCGGCAAGGATCTCCCGGCGACGTCGGCGCGGCGGATTCTGGCCGTCGCGCGTCTGACGGTGAAAGAGGCGATTCGGCGACGCCTGATCGTCGCGTTCATCATTTTCGTGATCGCGTTCCTCTTCGCCGGTTGGTTCCTGGACCCGCGCAGCGATGATCCCGCGCATCTGTACCTGAGTTTCGTGCTCACCACCACCAACTACCTTGTGATCGTTCTGGCGATCTCCCTGGCGACGGCCAGCATTCCGTCCGACATCAAGAGCAAGACGATCTATACGATCGTGACCAAGCCGGTGCGCGCCAGTGAAATCGTCGTGGGGCGAGTGCTCGGATTCGCCGCCGTGATATCGGTCCTCCTCGTAGCCATGTGCGCGATCAGTTACCTGTTCGTGAACCGAGGCATGCGGCACGAACATCAGGTGAACGAGGAGAGCGTGATCGTGTCTCCCGTCGCCGAAGGTTCGGGGGCCGGCGGCGGTTCCGAAGGTCTGACGACCAGCGACTCGTACCATCGCCATTCGTTCAAGGTGAATCCCCAGGGTGTCGGCGTCACCGACAAGGTGAGGGGGCACCGGCACGCCGTCGCGCGGGATGTCGCAAATCCCTCCAGCTATCTCGTCGGTGAGCCGGAGGGCGCGCTGGAAGCGCGGGTTCCCATCTACGGCCAACTGAGGTTCCTGGATCGCGAAGGGAACCCGGCGGACAAAGGGGTGAATGTCGGCAAGGAATGGGAGTATCGCAGCTACATCGAAGGCCGCTCGCTGGCCACTGCGATCTGGACCTTTGAAGGGATTACTCCGGCGGACTTCCGCGAAGGGAATTTGCCGATCGCCATGACGTTGGGCGTCTTCCGCACGCACAAGGGCGACATTGAAACACGGGTGCGGGGCGTGGTCATTCTGAGCAGCGTCAACCCGAGGAAACCGCTCCAGTGCGAGCCGATCGGTTTCGAGTCCCAGGAGTTTTCCACCCAGCAGCTCCGCATCCCGCGCAAACTCCGCCCCGTGGGCGAGGACGGGGCCACGGGACGCGAGATCGACCTGTTCGACGACCTGGTCCACGAAGGGAAACTCGAGATCTGGCTCCGCTGCGACGACCCGGGCCAGTTCTTCGGCGTCGCTCAAGCCGACCTTTCCTTGGAGGCGCCCAACGCCTCCTTCGAATGGAATTTCGTCAAAGCCTACATCAGCATCTGGTTCCAGGTGCTCATCGTCGTCTGCATGGGCGTGACCTTCAGCACGTTCGTCAACAGCCCGGTGGCGATCATGGCCAGCGTGTGCAATATCTTGCTCGGGTTCTTCGGCGGTTTTGTGTCCGAGCTGCGCACGGGTGAGGCCTTCGGTGGAGGCCCCATCGAGGCGACGATCCGCCTGGCCCGGCAGGACAACCTGGTCAAGCCGCTGGAAGTTGACCTGGGAGTCGTGGCGGTCAGGATCGTGAAGTTTCTGGACAACGCGCTGCTGTCGGTCATGGACGCGATGACCTGGGTGCTTCCCGACTTCTCCAGCCTGGGCCGGGCCACCGAGTACGTCGCCTACAACTTCAACTACTACGACAGCCTGCTGGCGCGGCAGTCGCTGTCGACGCTGGTGTACGTGGCCGGCATTCTGATCGTGGGATATTTCTTCCTGAAGACACGGGAAATTGCCGCATGACCCAAAACGCTTCCTTCATTCGCAAAATCATTTACGGCGGCGCGATCGTCGCGCTTCTGTTCCCCTTGTTCCTGCTCGGTCAGCCGGCGACCAAATCCGAGTCGGGGCGGGGGTCGCCGGGCGGCAAGTTGGCACAGATGCGGGCCGACTTTGGATTGTCCCAGGCGGAACTGGGCAAGATCGATCCCGCCAGCGAGACCATGAAGATGGCCACGCTCGGGCTCCGCGGCTTCGCCACCAACCTGTTGTGGACCAAGGCCAATGCGTACAAGATGCGCGAGAGCTGGGACCGGCTCTCCGCGACGTTGAATCAGATCGCCAAATTGCAGCCGAACTACATCACGGTCTGGGAATTCCAGGCGCACAATCTCTCGTACAACGTGTCGGCCGAGTTCGACGACTACCGTCACCGGTACCATTGGGTGAAGAAGGGACTTGACTTCCTGATGGAGGGCACCCAGTACAACCAACGCAACCCGCGGCTGTTCTGGAACCTCGGCTGGTTCACCGGCCACAAGATCGGTATTTCGGACGAAAGCAAGCAGTTCCGCAAGCTGTTCCGGGAGGACGAGCCTTTCCACGACAAGATGCTCTACATCGACATGTCGCGGGCGCGCGGCCCCGACGGTTACGTCGACAACTGGCTGGTGGCTCATCTCTGGTACTTGCAGTCGTCCGCCGTGGTCGACACGGGTGTTCCCATCACGTGGCTGCGAATGGACCCGGAGAAGGAAGGACTGACGGACAAACGCCGCAGCTCCGTGATCTTCTACTCGGACCCGTCCATGGCATTGATCGGACACGCCGAGGCGATCACGGGCGAAATGGAGCCTGGCGAGAAGACGCGAAATGCCTGGCGGCGGGCGGGCCTCGAGTGGGAGAAGTTCGGCAACTTGGATATTCCGACATCGTTCGGCCACACCGTCCGCCTGAACAGCCTCCGTCAGTTGCAGGCCGAGGAACAACGGATGCGCGCCAAGCTGGAAGAGCTGTCGCCGGGCCTGCGCGAGGAGATCCGCGAGGAGCGGCGGGCGGCCTTGACGCCGGACCAACTGGCGGTATGGGAGAACCGCAAGAGCATGGTGGACCTGTCGCCGGACGAAATGGCCAACTTTCGGGAAGCCTTCTCCCGATTGACGGTGACGGATCTGGACGTGGCCGCCGCCTTGCCCGATCAGCTGCGTGCCCGGGCGCTTTACTTCGCGATGCGGGCAACGGAGGCCAATAATCTTGCGGACCGCACGTCCTCGTATGCGGGGATCGTCAACTACGATTACTGGAAGACGCGCTGCGAAGTCGAACAATCCAAGGTCACGGCCGACGCGCGCCGCTTCACCATGCTCGCGGATCGCGCCGCCGATGGCGGTGATCCCGAGGGAGCTCGCGGATATTACGAACAGGCGTGGGACGAATGGGTGCAGATTTTCGAGAAATATCCCCAGCTGGTGGACGATGTGATGGCGGAAGACCTCAAACCGGCCGTCTTCCGCTACAAACTCGTGCTGGATCAACTGGACGAGGAGTTTCCGAGGGACTTCAAACTGAAGATGCTGGACGAGCCGCCTGAAGGCGAGATGCCGCCCGAAGGCCAGATGCCGCCCGAAGGAATGCTGAACGAGTCCGGGTCGGGTACTGAGTCCGAGGCCGGGCAAGACGCGGGCACCGCTCCTGCCGCCGCAGGCGACGCAAAAAGCGGCCAATAGGATCTTGGTCCGTGAGATGCGCGCACGGCGCGCGCACCTTGGGGGACGGGCACACCTGCCCGTCCCGAACCGCATGGACGGGCAAGAGTGCCCGTCCTCCATGGGGTGCGGTCGCAGCCCAGCTCGCGAGGACGAAAGTGGCTCAGCACGCCGGATACTGCCGGGGCTGCAATCTCACGGCAACGGGCGCCGGGGCCCTTCGCTGTCCGCAATGCGGGCAGGAGCTGGCACCCAGTCCGGATCCCACGGTCCTGGATTGCGAGGCCACGGTGGCGGGCCAGGAGGTCCGCCCGCCCGGTGCCGAGCAAAACGACTTCGCACGGCTCCTGCTCGGATCCACGCTGTTCCTCTACACGTTGGAAGACTTCCTGGGAAGGGGCAGCATGGCGTGGGTGTTCCGCGCCCGCCACAACATGCTGTATCGATCGTGCGCCCTGAAACTGCTCTGCCCGGAATTCCAGCGCCGGCAGCCGGTCTCCGTCACCATGTTCCTGGCGGAAGCGCGTGCCGCCGCATCGCTGGTCCATCCTCACGTCGTGGCCGTTCATAACCTTGGCGAAGTGGACGGACGCCATTGCCGCGCGGCCGGACGCAGACCGTCTTCGTGGAGGAAATCGCGGCCGAACCGTGGTCCACCGCGCTCGTCCGCATCTACAGCATCTGCGGGCCCGCCGAACCGTCCTATTTCCGCCGGGCCCTGGAAATCAACGCGAGCGTTCCGCACGGCGCGCTGGCCATCGAACCCATCGACGGCGTCCCTCATTTCGTCATGCTCCACTGCTACCCGCGCACCACCTGCGACGCCGTCACGATCAGCCACAGTGTGCGCGACATCGCCCATTGGGCCGACGAAGTGGAGTTCGTACTGACCGGCCGAGATCGCTTCTGACTGAGCCGCCTGCGATCAGACCACCCCAACCCGGGCGGGCCAACCCGGGCGGGCCAACCCGGGCGGGCCAACCCGGGCGGGCCAACCCGGGCGGGCCAACCCGGGCGGGCCGTCAGAATCCCAGCACGACGTCCGACAGGCGGCGTCGTGTTTCTTCCATGATCCGATCTTCGTCCGACTCGTCGGCGGCCTCATACGTGGCGGAAAACCGCAGGTACGCGCCCGCATCGTCCCACGGAACCGTGACCATCGAGAGCTCGGTGATCAGGTACTGGCTGGCGTCTTCCGCGTTGCGGAACTCGGCCACTCCGCGCACCGCCCGCGGGGCTCGCGTGTACAGGAAGTAGCTGCCGCCCGGCATGCGACAATCAAACCCGCACGCCGACAACGTGGCGACGAGCTTGCCCAGGCGGCGACGGTACTTGGCGTTCGTCCGGTCTGGGATCGAGGCGTCGTCCAGCGCCGTGATGGCCGCCTTCTGAATGGCGATGAACTGCCCCGAGTCGCAGTTGTCCTTCACGTCCGCAAACGCCTGCACGATCCTCCTGTTGCCGCACACCCAACCGATTCGCCAGCCGATCATGTCGAAACTTTTCGACAGCGAATGGACCTCCACGCCCACTTCCCTGGCGCCCGGAACCGACAGGAAGCTGAGCGGCGCTCCTTCAAAGGTCAGCATCAGATGTGCCGCGTCCTGGACCACCACGATCTGGTGATCCTGGGCATACTGGATCACCTGCCGGTAGAACTCGGGTGTCGCCACTTTGCCCGTGGGGCTGTTGGGGTAATTCAGCACCAACAGCTTGGCTCGCGACCGCACGTCGGCGGGAATCGAACCCAGGTCCGGCAAGAAGTCGTTCTCGGCCCGCAACGGCAACTGATAGACGCGCCCTCCGTAGTAGCGCGTGTGAGTTCCGGCCACGGGATACCCGGGGACGGTCATGAGCGTGACATCGCCCGGATTGACGAAGCAAGCGGGAAGCATGGCCAGCGCCGTTTTCGAGCCGATGCAGTGGTTGATCTCCGACACGTCCAGAGCAACCCCGAAATTGCGCTGCATGAATCGGGCGACGGCTTCCTTGAACGCGGGAATCCCATTGTCCGCATAACCGCGGTTCTCGGGCCGGTGAATCTCCTGCATCATCCGCTGACGCACATTGTCCGGCGCGGGAGAATCGTTTTCGCCGATGCCGAAGTCGAGCAACCGGCGACTCGGATGGTCGGCCAGAGCCTTCCGTTTCGCCCGCTTGATCTTCTCGAACTTGTAGATCTCCGCCCCCTTGCCGTAGTTCAAGCCGCCGATCCGATCCGCAAACATCGCCTGAAGATCAAGTTCGCTCATACACCGCCTCGCAATTCCAATTCGACCGGCGGTCAACGGCCAAGGGCGCGCGGCAGCTCACCGGTGACAACGCACACGCGCTCCACCGAGGCAGCTTGCGCTGCTCGCCAGCCCGCCCGCGCCCCGGGGCGCGCCGCGGCGAAACCAGCACGTTTCGCTCCCTGCACCGTCGACGTTCACAAGAATTCACGAGCTAAGACTAATCGACAATCATCTCGTGAACAACCGCCCGGCTCCCGTGGCGGCCGCCCACGGTGACGACGCGGGCGAGAGCACCCGCGACCCGGTCGGCGAGCGGACCGCGCGGCGGCCGCGATTGCCGAGCCATCAACACCACGGGAAAACGTCCCTTCCCGCTCGTGCTCGCGGATCGTCCGCCCGGACTCGGTTCACGACGTGCCGTTCTCCTCGATCTGCTCGAACGAGTCGGGGATGGCGATCGACGCGAATTCCGGCTTTCTCACGCCCAACGTGCCACATCCGACGACCAGGCCCCGCAGGTCCTGGCGGCCCTTCGGCCGCCCAAGGACAAGACTCAGCAGATATCCGCCCGCAAACACGGTGACAGTCCCGATGGGCAGCAACCAGACGCTCTGCAGTCTCGGATGCCAAGGCCAAAGACCGGCCAGCGATGGAAAATGATGGCCCGCCACCAGCCAGCCCGTGAAGACCGTGCCCAGTACCAACGTCCAGCACGCCGCTCGCGCCGTCGTCCGTCGCGATAATATGCCCAGCAGGAAGACGGCCAGCAACGGTGCTCCCAACGCGGTTACAACGCCCGACATGACGGCGAACAGATCGCCGATTTGGGCAATCACCAGGGAGATCAACGTGACGGACACGCCGATGACAAGCACCAGCGAACGCGCGAAACGCACCTCGTCTGCTTCATCGATCGCGGTCTCGGATTTGCCGACACGCCGTGCCCACCAGGCTCGCCCCATCCCCAGCCGCTGATGAAAGTCCGCGATCGCGAGCGTGCAGATTGCGTGAATGCCCGAATCGATGGCGGACATCGCGGCCGCCAGGAACGCGGCAAACACCAACCCTGCCAGCCCGAAGGAAAGATGTTCCGCCGCGTAGTGAGGCAGCAGTTCGTCCCGCGCTCTGCGGTTGAGCACCATTTCACCGCGTTCCCGGCCGGAGGCCACCGGTTTCCGCATCGCCAATCGTTGGATGTTGACGCGTGCCGCACCGTTCTCCCAGACAACCAAATCGTCGGCATTGGAAAACGGCTCCCGCGTATTTGGCCGCAGCAGGCGTTGTGCGCGCACAAGCTCACCGAGATTCCCCGCCGTGATGGCGTCCGCGTCCCAGCCGATGTACGGCTTCCCGTCGGTGCCCAACACCGACTCGCGCGTCACGTGATCCACATTGGCCACCCAGATCGGACGCAGGGCTTGCGGGTGGTCGTGATAGAACGCCAGCAATGCCAGACCGGCAGCCATGAGCGCCATCGTCATGATGGTCACGCCAAGGCAGTGCAGCGTGCAGGCGCGCCGCGCGCCCCCGAGAACTCTGGTCGTCAAATAGCGCTGACCGGTGGTTTGATCGGCCAGGCAGCTCGACACGCTCACAAGGAACCAGAACGGCAGCATTGCCCACAGAGACCACGTGCTGGACGGGTCGACCGAGATCCCGACGATGTCCGCGCGTCCCGTCTCCTTGGCCAGCTGCAGGACGCGGGCCGCGCCGCCGTCGAGTTGCAGGCAGAGGCTGGTGAGGATGACGAGCAGACCAACGGCGATGAACGCGAACTGGATGACGTTCGTCCAAATGACGGCTTTCATTCCACCCAGGAACGTGTACAGCGTGCCGACAAGCCCCACGATCACCAGCATCCATCGCTGGTCGAATTCAAGCCCAGCGCCCAGGGAGATTGCGACGCACGACGCGTAGAGCACGCTGCCCAGCCAGACCAGGCGCCACACCACGTACAAGAGGCTGCCTGCCGCGCGCGTCGGCGCGTCGAACCGCAACTCGAGATACTCGAAGACGCTGCAGATCCGCAGGCGGTGGTACAGCGGCAAGATCACGTTGTTCAACAGCGGCAGGGCCAACCATGCCGCGATCGGGATCGCCAGGAGTCCGCATCCTGCGTAATAGGCTTCCCCGGGGGCGCTGGTGAAGCCGAGTCCCGCGAGCGACGTGGCCACAACCGACAGGCCGACGGGGACCCAATCCATCGCTCGACCCGCCAGCAGGAAATCGCGGCACGATCGTTGCTCCGCGCGGAAATACACCCCCACACCGACCATCGCCACGAGGCAAAAGGCCACAACGGCGTAATCCAAGTTGGTGAAGGCGAGAATCATGCCAGCCTGGTGGAACGGAAGTCAATTTGTCGTGCGGCATCGTTGTCACGTCGTCCCGCGGTTTCACAATACCGCAACGCGACTTAGGCTTCCAGGAGCTTCACGTCTTTCGTCCTCCGTAACCGTGCGCCGCCGATAATCCGCGGGTCAGTGAATCAGGCGCATCCGTTCGAAATTGGGGAAAGGCCTGGACCGCTCTCCAGCTTCGTGAACCATCCGCCAGAAAGGCCCGCAACGTGCGCGGCACTAGTTGCCGTGCCGGGCATTCGCCTTGGCCGCGCGGGCCAGATTCAGGTGCGGCGGTGGCGGACCGGTGATCGGCGCGTCGATATCGCCCAGGTAGCGTCGTCGCACGTCTTCGTGCTCCTTGATCTCCTCCGGAGTGCCGTGGCACAAGACGCGGCCTTCGTCGATGACGTAGCACCGATCGACCACTTGCAGGATCTCCCGCGCCGCATGGTCCGTAATCAGGATGGAGATGCCGCGGGCCTTCAGACTCGTGATGATCGCCTGAATGCTCTGCACGGTCACCGGATCGATGCCCGCGAACGGCTCGTCAAGCATGATGATCTCGGGTTCGGATACCAGGCAGCGGGCGATCTCCAGACGTCGCCGCTCGCCTCCCGAAAGACGCGATGCCTTCCGTTTGCGGATGTGTTCAATGTTGAACTGCTCCAGCAGATCCTGGCAACGTTGACGGCGCGTCTTGCCACGCACGCCCAACAGCTCCAGCATGCACAACAGGTTCTGTTCGGCCGTCAGTTTGCCGAAAACACTCGGGTCTTGCGCCAAGTAGCCCATGCCGCCCTCACGGGCCCGGCGGTACATGGGCCATGACGTGACATCCAGACCGGAAAGGAAGACGGTTCCCGCATCCGGCTCGAGCATGCCGCAGATCATGCGAAAACAGGTCGTCTTGCCGGCACCGTTGGGCCCGAGCAGACCCGTGATTTCGCACTGGTCCACATACAGGCTGACGCAGTCGACGACCCGACTGCGGCCAAACGCTTTCACCAATCCGTCGGCTTCCAGGATCTTCACGTCTGTTGTCCTCCATGACCGTGCGCCGCCGATGACCTGCTGGTCAGTGAATCAGGCGCATCCGCTCGAAATTGGGGAAATACGGGATCGGACGATACCAGGGATGCGGCCAGTAAATCAACACCGCTCGACCGATCAACAACTCCCGCTCGAAGTAATTGTGGCCAGTCCACATGCGCGCATCGGAACTCTGCGGACTGTTGTCGCCCATGG